>Ga0335080_10001092_pt1 | contig 26006 bp, 20 predicted proteins | sample Lox_Sample_34_FD_206720 | JGI IMG/M metagenome (GOLD analysis project Ga0335080, IMG submission 206720) | Soil microbial communities from Loxahatchee National Wildlife Refuge, Florida, United States - Lox_Sample_3.4 | ecosystem: Environmental > Terrestrial > Soil > Wetlands | place: USA... | reverse complement strand
ACATTCGGTGTCGCCCGTGCCATTCAGGCATACCTTAGCGCGACGAGCGTACTCATGAGCCAGGTTACGCGCCCGAGCTAAAGCGCCACATTCCCGCACCAGCGAGACCAGGCGTTCGGGCTGAACGCTATGGAACTCCTTTTCTTCCAGAACGCGGGCGACGAGCTCACGCGCTTCGGCGTGGCCGTTTTCCATCGCGTAGATGAGCGGAAGCGTGACTTTGCCTTCTTTCAGGTCGCTCATCACGGGCTTGCCGAGCTGCTCGCTGGAGGCCGTGAAGTCGAGCAGATCATCCACTAACTGGAAGGCGAGTCCCGCGTAGCGGCCGTAATCCGCGAGAGCTTTTTCGTGCTTTTCATCCATGCCACCGAGCACGGCGCCGAGTCGCGCACATCCACTGAAAAGGCAAGCGGTCTTGTACGTGGCCAGCTGCAACGCGTCTTCTTCGGTCACGTCGATGCGGCCGATCTTCGCGAGTTGAATCAATTCCCCTTCGACCATTTTCTGGGTGAGGTCGATCAGGACGTCGAGAACGTGGAAATTGCGCTCCTGAAGAGCGATCTGGAAGGACTGCATGTACAGCCAATCGCCGGCGAGAACACTCCGGTGATTGCCCCAACGGGAATTGGCCGATGGCCGGCCGCGGCGAGTGTCTGCGCTGTCAATCACATCGTCGTGAATGAGAGTGGCGCTGTGGAGCAGTTCAACGACAGCGGCAAGTTTGACCGCGGAGTCTCGATTGGCGTTGCGACCGGCAGCGTATCCGTGGCAAAGCAATAGCAGCGCGGGGCGAAGGCGCTTCCCTCCCCCGCCCAATAAGTAGCTGGTAATTTCCGAGACGGGCTGATAGGCAGACGCACTCTGGCGGGACAATTCCTGCTCAACCAACACGAGGTCTTCCCGGACCAGCTCAAAAATTTCTTTGACGGTCAATAAAGCGATAGCCGTTCTCCTGGACCCGCTCCCTGGCTAGCGGGACACCCCGCCGCAGGATGGAACCGGACGGGGCAGATTGAAGAAGCGCCTGAAATTTTCCGAAGTTGTCGCGGCGATTTCTTCCGCCCCTAAGTCTCTCACACTCGCGAGCGCCTTGGCCACCTCGGCAACATAGGCGGGCTCATTTCGTTTTCCACGGAAGGCCTGGGGCGCCAAGTACGGAGAGTCTGTCTCGATCAAAATGTTCTCGAGCGGCAAAGCCTTCGCGACGTCGCGAATGTTCTGCGCTTTCGGATAGGTCAAATTGCCTGTGAAGGAGACCATAAAGCCCAGGTCGACGCCGCGTTTGGCGTCTTGCAGCGTGCCGGTGAAGCAATGGAGGATGCCAGGCAGGCCGGTGGGCTTCCAAACTTCTTCCAAGAGATTGAGGCAATCCGCCCAGGCGTCGCGGCAGTGGATGATGAGAGGGAGTTTGGCGGCGCGGGCGAGTTCCATCTGGTCGCCGAAAACGCGCTGCTGCACGTCACGGGGCGAATGATCGTAGTAGTAGTCGAGGCCAATCTCGCCCCAAGCAATGACTTTCGGGTGTTCCGCGAGGCGGGCCAGAGTGTCGAGGTGGGCCTGAGTGACATCTTTCGCCTCATGAGGATGAATGCCTACGGTGGTGTAGATCCAGTCATGGGCCTCGGCGTAGGGGATGGCCGCATCGAGTTTTTCGGGGCCGGGGCCTACGCCGATGGCGAGCAGGGTGTTGACGCCGGCAGCGCGGGCGCGTACGAGCATGGCGTCGCGGTCGTCCGCGAATTGCGGGAAGTCGATGTGGCAGTGGGAGTCGATGAGATCCATGGGTAGTCAGTTGTCAGTAGTCAGTAGTCGGGTATCAATAATCAGCAAGCCGCACGGCGAAGCAGGTTCGTAACAACAAAACAGACCACCGGTCCATCTCTAATCTTGCGGACATGGGGCCGCAGCAATGCTGCGCCCCTACAAAACCGCGCTACTTCAGGCGGGCTCCAATTTCCACGTCTTCGTGAAAGCCTGCGAGGACGGGGCGGCCTTCGGGACCGACGGAGGCGGCAACGATCATGCCGTTGGATTCCACGCCGCGAAGCTTGCGTGGCGCGAGATTGACGACCACCGCGACTTTGCGGCCGATCAACGCTTCAGGCTCGTAATACTGGGCGATGCCCGCACAAATCTGGCGAATCTCGGTGCCGATGTCGACAGTAAGTTTGAGCAACTTGTCAGCACCGACGATGCGTTCGGCCGTCTTGATCTGCCCGACGCGCATTTCCACTTTGGTGAAGTCTTCGATGCCGATCTTGTCGTGAGTGCCGGCTGCAGGGGCAGGCGCTGAGGCCGCACCGCTGGGAGCCGCCGCGGCCGCGGGTGTCGGATTCAATTCTTCATTTGCCATAGATTCGATCCTCTCTACTGCTTCGCTTTTTTCAACTCGCGGGAATAATGCCTGGAACTTGCCAAGCCTGATGCCTGGAGCTAATTGGCCCCAGCGCAAGCCATCGAGGGGCGCTGCACTGAGGGCAGTCGATTGCCCCAAAAGCGCCCAGATTTTGGCGGTGCTATCGGGCAAAACGGGATGCGCAAGCGCGCTGACAATGCGCAGCAGTTCCGCGGTGGTCCAGAGAATGGTAGCGCGGCGAGACTCCTCGTCCGGGGAATTCCCTAAAGCCCAAGGCTGTTCGGTAGTGAGGTATTTGTCTGCCGCCGCGATAACTGCCCAGATGGTTTCCAGCGCACGTGCAAATTCGAACTTGTCGTAGCGCCCCAGGACTTCTCCAATGGCGTTCTGCGCTTCTTTAGCAAGAGTGTTGTCCTGAGGCAGACGTTCACCCGGCTTGGGCACGACGCCAGCGAAGTTCTTCTCGAGCATGGCGGCGGTGCGGCTGGCCAGATTGCCCAAGCCGTTGGCGAGATCACTGTTGTAGCGGGTAACCAGCGCGTCATAGCTGAAGTTGCCGTCCTGACCGAAGACGACGTCACGAAGAAGGAAGTAGCGCAGCGCGTCCATGCCAAGCATGTTGACGATCGGCCGAGGTAGAACCACGTTGCCCTTAGATTTGCTCATTTTCGCGGCGTCCATCAGGAACCAGCCGTGCGCCCAGACTTGCTTGGGCAGAGGAAGCATGGCGGCCATCAGGAAGGCCGGCCAGTAAACGGTGTGAAAGCGGATGATGTCTTTGCCGACGAGATGGACATCGGCAGGCCACATGCCGCGTTTTTCGTATTCCGGGCCGCCGACCGCGCTGAGGTAAGCGGTCAGTGCGTCGAACCACACGTAAAAGACATGCGGCTCCTCACCGGGAACGGGAATTCCCCAGCGAACGGTGGTACGGGTGATGCTCAAGTCTTTCAGGCCGCCCTCAACGAAACTGATGATTTCGTTCTTGCGGGTTTCCGGCTGAATGAAATCGGGAAACTTCTTGTAGAAATCGAGCAGCGGCTTTTGGAAAGCCGAGAGTTTGAAGAAGTAGTTTTCTTCAGTGACCGTTTCGAGCGGGCGGTCGCAATCGGGGCAGAGATTGCCGGGCTTCGGCTCAGCGACGTAGGCATTGTCGTAGATGCAGTACAAGCCGGTGTAGTGGCCCTTGTACACGTAGCCGTTTTCCCTGCAGAGGCGGAAAAGCCATTGGACGGTGCGAACGTGCTTGAGGTCCGTAGTCCGAATGAATTCGTCGGCGGTAAGGCCGAGTTCGTCCCAAAGGCTGCGCCAGGCGTCCGCCATGCGGGCGACGAATTCGGATTCGGGGATCTCGGCCTTCTTGGCGGCGCGCTCAACGTTCACACCATGCTCGTCGGTGCCAGTGGTCATCACGGCATCGTAGCCGCACATTTTCTTATACCGGCGCAGGGTGTCGGCGATGATGGTGGTGTAGGTATGCCCGATATGGGGCAAGCCGTTGGTGTAGTAGATCGGCGTGGTTATGTAGAACTTTTCTTTTTTTTCAGCCATTCCCTGTTCCCAGAAAGCCGACAATACCTACGCGGCAGCCCGCCTCAGTAGTAGTCGGGCCTCACCACTTCACTTGTGTTGCTCTTCGTAACGGAGTAACGCCTGTTCCATCACTTCGTGCAAAGGCACATTTTTCTCTTCAGCCAGTTTACGGCAATCGTCAAATTCCGGGGAAACCTGTTGCACACGACCGTCGGCGCGGGCGACTTTCACGCGGACGTCACCGAATCGGGTCGTCACCTGAACAAACTCGCGGGCCAGAGCATATCGTTCCACTAAATGGCTTCGGACGCCGATAGTGGTGGTCTCCGCGAAGAGCATTTCGCGGAATTTCGTTTCGTCCTCGGGGGTGCATAGAATCGTCAGGAGCATGCCCGGCCGGCTCTTTTTCATCTGAATCGGCGTGGAGAAGACATCGAGAGCCCCCGCAGCCAGGGCCTTGTCGAGCAAATAACCGAAAATCTGTGGGCTCATGTCGTCGACATTGGCTTCCAGGACGCGGATGGTGCCGCCGTGCCCCTGGACCTGCCTGGTTGCCACTTCGCCAATCATCAGGCGAAGGACATTGGGCTGTGATTCGAGATCGGTGGCGCCCGCACCGTAGCCGATGGCACTGACGTTCATCGGCGGTTGAGGACCAAAATGTTGGCAAATTGTGGAAACGATAGCGGCGCCGGTGGGCGTCACGAGTTCTTTTTGAAGCCCGTTCGAATAGGTCGGCTTGCCCATTAGAAGCCGAGCTGTGGCTGGCGCGGGCACCGGCAGAACTCCGTGGGCCATTTTTGCGGTGCCGCCGCCGACGTTGAGAGCCGAACAAAAAAACCATTCGATGCCTAAGGCAGCAAACCCAACACTCGCGCCCACGATGTCGACAATTGCATCGACCGCGCCCACCTCATGGAAGTGGATCTTCTCAATCGGCACGTCGTGAACCGTGGCTTCCGCTTCACCGAGCTTGGTAAAAATCGCGGACGCACGAGCTTTCACGCCGGAATCTAACGACGATTTGTCGATGATGGCCAAAATTGTCGACAGCGAACGATGGGTCTGCGTGTCTTCGGTGTTGACACGCACATGGGTGGCGGACACGCCATTCTTCCACACTTTCTCTGAGGAGATTTGCCAGCCAGGGACCTGAATGCTGCGGAGTGCGTCGCGCAAGCAGTCCAGCGGGCAGCCGGCATCGACGAGCGCACCGAGAGTCATGTCGCCACTGATGCCGCTAAAGCAATCGAAATAGGCCGCTTTCATGGAAGAGCACCGATATTCGATAGTATCGGCCCCTTGGGGCGCGGTCAAACTGGGCTTCGTGATGATGGCACGTGAAGAAGCAAAGAACTCAAGGTTTCGGTTTAAGGACCAGCGTGCGATCGAGGCGGAAACGCATGGTTGTTTCGGCAGGAACCTTTACGTGGCTACCGCGCGTGAAGATTTGCGTCAGCAGGCCCGCACCGGCACCTGCTGCTGCTCCGATGCCAGCGCCTCGGCCGCCGCCGAAGACCGCGCCGAGCAGCGCGCCAAAGCCGGCACCCCCGGCGCCATATTCGAGGGTACGCTTGTTTTTGCCCACACCGCGCTTGCTACTCAGGTCCACATCGGCCGAGTCGACACGATACTCCTTGCCATTTACGTCGACGGAGAACAGGTCCAGGACCAGTTGGGGACTACCAGTTGCACCGCCGCCTGTGATGTTGCGAACCACCAACTTTGCGCGACTGCCGCGGGGAATCGCGACGGCCCCCGCGCTGTCGAAGACATCTTCGCGAACGCTGGCGGCAAAGAGCTGGCCGGAAGAGGAATCGTTCGAGTCGATATTTTCATCGGTTTGCACCGTGATTTCCGAGCCGAGAGGAATGACTTTCGCCGGAATGGGCGATGCTGCCGGAGGTGTGGCCGATTTCGCGAACAAAAGAGTTTCAACATCGCGAAGCGGGAATTGATACTCGATTCCCTGTGCATCGCGAAAACTAATGGACTCGGGACCGTTGTACTGGCCGGAATACATTTTTCCGCTGCGGAGCGAGACGATGTCCGCCGTGCTAGTAAATACGACGGACTGCACGTCCCCGACCGGAAACTTATACTGAATGCCCTGGCTGTCGGTGAATTCGAGTTCATTCGAAGGTGACACGCATTGTCCGGAGTAGCTCGCACCATCACGGAGAATGACCGTGTCCGCGCAGACTACCGTGGGGAGAAGACAAAATGAGAGAGTGAGGACCAGCCAGAATCGCTTCATCGGTATCTCTTTCGATCTATGGAGTTGGGATAGAGGCCGGCGGGCGGGCCGGTCACTTCGCGCGCCGCTGAGTGTATACCAAAATGTGCCTGGGGATTGCGTCCCCACGTTCGCGACTATTGGGCAAGAGACGCGGTGGTGTGCCTTGACTCGAGATAATAGCCGTCGCGGGCTTGGACCTTGAAGTCCTTGTTGTATGTGGAGAGCAGAATTTTGTGATATCCGGGCGCGGAATCTTTCGCGGGGGTGTAGCCCAGACTGTATTGATTCCGGAGTTCCTCTTCGATCTCAGCGTAGATCTTTTCGACGGCGTCCTTCTTCGAAACTTGAAATAGCCTGCCGCCCGTTAATTTGGAGATCTGGTCGAGGATTTTCTTGCCATCGACTTCGGAGTGTTGCGGAGGATAGCCCCCTCCGTGTCCTCCTCCGTATCCCCCATGCCCGCCCCCGTAGGGGCCCATTCCTCCACCGTGGAAGTGGCCATAGCCTTCGGGATCGGCAAAAAGGATGGAATAGACGACGGTGTCGGCACGCTGAGCCGCCTCAACAGCTTCCGCCAGGGTCTCTTTGCTGCCGTGGTCGACGCCATCGCTGAGTATGACCAAAGCCTTTCGGCCCTGCCGCCTGCTCATTAGTTCGTCCGCGGCGAGATATACGGCGTCGTACAGGTGCGTCCCTCCACCTCCGCCATGACCGCCATGGCCACCGCGACCGCCGCCGGGGTAGGAGCCGCCACCCTGGCCCGGGCCTCCGGCGGCCCCGCCCCCCTGCCCCCTCTGCGTATCCATCCGCGGATTCTCTAGTTGCTGAAATGCTGCCTGGAGCTTGGGACGAGAGGAGGTGAAGTCTTGCAGCAGAGTGATATCAAAATCGAAATTAATGACGGCAGCGACATCTTTCTCTGGGCGGAGCAGATTATCGAGAAAGGAATAGCTGGCGGTGCGTTCCTGCTCAAGTACGCGGCGCTGGCTGAGGCTGGTGTCGACAAGCAGCCCCATGTGCAAAGGGAGATCGCTTTCTTTAGAGAAGTAGTCGATCGGCTGGGGCTTGCCGTCTTCTTCAAGCTTGAAGGACTCTTTGGTCAGGCCGGGGACGATTTTACCGTGCTTGTCGCGCACGGTGGCGAGCACGCTGACGGTCTTGACGTCGACGGCAATTTTCGGTTCCTGCGCCATTGCCAACGCAACGAGGACAAGCGAGGAGAGGAAGGAAATAGCGCGCAATTTCGGATGAGACCGCGGCGTGCTAACCGGGCGATTCGTACCTGCGTTGAGAATCATTTTGCTCCTGAAGGCCGAAGCTGCCCCCATTGACCAGCCACGGAGCCAGATGGTGTTGGTACAGGAAATTGGACGCCGCGAAAGGCCAATTGGTTGACCCGAAGTGCGAGAGCCTTTCGGTAACTCATTGGAATGATACTGATATACTGGAAAATTCCAAATCGTAGTTGAAACAAGCTGAGGCCACGTGTATCAGACATTGATTCAGCGTTTGCGCGACGCGCTATCCGCCCATATCCGGCAGACATATGGAGTCGAGATCCCCATTGTGTTGGAACGTCCGCCAAAGCTGGAGTTAGGAGAAGCGGCATCGCCGGTGTGTTTCGAGCTCGCGAAACGTTTGAAGAAGGCGCCGCGCGCGATTGCGCAGGAGATTGCTGTGGCGTTGCCCAAGGTTGAGGGCATCGCGCGAGTGGAGGTTGCGGGCGGGGGGTATTTAAACGCGTTCTTTGACCGAGCGGCATTCTGGAAGTCGCTGAGTTTTGCACCGACCGGGGCGCAGCATGTGCCCCTACAACATGCTCGTCGCGTGATCGTGGAGCATACGAGCATCAACCCGAATAAGGCGGCGCACATTGGGCACCTGCGCAATGCGGTGCTGGGCGACACGATGGTGCGGTTACTCCGGCACACCGGTCAGGACGTGGCGGTGCAGAACTATATCGACAACACCGGCGTGCAGGTTGCGGATGTGGTTATCGGGTTCGAGCACATGGAGCAAAAATCGCTCGGTGAGGTTAAGGGCCTCGCCGCGAAGCCGCACTTCGATTATGTCTGCTGGGACCTGTACGCGAAGGCCAAACAGTTCCTGGATGCCGACAAACAACGTGCGGCTAAACTGCACGGAGAAACCCTGCAAGCGATAGAGAACGGCCGGGGCGAGACCGCGGAAATGGCGGCGGTCATTGCCGATGCCATCGTCGGGTATCACCTGCGCACGATGGCGCGGCTCGATATCTTTTACGAGTTGCTGGCGAGAGAGAGCGAGATTCTCCACCTGCATTTCTGGGACGCGGCGTTCGAAAAGTTGAAAGGCAGCGGCGCGATTCAACTTGCAACCACAGGTAAGAATGCGGGCTGCTGGATCATGCCCTGGAACCATGGAGGGGGACCTGGGGGGGAAGACGGGGCAGGCGAAGAGGACCAGGCAAAGATCATCGTGCGTTCGAACGGCACGGTAACGTATGTAGGAAAAGACATCGCGTACCAACTCTGGAAATTCGGGTTGCTTGGCAAAGATTTTCATTACCGTAAATGGCCGAATCCGCCCGCGGGCGAAACGGTTTGGGCGACGACAGCGGGAGAGAACGAGAGCGGCGCACCGAACTTCGGACATGCCGACGCCGTTTACAACGTGATCGACACGCGGCAGGCGTACTTGCAGGACGTGGTTGCCGAAGGATTGAGGGCGCTGGGGCACACGAAGGAAGCGGATCATTCTATCCACTTTGACTACCAGATTGTGGCGCTAACTCCACGGTGTGCACGGGAATTGGGCTACGAACTCACGCCCGAGGAAGCGGGCAAGCCTTATGTGGAGGTCAGCGGGCGGAAAGGATTTGGCGTAAAAGCGGATGATTTGATTGACCGAATGCTGGAGGCAGCGAAGAGTCGCGTACAACTGAAGCAGGCGGATATGACGCCCGAGGAATTGGCGAAAACGGCGAATGCGCTTGCTGTCGGTGCTCTACGGTTCTTCTTGCTGAAGTTCACGCGGAACACCATCATCGCGTTTGATTTTGAAGATGCGTTGAAGGCGGAGGGGGAGACCGGGCCCTACTGCCAGTATGCGGTGGTGCGGATCCGCGGAATTCGGCGCAAAGGGGCGGAAGCGAGCAGCGTGCGGGTTGAAGTTAGACCGGATGCGCTGAACACTTTGTTGAATGGAGCGCAGGGCAGCGATTTTTGGGAATTGCTGTTGTTGAATGGGACGCTGGATGCGGCGGTCGACGCTGCGATTGGCGCGCAGGAGCCGGCCTTTGTGGCGAAATACGCGTTTCAATTAGCGCAGGCGTTCAATAATTTTTATCACCGGCACCCGATTCTCAAAGAAGCAGATGAACAGAAGCGGGCGTTCTTGTTGGGGATGACGGAGTTGGTGGAGAGGCAATTGATGCTGGCGTTGGGTTTGTTGGGGATTGAAACGGCAGACCGGATGTGAGGGAGCAGCTGGGAGGTCGTAACGCTTCCTGCAGCATGGCATCTTGCGGACATGTGGCGCAGCAGTGCTGCGCCCCTACAAGGAAACCGTTACAGGGAGGAGACGAGGTGGACGAGGGTGCGGAGGCTGACGCCGGTTGGTCCTTTGGCTAACCACGCTTTCGCGTCGTCGTTCCAGGCAGTACCCGCGATGTCGAGATGAATCCAGGGCGTGTCGCCGGCGAATTCGCGAATGAACCAGGCGCCCGTGATGGAACCACCACCCTTGCCGCTGCCGATGTTCTGAATGTCGGCGAAGCTCCCCTTGATGAACTCGCGATACTCGTCGTCCATGGGAAGCTGCCACATTTTTTCGCCGGCTGCTTTTGCGCTGGCCAACAGTTTATCGGTCCAGGGCTGATCGTTGCCGAAGACGCCTACGTTTACATTGGCCAAAGCGACCACGATCGCGCCGGTTAGCGTGGCGGCATCGACGAGATGGGTTGCGCCGAGCTGCTTCGCGTAATGAACCGCGTCTGCAAGGATTAGGCGGCCTTCGGCATCGGTGTTGAGGACTTCGATGGTCTTGCCGGACATGGCGGTTTGGATGTCGCCGGGCTTTTGGGCTTTGCCGCCGGGCATGTTCTCGGTGGCCGGAACAACGCAAATGACCTTGACGGCAGGCTTCAGGGCTGCCAGAGCACGCATCGCACCGATCATGGTGGCGCCGCCGGCCATGTCGTATTTCATCTTTTCCATGCCGTCGGCAGGCTTGATAGAGATACCGCCAGTATCGAACGTGACCGCTTTACCAACCAATGCCACAACAGGAGCACCCGGTTTCGGATTCGCCGGCGTGTAGGTGATGACGATCATTCGCGGCGGTTCCACGCTGCCCTGAGCGACACTGAGTAGTGCGCCCATTTTCAGATCGGCGATCTTTTTTTCGTCCAGAACCTCGACCTTCAGTCCGGCTTCCTTCGCCATAGCTTCTGCTTTCTCGGCAAGAATACGGGGTGTCAATTTGTTGGAAGGCTCGTTGATGAGGTCGCGGGCAAAATTCTGAGCTTCAGCGATGGTACGGCCGCGCGCAATTCCCTTTTCTGCGGCGGTCTTGCCGGAGTCACCGAAACCGGCTACCGCCACTTTGTCGACGAACTTGTCGGTCTTTCTGTCGGTCTTATACTTGTCGGTTTCAAAATCAGCCGTGATCAAGCCCTCGACCACCGCCTGTGCGGCATCTTCGGTGCCGTCCTTCTCCCGCAGTGCAAAAGCAAAAGAGTGTACTGAACGAGATTTCAAGTAACGGAGTGCCGCTCCGGAAAGCTTGCGGAGGGTTGCGGCGTTGAAGGCATCCCGCTTACCGGCACCAACGAGCAAGAGTCGCGGGGTTTTCAAACCGGCGGGGGCGTGGAGCAAAGTCATCTCCAGAGTTTTCCCGGATATTTCGCCGCTCTTGATGAGGCGTGACAACAATCCGCCAGTTGGCTGGTCCAACTCGGCGAGGCGGCCTTGCGGTTCGCCATCTTCGAAGAGGTAAGTGACCAGCGCGTCGGCGTCGATTGTCGTCAAAGCTCTGGTGTCTAGCGTGATTTGCATGATGGTTATCGCCTCCGGTTGCGATACATAGCTTGTTCCGCTTCCCGGCGAGCCTCTTTGGTGCGCTCATCCTGGCGGCGGTCCCACGATTTTTTCCCTTGAGCCAAGGCAAGTTCGACTTTGGCGATGCCGTCACGAAAATAAATTCGCAAGGGAATGACGGTTAAACCCTTCGACTCGGTGCGACCTGCGAATTTGTGAATCTCGCGTTTATGCAACAACAATTTCCGGTCACCCAGAGGCTCGTGATTCCATGGGCCACCGGGCATGTACTGCGCAATGTGAGCGTTCACCAGATAGGGACCGCTGGGTTTGAAGTCGACGAAAGCGTCGCGAATGTTGGCCTTGCCTTCGCGCAAAGCTTTTACCTCCGTGCCGTGCAACACTAGACCCGCTTCCAGCTTCTCAAGAATATGGTAGTTATACGAAGCGGAGCGGTTCTGCGCGACAATCTGCTCGCGAGGCGCTTTGGCGTCTTTGCCCTTCCCTTGTTTGCTATTTGGCTTAGCCACAATCTTTCATTTTACCCGATGGCGCGTCTAAAGCTATGGAAGCAGAAGAGTGGACCTGCTTTCACCCTAGCCCGTAACTCGCCGTCAGGTCGCCGTCGGGGATCCGCGCTGTCTTGATTTTGGGCTCATTGTGTGCCTGGCCAGATTTGAAACCGCTGGGAGGGTGTCTAAGGTGAAATTGTGGGCTAATCGAGGTGGCGCGCGCGGGCCTGCTTGCCGCCCCAATGAGGCGAGTGCTAGACTGCAAGAGCAACTTAAGACGGACTATGCCCCTAATCCGGTTTCCGGAGCATTCATGCGCCGCAGTGGTCAGATACTGGTTTGGATTTTCCTCGGAATTGCGCTAGCAGGCTGCCCCAAGAAGGGCGGGCAGGACTTTAAGGCTGGTGAAAAGGCTTTAGATTTAAGGGATTACGACGCGGCAGTCGATTACTACAGCAAGGCACTGCAGGCCGAACCCAACAACGCGGCGTACCGGATCAAGCTGAACCAGTCCCGCTTCGAAGCCGGTCAATTTCACATCCATCAAGGAGTGAAACTGCGGGATAAGGGCGATATCCAGGGTGCCATTTCGGAATTTCAACGGGCCACAATTCTCGACCCCTCCAGCATCGTCGCCGACCAAGAGTTGAAGAAGTCCCTGGAAGACCTCGCGGAACGGACGCGGTCCGCGCAATCGCAAGAACAACCGATTATGGAAAATGGCCAGCCTTCACTGGCGTCCGCGCCACCGGAGTTGAAACCGCTTTCCCGCGCACCAATCAACCTGAAGATGTCGAATGATTCGAAGATCATCTTCGACACGATTGGCAAGCTGGCAGGACTGACGGTGATTTACGATCCGGACCTGCAGGCGCGCCGAATTACCACGGAACTGAACAACGTAACGCTGGAACAGGCGCTCGATATCGTTTGCCTGGAGAGCAAGACGTTCTGGAAGCCGGTCACCGAAAATATCATTATGGTGATCCCCGACCAGACGCAGAAGCGTCGTGACTATGACGAGCAGGTGGTTCGAACGTTTTATCTGAACAATATCGCGGTGGCGCAGGATCTGACCGAGGTCACCACCGGACTTCGCCAGTTGCTCGATCTGAAGCGCATCCAGCAGGTGAATGCGCAGAGCGCGATCATCGTGCGGGACACGCCCGACAAGCTCGCCCTCATCGATAAAATCATCAAAGACATTGACAAGGCGAAGCCGGAAGTCATCGTGCAAGTGGAAGTTCTCGAGGCGCGCACGGATCACTTGAAGAATCTGGGCATCCTTCCGCCACAGAGCACTTCGGTGACAATCAATCCCAACAACACCACTAGCAGTTCGACGTCGTCGACCACTACCCCGAGTAACACGATCACACTCAACCAGTTGACCCACCTTAACCAGAACGACGTGATCTTCACGATTCCGAGCGCAACGGCAAACTTCCTGATGACCGATTCGGCGACAAAGATCATTGAGAACCCGGAGATTCGCGCGATCGACGGACAGGCGGCGAAGTTGCGCATCGGCGATCGCGTGCCGGTGGCGACTGGCAGCTACCAGGCAGGCGTTGGCGTCGGCAGCACAGCCGGCGCGGGATTCGTCAATCCGCTGGTGAACACGCAATTCCAGTACATCGATGTGGGCGTGAATATCGACGTCACTCCGCACGTGCATCCGAATCGTGACGTGAGCATGAAGCTGCTGGTGGAAGTGTCTTCGGTAACGGGTTACCAGAACATCGGTGGCATTCAACAGCCGATCATCAGCCAGCGCAAAATTGAACATGAAATCCGGTTGAAGGAAAACGAAGTCAGCATTCTGGGTGGGTTGATTGACCGAATCGATACGAAAACGCTGAACGGATGGCCCTGGCTGGCAAAGATCCCAGTGATGCACTACTTGTTCTCGACGGAAAATGTCGAGCATCAGGACAACGAAGATATTATCGTTTTGATTCCGCACATTGTTCGCATGCCCGAGTGGACCAAGGCAAATTTGCGGAGCCTGTACGCAGGATCGGACACCAACCCAACGGTCAAGCGAGAACTGGACGTCAAAGCGCCTTCTTCGAATCCGGGTGGGTCTGCGAGCTTCGCACCCACAGAGCAGCGCGCCATCCCAGCGACGCCTGCGAACGGCCCAGTGGTAGCAACGCCGGATACGGCCGCGCCAAATCCAGGGGCGCCGGCAGCGCCGCCACAAGTTTCCGGGCCACGAATCCGGTTCGAGCCGAACGCATTGAACCTTAAGGCTGGGCAGACCGCGACCCTGGGGATCGTGGTAGAGAACGTATCTGACCTGTATTCCGTGCCGATGATGCTGCAATACAATCCCGCGGTGCTGAGCGTCGAAGAAGTACGTCATGGCGGATTCCTGTCGGGCGGTACGCAGGAAATCGCGATCGTACAGAGGGTTGATAAGGAACATGGGCAGGCGATCATCTCGGCCACGCGCCAGCCAAACACTCCTGGAGTGAGCGGAAGCGGAACCCTGTTAGGCGTGGTGGTGAAGGCGATAGCCCCCGGCACGTCCACGCTGTCGGTCGTTCAGATCAACGCAAAGGATTCGCAACAAAGGCCAATCCCGCTGGTCACAAGCGAAGCCTCTTTGAAGGTGCAGTGACGCGCGAGCGTGACGAGCGTACGAATGAGGACGATGAACCAGAGCAGGAAACACGTCGCGGCCGAGGGCATGGTGCTGATCGAGCTGCTAGTGTCGTGCGCCATTCTGGTGATTCTGTGTTCGGCTGCGCTCCCGATAGCGCGTTACACCGGCTGGCGATTGCGTGAACGCACCTTAAGACGCGAGCTGCAGGACATGCGTGATGCGATCGACCGCTACAAATTGCTGGCAGATAAGGGCCAGATTCGCGTCGATCCCTTGACGGGCGGGTATCCTCCTGATTTGCAGACGCTGGTTACGGGCGTCCCGCTGACGGGTGGGCTGGGCGGCGGCGGGACGGGCGGAAAGACGATTCACTTTCTGCGGAGTATTCCTATCGACCCATTTACCAAGCAGGCCGATTGGGGACTCCGCTCCGTGGAAGACGATCCGGATTCCATGAGTTGGGACGGCAAGAACGTCTTCGACGTGTACTCGAAATCGGATGCCACCGCGATGGACGGCACCAAATACTCGGATTGGTAAGAATGAGGCCGACCTTGCAAATCGCTCCTTGCTCCATTGCCGCGCCTAAATGGGTTCGCCGCACATTGCGGCAACGCGGCTTCACGATGATTGAGGTGATGATCGTCATCGCGATCATCCTGATATTGGTCGGCATCGGCGTCGGCATGTACCAGCGGTCGATCCAGGGAGCACGGGAATCGGTGCTGAAAGAAGATCTGCAGACGATGCGGCAGGCGATCGACAATTACACGTTGGATAAGCAACAGGCGCCGCAATCGATTCAGGATCTAGTGGACGGGCACTATCTTCGAGCTGTACCGGTCGACCCGGTCTGCCGGTTGGACTGGACGCTGCATTTTAGCGACCAGGTGATTTCGCCGGATCAGTCGGGCTCTGGCATCGATGACGTTCATTCAAGTTGCGATGGTACGGGGGTATCGGATCCGAGTCCTTACAATACCTGGTAGCTGAGTGACTTCGCACGCACGACACTGTAGGTATCCAACTGCGCTTGCACTTGCTTGTTGACTGCATGTAGGCTTGAAAGAGCCCACTTCGCGTTCGTTTAATTGAAGGGAACGAAGAATCTTACAGTCGCGCAGAATTATTTCTGTTCCGCCTCGGCCAACGGCCTTGAGGGTCTCCGCAGTAGAAAGTTCCGGTTCGCAATATAGCCTGGGCTACTGCAGGTGCGCACACAATACTCTTCGTAAGAAAGGCACAACGCTTGTGCGGGATTGCGGGCTTCACGCATAAAAATCGACGGGCGCCTGAGGGGCGGATCGAAAAAGCCGTGGCCACGCTGCATCATCGCGGGCCGGATCAGCAAGGCGCATTTTCCTCGGAAGCTTTCTCGTGCTGCGCGGCGCGACTCAAAATCATCGACTTGCAATGCGGAAACCAGCCGATTCTCGAGAACGGCGGCGAATGGGGCATTGTCTTCAACGGCGAGATTTACAACCACCTCGAATTGCGGAGCGAACTCGAGCCTCTGGGGCATCGGTTCTCCTCGCACTCTGATACCGAAACAGTGTTGAAGGCGTTTCTGCAGTGGGACATGCAGAGCATCGCGCGCCTGCGGGGGATGTTTGCGTTTGCGATCTGGCACCAGCCATCGCGACGGCTGGTGCTGGCCCGAGACCGGCTGGGCATCAAACCGCTCTACTATTCCCGGCACGGCGAGGATTTGTATTTCGGCTCCGAACTGAAGGCGCTGTTCGTGCATCCGGAGATTCCCCGCAAATTATCGCTCGAGGGGCTCGATTGCTATCTGGCGCTGAACTATATCCCCTCACCGTGGACTTTGATTGACGGCATCGTCAAGCTGACGCCAGGGGCATGGCTGGAGTGGCGGGACGGAGAGGTTAGCACGGGCAAGTATTGGGACCTGCCATACGGCAATCTCCGCGATATCGCGATGGAAGAAGCTACGGAAGAGCTGGATCGACTGATGAAAGAGTCCGTGCGAGAGCACATGATTTCCGATGTGCCGCTCGGCGTGTGGTTGAGCGGGGGCGTGGACTCCACCTCGATTCTTCACTATGCGTCGCAAGCGACTTCCGCACAGTTGAAAACGTTTTCTATTTCATTTCGTGGACGGAGTTTTGACGAGACGCCGTATGTACACGCGGCAGTAAAGCGGTACAACACGGACCATGACGAGATGGACCTTAACCCGAAGGTGGAGTTGCAGGCCGCGATTGAAGAGTTTGCACATTATTCGGACGAACCAAGCGCGGATGCCGGGGCGCTACCCGTGTGGTTTCTTTCAAAGCTGTGCAAGCGTAAAACCACAGTGGCGCTAAGTGGAGAGGGCGCGGACGAATTGTTTGGCGGTTATCTGACATACCGTGCCGACCGGATGGCGAGGACGATCCGCAGATTTCCGCGCGGGATGGTTTCGCTGGCGCTCGGTGCAATTCGCCGCTGGCCTGTTTCCGACGAGAAAATGGGCTTCGACTACAAGGCCACGCGACTGCTGGAAGGCTGTCTGATGCCACCAGCGGTCGCACATGCTTATTGGAATGGGACATTCGCGAAAGATGACATAGATAACTTGGTTCGCGGGCCTATGCCCGATTCGCTGGCAGAGATTTTGGGGCAGATTCGCACATTGCCTACGGTGAATGACGACCTCGCGCCATACCTGTGGCTCGACCAGAAATACTACTTGGCGGACGACATTCTGACGAAGAGCGACCGCATGAGCATGGCGCATTCGGTCGAGGTGCGCCCGCCTTTTCTTGACCATCGCATCGTCGAATTCGCGGCGTCGCTGCCGACCTCGCTCAAGATTCAAGGGGCAAAGCAGAAAGTGGTATTAAAGCGATTGATGGCCGATAAACTGCCCCAGACTATCTTGCATCGAAAGAAAACCGGGTTCGACATTCCCGCTCACGAGTGGCTTCGTGGACCGCTGCGCAACTTGCTGGTGGAGACCATGCGCGACGGCCTGCGGGAGTATGGGTCTTTCTTCCAGAAAGAGCGTATCGAGAAGCTGATGGAGCGGCATTTTCGGCGCGAGATTAACGTCGGTTATCACCTGTGGGGATTCCTGATCCTTTTCTTGTGGATGAAAAAATGGCAAGTGGCGATTTAGGCGGCGGGGTTAAGCGTGGATCGAATTGGCCAGTCTATCTGGCGGTGGTGCTGATCACGGCGGCGATCTATTTTGGATGCATCGTTTCCCCGCCGTCGCTGCAAGATGATGTCGATGCGGTCCAAGCGCAAATTGCGAAAACAATGCTGCTGACCGGAGACTGGGTTACCGCTCGACTCGATGGCGTCTTATATCTCGAAAAAGCCCCGTTCATTTATTGGCTGATCGCTATTTCCTATAAGGCATTCGGCGTACACGATTGGGCAGCCCGTATTCCTGTGGCGTTCGCGGCAGTGCTGCTGGCGTTGTTGACCGCGGCGTTTGGCACGTGGGCGTTCGGAAAACGAGCGGGACTATACGCAGGAATGTGCATCGGCACGTGTGTAGGCCTGTTCCTTTTCACGCGCATTCAAATCCCGGACGTCATGCTGACGGGCACGATCGCGCTGTCGATGTGGGCATTTTTGCGCACGCTCGATCCGGAGGAAGAACGACCGAGGTTGTGGTCCGTGATTCTGGCCGCGAGTTTGGGATTCGGGCTGCTGCTGAAGAGTTTGATCGGCGTGGTGTTTCCGGTGGCAGGCGCATTGATTTATCTGGCTTTGACCCGGCAGCTGCTCGTGCGCAGAACTTGGCAACGGCTGCATCCTTTTAGCGGAGCGCTGATTGCATTGCTCATCGCGGCGCCGTGGCATGTGTTTGCGACATTGCGCAATCCGCCGTATTTCGCATGGACGCTCCACAGCGGGCCGGGAGAGTACCACGGTTTTTTGTGGTTCTACTTTATTAACGAGCAACTGCTGCGCTTCCTGAACATGCGGTATCCACGGGATTACAACACCGTGCCGCGCCTGTGGTTCTGGCTGTTTCACTTTCTCTGGCTATTCCCCTGGAGCGTGTACCTCCCTTCGATCTTCAAGCTGTCGTTCAAACCGACGGATCGCGCGGGACAAGCACGGCTGCTTGCGCTGTGCTGGACTGGGTTCATGCTGGTGTTTTTCACGTTTTCGACGACGCAAGAGTATTACTCGATGCCGTGCTACCCCGCGCTTGCGCTCCTGATCGGCTCGGCGATGACCACGGAATCATCGTGGGTACGGGGTGGAACCCGCGTGCTAGGTGTTCTAGTCGCCTTCGCGGCCGTCGCGTGCTTCGCAATCGCTTTCGAAGTCCGCAATCTTCCCACGCCTGGAGACATTTCCCACGCGCTGTCTTCCCATCCCTCGGCGTACACGCTTTCGCTCGGCCACATGCTGGACCTCACGTTCGATTCGTTTGCGTATCTGCGCTTGCCCTTAGTCTTGGCGGGCGTCGCGTTCCTGGTCGGCGCACTGGGCAATCTCTTCCGTAAAGACGTGCGCGCGGGGGTTCTGAGCGCGGTCATGATGGTTTTGTTCTTTCATGCGGCCAGGTTGGCGCTGGTGGTGTTCGATCCTTTTCTTGCGTCGCGACCGTTGGCCGAAGCGTACCTTAAATCACCGCCGGGCAAGCTGATTCTCGATCATCACTACTACACGTTCTCGTCGGTGGTGTTTTACACGGGTGTCGATCCGCTCTTGCTCAACGGCAAGTTCAATAATCTCGAATATGGTGCCGCAGCACCGGATGCTCCGCCAGTTTTCCTGAATGACGAGCAGTTTATTTCGCTGTGGCACGGCAATGAACGCTATTATCTGGTGGGAACCAATACGGCCATAATCCGCGTCAAGTCGTTGGTGGGCGGCGAGTCGGTTCATACCGTCACGTCAAGCGGTGGCAAACAATTGATCAGCAATGGTCCCGCGGGCACGTCTATTGGGGACTTGATGCGATAGTCATTGAACTAGCGAGTCGAACAGCGGGTTGTTCCGGCAGTCGGCCTCATGTAATCTGAATAAATCCCAACATAGAGAATCTTGATTCACATCAAGTGGAGTGACGAATGAAAATTATCGTACTGGGCGGCGACGGTTATTGCGGATGGGCAACAGCGCTGTATCTTTCCGCGAAAGGCCACGCTGTAACAATCATTGACAACTACTTGCGGCGTCAGTGGGACCACGAACTTGGCGCGCAGACGTTGACACCGATTCAACCGCTAAGCGACCGTCTGCGATGTTGGCACCGGCAAACGGGAAAGACCATCGACCTGGCAGTCGGCGACGTGTGCGACTACGACTTCATCTATTCGACGGTGAAAGCGATCGAACCTGAAGCGATCGTGCATTTCGCGGAACAACGCTCCGCCCCGTATTCGATGATCGACCGAAAACACGCGGTGTTCACGCAGGTGAACAACGTCGTCGGAACGCTCAACGTGCTTTTTGCGATGCGAGAGGCTGCACCCGAGTGTCACATCGTCAAGCTGGGGACAATGGGTGAATACGGGACTCCAAACATCGACATTGAAGAGGGCTACATCAAGATTGAGCACAACGGCCGGTCCGACGTACTTCCCTTCCCGAAACAGCCGGGTTCGTTCTATCACCTGTCAAAGGTGCATGACAGTCACAATATGATGTTCACCTGCAAAATCTGGGGCCTCCGCGCGACCGATTTGAATCAGGGCGTGGTTTACGGGGCGGTGACGGACGAAACGGCGCTAAGCGAGACGCTGATCAACCGCTTCGACTACGACGACGTGTTCGGAACGGTGCTGAATCGTTTTTGCGTGCAGGCGGCGATTGGCCAGCCTTTGACGGTGTACGGCAAGGGCGGACAGACTCGCGGATTCCTCGACATCCGCGATACCGTTCGATGTATTGAGCTAGCTTGCCTGAATCCCGCGAACAAGGGCGAATGCCGCGTCTACAACCAATTTACGGAGCAATTCTCGGTGCTAGATCTGGCGATAAAGGTTCAGGCCGCCGGCAAAGAAATGGGCCTGCACGTAGAGGTAGACCATATCCCAGACCCGCGCGTCGAAGCCGAAGCGCATTATTACAACGCCAAGCATTCCAAGCTGGTTGATCTTGGCCTACAGCCACACCTTCTTTCCGATTCGCTGCTGGATTCGTTGGTGAACATCGCGATTCAGTATCGCGACCGCGTCGACACGACGCTAATGCTTCCGCAGGTCAGTTGGCGTCAAACCCACAACACGCGCAAGTTGCAGACCAATGTTTCGGGCAAAACGCCTTCCGTCGAACAGGCGAAAGCCGCGGTCAACAAAGCGCCAGGGAAATAACTTTTTTAAGCGGAAGGAAGCTGGCCTTTCCGGGATCCCGCGAAGGCTTTTCTTTTCTACGAGGTAGTCTTCTCGACGCTGCGGCTATGCGCATCTTCCCGCAAGACCAACTGGCCTTCGCGCAGCTCGTAATCGACGCCGCGCCAGCGTATGTAATTACGCGTGAAACTTGTGAGCCAGACCAAAAATGCGAGGGCATCCCAAAACGGGATCAAGGCATAGTTCTTCCAAAAAGCGTTTTGCTTCAGACCATAGGCACCAATTAACCAGGTGATAAGAACACGGCAGGCAAAATAGCCACCAAGGTAGGTGCCGGCAACCACCAGAGTTGGATGTAGCGCGAGAGCGAATAAGCTCCACGGCAAGCCCCAGGTGAACAGCAAGCCGAAGTGGCCCCAGGGGCGCATCTTGCGCATGACGGTCATCCAACGAGAGCGCTTGGCGAACAACTCGCTGATGCCTTTGTAGTCGGGCGTGGTCTCGACGGTATAAGGAAGCAGTCTCATTTCCGCGCCCTGCTCCGCAATTAGCCGTCCGAAAAGCAAATCATCCGCCGGGCGGCTTTCCAGCACCTGGAATCCCCCGAACTTCCGGATCATTTGCTTTGTCGAGACCATCGTTGGCCCGAGCGCAAAATAGACGCCGTCGAGCTTCCAGGCGACGAGAATTCCTGCGTAGAAGTCCGAGATCATTCCGACGCTCTGCAAGCGCTCGACCAGCGAATTATCCTCGGTGGAGACATAAAAGCACGTAACGCCGCCAATTTTCGGATCCTGCAACGGGGCGACAACTGTTCTCAAATAATGGGGAGTAACTCGCACGTCAGAGTCGTTGATCACCAAGTGTTCGTACTTGGCCTCGCGGGTCATTAACCCCAGCTTAGCGACCTTGTCATTGATAGCGTCGATTCCGGCGCTGTAGAGAAGGCGAATCTGACGCTCGGGAAAGTCGCGCATGAGTTTCTGAATAACAGGAACGGACGGGTCGGTGCCATCCGTGGTGCAGAAGAGCAGTTCGTACTCGGGATAGTCCTGGCGACAAAGGCTGGCAAAGTTCTCATAAGCGCCAGGATCCAAACCCTTCACAGGTTTCAAATTGCTGATTGGCGGAGTAAAGGGTGGTTCAGCAGATTGGTGCGCACGGCTCTGGCCAAAAAACTCAAACGAGCTGACGATCGCAAGAGCATAATAGACAAAAGGAATGGCGGCGAGAAACAGCGGCAGATATTCAAGAACTTTCAGATACAAAGAACCTCTTTCGGATTGAGCATTGTCGCGGCCCCACGCCCGGAAATTCTCAGCTCAACCAGTTCTTTCAGGCTAACATAGCCGCCAAGACACGGAAAGCGTTTGGCCCGCTTGGATTGCTTCTTTTTTGGAGATTCGCCGGTTTCGCGTAAGATAGAAAAGGCCTTTTTATTCTGATTGCAACTGTTAATTGGACTGCCTCCCACATCATTGGACCACCACGAACACCACGCGCGCCGGCTGCAATTGAAGACCGTCCCCCTCATTCTGGTGAGTATCATCCTGGGCCCAATGGGGAACGTCCTTTTAGGAAAAGGAATGAAGCATGTCGGCCATGTGCAACTGCAGGGTATCGGCGACTTGCTTCCGGTGGCATTGCGGGTCTTTTCGATTCCCACGCTGTGGCTGGGGATCGCGTGCCTGCTGGGTTTCTTCCTTGTACACATGATGCTGCTGACCTGGGCAGACTATAGCTACGTTCAGCCTGCCACGGCGCTTTCCTACGCGACGGTCGCGGTGTTGAGCTATTTTTTGCTGGGTGAGATCGTCTCGCCGCTGCGCTGGGCTGGCATCGGGCTCATTTGCCTTGGAGTGCTGGTGGTGGGGCGCACTCCTCCAAACACGACGGTGGTGCCGTAGCGATGCTTGAGTACGTACTGTTCTTTTCCATCGTGGTCGCGGGGACAGGGGGCGAACTTTGCCTCAGCCGCGCGATGAAAAGCATGGGCGAGATCCACGATTTTCGGCCTCGTTCGTTGCTGCGCTTCGTGGGACAAGCCATTCGGCTGCCCTGGTTGTGGGTGGGAATTAGCCTGATGGCCCTTGGATTTTTCTCGCTTCTGGCGATCCTGTCGTTCCTGGAAGTGAGCTTCGTGGTTCCGGTTAGCGCGCTAAGCTACGCCGCGGGAGCCTTCGGCGCGAAATTCTTTTTGGGGGAACGCATCACGCGCCACCGCTGGATCGGGATCGCCATTGTTACACTCGGCGTGACGCTGGTGTGGTTGAGCCGGCGGTAGAACAAGGAAATTCGGGGTTCCTTGGCGCAAATCTTTGGCGGTTTGACGGAACTGCACCCCTTCTTTATACTAATGGTGCGGGGTGGAGCAGCCTGGTAGCTCGTCGGGCTCATAACCCGAAGGTCGTCAGTTCAAATCTGACCCCCGCAACCATCTCCAGATTCCTTAGGGCGGCGCCAGGCCGCCCTTCGTATTTTCCGAGCAGATCCCATCCACCCTCGGCCACGTAAGAGCGTTCATCCCCGTTTCGAGTAGGCCGCATCACGATTTTGTCCACGTGTTTTGAGAGCATCATGCGCGCCGATGCTGGTTGCTCGGCCAGCACACCGCGAATGTCGTCCAATTGCTGTCTGGCAAACTCACGCACATCTTCTATTGCAGCCTTTATCGATCCGGGGCCTGAAGCCACAAGAGACCTTTCAATTGACGCTCGCTCCTCCTCTCGGGCCGAAATTGCGGCCATGAGCGCACGCGAGGTCCCGTGCATCGCGACGGCCTCGGCCAATCGGTTTAATTCCACGTCGATTGCTGCGAGGCGGGTTCGTTTCTCATCAATCGAAGCACCTGCTTTCCGTAGTTCGCTCGCGAGCGCCACCTCAAACGATGCCAAGGTATAGTCCAATGCATCGGACGTCAAAACGGCCTGTTGGAGCTGATCGAGAAGCTGTTTTTCAACGTACTCGTTTCGCTCCCGAAGATCATTTGAGCACGTTCCTCGATTGAAATTGCGTGGACATCCCCATCGTGGATGGTCCTTCTTGCGAGTTCCTGTCACGATGGAGAGGCGAGCACCGCACTCGCCGCACACGAGGATCCCAGAAAACAGGTAGCGGGAGCCAGCGCGGGGCGAGCACAAACCTACCGGCCGGGCACCGCGATAGGACTCCTTCAACCACCGCAGCCGCGCTTGAAGGCGCTCCCAGAGGTCGTCCGAGACAATTCGCAACTCTGGAACGGACTGGATTCTCCACTCGCTCTCTGGTCGGCGCCGGGCCACGCGCCTGTTGGTCCCAGGGACCTTTACAAACTTGCTTCGATTCCATATGACTCGTCCAACATACCGCTCGTTGTGAAGCATCTCGCGAATGCCAGTTGGGCACCATCCCCCGACGGCGGGTTTCCCTTTTCGTGGCCGCGGAGGTGCGATGCGCTCCGCATTAAGCTTTTTCGCGATGGTCTTGAGGGCTGCACCAGCAGCACTCATTTCAAAAATCCGGCGCACAACTGCAGCCTCGGACGCCAACACCCGGAGTCGCTTTCCCCCTTCAGCCTCAACCGCTGCATAGCCGAAGCAACTTCCTCCAGTATGGAACCCCCTGAGAGGCGCCGATCGGCGTGTTGCTTTCTATTCTTTCCGTGGTAGTCATACAAGTCTGGTACGTGATGATCGCTCTGGCCTTTTTGCGCATCAGCAAACGTACCAGATAACTTGCGATTCAAAACTGGGGCATCATGGGCTGGCTATTCCTACTGATCCTTCTTGTGTTTGTCGCAATCTCTGTGAAATGGCTGAGCAGAGTATTGTTGGTCTTTGCCGGGAATCCGCTGCTTCGCATCTGCGGCGTCATGCTCTTCGTCGCCAGTGTGTTTGTGGCCTTGACGGCGGTGTTCGGTGGTATCACGCTGGCGCTGGGGTTCGATAAGTTTCCGGCCGACTGGCTAAACGGAACTCTGTTCCGCAGTTACTTGATTCCCGCGCTGATATTGGCAGTAGTGGTGGGCGGAAGCGCGACCGCTACCGCGGTTGCCGCACTGCGCAGGGCGGACACTGGCTCATTGATTTCAGTGCTGGCCGGCGCAATCCTTTTGGGCTGGCTCGTGGGAGAACGCATAATTCTGCCCTCGAGTGCGTTTGTCGCCCTGTTTTGGTGGCTTGAGGCCATCTACATCGCAGCCGGATTGCTGATGGTGATACCAGCGCTGATAGTTTGGCTGGCTGTGCGTACACGCGGCAAAGTGGTGTGATACTCAAAGACACATGTCGTACAAAGTCAAAACTCCTTGCAAATGCTCAACAAGCAATTTCTTCCGCATGGCTTTTGGTGCTTCTGGAGCGGCGCGGCAATTACCGCAGGTGGGCTGCTCTTTTCTGTGTGGGCGCGTCGTCACCTTGGAAAAAACTGGAGTCAAGCCGTCACCGCGAAGGAAGGTCACGAACTCATTACAAGAAGGCGGAGCATCTTAAGTAGGCTCAATGTCGGATTCACCAGCAGCCGGAAAGGATGGAAACATCTCCTTTTTGGCATGTCGCCGTAGGTTCTAGGCGACGGCTAAGTGAACCGGGTTGTGAATCGTCGGCAATTGGGAGGTTGACTTAGGCGGACCGCATGCACGAAACAACTCAAAGGCTCAAGCTTCATCGCTTGCTCTGTTTTCCCTTGTCCGCCGGAATGGCTGCTTTTCTGCTACATCTGGTGGCCAACCCGCACTACGGATATTTTCGAGACGAACTGTATTTCATCGCCTGCGGACGACATCCGGCGTGGAACTATGTCGATCAACCGCTAGTAGCGCCACTGCGTGCGGCTGTGACGCAGGCCTTTGGCCATTCGCTTTTTCTGCTGCGCGCGGTGCCGGCGGCTTTCGCCGGATTGGGGATCTACGTTACCTGCCTGCTGGCGATGGAGATGGGAGGAGCGGTCTTCGCGCAACTGGCGGCGAGCATCACGGTGTTTTTCATTCCGGTGCTTTGCGACTTCGGCATGAAGGTCTCGCCGAACATGGTTGGGCTGTGGATTTGGCCTATTATCGCGCTTTACGTCGTGCGACTGACCAAGGGCGGCCATCCGCGGCTGTGGCTATGGGTTGGCGTAGCGTCGGGATTCGGAATTCTAGGCAAGTACAGCATCATTTTCTTCCTCGCCGCACTGGCGCTGGGGCTGCTGCTGACGCCGCAGCGGAAGATTCTCTTTAGTCCGTACTTTCTCTACGGGCTGCTGATTTGTGGGCTCATCGTGCTGCCGTCATTCCTGTGGCAGGTGCACTTTGGCTACCCGATGCTGGAGACACTGCGGAACACGCACAGCGGCAAGAACGTGATGGTAGGTCCGGGGACTTACTCGTGCAGCAGCTTCTTCTTTCCGGCTTCCTTCCCGCAGTGTGGATGATTGGGCTGGCGTGGCTCCTGCGGAAGCGCGAGCTGCGCTACCTTGGCCTTGCCTATGTACCGATGATCGCAATCATGATC
>Ga0335080_10001091_pt1 | contig 26011 bp, 19 predicted proteins | sample Lox_Sample_34_FD_206720 | JGI IMG/M metagenome (GOLD analysis project Ga0335080, IMG submission 206720) | Soil microbial communities from Loxahatchee National Wildlife Refuge, Florida, United States - Lox_Sample_3.4 | ecosystem: Environmental > Terrestrial > Soil > Wetlands | place: USA... | reverse complement strand
CGTACAGCGCGGTGCCGTCGAATCGCGCGAGCCCGAACTCGTCGCGGGGGAAGTGCGCGGGCACCCAGTCGAGGATCACCCCGAGGCCGTTCTGGTGCAGGCGATCGACGAACTCGCGAAAATCGTCCGGCTCCCCGTAGAACGGCGTGGGGGCGAAGTAGCCGGTGACCTGGTAGCCCCACGAGCCCTTGAACGGGTGCGCCATCACGGGCAGGAGCTCGACGTGGGTGAAGCCCATGTCCCTGACGTACGCGGACAGCTCGTCGGCGAGCTCGCGGTAGGTCAGCGACCGGTTGCCCTCGAGCGGGTTCAGCCGCCAGGACCCGAGATGAACCTCGTAGATCGAGATCGGGCGCTCGATCGCAGGGCGCTCCTCGGGACGCTCGCGCAGCCAGGCCGCGTCCTTTGCACTCCACTGGTGCTCGGACTCGAACACCACCGAAGCCGTCTTCGGCGGCACCTCGGTGGCGAACGCGTAAGGGTCGGCTTTGAGCAGGATCGAATGGTCCTGGGTGAGGATCTCGTACTTGTAATTGGTCCCTGGCCCGACGCCCGGGAGGAACAGCTCCCAGATCCCGGTGGAGCCGAGCGAGCGCATCGCGTGCAGCCGCCCGTCCCACGAGTTGAAGTCGCCGACGACGCTGACCGCGCGGGCCGACGGCGCCCACACGGCGAACGCGGTGCCGGCCACGCCCTCGTGCTCCGAGACGTGTGCGCCGAGCTTCGCGTACAGCTCCTCATGACGGCCCTCGGCGATCAGGTGCTGGTCGAGCTCGCCCAGCGTCGGGAGGAACGCGTACGGGTCGTCGATCGTGAACTTGCCGGCGTCGCCGTAGTCGACCTCGAGCTGATAGCGGAGCGGCAACTTGGCCGGTTCGATCACGCCCTCGAACACGCCACCCGGGTGGATTCGCTTGAGCTCCACGGCCGGCTTGCCGTCGGCTCGTACGGTCACGGAGCTGGCCGCTGGGCGCAGCGCGCGGACGACGACTCCGCCGTTCTGCGGATGCGCTCCGAGCACGGAGTGGGGGTTCGAGTGCTCGCGGCGGACGAGCGCCTCGAGTTCACCGGTGGCGACGGTCATGCGCCCTCCAAGATCCGCCCGATGCCGGCGACCGGGATCGGAATCCAGTCCGGGCGGTTGTTGAGTTCGTAGGAAAGCTCGTAGATCGCCTTTTCGAGCTCGTAGATCGAGAGCAGGTTGTTGATCACGGCCTCGCCGCCGGGCATCAGCGTGGGATCGACGGCGGCGAAGTAGTGCTCGAGGAACCTCTCCCTCGCGCGCTGCTCGAAGTCCGCGGGCGCGCGACGACCTCGCAGGATCTCGATCGCGGAGCTGACGTACGCGAACGAGCGCAGCATGCTCGCGACGTCCCGGAGTGGCGAGCGCTTCTGCCGGCGCTCGGGCAGCGGCCGGGCCGGCTCGCCCTCGAAGTCGATGATGACCCAGCCGCGGGGCGTGTGCAGAGTCTGTCCGAGGTGGTAGTCGCCGTGCGTGCGGATCACACGGCCCCCGACGCCGATCTGGGCGCGCGCGGCGAGACGCTCGCGCACGTCCTGGCCGCGGCCGGCAATCGGCTCGAGGCGCTCGTCGTCGGGCAGCCGCAGAAAGATCCGCTCGATGTCCTCGTCGATCGTCGCGGTCAACAGCGACAGCGCCTCCACGCTCGGCTCCTCGGGCGAAAACGCCGGATCGGTCGCGTCCGAGGCCAGCACCGTGTGGAGCTCCGCGGTTACGGTGCCGAGGCTCCCGAGCCGATTGAGGAACATCTCGGGCGCGGACCACAGCTCGTCAAGCGCGAGCTCCCAACCGCCGACGGCATCGGGGAGGAACTCCTGTGCCACGCCGAGCGTCGAGATGAACGCCTGCCCCTCGTAGTCGTACCAGCCGTGGAGCGGCGCGATATTCGGGAAGCCGCGCCAGGTGAGGAAACGCAGGATCTCGAGCTCGGGGTTGACGCCGGGCTCGAGCTTGCGGAACACCTTGAGCACGATGCTGTCGTCGAACACGACCGACGAGTTCGACTGCTCGACGCCCATCAGGCGGACCTCGGTGGCCTGGCCTAGACCGTTGCCGGATTCGACGAACTGGTGGAAGCTGAAGCGGCCGTCGGCGGTCGTGATCTCATCGGTGGTCTCGATCCGCCGGAGCAGTTCGAGCGCTTCGGTGGGCTCGGCGAGCGCGTCGTACACGGTCCACTCATCGGTGTGGGCGATCGACTCACCGCCCGCGATGTCGGTGGAGGCGTCGGCCGAGCGCAGGGCGAGGGGCAGCTGGTACAGCTCGTGCGTACCGGTGGCGAAGCGGGTCTGGACCAGCGTCAGCAGCAGCAGCGGGTCCTCGCGCAGCGGGATGCTTTCGACGATGTCGATACCGGACACCGAGCGTGCCTTCGACGCGTACCAGCGCTGCTGCTGTACCCATTCGCGCAGCTCCTCCTCATCGAGGGCGCGGCGGATCTCGTCCGCGGTTATCTGGACGCGCTCATTCATCGGTTTCGTCGTCCCCGTCGACGAGCTGGAACCAGAAGAAGCCGCGAGGAGCGAGCGTCAGCAGGTACGGCAGTTCGCCGATCCGCGGGAACCGTGAGCGGCCGAACAGCTCCACGGGGTATCGCCCCTCGTAGGCGCTGAGATCGAGCTCGACCGCCTGGGCGGATCGGGCGACGTTGTGAACGCACAGAACCAGATCATCCTCGAAAGCGCGCATGTGCGCGAAGATGCGGGGGTTGGAGGGCTCGATCGGCTCGTAGGAGCCGAACCCGAACACGGGGTGCTCCTTGCGCAGCGCGATGAAGCGGTGAAGCCAGCGTAGGAGGCTCGTAGCAGTGCGGAGCTGGGCCTCGATGTTGACGGCCTGGAAGCCATACACGGGGTCCATCAGCGGCGGCGCGTACAGCTGGGCGAAGTCGGCTCGGCTGAAGCCGCCGTTGCGGTCGCCGGTCCACTGCATCGGCGTCCGGACCCCGTCGCGGTCGCCGAGGAACACGTTGTCGCCCATCGCGACCTCGTCGCCGTAGTAGAGCACCGGCGAGCCGGGCAGCGAAAACAGGATCGCGTGGAGCAACTCGATCTCGTCGCGGCCGTTGTCGAGCAGCGGCGCGAGGCGTCGGCGAATTCCGAGGTTCAGCTTCATTCTCGGATCCTTGGCGTACTCCGCGTACATGTAGTCGCGCTCCTCGTCGGTGACCATCTCGAGCGTCAGCTCGTCGTGGTTGCGCAGAAACAGCCCCCACTGGCACGTGTCCGGGATCGTCGGCGTCTGCTCGAGGATCTCGTAGATCGGAACCGCCTCCTCGCGCCGGATCGCCATGAACATCCGGGGCATCACCGGGAAGTGGAACGCCATCTGGCACTCGTCGCCCTCGCCGAAGTACTGGACGACGTCGGCCGGCCACTGATTGGCCTCGGCGAGCAGCACGCGATCGGGGTACATGGAGTCGACCTCCTGGCGAACGCGTTTCAGGTACGCGTGCGTCTCGGGGAGGTTCTCGCAGATCGTGCCCTCGCGCTCGAACAGGTACGGCACGGCGTCGAGGCGGAACCCGTCGAGGCCGAGGTCGAGCCAGAAGCGCAGCACCTCGAGCATCGCCTCCTGCACCTCGGGGTTGTCGTAGTTGAGGTCGGGCTGATGGGAGAAGAACCGATGCCAGTAGTACGCGCCGGCCGTGTCATCCCAGGTCCAGTTCGAGGTCTCGGTGTCGATGAAGATGATCCGGGCGTCCTCGTATCGGTGGACGGTGTCCGACCACACGTACCAGTCGCGCTTGGGGTTGTCCGGGCTCGAGCGGGAATCCTGGAACCACGGATGGTCGCTCGAGGTGTGGTTCATCACAAGGTCCGCTATTACCCGGATCCGCCGTGCGTGCGCGGCCTCGATCAGCTCGTGCACGTCGTCGACGTTGCCGTAGTCGGGGTGCACCGCGGTGAAGTCCGCGATGTCGTAGCCGCCGTCGCGTAAGGGGCTCCTGTAGAAGGGAAGGAGCCAGATGCAGTCGATGCCCAGCCACTGGAGGTAGTCGAGCTTCTCGGTCAGCCCGCGGAAGTCGCCCGAGCCGTCGCCGTTGGCGTCGAAGAACCCGCGGATGTGGATCTCGTAGAACACCGCGCGCTTGAACCACAGCGGCTCGGCCTCGAACCACTGGCGAGCCTGCGCCTGGGTCTCGGTGCCGCCATCGTGCTGGGGGGGGCCGGGCCGTTGGACCCCGCGGGTCTCGCGCGCGATCAGGTGAGTGAGTGTGGGAGGGCCGACGCTCATTTTGATGTCACATCTCGACGCGGACGAGGTGCGCCTGGCGGACGCCCGGCTCGAAACGGACGTAGTTCGGGCCGATCCGCCACTGGTAGCGCTCGTCCGTGAGCAGGTCGTGTGCGGTGAAGCTCGGAGGCAGACCGAGGTTGGCGGGCACGATCGCGAGGCCCTCCTGTATTTGGTGCGGGTCGATGTTGACGACGGTGATCACGGCGTTCCCAGGCGATTGCTTCGCGTAGGCGATCAGCGCGTCGTTGGCCGTGTCGAGGAACGTGACGTTGGTGAGCTCCTGGAGTGCGACATTGTCACGCCGGATCCGGTTGAGGCGCTGGACCAGCGGGAGCATCGGGCCGTCGAGCGCGCGCTCCTTGATCTCGTACTTCTCCGAGTGCAGATACTCCTCTGAGCCTTCGCGGACAGGGACATTCTCGTAGTGCTCGTAGCCCGAGTAGATGCCGTACGTCGGGCTGAGCGTGGCGGCGAGGATCAGACGGGCCTCGAACGCGGGCCTGCCGCCGTGCTGGAGGTACTCGTGCAGGATGTCCGGCGTGTTCGCGAAGAAGTTCGGTCGGAAGTAGTCGCTCTCATCGGTCAGCGCGAGTTCGGAGACGTACTCGGTCAGCTCCCACCGCGCGTTCTTCCAGGTGAAGTACGTGTAGGACTGGGTGAAGCCGATCTTGGCGAGGTGGCGCATCACGGCTCGCCTGGTGAATGCCTCCGCGAGGAAGATCACATCGCGGTCGTGCTCGTGGACGCTTCCGATCAGCCACTGCCAGAACGCGAACGGCTTCGTGTGCGGGTTGTCGACGCGGAACACCTTGACGCCGCAGTCGACCCACTGGATGACGACTTCTCGCAGCGCCTCCCAGAGTCCGCGCCAATCCGGCGATTCCCAGTTGAGGTTGTAGATGTCCTGGTAGCGCTTGGGCGGGTTCTCGGCATACTTGAGCGTGCCGTCCGGGCGGCGGTGGAACCACTCGGGATGCTCGTGAAGCCACGGGTGGTCGGCCGAGGCCTGGATCGCGAAGTCGAGCGCGATGTCGATGTCGTGCTTCCTCGCGGCTTGGGTGAGCCGTTTGAGGTCCTCGATCGTGCCGAGGTCTTGGTGAACGGCGTCGTGACCGCCGGTCCGGTCGCCGATCGCCCACGGCGAGCCGGGATCTGTCGCCACGGCAGTCAGCGAGTTGTTGCGGCCCTTGCGGTTGGTCAGCCCGATCGGGTGGATCGGGGGCAGGTACACGATGTCGAAGCCGAGCTGGGCCAGGTGGGGCAGCTGGCGCTCGACGCCCTTCAGGCCGCCCCAGGAGCGGGGGAACAGCTCATACCAGCTGCCGAACCGCGCGCGGAGCCGGTCGACCTCGATCGTGATGGGCTCCGGAAGGGTGACGCTGCCGTGGCGGGGCTCGATCCGTTCGATCGTGGCGAACAGTTCGGGGCCGAGCGCGACGTCGTGCTTGGCCGCCTCGGGGATGTCGGCGTTCGAGAGGGTGGTAATCGCGTGATCGATCAGCGCGTTGTCGGCCTTCTCGGTCGCGGCCGATTTCGCGGTCCCCAGCAGCAGAACGCCTTCGGAGAGCTCGCCGGCGAGGTGATGCTGGTCGGCTGCGACCTTCCTCTGGAGCTCGTCGCGCCAGGTGCCGAACACGTCGGTCCAGGCCTCGACCGTGTACTCCCAGCGCCCCTGGCGGTCGACGTCGAAGCTGCCCGCCCAGCGCACGCCGCCGAGGTGGGCGTCGATCCGCTGCATCTCGGCCTCGTGGTGCGCGGTGTCTCCTGGTCCTCGGTAGCGGACGACCGCCCGGAGGAGGTCGTGACCATCGCGGAAGACGTCGGCCTCGACGGTTACGGTATCTCCGACGCAGCGCTTGGCCGCGTAGCGACCGCCGTCGACGGCGGGGGTCGGGTACTGGATGACGATGCGTGGCGGCGGCTGCTTGGTCTTGGCCCCGCCCCGGTTCGAGGTCGGGCTTGGATGAAGTTCTGTGGCGGCGCTCGTCAAGGCGTGCTCCCGGTGTACGGACGTGCTTGGTAAAGGCCCGGTCGCGCTTCGAGTCGAAAATATCCCCCAGCGCGATGGGTAAACAACGATCGGTGAATCGGCGGGCAGGTTTCAGGTTGGCTCTTACATGATCGAGCTACCGCGCTCAAGCGGTGTTCAGCTCCATCTAACCTCACTCCCGGATGGCCGGCTCGGACCGGAGGCGTACCGGTTCGTCGACTGGCTGGCGGCGGCGGGACAGACCTGGTGGCAGGTGCTGCCGGTCGGCCCGCCGGACCGCTACGGCTCTCCGTACAAGTCGCGCTCGGCGTTCGCGGCCTGGCCCGGGTTCCTGGCTTCGCCGCGGGCTCCGGTTTCGGCTTCCGAAGTGGCTTCGTTTCGCGAGCGCGAGGCGTTCTGGGCGGTCGATTGGGAGCGGTTCTCAGCTCGAGGGGCATTGGCCGATCAGGTGCGGTTTGATCGCGAATGGAGCGCTTTGCGTGAGTACGCGGCGGAACGGGGGGTTCGGCTGTTCGGCGACGTCGCGATCTACGTGGCGCCGGGAAGCGCCGACCACCGGGCCCATCCGTGGATGTTCCGATCCGGTCTGGTCGCGGGTGCGCCACCGGACGCGTTCACCGATGACGGGCAACTGTGGGGCAATCCCGTGTACGACTGGCCGGCGCTGCGCCGCCGGCGGTACCGGTGGTGGGTCGAGCGGCTGCGGCGGACGCTGTCGCTGTTCGATCTGGCCCGGATCGATCACTTTCGCGGGTTCGTGTCGTACTGGGCCGTGCCTTCCGGGGCTCGGACGGCTCGGTCCGGTACATGGCAGCGCGGGCCTGGGCGGGCGGTGTTCGACGCGGTGTTGGAGTCGCTCGGCGATGTTGCGCTCGTGGCGGAGGACCTCGGGGTGATCACGCCGGCGGTCACGAGGCTTCGCGAGTCGCTCGGTTTCCCCGGGATGGTCGTGCTGCAGTTCGGGTTCGACCCACGGGCGCCTGAGAGCGTTCATCGTTTCGAGAACCACGTCGAGGACCGAGTCGTGTACACGGGGACGCATGATCACGATACGGCGCGGGGGTGGTACACGTCGCTGCCTGTCGATGAGCGTGGATTTGTGGACGCTTCGTTTTCCCGTTACGGGGTGGTCGAGCGCCAGCCGTGGTGGAGCCTGATCCGGCTGGCGCTGCGGTCGCCGGCGCGGGTGGCGATGGTGCAGGCACAGGACGTCCTGGGGCTGGGGAGCTCGGCTCGCATGAACAACCCGGGCCGGACTCGTGGCAACTGGCGGTGGCGGATGGAGCCCGGCGCGCTGACGCCGGCGCTGGCGCGACGGCTCCGGGAGTCGACTACCGAGGCCGGGCGGCTCGCTCGCCTGCCGGACGGCGGCGGCGGCGAGGGGGGATAAGTCCTCATTGGGCCCATCGCCCGCCACGAGCGTTGAGTTGACCCCACGATAGGTGGCTGAACCCGCATTCACATCGGGTCAGGGGATCGAGTGTGGAGAAAACCCGGACTCGCCGGCGGCTCAAGTTGACGGCGCGAACGCCGATCTCAGTGGACGATGAGTATCGAAGCTGTGACGAGCCGCATTGACCAGATCCTGGCGATGCAGCAACAGCTCACCGACCCACGCAGTGCCCTCGCCTCCTCCGCCACCACGACCGACTCGGGCGGAGCGTCGCTTGGCGCCACCGCCGGCACCGGGTCGACGAGCTTCAGCGACGCGCTGTCCTCCGCGCTCGGAAGCAGCGACCCGTCGGGCACGGGCGCACTTTCACCCGACTCGCTGATGGCCTCGGCGATCGGCGAGACGAGCGGGAGCTCTGCGGACACGCTCACACCCAATCTGTCCTCGCTGCTTCCCGCCACGAGCTCGCTCGGGGTCACCGCCGGATCGACCCTGGGCACCACGTCCGGGAACGCGCCGGCGCAGGTCCAGGCGATGACCAACATGGCCAACTCGCTCGTCGGCAAGCCCTACGTTTATGGTGGCGGTCACGGCGGCTGGGGGCCGCAGGCCGGCTACGACTGCTCCGGGTTCGTGTCCGCGGTGCTCCATGCCGGCGGCTACCTGAGCCAGCCGGTCGACACGACCTCGCTCCCCCAGCAGGCCGGGATGGAGTCAGGCCCCGGCCAGTACGTCACGGTCTACGACCGGGCGCTGCCTGGCCAGAGCGGCCACGTGATCATCGAGATCAGCGGCCAGTTCTACGAGTCGGGCGGGTCGCACGGCGCCTGGGGCGGTGGCGGTGGCGTCGAGAAGATCGGCACGCCGTCCGCCGAGTACCTCTCGACGTTTCCGACGGTCCTTCATCCCGCCGGTCTCTGACCCGGTCCCTCCACCAGCCTCTGACCTCGTCACTTCGCGGGGCTCTCCTCCGGTTCAGCCGAGCAGCAGGGAGCGGATCGCGGACCGACCCCGGACCGCCGGCGACCAGGCGGTCACCTTTGCGTGGCGGTACACGTACGTCCAGTCGCCCTGGAGCCGCATGCGCCAACTCGGCGAGAACTGGATAAGCGTCGACGGCCGGACCGCGACGCGCATCCCGTCCGCCGAAAGCACCGCGAGCGCCCGTTCGGCGATGTTGATCTGGCCGAACGCAGTGGGATGGACGTGGTCGGTCATCACCAGGTTGCGGGCGCCCCACGGCCGCAGATCGAGCAACAGCGTCCCGAGCTCGCCGGCGACAGTCGATATGACCTCATCCAGCTCGGAAACCCGAGCCGGCGTGCGGGGGCGCCCCAGATCCAACGGCGCCGTTACCGCAAGCACCCGCTCACAGCGGCCGAGTAGGAACTCGAGCGCGCTCCGAAAACCGACGGAAAATGCGGCCGGGTCCCAATCCGGCAGCCGGACGTCGTTGACTCCGATGTACAGACAGCCGAGCTGATACCCGGCCGGCGGTCCGCAGCCGTCCGTGAGCCGCGAGAACGCCGGGATCTGCTGCCAGACCACGTGCTCGACCCGGGCTCCGTCGACCGCGTAGCACGTATATGGCAGCGCCAGCCCGCGCGCCACCCACATCGCCCACGACTGCAGCGCCACCCCCCACTGGAGCTCGCCGCCGCCGTTCGTGATCGAGTCGCCGAACGCGAGCACACCAAGGCGGCAGTTGCTGGCCAACCCGGTCAAGAAGCGCGAGAGTAGCGGTTGCCCGATAATGCCCGGCCGTGAGCTACGGCCGGGTGACGATGAACGACGGCCGCGAAGACATTCGGCGCGCCGCGGCGGAGCTCGCGGAACGGCTGCCCGATGCCCTCGCGCCGCTGGCGCGGCTCGCGTACAACTACCGCTGGTCGTGGCTCCCAGGTGGCGCAGAGCTGTTTGCCTCGGTCGATCCCGAGCGGTTCGCACTCACGCTCCAGAACCCGGTCCGAATGCTCCAGGAGGCGTCCGCGAGTGCCTTGAAGCGCGCTGCGGCCGACGACGGCCTGCTCGAACGCGCCGCGACGCTCGAGGCGCAGGTCAAGGCCGATCTGGACCGACCCTTCTACCCGTCGATCGACCCGGCGCGGCCGGTGGCGTTCCTGTGCGCCGAATACGGCGTCCATGTGTCGATGCCGATCTACTCGGGCGGCCTTGGTGCCCTCGCCGGCGACCTGCTCAAGGAGGCGTCCGATTGCGCGGTCCCGATGGTCGCGGTCGGCCTGATGTACCGCAAGGGCTACTTCCGCCAGCGGATCGACGCCGGCGGCTGGCAGCACGAGTACTGGATCGACACCGACCCGCAGCGGCTCCCGGCGGCGGTCGTGACTGGCCCCGACGAGCGGCCGTTGACGATAGAGGTCTCGATCTACGACGCTGACGTGACCGCCCAGATCTGGCGCGTCGATGTCGGACGGATACCGCTGTTCCTGCTGGACGCGGACCTCCCCAAGAACGGCCCGGTCGAGCGCTGGATCACCGCGCGTCTGTACGAATCCGACGAGCACATCCGCCTCGCTCAGTACGTGCTGCTCGGCGCCGGCGGCGTGCGGGCGCTGACCGCGCTCGGGATCGAGCCCGGCGTGATCCACCTGAACGAGGGCCACGCGATGCTCGCGCCGGTGCAGCTCGCCTGCCAGGACCTGCACTCGAGGGAGGACCTGTCGGCCGGCCTCGCCGCGGCGCGCGAGCGCACCGTGTTCACGACTCACACCCCAGTTCCAGCCGGCAACGACACGTATCCGCCCGCGCAGGTGGAAGACGCGATCGGCCGCTTGCTGGCGCAACTCGGATGCCCCACCGAAGAAGTGATCGCGCTCGGGCGCACCGATCCGAAAGACACCGCGGAGGACTTCGGCGTCACCCAGGCGGCGTTGCGGATGAGCCGTGCCGCGAACGGCGTCAGCCGCCGTCACGGCGAGGTCGCGCGCGAGATGTGGCAGTCGCTGTGGGCGGATCTGGCCGTCGCGCAGGTCCCGATCGGCTACGTGACCAACGGCGTCCACGTGCCGACCTGGATCGGCACCCCGATCCGCGAGCTGCTCGACCGGCATCTGGGCGAGGGCTGGATGACCCGGGCGGCGGAGCCCGGCACCTGGGCCGCCGTTGAGGGTATCTCGAGTGAGGACCTGTGGGGTGCGCGCGAGCGCCAGCGCGCCGATCTGGTCGCACAGGTGCGAGTACGCAGCGCCGCCGAGCGGCTGCTCCGCGGCGACCCGCGCGCTTACGTCGACGCAGCTGCCACCGCGTTCGATCCGAACACACTGACGATCGGCTTCGCGCGGCGTGTGGCCACCTACAAGCGTCTGGACCTGCTCACCCGAAATCCGGCATGGACCCTGAAACTCCTCGGCGGCGACCACCCGGTGCAGGTGGTGCTTGCCGGCAAGGCCCACCCCCGAGACGACGACGCCAAGCGCGTGCTCAAGCGCCTGTTCGGGATGAAGCGCGCTCAGATCATCGGCCAGCGCGTGGTGTTCCTCGACGATTACGATCTCGCCACCGCGGCATGGCTCGTGAGGGGCTGCGACGTGTGGCTGAACGTCCCTCGTCCGCCGTTGGAGGCGAGCGGGACGAGCGGCATGAAGTCGGTCATCAACGGCGGCCTCCAGTTGAGCGTGCTTGACGGCTGGTGGGCGGAGGGGTACGACGGCGACAACGGTTGGGCGATCGAGGGAGAGGTCGACGACGATCATCGGGCGCAGGACACCCGGAACGTCGCCGAGCTTCATCGGCTGCTCGATGAGGAGGTGGTCCCGGCGTTCTACGAGCGCGACGAACACGGCTTGCCGGTGGCCTGGATCGCCCGGATCCGGGCCTCGCTGACGACCCTCGGGCCGCGCTTCAGCGCCACGCGGATGCTGTCGGAATACCTGTCGGGCCCGTATCGGGGTTCATGACCGCGACGGGAAGGTATGAGGCCGTTTCAGCGTCGTTAAGCTGAATGCTTCACCTCAACGCGACTGCAGGGAAAGATGGCCTCTCGCGCCGACCAAACAAAGCCGACGGCGGCTGACCTCGCCGATCTGTCGGCGCTCGCCGACGGCACGCTCGATGCGGCCCGCAAAGCGGCCGTCGAGGCGCACATCACCGCCTCGCCGGAGCTGACCGCGCTGTATGAGCGTGAGCGCCGCGTGGTCGACGCGCTCCACCAGATGCGGGCGACCGAGCGCGCTCCCGAGCGGCTGCGCGCGAAGATCGAGGCCTCGCGGCCGAGCCGGGCGACGATCATGCGCCGGCGCTTCGCGTACGCCGGCGGAGCGGTTGCGGCGCTCGCCGCGATCGTGCTCGCGCTGGTGCTGGCGCTGCCGTCGGGAACGCCCGGCGCGCCTTCCGTGTCCGACGCGGCGGCGCTGGCCGCCCGAGGTCCAGTGCAGGCGCCGCCCGCCCCCGATCCGGACATGCCCGGGGGGCGGCTGAATCAGCAAGTCGGCGACGTTTACTTCCCCAACTGGGCCTCGCGGTTCGGATTCGAACCGGTCGGAGCGCGGACCGACACGCTCGGCGGGCGGACTGCCGTAACCGTCTACTACAGGTGGAAGGGCACCACGATCGCCTACACGATCGTGCAGTCGCCCCCGCTGACAGTGCCGTCGGCGAGGACGACCGACCGGAACGGCACCCAGCTGCACACCTTCGAGTTGAACGGCCGCAGGGTCGTGACGTGGCGCCGCGACGGCGACACGTGCGTGCTCTCGGGAACCGGGGTCAAGGCCGCTGAGCTGCAGAAGCTGGCGGCGTGGAAGGTCCCGGCGGACTCTGACTAGGCGGACCCTCGCTGACAAGGTCGGCGGCCACCCGCTGGCGGGCGCGGTGCAGCCGGGTCGTGATCGTCGCCTCGCGGACTTTCAGCGCCCGGGCGGCCTCTCGGTAGGAGAGCCCGGCCACATCGATCGCGACGAGCGCGTCGCGGAAGTCGTCGGGTAGCCGCGAGATCGCGGTGTACAGCTCCGCCGACTCGATTCGCGATTCGGCCGCGGGCGCGGTCTGGTCCTCGATCAGGTCCAGGTCGTCGGGCAGGGCCGTCGTCTGGGGGCGGCGGCCGGCCGCCCGCCGCTGACTGAAGAACGTGTTGCGCAGGACGCGCAGGAGGTATCCGAGATCGTCGTCGGAGCGCAAGAGGCGCGGCCGGCGGAGGATGCGCTCGAACGTCTCCTGCACGAGGTCCTCGGCCTCCTCGCGCGAGCCGCACAGGCCCCAGGCCGCGCGATACAGGCGATCGATGTGATCGCCCAGCGCCTCCGGATCGAGCTGACGTTCGACATTCATCCGTCGCGGCCCCAGCATACGGAGGCCGCTCAGCCGCAGTGTTAGGCCGTCTTCAGCTCTGACAGCGGTCGCGGACCCGGTCCGACGTACTTGGCGGTCGGACGCACGAGCCGCCCTTCGCGCTTCTGCTCGAGGATGTGCGCCGACCAACCCGCGGTGCGCGCACAGGTGAACAGCGGCGTGAACAGCTCGGGCGGGACGTCGGCGAAATCGAGAACGACGGCCGACCAGAACTCGACGTTCGTCGCGAGCACCCTGTCGGGTCTGCGTGCCTCGAGTTCGGCCAGCGCCGCGACCTCGAGCGCCTCGGCGACCTCCACGCGCGGGGCGCCGAGCGCCTTCGCGGTGCGGCGGAGCACTCGCGCCCGAGGGTCCTCGGCACGGTACACGCGGTGCCCGAACCCCATCAGCCGCTCGCCCCGGTCGAGCAGATCCTTGACGTAGCGGTCGGCGTCTCCCATCTCCGCCACGTCGTCGAGCATCTTCAGCACGCGCAGCGGGGCGCCGCCGTGTAGCGGACCCGACAGCGCACCGACCGCCGCCGACAGCGCCGCGGCAACGTCCGCGCCGGTCGAGGCGACCACACGCGCAGTGAACGTCGAGGCGTTCATCCCGTGCTCGGCCGCCGAGATCCAGTACGCGTCGATCGCTTCCACGTGGCGCGGATCGGCCTCGCCCCGCCAGCGGATCAGAAAGCGCTCGGGGATCGACTTCGCCTTGTCGATCTCACGCTGAGACACCGGCGGCTTCCCGATTCCTCGAGCCGACTGGGCGACGAACGACAGCGCCATGACCGAGGCGCGCGCCAGGTTGTCGCGGGCCTCCTCGTCGGAGATGTCGATCAGCTGCCCGAAGCCCCATTGCGGCGCGAGCATCGCCAGCGCCGATTGCACGTCGACGCGTGGGTCGCCCGAGCGGACGATCAGCGGGTGAGGCTCGGCCGGGGGCATTCCGGGCAGGAGGTGCCCGTCCACGAGCAGGCCCCAGACCTGCTCGAAGGGGACGTTCCCGACCAGCTCCTCGATGTCGACGCCGCGATAGCGCAGCGCGCCGCCGGCGCGGTCGGGCTCGGCGATCTCGGTGGCGAAGGCGACTACGCCCTCGAGGCCGGACTGGACTTCGGCAGTGACGCTCATTCGGCGTTCTCCTGGATCGGCGACGTGCTCAAGCTGCCCGGCGCGGCAGCGAGCGCCCTCGTCAGGGCGCAGTGGCTGACCCGGAAGCGTAGCCGGATAGCCTTCCGATTCGTGTCAGAGGCCGTCCCGTCCGAGCTCCTGCTCCGTTCGCCGACCGAGCTCGCGGCGCTGGTTCGGGGCGGCAAGCTGTCAGCGCGGGAGCTCGTGGAAATATCGCTGCGCCGGATCGACGAGCTCAATCCGGCGATCAACGCGTTCACGCATGTGGCACACGACTCGGCGCTGGCCGCGGCGGAGGCGATCGAGCAGGGCGATCGGCGACCCTACGCCGGCGTTCCGATCGCGATCAAGGACAACCGGCCGGTCGCGGGAATGCCGCTGACCAACGGCAGCGACCTGTTCGGAGATTTCATCCCGGATCACGATGCCTTCCTGGTGCGCCGGCTCCGCGAGGCAGGGTTCGTGATCGTCGGTAAGACCTCGATGCCGGAGATGGGCATCCTGCCCACGACCGAGCCGCGGCGGTTCGGCCCGACCCGCAACCCGTGGAACATTGACCGGACCCCGGGGGGTTCGAGCGGAGGGGCGGCCGCGGCGGTCGCGGCCGGGATGGTGCCGGTGGCGCACGGCAACGACGGCGGCGGGTCGATCCGGATTCCGGCTGCATGTTGCGGGCTCGTCGGCCTCAAGCCCGCGCGGGGCCGCGTGTCGCCTGGTCCCGACAGCGGCCACAGCTTCCTGGTTTGCGACGGCGTGTTGACGCGTTCCGTTGCGGACACCGCCGGCGTGCTCGACGTCCTCGCGGGCGCCGAGCCAGGCGACGCCACCTGGGCCCCACCCCCTCCCGCGGCCGGGTACGCCGCGCTCGCCGGGGTCGATCCTGGGCCGCTGCGGATCGCGCTCGCGATGACCCCGCCGTTCGAGGGCGCGACGGTGGACCCGATCTGTTCGCAGGCCGCCCGCGACGCGGCCGGTCTGCTCGAATCGCTTGGCCACGCGGTCGAAGAGATCACCCCGCCCTGGACGGGTCTCGACCTGCTGCCCGACTTCACTCGTGCGTTCGGCCCAGCGATCTCGCACACGACTTGGGTGGGCGGGCAGATCGCCGGGCGTGAGCCGGCCGAGGGCGACGTCGAGCCACTGACCTGGGCGCTGTGGGAGCGCGCTCGTAGCCAGGACACCATCGCATACATGACCGCCCAGGCCCGCCTCGAGTCGGCAGCGCGCTCGATCGTGACGTCGCTCGAGCCGTATGACGCCGTGCTCACGCCGGCGCTGGGCGGTCGCCCCGTCGCGATCGGCGAGATCGACGGCCTCGGTGAGGATCCGATGGTCAAGTACCGCCGTTCGGCAACGTTCACCCCGTTCACCGCGATCGTCAACGTGACGGGCCAGCCCGCGATCGCGCTGCCGCTCTACCACGGCGACGATGGCCTGCCGACCGCGGTCCAGCTGATCGGGCGGCCGGCGCGCGAGGAAGTCCTCCTGGGAGTCGCGACCCAGCTCGAGCAGGCGTTGCCGTGGGCCGGTCGGGTGCCGGCTCTATAGAGTGCTCCAGTCCCGGCGATCGCCACGCCACATGCTGTAGCGAGCAAGACGGGGCCTCACGGCACGGCTACGTAGTGGTACGTCTGCCCGCCGTCGGTGGTGTAGTAGAGCCGCTCGTTAGCGGAAGCGACGGACCCCAGGTACCCGAGCGCGACCCCGTGGGTCGTATCGGTGAAGCCGAGCCACGCCCACGCGACCACCTTGCTGTACGCGGCAGGCGTTTGCGTGATCTGGACCGGCTTGTACGTCGTGCCGTCGTCCCCGGTTCGGAACAGGACCTGGTAGCCGACGACCGCGGTCGATGTGGACGCCGCCGCGAACGGAGCCGAGTTCGGCAGACTGAGCCGGCCGCTCGGCTCGGCGGTATCGAACGTGGCCCCGGCGTCGGTCGAGCGCCACACGCCACTCTCGGTGCCGGTGGCGCAGTGCGCCCACACGACCGGCGGCTCGGGCTCCTGATACTGGCAGCCGAGTCCGGGACTCGGGGACGGGTCGCTGGTGAAGCTGGCGCCGCTGTTATGGGAGACGAGCACGTCGGACCCGATGCCGTTGGCGACGCCCGACTGGACGAACACCTCGGAGCCTTCCACCCACAACCCCGTGGACACGTCCCCGGCGGCAGGAACGACGGTCCAGCCGTCGGAGCTCACCGCCGAGTGCATCAGGCGCGCGCCGGCGGCGCCGCTGCCGGAGACGTCGACGATCGCGTACGCCTCGCCGTCGGAAATCGCCAGATCGTTGACGGCGCCGCCGACGTTGAGCGCGTGCCAGGTTTGCCCGCCGTCGTGGGTGACGTACAGGTTCGGGCCGAACGCGTACCCGTTGTCGCTGTCGGCAAACCGGATCTGCGAGTATCCGGGCTGGTTCGGAGAGCTCGACACAGACGCGTGCGGCTCGCCGATGCCGATGAAGTGCTGACCGCCGTCGGTGGTCCGCAGGATCGACCCGCACGGTGGGCGGCCGCCGGCAAACTGGCACGGGGCCGCACTGAGCACCCACCACTCGAGCTCGCTGATCGCGGTGAACGACTGGGGGGCGAAGTGCGCCGGGATCGGAGTGGAGATCGGCCCGGTGGTGGGCTTGGGCGGTGCGATAGCGGCCGGCGAGGTCGAGCTGGTGTGCGTGCTCGCCGTGGCGGACTGCGTGCCGCTCGCCGCCGCCGACGCGTTCGAATGCGACGCCGTCGAGTGGTGCGCGTTGACCAGCACGATCGCGACGACGGCGGCCACAACCGCGGCGGCGGCTATGAACGCCAGCGCCTCGGTGCGGCGGCGCGGGGGCCGGGGGCCGCCGATCCCGCGGCCGGCGCCGACGGCTGCGCGGCCGAGCGCGGGCCGTCGCGCCCGAAGCCGTTGGTGCGCGCCCTTCTCGGTCAGCTCGGTGAGCTGTGCCTCGATTCGGTCCAGATAATCGTTCACGTCGATCCGGTCTCCCTCAGCTGCTCTCGCACCCGCGCCAGCCCGCGGCTGACCCGCTTGCGGACGACCATCTCCGAGCACTTGAGCTCGCCCGCGATCTCCTGGTAGGGGCGCTCGTCCAGCACCCGCGAGCGGACCGCAAACCGCTCGTCCTCGGGGAGGTTCTGCAACAGCGCCACCAGCCGTCCCGATCCGCCGTGCGCGACCTCCTCGATCCGGTCGAGGTCGCCCTCATCGAGCGCGACCGCCTGGAACCCGAGCCGGTGGCGCGCCCGCGCCTCGACCCGGCCCCGCCGGAAGCTCATCAGCAGCTTGTTGCGGGCGATGCCGATCACCCACGGCGCTGCCGACTCGCCCTGCTCGTGGTACCGGGCCGCCGACAACAACACCGCCGCGAACACTTCGGCGGCGAGATCGGCCGCGGCCTCGGGGTCGCGGGTCTCGCGGAACAGGAACGCCAGCACGTGCGGGAGGTGCCGCCGGTAGAACACGGCGAACGCAGCTCCGTCTCGCGCCGCGATCGCCGACAGCAGCGCGGTGTCGGACCATTGCCGTCGGTTTCGGGGCCGTTCGTCCATTCGCCCGTCTATTGCGCGACGCCACCGTTGTGTGACGAACGCACACCTACCCTATTCCCGCGAAACGGCCAAAGCCCTGCGCACGTAAAATCGGCATCCGACTGCCCCCGAAACGCAAAGAGGACTACGAAACCCTATGGCCTACGTCATCGCGGAGCCTTGCATCGGCACAAAGGACAACTCGTGCGTTGAGGTCTGCCCGGTCGACTGCATCCATCCGACGCCCGACGAGCCCGATTACGACGACGTCCCGATGCTCTACATCGATCCCGAGGAGTGCATCGACTGCGATGCCTGCGTCGAGGCGTGCCCCGTGGATGCCTGCTTCGCCGAGGACCAGCTGCCCGACGAGTGGCAGAAGTACGTTCAGCTGAACGCGGACTACTACGCCAAGAAGTAGGGACTCCGCTCCCGGTTACGCCATCGGGAGAGACATGCCCGCCGGCTTGGGCGCGGCTGCCGGCGCCGGCATCTGCATCACCGGGAGCTCGACCGGCGACAGCGCGATCAGGCCGCGCGCCGCGTGGGCGAGCGCCTGCGCCGCCGGGTCGTCGGGATCTGAGACCACGATCGGCGTGCCGGCGTCGGACTGCTCGCGCAGCCCCATCGTCAGCGGCACCTTCCCGAGCAACGGCACTTCGAGTTCCTCGGCCAGCAACTGGCCACCGCCCTCGCCGAACAGCTGGTAGCGCTCGCCGTTCGGGGTGACGAACCCGGACATGTTTTCGATCACGCCGGCGATCTCGAGCTTGAGCTTGATCGCCATCTCGGCCGACCGGCGAGCCACCTTCTGTGCCACCGGCTGCGGCGTGGTGACGATCACGAACTTGGCCTGCGGCAGCAGCTGGGCAAGCGTCATCGACACGTCGCCGGTGCCGGGGGGGAGGTCGATCAGCAGGTAGTCAAGCTCGCCCCACTCGACGTCCTCGAGGAACTGCTGGAGCGCCTTGTGGAGCATCGGGCCGCGCCACACGACCGCGGCGTCCTGCTCGACGAAGAACCCGATCGACATCACGCGGATGCCGTCGAACGCGCGGAGCGGCACGATCTTGCGATCGGCGTTGACGTGGGGCCGCTCGGCGCCGAGGCCGAGCATGCGGGGCTGTGAGTAACCCCATACATCCGCGTCCAGCACGCCGGCGGTCTTGCCCTCGGCGAGCAGCGCGACGGCGAGGTTGGCGGTGACGCTCGACTTGCCGACGCCGCCCTTGCCGGAGCCGACGCAGATCACGTTCTTGACCTGCGCGAGCGCGCCTTCGGGGAGCGAGCCGCGGCCGAGCTTGCGCCCGAGCGCCTGCTTTTCGTTGTCAGACAGGACGTCGAAGCTGATGTTGACGCCGGTAACGCCCTCGAGCTTGCGGATCGAGTCGTTGACGCCGGTCTGAAAGTGGCTGCGGATCGGGCAGCCCGGGGTGGTCAACGAGACCGTCACGTCGACTACGCCGTTGTCGTGGACGTCGACGGAGCGGACCATCTCGAGCTCGACGATGTCGCGGCGAAGCTCCGGGTCGATCACGGAGCGGAGGGAGTCGATCACTTGGTCTCGTGTAGGCATGTTGTTGATTGTAGGCGGGAGGAGGTGCCAAGCCGGCGGCCCGCTCGTGCGTCCGCGGATCCGAAGGGCCCATTAAGCACCGCTGGGGCGCCACTTTCGTGACGCCCCGGCGGTTGAGGGAGGAGAGGGTGCTGCATTCGCCGGCGAGGTTATGAGGCCGGCGAACCCTTCCCGCGACGTGGCACTCTCCTGGGCGCCCGCGCGGGGGAAGCTGTTATGAGCCGAGCAGGCCTTGCGCGTTGGCTACTAGCCGCTCGACTCGTGAGCCCACCGCGCCCGACTGCTTCTCGAGGTCCCTACGCACTGAGGTTAGCTCACGATTCATCCGGCGCCGATTCTGACGCATCGTTCGCTCCACCAGGCTACGCCGCTGGCGCATCTCGCGCTCCACACGCGTCCGCGCCCGGCGGACCTGGCGCTCGAGGCGATTGCGTGCGGTGACGCCGCGACGCTCGTAGCGCTTGAGCTCGCGCTCGAAGCTGGTGCGAGTCCGGTACTTGGTCGCGAATCCCTTCACGGTCGAGACCAGGTTGTCGCGAGCGAGGAGACTGGCACCGACCGGGACGAGGACGACGCGCTCGGCTATCACCTGCGCGTGCTCGACGCGGGTCTTGGGCTGGGTCGACGTGCTCGCGGTGCGACTGGTCCGGCGCGTGCTCGCCGCCGTCTTCGACGTGCGCGATCCGGCGCTCGCCGGCTTGCGTCTGGTTGTAGTTCGCTTCGTCGTGGATGCGGGCTTAGCAGTGCCCGGCGTGGTGGTAGCCATAGGTGTCTCCCTACCTGCCTGAATTATCGAACATGTGTTTGTAAACCATAGCGTAGTGCCCGTTACAGCCGGGCACATGAAAAGTTCGTGAATTGGTGCCTGCCGTCAACCTAAGTTGACGGAGTCCGGACCCCGACCCCGGTGGCGTCAGGGCGCCGGCTCAGGCCGCGGCGTCGGAGCCCGACTGGCGCGGCTCCTCGAGCTCGCGCGGCATCTCGCGCGCGAGCCACGCCGCCGGATCCTGGATCTCGGCCAGCGTTGGCAATGCCTCCGGACTCGACCACAGGTGATGCAGCGCGGTCGTGCCACGCGCACGCACGATCTCGTCGCAGAAGTACTTACCCTGCTCGTACTGGCGAAGCTTCAGCTCGAGACCGAGCAGCCGGCCGACCAGCCGCGACAGCCCCGACTGCGACTGCCGCCTTCGGTCCAGGGCGGCGCGGAGCTTCGGGAGCGACGGCAGGAGATCGGGCGCCACCGCGTCCATCACATGCTCGGCGTGACCCTCGATCACCGCCATCACCGCCTGCACGCGGTCGAGCATCTCGCGCTCCGGCGTGGTCGTGACGATCGATATGAGGTCCCCTCGCCGGAGGTGGGTGGCGACGCGTTTGACGTCGTCCAGGCTTGGGACCTGGAGCTTGCGCGGCGCATCGAGGCGCACCTCGGCGCTCTTCAGCAGCTCGCGGACCATGCCGGCGACGTGGGCGTGGAGCCACGGAACGCCAGCGAACTGGACCGCGTGCGTGACCTCGTGGAGCGCCACCCAGGTCATGAACTGGTCCTCCTCGGCGCCGAACGTCTGCACGGCCTGGCCGAGGTTCGGAAGCACGAACAACAGGCGCGGGGGGCGGTCCTCGACCGCCTCGTCGAGCAGCACGAGCTCGTATTGTCCGAGCACCCGCTGGGCCAGGTACCCGAGCACGACCCCGACCTCGGTGCTCAGCACGACACCCATCCCGATCTCGACCGCCGGCTTCAGCGACCCGAGGTTCTCGTTGGCGCGCTGGAGCACCGGGTCCAGCAGGAGCCGCATCGAGCCGATGTTGCTCGAGACCCACTCGCGACGGCTGATGCCCTCCGGCGCCGGCAGCGGCCGCGCCGGCACCAGGCCCGTGTACGCGACCACGCGCGCCTCGGACTCGGCCGCGAGCGCGCCGAGATCGGCAACCGGCTCGCTCGCGCTCCCGGTGCCGGCTACGAACGTGGCGATCCGCTGGGCGACGATCCAGTCGATCACGTCGGGACCTTCTCGAGCATGCTGAGCGTCTCCTGCGAGCGCGCGGCGATCACCGGCGAGCTCGGTTCGGCGGTCAGCGGGGCTCCGAGTGGCCCGTCGCACCACGGGAAGCTGATCAGCCCGCCGGCCTCGCGCACGATCAGCTGGCCGGCGGCGGCGTCGACGCCCCGGGAGCGCCGGAGCGTCACCAACCCATCGAACCGCGCCGCGGCCACCTGGCAGAGCGAGGCGGCGATCGTGCCGAGCGCACGCAGGCGGTACGCGTTCTGCTCGAGCGACTCGATCGACTTGGCCACCCAGCGAGGATCGGCGGACTCGATTCCCAGCACCTCGATGCGGCCGTCGCGCCCTCGCCGTTCGGGCAGCGTCGGGTCGAGCAGGGCCCCGTCGAGCCAGGCGCCGCGCCCGCGCCACGCCCACCAGGTTTCGGACGGACCGAAGTCGTGCACGAACCCGAACGCGACGTCGGCCATGGTCTGCCCGTTCGCGACGGCGATCGACAGCGCGTAGTGCGAGATTCCGCGCTTCGCGTTCAGCGAGCCGTCGATCGGATCGATGATGACGCGCACGTCGTGGTCGCCGTAGTCGATCTCGCCGCGCTCCTCGGAGCACACCACGAACTGGTAGCCCTCTTCCCGGAGCACGTCTAGCTGGTCGAGCACGAGCTGTTCGGCCTCCTGGTCGATCTCGAGCGTGCGGTCGCCGCCCCGGCCGCGCGTGCCGGTCTCGAGCGCCCGCTCGGCCGTGGTCGGGGCGTCGGCCAGCATCCGCTCCAGGCCGGCGACCGCGCGCCGACATACAGCCAACCAATCTGCATCCAGAGCCGAGCGAGTGGAGGTCATCTCCGACCCTATGCTGTCAGACGTGGGGCTCACCCTTGACCCCTTGCTTCCCGTTCAGCGCGATGCGGTCACCTGCGATCGCGAGCCGCTGCTCGTTCTCGGGGCGGCCGGGACGGGCAAGACCCGAACGCTCGAAGGCCGTTTTCTCTGGTTCGTCGAGCAGGGTTGCCGGCCTGAGTCGGTTTTGCTGCTGACCCCCTCCGAGGCGCGCGCGGACGCGACCCGAGCGCGCCTGGAGCGGGGGCTGGAGGGGGGCTACGACGAGTTGTTCGTGATCTCGCCCGTCGAGCTTGCGGCGCTGATTCTGAGCGCGGCCGGCCCCGGCGTCGACGCGCTGGAGCCGGTGCTCGGGCCGGCCGAGCGATTCGCGATGCTGCTCGAGCGGATCGATCAGCTGTCGATCGTGCGGCACGATTTCGGGGGGAGTGCCACCGCGTTGCTGGCGGAGTTCATACGCCGGATCGATCGGCTCAAGGCGCACCTGGTCGGGGCCGAGGATTACGCCCGATGGGCGGCGCGGCTGGCGGACGCCGACGGCCCGGCATCCGACGGCAACCGGCGGTCGGCGGATGCCGAGATCGAGCGCGAGTTCGCCGAGGTCTACCGCGTACACGAGCAGATGCTGTCCGAGGTCGGCGCTCGCGACGCCGGTGACCTGATCCGCGACGCCCTGCGCGTCGTGCGCGAGCGGCCGGCCGCGGCGGAGCGATTCGACCACGTGCTCCTCGACGATGCCCACGATCTCGACCTGGCGTCGGCGACGCTGTGCCGGCACGTGGCCGGGGCGCGCCTGAGCACGGCGGCGGACCCGTCGCGCGGGGGACGCGCAGTGACCCGCGATGGGTTCGCGCGCGTGATCACGCTGGAGCAGAGCCTGCGCGTGCCGCGTCGTGTGCTGCGCGCGGCGTCGGCCGCCGAGGCGTGCACGTGCGAGCCCACCACCGCCGAGGGCGAGGTCGCGTTCTGGCGGTGCGCCAACGAGCGCGCCCAGGCCCAGTCCGTGGCCGCCGACATCGAGCGCCTGATCGTGGGCGAAGGGGTGTCGCCGGGCCAGATCGCCGTGCTCGTGCCGGCCGTCTCGCGTGAGGGCCAGGCGGTCGCGGTGGCGCTTGAGGAGCGCGCGGTCGCGCACCGCGTCGTTGGCGAGACCGCGTTCTTCCGGCGCGCCGAGATCCGGGACGTGCTCGCGTGGCTACGGCTTCTGGCGGACCCCACCGACGCTGCCGCCGTGGTCCGGGCTCTGGCGCGGCCGCCGATCGAGCTGCGCTCGGTCGACATCGCGCGGTGCACCCAGATCGCGCGCCGGCGCAAGCTCGACATGGTGGCGGCGCTGGTGGCCGCGATCGAATCGCCGCAGGTCCCTCCGGAGGCGCGCGAGCGGATCCGGGGCTTCCTCAAGCTGTATCGCGCGGCGATGTCGACGATCGACTCCACGCGGCCGGACCTGTACGTACATCGCCTGATCGACCGGCTCGGGCTCCGTCGCCAGCAGCTGTTCGCCGCGCAGGCCGACGTGGTGCAGCGGCTACGCGCGCTCGCGCGCTTCGGCGAGCTCGCCGGCGCCTATGCGCGGCGCTCCCCGCAGGCCACGCCGCGCGAGTTTGCCCGTCACATCGCCGCGGTCGCCGACTTCGGTCTGCGCGAGCACGAGGAGCCCGATCTGCTCCATCCGCAGGTGGTGCAGATCGTGGCGCTGGACAGCGCCGGTGCGCTCGAGGTCGAGCATGTGTACGTGCTCGGGCTTCATGCCGGCTTGTCCGCTCCGGCGCCCGAGCCGATTGCGCTCGCGGGAGAGGACGAGGAGCCGATGCCGGACGACCGTGCCCCCGTCATCCGAGATGTTCTGTACGTCGCGGTGACGCGGGCCCGGCGCCGCGTCGTGCTCGCCTACCCGTCCGCCAACGACCGGAGCGCCGCACTCGCCCCCGTGCCGATCGTCGAGACGATCCGGCGCGCGGTGTCCGGCGCGTGGGAGGACCGCGAGGAGGAAATGTTCGGTCCGGCGGAGACGCTCCACTCGACCTACCGGCTGCTTCGCGACGAGGTGCTCGAAGGCACGATGCGCGCTGGCGGGCGGCTCGGCGAGCTGCGGCTCGACACCGACCTCGATGTCTCCCACGCGGTCGTGCGGTACCTCGAGCTGTTGAAGCTGGCGGCTCTGATCGAACGCCCCGACGGGCAATCGCTCGCGGAGGCGGTGCGCGACGTGAACTCGCGGATCCTTCAGGCGGTGACCGCCGAGCAGCGTGAGATCTACACGTCGTCGGCGCTGGACGACTATCTGCTCGACGCCGAGCGCGACGCTCGCCGGCGGGCGCAGGCGGTCGTGGCACGCGACGACCCGTCCGTCGAGTCGTTCCTCCCGACGCGTGGCGACGGCGTCGTGCTGTCGGCGTCGGACATCGACACCTATCGGACCTGCCCGCTGAAGTACAAGTTCGCGCGTGTTTTCCGGATCCCGCAGGAGCCGACGATCCATCAGCGATTCGGGATCGTGGTCCACCAGGTGCTCGAGCGGTTCCACGCGCGGTCGGGTTCCGCGGAGGTGTTCTCCGGGTCGCCCGGGTCGCTGCCCGAGCTGCTCGGGCTTCTCGACGCGAGCTGGCGGAAGGGAGGGTTCGGCGAGTCCGAGGAGGAGCGCCAGCTGCGGGGCAAGGCCGCGGCCGCGCTGACGCAGTACCACACCCGCTTTCAGTCCTCGGAATCGGAGCCGCTGTGGTTCGAGCGTGCGTTCTCGTTCAAGCTCGGGCCGCACCTGCTGCGCGGCCGGGTCGACCGGGTCGATCGCCTGCCCGGTGGGGAGTACGAGCTGATCGATTACAAGACGGGGCGTCCGAAATCGCCGACGCAGTTGGTGGACGACGTCCAGCTGTCGCTATACGCGGTTGGGGCGCGTGAAGCCTGGCGGTTGGATTCCTCGCAGCAGGCGTACTACTACGTACTCGACGACCAGAAGGTGGCGGTTCCGGACGACCGCCAGGACCGCTTCTCGTGGATCGAGGACGTGGCGATGGAGGTCGCCGACGGGATCCTGTCGCAGGGGTTCGAGCCGACGCCGTCGTTCGCCGCGTGTTCGGTATGCGACTACCGGCTCGTGTGCCCCGCCGCGGAGGGTTAGCGGAATCCGACTCGCTCAAGTCGCCTGGGCTCCGGGAGCGGATCGAACCGAATCCCGCGGTTAGCCCTCGCGGGCAGTGTCCGGGTCGTCGTCCCCGCGTTGGCGGAGGAACCGCTGGAGCTCGCGGGCGATCGTGTCGCCCGACGGGAGCGGGCCCTCGTCGCTCGCCTCCGAGGCCGATGCCTGCTCGAGGCGCTCGACGAACGCCGCCACGTCGGGGTCGCTCTGCACCGCCAAGTTGACCTGGCGGTCGTAATCGGCGGTGGCCGATTCGAGGTCGCTGGCGTCGACCGCGACCTGGACAAGCCCCTCGAGCTTGCGGACGAGCGCCAGCGCGGCCTTGGGGTTGGGCGCGGCGGCAATGTAGTGCGGCACCGCCGCCCACAGGCTGGCCGACGGCAGGCCGTTCTCCTGACAGGCCGCGTGCAGGACGCCGACGATCCCGGTCGGACCCTCGTATGAGGATCGCGTGAGCCCGAGGCGGGTGACCAGCTCGGTGTCGGTCGCCATCCCAGTGACCGAGATCGGCCGGGTGTGCGGGACATCGGCCAGCAGCGCCCCGAGAGTGACCACGAGCTGGGTGCCGAGCGCCTCGGCGAGCTCGACGATCACACGGCTGAACGTCCGCCATTTCAGCGACGGCTCGTGTCCGACGAGGAGCACGAGGTCGCGGGTCGCCCGCGGCACGCGCGCCTCGTACAGCTCGACCTCGGGCCACTCGATCATGCGGGCGTGGCCGTCGGCCAGCTTGACCTGAGGGCGGGTGCTCTGGAAGTCGTAGAACTCCTCGGGATCGATCGTCGCGAACCGGCGGCCGCCGAGCGCGCCGGCGACAAACGTGATCGCGCTCGAGGCTGCGTCGGCGGCGTCGTTCCAGCCC
>Ga0335080_10001090_pt1 | contig 26023 bp, 24 predicted proteins | sample Lox_Sample_34_FD_206720 | JGI IMG/M metagenome (GOLD analysis project Ga0335080, IMG submission 206720) | Soil microbial communities from Loxahatchee National Wildlife Refuge, Florida, United States - Lox_Sample_3.4 | ecosystem: Environmental > Terrestrial > Soil > Wetlands | place: USA... | reverse complement strand
TCGTCGCGTCGAGAACGTAGCGGTGGCCGACTTCGGCGACCGGCGCGCTGTCGCAGAAGCCCACGCAGGGCGCGCGCACCACGCGGATGCCGGGGCCGGCCTTGCTCTGCAACTCCTGCAGCAACCTCTCGCCGCCGAGCATCGCGCAGGTGAGCGAGTCGCAGACGCGGATGGTGAGCGGCGCCACGTCCGGCTCGCCTTCCTTGACGATGTCGAAATGCGCATAGAAGGTCGCGGTCTCGAACACTTCAGCGAAAGACAGCTTCATCTCGTCGGCAAGCGCTGCCAGATGCGCGGCGGAGATCTGCTTGTACTTGTCCTGGATCAGATGCAGGTGCTCGATCAGGAGATCGCGCCGGCGCGGGCGGTCGCCCAGCAACTGCTCGATCTCGTGCGCGGCGACAGGGTCAACCTGACGACCCTTTGGCGTCGCTTTCGCCCGCTTTCGGCCCTGCCCCGGATGCTCGAACGAGCGAACCTCATGCACGTTATGACTCATGGAAACGTCTCGTTCTCCTCCGACCCGACGACCTTAGTCCGTGGCATGCCAGATGCCAAGCAAGAAATCCCAACTGCTCTCTCAAAGCATTAAGGGGCTGGAAGCAGTTGCTACCAAGCCCCTTATAGCAGATTGCCCGGAAACGGCCGGCCCTAGGTCTTGTTCATGCAGTCCTCGATGTAGAACCAGCGGTCGTCGCCTACCAGCCCCTTGGCCTTCACCTCGGCGCGGCAAGCCTTCAGCTTGGGCTTGTTGGCGGACCACTTGGCCTTCATCTCCTTCAGCTTATCCATTGTCAGCTTCATCCTTGACGGCTTGGTGTCAGTCGAAGCCGCCGGAGGCGAAGCCGGAGCCGTAGCGGTCTGCGCCGCGGCGGCTTGAAGGCTCGCCATGAGCAACAGCGCTGCAAGAAAGACACCGGTGCGAAACATGATCTCCCCCCAATTTTTCTAAAATAAAACCGCCGCCGCGGGACAGCGACACGTCCCGCGGCGATAACGCGCGATCAGAAGATCTTGGCTGCGCTCAGCAGCGTTTGCCAAACGCCCCAGCCGAGCGGAACGCCGACAAAGAGCCAGAACAGGGCCGCCTTGACGTCGAGCCCGCCCCTGCCGATGCCGAATGAGCCATGCTGGATGGCTGCCTCGCTCTTGGCACTCGCGGCCTGAAGCCTCTTCACCTCGGCCTCGCTCATGTACCATTTGGAATTGACCGGCTTGACCAGGAAATTGCAGATCAGGCCGCCGACCAGCATCGCGCAAAGAATATACATGGTGCTGTCGTAAAGCTTGTCGCGGGGAACGCCGGCGGCGAGCTGGAACTCGCGGATGTAGTTCACCACGACGGGACCGATGATGCCCGCGGTCGCCCAGGCCGTCAGCAGCCGCCCATGGATGGCGCCGACGAACTGGGTGCCGAACATGTCGGCGAGATAGGCGGGCACCGTGGCGAAGCCGCCGCCATACATCGACAGGATGATGCAGAAGGCTGCGACAAAAAGTCCCTTCGAGCCCACATTGGCAAACGTCGGCGCCGCCGCGTACAGCGCGATACCGAGCAGGAAGAAACAGTAATAGGTATTCTTGCGGCCGATATAGTCGGAGAGCGAGGCCCAGAACACCCGGCCGCCAATGTTGAACAGCGACAGCAGGCCGGCAAAGCCTGCCGCAATGGCAGCAATCGTCGCCTTCTGCTCAACGCTTAGGGCGTTGAAGCCGAGGCCCGGCAGCCCGATCAGCTTGCCCGCAAAAATCTCCTGCAACATCGGCGATGCCATGCCGATCACGCCGATGCCGGCGGAGACGTTCAAGCACAGCACGCCCCAGATCAGCCAGAACTGCGGCGTCTTGTGCGCGTCTCTGAGATGAACGTGATGCTCGGTGATCATCGACTTCTTTTCGCTCGGCGGGGTCCAGCCGTCCGGCTGCCAGCCGACCGGCGACACCCGATAGGCAAAGGCGCCGATCATCATGAACACGAAATAGATCACGCCCATGGTCGCGAAGGTTTCCCAGACGCCGACCGAGGTGGGGGTCTTGAAATAGTTGATCAGCAAATTCGCCAGCGGCGCGCCGATCATGGCGCCTCCGCCGAAACCGGCGATGGCAAAACCGGTCGCCATGCCGCGGTGATCGGGAAACCATTTGATCAGTGTCGACACCGGCGAAATGTAGCCAAGGCCGAGACCGACACCGCCGATCACCCCGGCTCCCAACCACATGATCCAGAGCTGATGCACATAGACGCCGAAGGCGCCGATCAGCAATCCTCCCGCCCAGCAACAGGCTGCGACGACACCCGCTTTGCGCGGGCCGACTCGTTCGAGCCAGCCGCCCCAGATCGCGGCCGAGACGCCAAGCAGCACGAAGAACAGGGTGAACATCCAGCCCATGCTCGCGACCTTCCAGTCGCAAGTGGTGGTGAACAATTCCTGCCACAGCGAAATGTCCGGGCAGGCTTTCGGCGCGGTGAGCCCGATTGCGCGCGACAGCGGCAACCAGAACACCGAGAAGCCATAGGCCATGCCGATGCAGAGATGGATGCAGAGCGCAGCCGGCGGAACCAGCCAGCGATTGAAGCCAGCCTTTGCAATCGTGTGCTCGCGATCGAGGATTCCCGACCCGTTGCCGGTCATCGTGCCAGCCGTGTCAGCAGTCGCCATACATTCCTCCCCTGCAGCCGCCCTTGCCGGGCCTATCTGCCGTCTGCGATCCTGTTGTGCCCAGCCACACGAGCCCATCCCGCATTGCTGCTCTGCACCATCCTCGTCCTGCGCCAGGACCGAAACGCGCATTCGAGAATGCGAAACACCTGTTGCGACGCGTTATGCCCATCGGCCGCGTGGGGCCGCATATGGTCTCACCCGACATACGCGTATCCGAGGCGCGACTCAACTTCCGCGCCTTCGCAGTGGAACCGAATTGGGACAGAAGCCGCCCCCCATGTCGATAGGCAAATGGTAGCGCCGTTACCAGCCAGTTACTGTTCCCACTGCCCAACGCCTGTGGCAAAGCTAAGGCCACGTTGCCGCTGGCAAGCGCTATGCTTGAAGTTATCACCCGCCACGCACGCGATTGGTTTCTTCAATCGCTTCATAGGCTTTTGCCGATCAACGAAAGCATTTGTTCGAAGGACGAAGCGCACGCATTTTGCCCGTAGAAACACGGGCTCGCGTCCCCGCAGCGCAATACGCTCGAGTTTTAATCAAACTCAGTTGTCCCTCGAAAAACGAGGGCGCAGGGAAAGCCGGGCGCTGGCCGCACCCGCAGCCTCGCGTGGGATGAAAGAAACCACACGAGCAAGTCCACTACAGGTTCAACCGGAGCGACCCGGCCTTCCCTGCGCGACGGGTTACGACTTATTGTGCGCGCTCTCCCCGGTGTCCATGACCTTTTAGTCACCGTCGCCCGCGGATGATTTTCCGAGGGCTTGGCACCAGCCCAGGGGTGCCAGGACCACACGCCTTTGTCGTCCGCAATCGCATCGCTACGTCCAACGATGCGGCCTGCGTCCATCGCATCCCGCCTCACGTTCGTGACGATCGCGATACGCCCCTCGCATCGAGGCGGGACGGCGTTACGATAATCACAATTTTTGGAAAAGCGGAAGCAGAATATCTTCCGCCAAGGGGCTGGACACGATTTCCCGTGACGCGGCTGATTTGCCCGACAAGTGACTTGCGCATGGCGCGCATGCGCATTTTGCACTTCGCTTGCCGGGCAAATCAGGTGATGGCGCGGCGGCGCTTTGCGATGGGTTTCGCTCCTGCGCGACTACGTTGCGGCTTTGGTGCCATATTGCAGGACCTGGACCTTCTCCAGCGTGATCAGGCCGCTTGACATCATCTGATCCACGAGTGGCAGAAAGCCGTTGATCTTGTCCTCGCTGTCGACGATCTCGATCACCAGCGGCAGGTCTTCCGACAGCCGCAGCACCTTTGTCGTGTGAAGGCGGCTCGATGCGCCAAAGCCCATCGGTCCGCGCAGCACCGTGGCGCCGGCAAGATGCATTTCGCGTGCCTTCAGCACGATCGCCTCATAGAGCGGCTGTGTGCCGGCCTTGTCGTCTTCGCCGATGAAGATCCGCAGCAACACCGCCTGTTTCGGGATTTGCATGATCAGCTCCCTTTCAATCGATTGAGACGGCTTGCCGCCATATGCCCCAGCCAGACTGCGACAAGCCAGGTCGCGACCGACGCGACAATATAAGCCAATGCTTTCCCTGTCGCGCCGCCATGCAGCAGTCGGAACGTCTCCAGGCTGAAAGCCGAGAACGTCGTATAGCCGCCGCAAAATCCGGTCATCACAAACTGTCGCTGTCGCGTGCTTGCAAATAGTCGGCCATCCGGGCCGCTCAGCGTGCTGTAGAAGCCGATGATGAAGGAACCGGCGATATTCACGAACAGCGTCGCCCAGGGAAAGCCCGCAACCGACGGGATCAGGAGCGACGCCAGATAGCGTGCGAGGCTGCCGAGCATGCCGCCGGTCGCGACGCAGACGTAGAGGATCGTCGCGTTCCAGCGGCCCGATTTCGCTGCGGCCGTCATGGCTTGCCGCTCGCTTCAAGCGACTGACCGACGAGAAAACCCAGAGCGACAGCGCCAAGGCAAAGCCCGACCGACAACGCAACATAGCTCGCGGCACGGCCGCCTTCGCCGTCGCGTGCCAGCGTCAGCGTCTGCAGGCTGAAGGAGGAAACGGTGGTGTAGGCTCCCAAAAATCCCGTGACCGCAAACAGCCACGGGTCGGGAGAAGCCATGATCGAGGCGCTATTTTCGGCCAGTGCGCCGAACAGGCCGATCAGGAAGGCGCCGCTGACATTGATGACGAGTGTCCCCCAGGGAAACGTCTCGCCGACACGCCGCGCCACAAAGCCGGAAATGAAATAGCGCGCGACCGCGCCCAGAACGCTCCCCAAGGCAACACTGATCAGCCCGCTCATCACTCACACCTTTTTTGCCCATGCGACCGCCGTTCGGGCGACGCATGCCAGTTGCTTCCGGTGGAGGAGTAAAGGCATGCTCCCGCCGACGCAAAGCGCCTGGCAGGAGTCATCAGCCTTGCGGCGGTTATCGGGGGACCCCATCCCCATCGACTGGAAACGTTAAAGGGTGCCCCCGATGAACGCAACTGGTTTGAATCGGTGGCCACAACGAGCCCTGGCGCCATGAATATTAGCCGTGAATATTATTTGACCCATGCAGCAGACGGAAAATCCGCAAAATCACGCATTGCGCCGAACGGTGATCACCGTTGCACTGCTCAACTGCGCGTATTTCGGCATCGAGTTTACGGTCGGTCTCGCCATCGGCTCGGTGTCGCTGTTTGCCGACAGCATCGACTTTTTGGAAGACGCCTCCGTCAATATCCTGATTGCGGTTGGTCTGCGCTGGAACGCGCAAAACCGCGCGCGGCTCGGCATGCTGCTCGCGCTGATCCTGCTCGCACCCGCAATCGCCGGGCTCTGGACCGCGGGGCAGAAACTGATCTCGCTTGCGCCGCCCGCGCCCGTGCCGCTGACACTGACCGGGCTCGGCGCGCTCGCTGTCAATCTCGTCTGCGCGCTGATGCTGGCAAGATATCGCGATCACGGCGGCAGTCTGACCAAGGCGGCATTCTTGTCGGCGCGAAACGACACGATCGCCAATGTCGCGATCATTCTGGCCGGCGCGGTCACCGCGCTCGTCTGGCGCTCGGCCTGGCCCGACCTGATCGTCGGCGCCGGCATCGCGATCATGAACGCGAATGCAGCGCGCGAAGTCTGGGAAGCGGCGCATGACGAGCACAAAGCGGCTCACAGCTAGGTTGTGAGGTGAATCGGCCCAGCCGCGAACTCCATTCCTTCTCCCCTTGTGGGAAAAGGTGGCGCGGACTTCAGTCCGCGCCGGATGAGGGGTCTCTCCACGGACACGAGGCCGAAAGACGTCGACCTGTGGAGACAAACCCCTCACCCGTATCGCATCTGCGATGCGATACGGCCTCTCCCACAAGGGGAGAGGCCGACCATCGATGCGGCTATTAGATGGCTCCTTTTTCTATCAAGAACACGATGCGCGCGTCGCTGCGCTCGGTGATCTCGACCTTGTCGCCGGTCTCGCGAATCAGATTCGGAATGTCGATCACCGACAGCGGATCGGTGCAGTGCACCTCCAGCCTGTCGCCCGCCTTGACGGACTTCAGCGCCTTGCGCGTCTTCAGTGCCGGCAACGGGCACTTCAGGCCGGTGAGATCGAGTTTTGTCGTGCTCATGGCAATGACGATAGACGGTTAGATGAGGCTGGCATAGCCGAGGAAGCCGACGCTGTCGCCGGACTCGACCCTGGTGACGTCTTCGGCAAGTTCGACCAGTCCATCGGTCTCCACCAGCGACGACAACAGGCCTGCACCCTCGCGCGGAAACTTTGTCGCCTCCAGCGCGCCGTCGGACGCCTTGCGCAGGCTGACGCGGACATATTCGCGGCGGCCGCTCTTCTTCCTGTAGGCGAAGGCGGCGCGAACCGGAATCGGCACCAGTGGCGCCATGATCGCGCCCGACAACGCCATCAGCGTCGGCCGCACGACATGGACGAAGGTGACAAAGCTCGCCACGGGATTGCCGGGAAGCCCGATGAACGGCGTGCCACCGATGATTCCCATTGCCACCGGACGTCCGGGCTTGATCGCCATCCGCCACAACACCAGCGTGCCGACGCTCTCGACGCCGGCCTTGACGTGATCCTCTTCGCCGGTCGAGACGCCGCCGGTGGTCAGGATCAGATCATGGCCGGATGCGACGCGTGTCAAGGCATCGGCGAGCGGCGCGTGTGCGTCGCGCAAGATGCCGAGGTCGCTGACCTCGCAGCCGAGACGCTTCAGCATCGCCGTCAGCATGAAGCGGTTGGAATCGAAGAGCTGCGCGGGTGCGCGCGCAGCACCCGGCGAAGCAAGCTCGTCGCCGGTCGAAAACACCGCAACGCGCAGGCGGCGGACCACCTCAAGCCCGGTCAGGCCGAAAGCCGCGGCGAGCGCCACATCCTGCGGTCGCAGGCGCTGGCCCGCTCTCAGCGCGACGCTGCCTTCGGGAACATCCTCGCCCGCCGGCCTGACATTGGCGCCCGCCTTCAAGCCAGCCGGAAGCACGACGCGACCTTCATCGTCGATACGCACGTCTTCCTGCATGAACACCGTATCGGTGCCGTCGGGCATGGGCGCGCCGGTGAAGATCCGCACGGCATGGCCTCTTTGAGCGGCTTGCGCCGCTGCTCCCGCCTGCACCCGCCCGGTCACCGGAAATGCCCGTTCCTTGTCGCGCGGCAGATCGTTTCCATGCACGGCAAAGCCGTCGACGGCGGAATTGGTGAAGGGCGGCAACGGCAGGGGTGCTGCGATATCGCGCGCGAGAATGCGGCCGTCGCCATCGGCGAGTGCGACCGTCTCGGTTTCCCTCACGGCCTGAACGCGCGAGGCGATGAGACGCACCGCCTCGTCGACCGACATCATCGGTCCGCCGAAGGCAAAACAGTCGTCGGACAATTGCGCCATCTCGCCCTCTAGCTTGCGGCCGCGGCAAGCGCGGAGATATCCTCGATCGGAATCGCCAAACGCCGCATCATTGCGGCAACGGAAGCGACATCGTCGAGATGGGCGGTGGGAAGATCGGTTTCAACGGCGACGTCGCTGACGAGACCGGCGATGCCGGGATCGTCGGGGAACAGCAGCGGCTTGCCGTTGGCTGCCCGGTGCACCTCGACCTTGCGGTGCGGCTCGGACTTGTAGCCCTCGACGATGACGAGATCGACGCGCGAGAGCTTTTTCAATAGCTCGGTGAGATGCGGCTCGCGGGCGCCGCGGAGCTCATGCATCAGGGCCCAGCGCTGGGCGGACGATACCAGCACTTCTTCGGCACCCGCCTGGCGGTGGCGCCAGGAATCCTTGCCCGGAACGTCGACGTCGAAGCTGTGGTGGGCATGCTTGATCACGGAGACGGAGAGACCCTGCCCGCGCAACAGCGGAATCACCCGCGTCAGCAGGGTGGTCTTCCCCGCGCCGCTCCATCCCGCAAGCCCGATCACTTTCATCTGACTTCTAGTCTCCAAAGACTGCCTGTTTCGGGAACTGCGGCCCATCCCCGTCATTGCGAGGTGCGTGAGCTCCGAAGCAATCCAGAATCTTTCGGCGGTGACACTCTGGATGCTTCGCTTCGCTCGCAATGACGGCGGATCGGCGTTTCGCCCCTTCTCTCAAAGCATTATATCGGTACGGAGCCCTTGTCATGCTATGCTGGCAGTCATGATGAAGATCGAGAAAAACCCCGTCCCCCTGATCGTTCCCGATCCGGACGATCCGCGCCTGACCGAGCGCGTGGTCGGGATCGACCAGACGGGCGAAAGAGCCGAGATCAAGGTGCCGGTAGAGCGACCTTTGACGCTCTACCTCAACGCGCAGGAGATCGTCACCATGATGACGATCGGCGACTATCCGGAATATCTCGCGCTCGGCTATCTGCTCAATCAGAACATGCTGAAATATGACGACGTCGTCACCGAGGTCGAGTACGACGACGATCTGCAGGTGGTCGTGGTGCGCACCGAACATCACACCAATTTCGAGCAAAAACTGAGGAAGCGCACCCAGACCTCGGGCTGCGCGCAGGGCACCGCGTTCGGCGACCTGATGGAAGCGGTCGAGGCGGTGGCGTTGCCGAAGGCGGAGCTTCGCACCTCCTGGCTCTACCAGATGACGCGGGCGATCAACACCATGCCCTCGCTGTATCTGGAGGCGGGCGCGATCCATGGCTGCGTGCTGTGCAAGGAGGGCACGCCGGTCTGCTACACCGAGGATGTCGGCCGCCACAACGCCGTCGACAAGATCGCGGGCTGGATGTTCCGCCACAGCGTCGATCCCGCCGACAAGATCATGTACACGACCGGACGCCTCACCTCGGAGATGGTGATCAAGACGGTGCGGATGGGGATTCCGATTCTGGTCTCGCGGTCCGGCTTCACCGCCTGGGGCGTCGATCTCGCGCGGCAAGTCGGGCTCACGCTGGTCGGCCGCACGCGCGGCAAACGCTTTATCGCGCTGTCGGGCGAAGAGCGCATCGTCTACGACCAGGACCTCGCTTATGTCGAGGAGGAGTCGGCAAAGCACCAGCGCAAGGGCGAAGCCCGTGACGACTGATATCCCCGGCGTGCTGCTCGCCGGGGGGCTCGCGCGGCGGATGGGCGGCGGCGACAAGCCGATGCGCACCATTCTGGGCCGCACCATCCTGGAACGCGTGATCGCGCGGCTCGCGCCGCAATGCGACGGCTTGATCCTCAACGCCAACGGCGATCCGTCGCGCTTTGCCGCGTTCGGGCTGCCGGTCGTGCCTGACGGCGTCGCCGACTTTCCGGGTCCGCTCGCCGGCATCCTCGCCGCGCTCGACTGGATGGCGGCGCGCCGGCCGGAGGTGGAGTTCGTGCTCAGTGCAGCGACGGATTGCCCGTTCCTGCCGCGCGATCTGGTGGCGCGGCTCGATCAGGCCCGCAAGGCGCAAAATGCCGAGCTTGCGGTGGCAGCCTCCGGCGGGCAGGTCCATCCGGTGATCGGGTTGTGGAGAGTCGGCTTGCGCGATGAGCTGCGGCAGGCGCTCGTCGAGGAAGGCATCCGCAAGATCGACCGCTGGACCGCGCGCTATGAGCTTGCGACCGTGAGCTGGCCGGTTCTGCCGCTCGATCCGTTCTTCAACGCCAACACCGCCGAAGACATTGCCGAAGCCGAGCGGCTTGCGGCGCTCGATGGCGGCTGACCGCGCGGCCAGATCACGCCGCGAGCGGCACGCTCCAGGCGTCGTAGGCATAGACCCAGTCGGTGTCGGTCTTTTCCCTCAACCACGTATTCCGGCGCGAGGTGTCCTGCACGCGCGTCGTGCGTTCCCTGCGTGTCGCCTCGAAGCGGCGAAATGCGTTCGCGACCTCCTCGCGCGCGACGCCATCGAGGCATCGCGACAGCACAGCGGCGTCCTCGATCGCCATGGCCGCGCCTTGCGCCATGTAGGGCGTCATCGGATGACAGGCATCGCCGAGCAGGGTCACGTTGCCTTGCGCCCAGCGCTCAAGCGAATCGCGGTCCACGATCGCCCATTTGTGCACCTCCGGACAGGCCGCGAGCACGCGTTGGACCTCGCTCGAAAAGCCGGCAAAGGCTTTGCGCAACTCCTTGACGTCGCCCTTGGCCGACCAGGACTCGATCCGAAACTCGGGCTCGGGCTGGCTGGTGACGAGGTAAACCTCGCTGCGGTCAGGCTTGACGTAATAGATGACGATGTGACGGTCCTCGCCCCACCACTTGGTACAGTCGTCAGTTCCGTCGCCGCCGAGGAGCGAGGTGGGATAGGTGGTGCGATAGGCGATGCGGCCGGTGAAATTCACCGAGGTCGCGCCGAACAGGATGTCGCGCACGACCGAATGCACGCCGTCGGCGCCGACCACCGCGTCCGCAGTGGCGGTTGCGCCATTGGCAAAGGCCAGCTTGACGCCGTCGCCGGTCTCATCGAGCCCGACGAGTTTGTGGCCGAGGTTGATGCATTCCGCAGGGACCGCGCTTGCGAGTGCCGCGTGCAAGTCGCCGCGATGCGCGAGCAGGTAGGGCGCGCCGAATTTCTGCTCGGCACTCTCGCCGAAGATCATGTCGAACTTGACCTCGCCCGTCTTCCAGTCGCGGTTGTTCCAGGAGCGCGGATAGAAGGATTGCTGGCGCATGCGCGGCTCGAGCCCGAGCGCGCGCAGAACCTTCATGGCGTTACAGCCGACCTGGATGCCCGCACCCAGCCTGGCGAATTGTTGCGCCTGCTCGTAGACCTGAACCGCGATACCGACCCGCCGCAGCGCAGCCGCGGTCGCCAATCCGCCCATGCCGGCACCGACAATCGCAACCGTAAGCGGCCTTGCCATGCTTCCCATTCCCCTGACCCGGCGCGTTTTGGCCGCGCGCTCATTGCAGAACCTATCTACTCAATCGAACCCGGGATTGACAGGCGGATGGCGGCGGCCCCGGGTTGCACGGGCCGCGGGGCGAACGAAGCGCGTTGACGCGGCCCCCAAAATAGTTGCAAGAGAGACCAAATAAAGCCGGCCTGCAAACCGATGCGCCAAGGCCACGCAGGTAACTGGGAGGATAGATAATGTTTCTGAGATTCCTGCCGCCGTTTGCAACGCTCGCCGCCGCCATGCTGGCGTCGCCCGCAGCACTCGCGCAAATCTCCGACGACGTCGTGAAAATCGGCGTGCTGACCGACATGAACGGCCCGGCCTCGACGCCGACCGGCCAGGGCTCGGTGACTGCGGCGCAGATGGCGGTCGACGACTTCGGCGGCACGGTGCTCGGCAAACCCATCAGCATCGTCGTCGGCGATCATCAATTGAAGGCCGACATCGGCGCAACAATCGCGCGGCGCTGGTACGATACCGAGCAGGTCGATTTGATCGTCGACGTGCCGGTTTCGGCGGTCGGCCTTGCGGTGCAGACCATCGCCAGCGAGAAGAAGAAGCTTTTCATCACGCACTCGACCGGATCTGCCGACTTCCACGGCAAGTTCTGCTCGCCCTATGCGATCCAGTGGGTGTTCGATACGCACGCCCTTGCGGTGGGCACGGCGCAGGCCGTGGTCAAGCGCGGCGGCGACAGCTGGTTCTTCATCACCGACGACTACGCGTTCGGCCACGCGCTGGAGCGCGATGCGTCCGCCGTGATCACCGCCAATGGCGGCAAGGTGCTTGGCTCGGTGCGTCCGCCGCTCGCAACACCAGACCTTTCCTCCTTCGTGCTGCAGGCGCAGGCCTCGAAGGATCATCGGCATTGCCGCAGGCCCGCCGAACAACATGAACGAGATCAAGACCGGCTCGGAGTTCGGCGTGTTCAAGGGCGGCCAGCAGATGGCGGCGCTGCTTGCGCTGATCACCGACATCCATTCGCTCGGCCTGCCGGCGGCGCAGGGGCTGCTTCTGACCACCTCGTTCTACTGGGACATGGACGACAAGACCCGCGAATGGTCGAAACGCTATTTCGCCAAGATGAACCGGATGCCGACGATGTGGCAGGCCGGCGTCTATTCCTCGGTGATGCACTATCTCAACGCCATCAAGGAGACCGGCACCGACGATCCGTTGAAGGTCGCGGCCAAAATGCGTGAAAAGCCGATCGAGGATTTTTTTGCGCGCAACGGCAGGCTCCGCGAGGACAATCTGATGGTGCACGACCTCTGGCTCGTGCAGGTGAAGTCGCCGGAGGAAAGCAAGTATCCGTGGGACTATTACAAGGTGCTCGCGACAATCTCCGGCATCGACGCGTTCGGTCCGCCAAATCCGGATTGCGCGCTGGTGAAGAAGTGACCGCGTAGCGGTCATTCCGGGGCGGCCCGCGAAGCGGCCGAACCCGGAATCTCGAGATTCCGGGTTCGCGCTTTCGCGCGCCCCGGAATGACCATCACATCAATACGTCTCCGTCACCTTGCTGAGCCATGGCGGGTGGTCCGGATCGAATCCCCAGGCGCGCGCGGTCTGTTCGATCACGCGATAGACCGGAATGAGCATGGCGACCGCGTCGATGGCCGGATGATCGTCAGGAAGCCATGGCAGCGTGCCGTGTAGACCGCCGCACAGATGAACCGCAATCCCGCTTTCGTGCAGCTCGCTTGCGAGCGCATCGACCGTGGCTGCCGTTTCGTCCATCAGGCGCAGCATGATGACCGGCGTCCTGGAGGACAGCGCCGCGCGCGGGCCGTGTTGCAGCTCGGCCGCGCTGAAGCCGAGCGCCGGCAGCCGCAGGATTTCGGCAAGTTTCAGCGCAATCTCGCGCGCGGAGCCGAGGCCGAGACCGCGCGAGGCGACGAACACGGCGGACGCACCTGCAAGATCACGACCGATTGCGGACCAATCAAAGCTCAGGGCGCGGTCAACGCGCTCGGGGAGCCGGTCGAGCGCTGCCCGGAGAGCCGCATCGTCAGCCAATTCCGCGACAAGGGCGGCGCCTGCCGTCATGGAACCGATCACGGTCTTGGTCGCGGCGACGGAATGCTCGAGTCCGGCCGAGATCGGAAGCACGAATTCGGCCGCTTCGGCGACCGGCGACGGGACCGCGTTGACGATTGCAACGGTGCGAGCGCCTGCTTGCCGCGCCGATTGCGTGGCCGCAACAAGATCGGGGCTTCGCCCGGATTGGGAAATCACGATGAAGAGCGCGTTCCGCAAGGCAAGGGGCTTGCGAAATGCCGTGATCACCGATGGCGCGCTCGCGGACACCGGCAGATGCAACCTGGTCTCGATGAGATAGCGCAGGAACACGCCGACATGGCCGGAACTCCCGCGACCACACATGACAACAAGCGGCGAGGTGCCGGCCTCCAGGCGCCCTGCAATATCGGCAATCGCTGCGCGGTCGCGCACGATCCGCGCGACGACGTCCGCGCTCTCGCAGATTTCTCGCGCCATCGCGGAAGGTTCGGGCTTGTTCATCATTCACGACCCCGATCTTCGCTGAACGCGTGCCCAGGGGGCGATGGCTTCCACTCGAAACACCATCGTGCTTGGCCTATATTTTGCGCATGATCTTTTCGGAAAACCGCTGCACACTTTTCCGGATCATGCGCTATTGGCCATTACCGGCGGCAAGCGCAGCAAGCACGCGACGGAGATTGCCTTCCTGTTGGGCCAGGGTGGCTTCGGCTTCCGCCTTGTCGTATCCGAGCACCACAAGGGCTGCGACCTTGATGTCTCCCTGGGTCTCTTCCAGGGCTTTGGCAGCCTGGGCCTCGCTGCATCCTGCGATTTGCGCGACCATGCCTTCCGCCCGTCGCCACAATTTTGCGTTTGTCGGCGGCATGTTCACCATCATGCCGCGATAGACTCGACCGAGGCGCAGCATGATGCCGGTCGAGATCAGGTTGAGCACGACCTTCTGCGCCGTGCCGGCCTTCATCCGCGTCGATCCCGCGATCAGTTCGTGGCCCGTCTCGATCAGAACCGGATATCTTGCCGCGGCAAGCAGCGCCGTCCGTGCATTGTTGGCGATGCCGATTGTCACGGCGTCGAACTCGCCCGCCCGCTGCAAGGCTGCGACGCTGAACGGCGTCGTTCCGCTGGCCGCGACCGCGATCACGACGTCGTGGGGCGAGAGGTTTGCGGCTTCGATCTGCCTGACCGCGTCGTCGACGTCGTCTTCGGCACCTTCGACGCTTGTCGCAAACGCAGTCTCGCCGCCCGCGACAATGAAGCGGAGCCGCTCCTGCGGCCAGGCGAAGGTCGGTGTCAGCTCGGCTCCGTCCTGCACCGCGACGCGGGCCGAGGTGCCCGCCCCGACATAGATCAGGCGTCCGCGATCGCCGAGCGCCCGAACGGCCGCATTGGTCGCAGCCGTAATGGCGGGAATGGCCTGCCCGACAGCGGCAACCGCGGCGAGCTGGCCCTCCCACATTGCCTCCATCGCCGAGGTCAGGGTCCAGGCGTCAAGATCGGCAAAACGCGGGTCGACGTCTTCGGTAGCCATGGGCGAAGTCCGTTTCTATCGCGGATTGAAACGCGGAACCTAAGGTCAACCTTCCGTTGCCGGCTCGGCCACGACAAATCGCCGCCGCGCCACCAGCATCGCACCTGCGACCGCGTCGCCATCCGGCGGTTTGAGCCGCTCCCGCAAGTCGGGGGTGAGCCAGCCGGCGATGGCCTCCGACAGGCCGCCGACCAGCGACAGACGCTCTATTCCCCGGCGCAGGAACAGACCGAGCAAATCGCCGATCGCGTCGGCCGCGCGTTCGAAGATGCGCCGGCCGATCGGATCGCCCCGCATGGCGTGGCGCAGCACCATCGGCGCGAAGGCAGCAAAATCGGTTGCGGTGGCCTGCTCGGACCATGCCACCGCCTGGTAGGCGTTCCGATCGAAAGCGGCGAGGACTTCCTCGAGCAAGGGCGAGGTCTCGCCGCGCCCGTCGGCTGCACGAAGCGCAAGCCTGATGGCCTGCAATCCGATGTCGGCCCCGCTGCCCTCGTCGGAGATCGGAAAACCATAGCCGCCGAAGCGAAGCTCGCGGCCGCCGATCAGACCAACCCCGATCGAGCCCGTGCCGGCCACAACGATGGCGCCGTCCGCGCCGCCGTGGGCGCCAAGGCAGGCAGCCAGGCCGTCGCTCATGAAGCGAACCGACGCAAACGGATGCGTGATCTCGTTGAGCGCCGCCTCCGCGCCGCGGCGTCCAAGCCCGGCGATGCCTATGCCCGCATGCACTCTCGCAAAATCCTTGCGCGCCAGGCCCGCTTGCTCGGCTGCAGCGGAGCACGCATGCATGATCGAACGCCAGGCCTTGTCGACACCGAGCCGCGTGGTTGCGGGACCGGAGCCGCCCTCGCCCAGCACGGTACCATGTTCATCCTCGAGTCGGGCGCGGCATCGGCTGCCGCCGGCATCGACTCCGAGATAGATTGCGTCTTGCATCGCCATCCCGTCCTAACGATGTAGTCCACCTTCCGGTTCGATCAGCATACACTCTGGCGACCGTAAGGAGCCCCCTCACGTCCGCGTTATCGGTGTTAAAATCACTCGAACCGGACAATGCGCAACGATTGACCATGGATCGCCCAACCCTGCCCCCATTTACCATCGCTGCGTCACAACTGTTTGACGGGTCGGCGCTTCTCGGGCCCGCACTGGTCACGAGTTCCGGCGGCACGATCGAAAATGTCTCACTTGGCGGTCATCCCCCGCGCGGGGCAATCGCACTTCCGGCCGACGCAATTCTCGCACCCGGATTCATCGATGTGCAGGTCAATGGCGGTGGCGGCGTTCTTCTCAACGATCAACCGACCGAGGCCGGCGTGCGCGTCATCGTCGAGGCGCATCGCCGGAGCGGGACCACGAGCTGTCTTCCCACGCTGATCACCGACCGCATAGACGTGCTGGAGCGTCTTGCTGCGAGCGCACAGGCTTCGCTGCAGATTCCAGGCGTGCTCGGCTTCCACCTCGAGGGCCCCGCGCTCAACAGGGCGCGCAAGGGTATCCATCTCGAATCCGAGATTCGCCGCCCCGATGCGCGAGACCTGGTCGCGATTAGGAGCTTCGGAAGTTGCGGCCGCTCGCTCGTGACTCTGGCTCCGGAATGCGTCGCGCCGAGCTTGATCGACGATCTGCTGGCTGCGGGATTGCGCGTCTCGGCCGGGCATAGCGATGCGACTGCCGTGCAAATCGGCAAGGCTGCGGAACGCGGACTCTCCGCCGTAACTCACCTCTTCAACGCGATGTCGCAATTGACCTCCCGCGAGCCCGGCGTTGTCGGTGCCGCGCTCGACGACCAGCGGCTTTTTGCCGGAATCATATGCGACGGCCTTCACGTCGATCCGGCAAGCTTGCGCATCGCCTTCCATTGCAAGGGACGCGATCGTTTGATGCTTGTCACCGACGCCATGCCCCTGGTCGGCACGGATCAGCGGCATTTTCTGCTGCAGGGACGGCGAATTGCGCTGCAGGATGGTCGCCTGACAGGTCCCGACGGCACACTTGCCGGTGCGCACCTGACCATGATGGAAGCGGTGCGCAATGCGGTCACGCTGGTTGGCGTTGGGATTGCCGATGCGCTCACGATGGCAACACGAACGCCCGCGACCTTTCTGGGCCTTCAATCCGAACTCGGATCCATCGCGCCGGGCTATCGTGCCGACCTTGTCGCGTTCAACAGCAAGTTCGAGGTGGTGGAAACCTGGGTCGCGGGCCGACCGTCCGGATTGCGTGAATAGCGGTCATTCCGGGCCGGTCCGCAGGACCGAACCCGGAATGACCGTCGTCTAGGTGACGGTCATTTCACCACTCCAATCTCGCGCAGATATTTCATGACCCCCGGATGGATCAGCGCCAATTCGGGCGCGGCGGCGACTGTGTTGGCGGCGGTGGTTTCGCAGGCCTGTGCGAGCTTCTTGCAGAATGCGGCCTCGATGCCGTGCAGCGTGCGGGCGAGATGATAGGCGACATCGTCCGGCAGGTTCTCGCGCACGAGGATAAAACTCCATGAACCCATGGAATCGATCGGCGCGGTCTGCCCGGGATAACTGTTGGCCGGCACGGTGAGCGGCTTCAGGAATGCATGTTTGGCGCGGATGCGCGCAATCTCGTCCGGGGTCGGCGCAATGAAGCGCGCCCCCGACGGGCCTGACGCCACCGCAGCGAAACCGGGCCAGCCGATGCCTGCGCCCCACAGCGCCGCCGCGCGGCCGTCCTCCACCATCGCCGGCCCATCTCCCGCGCGATCGAGATAGATCGACTTGAAATCCTCGTCCTGCTTCAGGCCAAGGCCATCAAGCATGTAGCGCGACAGGATCGGCAGCCCCGAGCCCCTGGCGCCGAACGCCACCGCCTGACCGATGAGATCGCGAATGCTCTTGTACGGGCTGTCGGCGCGCACCACGAACATTCCCGGCGAGGAATACATCGCAGTGAGGATCCTTGCGCTGGTCTTTGTTCGCCCGCCGAGCCCCATGAAGGCTTCATAGGACGGCTCGCCTGCGACAAGGGCAATATCGAGCTCGCCCTTCTCCAGCAGCGGGATGTTCTCGTTGGAGCCCTTGGTGTTGCGTGGCAGAATCGACAAGGTCGGATCGGCCGCATTCATGATTTCGGCGAAGGCGTCGCCATAGAGCGGAAAGCCTCCGCCCGGCGTCGCCGTGCCCAGGCTGATCGTTGTCTTGCTGATGGCTTTGTCCCCCTGCTGCGCGGCGGCACTCCCGGCCAGCAGCGAAAGGCCGGCGCAAACGATCGAAGCGTATTTCATTCCCGTCCTTCAGGCGCGCGTCAATGTGACCGATCATGAACCAATGGAGTGTGTAGGCAAGTCTCCGTTTTTATGGAAGCATGCATGGCACCAAGACAAAAATGACGGGGGAAGCATGCGCGGAATTTTCACAGCCCTGCTCGGCGTCGTCGGTCTGTTGTGGTGCGGGACGGCACCGTCCTCCGCCGGCGACTATCCGAGCCGGCCGGTGCATTTCATCAACGGTTTTGCGCCGGGCGGTCCGGTCGACACCACGGCGCGGATCATGGGCCAGTGGCTGTCCGACCGTCTCGGCCAGCAATTCGTCGTCGAGAACCGCACCGGCTCCGGCGGCAATATCGCAGCGGCGGCAGCGATCTCCTCGCCCCCCGACGGCTACACGGTGCTGTTCGTCGGCGCCAACAATGCGATCTCGACCTCGCTCTACAAGCATCTTCCCTTCGACTTCCTGCGCGACACGGTGCCGGTCGCGATGTTCATGCAGGTGCCCAACATGCTGGTGGTGGCAAACGCCGTGCCGGTGAAGAGCGTCCAGGAGCTGATCGACTATTGCAGGGCCAATCCCGGCAAGATCTCCTATGCCTCGTCCGGCAACGGCACCTCGGTGCACATGACCGCGGAATTGTTCAAGGCGGTCACCAAATGCGACATGCTGCATGTGCCCTATCGCGGCTCGGCGCTGGCCTATCCAGACATCATCTCCAACAAGGTGCAGCTGATCTTCGACAATCTGCCGGGCGCGCTGGAGCAGTCAAAGGGCGGCACCGTGCGCGCGCTCGGCGTCACCTCGGCCAAACGCTGGCCCGGCGTGCCGGATGTGCCTGCAATCGCCGAGACCGTTCCGGGCTATGACGCAACCGTGTTTTACGGCATGTCGGTGCCGAAGGGCACGCCGCCGGAGATCGTCGCTCTGCTCAACAAGGCGGTCAACGAGGCGCTGAACGACCCGAAGCTGGTGGCGCGATTGTCCGAACTCGGGGGCGTGCCGCAGCCGATGAGCCCGGCGGAGTTCGGAAAATACATGGCTGACGAGACCGAGAAATGGCGCAGGGTGGTGGAGTTTGCCGGCGTATCGGTGGATTAACCTTGAGGCCGGCATGCAGGCGACCGCGGGGACTTCAAATCGGCGGCACGAGCCTGTAAAGGGGGTCCGCACCGTTGCCGGCCGCGCCAAACGCGGCAGCCCGTGGCGGGGCCTGTAGCTCAATGGTTAGAGCCGGCCGCTCATAACGGTCTGGTTGCAGGTTCGAGTCCTGCCGGGCCCACCAGAAATCACGTCATTTTTTTGTGTTGTCGGCAAGGCGATTAATCTCGACCACCGATTCAACCACCGAAACGTTCCTCTTTCGGACCCGCGATCCGATAGCATCGGCAGCCTCCCTCATGTAATCGGGATGATGATGGCCGTAGACATGAAGCAGGGTTTGAACTGACATGCCTAGAAATCCAGCGGCTTGCCAAGGGTCTACCCCCTGTTGCATTAGCCACGTGGCCGCAGTGTGCCGCAACGTGTGGGGACTAACGTTGCCCTGCGCTAGATCAATTCCGGCTTTGCGCACTGCCGTTTTGAAGGCGGTCTTTACTGATTTTACGGCTTTGCCATTGTATTCGACGATATGGGTGCGTGAACAACCTAATCTGTTCCACCTGCGCATATGAGCGAGGAGTCGGGGCGGTAACGGAACTGGAGTTTGACGTTTGTTCGTCTGCTTTTTCCCAACAGCAAGTCGATAAAAAATGCCGGAGTGCAAATCGACGAACGAGCGTCCCTCTACCTTCGTTGTAGAGGCGCATGCAACGGCAGTGCTTCGGGTGCCGGTATACAATGCGACTAGAATGAAGCGTGCCAAATGCCTCAAGGGACGTTTGTCGGTGGGTACTCGTTGGCCTTTAAGCATTCCTCGGTGGACTAATTGAATTTCGCGTGTCCTCCAACACGTCCAGATTAACTTGGCCGCTTCTGATCGCGTCAACCAACGATCTCGTGCGCTGCCTTTCTCAGGCAGAGTCACGTGCACAGTTCCGTCGTGCAGATTTTCTTTGGCGTGGAAGCGGATTGCTGCTCGTAAGTCCTCAAGGTCACGGCGGGCTCCGCCCTTGTTGCCTCTCGACTTTGCATATTCGTAACAAAGACGAGAACTGATCTCACTCAGCCTTCGGTCCCCGAAGAACTCATTCAGCCGGAGGATGCGGTTCGCAAACTTCTTGACGGAGGCCTGCTTCTCTCGTGATGCCTCATAATAAATCGAGAGCACATCACCAATATCGATGTCATGGATACTCTTCTTCGTGCGTGATGGGCTGTACTTCGATGCAATGAAATCTGCTAACGCGATTTCGGCTTCTTCTGGAGGTCGCGTTTCACCCGGATGCGCAATGCAGCCTGTGGCGATATGGCGGCCTGCGTCCTTGATGATCCAGACCGCTGCCGCAAGGATCTTTCGACCTCGCCGACGGGCCGGTCTTCGCCATAGTCGGGGTCCTTTGCGGGTTCGGGGCATCTTTCTATCATACGCTGAATTTCATTCAGGGTAGTGTATATCTTCCCAGCAACCTTTTTGGCTTTGAGCCGCCCACGCGCGATCTCTCTCCGCAAACCAGCAACTGTCAAGCCTCCGAGTGGAAAGGCGATCCTTGCCGCATCATGCAGACGCAAGGGTGCATCGCCGTCAATCTTCTCTTCCGCATTATGGAACGACGTTATTTCGCAAGTTGGGACACTATTTTGTAAACCGCCGGATTTGGGTCGAACCAAGGGCATAGCGACGCCAGCACATTTAATCGACCGCGCGTGTTCGGCGATTGAAATCTTGCCGACGGTAACCTCGCCTCTGATCGTTTCCAAAGCGAAGGACGCGGGGACGTATTCCGAAATTGACTCGCAGAACTCTCGCGAACAAACAAATGGCGCTCCGGTCCGGCATGACGCCGGTCCAAGGTCGTCCGTGTTTTTGCACAACATGGCAAAATAAGTGTTGGGACGGCAGCCTCGTCCCACCTAACTCGTGGAATATCTGGTCTATGTCAGCATGCAGTAGACAAGCATACTCTGAAGAAAATGGCGGTCGTTTCATTTGCAGTCCTCCGAACAAAGGGGTTCTTCCCTTTTCAAAAAATGTTCGAAGGCATCTTCCGTAGGATGGCGCGACGCAAGCGGTAAGGCAAGTGTCGGAAATGCGCTTCCAACGGCAGAATGGCCTGACGCCCTCCAACTTGACCGAGGCGACACGTCTAGATTTTCACCAAAACAGATGAAATTGGTTGCCTATTGCGGGCTTTCGCGTGGGCGATTTTTTGGGGATGCAAAGCAGAATACGAAACGATTAGGTTTAGCTGAGGCGATCAAAAACCGATCCGGAGTAACGCGCCGTCGAGCAATCTCACCAAAACAGGTGAAATCGTTTGGCCTGCCGATGCGCGTTTTCGGAGCCATTGTACCGCTTCCCAAAGCAGCTTGAAAGATTCAGCGCAGAAGGGCCAAGGACAAAACATTTTCATCGAAACGGTTGAAAATCGGCATCCCACGCGATTGCGTTGCTCATGCGATTTACGGATTACAAAAGTCTGAGAAGAAAACGATTATATTTACCTCGAGGCGAGCAGGCGCACCCGCGCGACGGCTCGGAAATACTCACGATGACTTTTTCGTGAGGATGCGCGCCGCGTCCTGACGACAGGCCCGAGTGCCCCGTCAGTGACGTTGCGGCATCACGTTGTGACAACAGTAGATGCGCATTGGGACAAGTTCTCTCCGTCGGCGCTTGCAAGTAAGTCTCCATCTGGGGTCTGCACGCAAGCAGTCCAAATAAAGTACACGGAGAGTAGGCCATGAATGTTGAACAGAATTACGAACGCCACCCCATCGCAACCGATATCTGCCCCGAGATGAACCTCCACGATTTGGTAGCCTTGACGGAAGACATCGCCGCACATGGGCTTATTTATCCAATTATCCGACACGAAGGCAAAATTCTAAAGGGCTGGGCACGATATAGCGCTTGCCTGAAAGCCGGTATCGCGCCGGTCTTCCGTGATTTCAATCCGGACCAAGACGGTGATCCTCGTGAATTCGTTTTCAGGTCGTTACTGCTGCGCAGGAATATGGAGAAGCTGCAGCGGGCGATGATAGTCGCCCGTTTTGTTACCTCATCCCTTGGGTTCAACCAGACATCGGAGGGTACGACAATTGGCGCAGCCGCCCAGACGGCCCAAGTGAGCACGAGATCGGTTGACCGTGCACTCGCAATGCATCGCAAGTTCCCACTTGTCGCAGATGCGGTCGCCAGCGGGCGGTTAACTTCGAAGCGATGTGCGGAATCATTGTGTAAATTGCCCGAACAGAGACAACATAAAGTTCTGGAAGGTGACTGCAGCGGGGATGCGCTCAAGAAGGCAATCAAACACGAGGAGAGAGAATGGATAGAGTCCGAGCCTGTGGACCTGCCAGAGGGCCGATACGCCGTGGTTGCGGCTGACCCCGCGTGGCGAGTAGACAAGACCCCCTATCCAACTATGACCGTAGGCGAGATTGAGGCTGATCTGGCTTATCTGCTGGAGGAGAAAGCTGCCGAGCATTGCCATCTCTTTCTGTGGGCCACACAGGCCTATTTGCCTGATGCGATCTCAATCGTTCGACGGCTCGGGTGGACTTATAAATTCCTAATGACATGGCGAAAGAGCAATGGGTCGCAGAACCCCCGTGGCCCGATGTACAACTCGGAATTCGTGGTAGTTGCGACGAGAGGTTCACCGGCTTTTATTGACATCCGAGATTTCAAAACCTGCTTCGACGGCCAAAAACGAAGGCACAGCCAAAAGCCCAAGGAATTCTACGAGATGATAAATCGAGTAACTCGCGGGCCTCGGCTGGACTTGTATGCCCGTGACCGCCACGATGGATTTGAGGCACATGGAAATCAGGTCATTGCGCCCGAACCCATTATGCTCGAACCTCAAAGGTCAACGACCTTTGGCACCCGGGCCAAGGCTAGTCGTGCCAAGAACCGTAGTCTCCCTTCTCCAGCGACCAAATTGGAAACGATTTGGCTGATTGCATTTGAAGGATACAAACCATCATCCAGATGTCATGGGTGATTACGTAGCCGCATTGAGCGGAAGGGTCGATCACCACAACCGGAAACCCTCCGAGGAGGAGGACGCTGGCCACCGGTCTAGGTGGATACGGATGATTGGCACTTCCCAAGTGAGGTGTGTGGTCTGGTTACCGAACATACCAGAGGGCTGCTGTTGCACGGCGGCTACATATGGCGATGAAAACACTCGGATCATTGAATTTCTTGTTCTGCAGCCCAGATCATCGATCTCGGCCCTGATTTACGGACTGGTCTGCCTAAATACATTCGTCCTACACTTTCAGAGAGGAATTTATGCGGAAGGAATATCGACTAACTTTTCGTCTGTCAGCCGATCAGGCCGACATCTTAATGCGGTACGCCCTCGGGCATCATGTATCCGTCTCGGGCGCTGTCCGAGATGCGATCTGGAAACTGCAGGCCGATCATCATCGTGGTCTGGCCAAGCAGCGGCTGTAGCCATTTGCTGCAGCCTTTTCACCCGTCAACACGCTAAACGGCACGACCGCTTTTAACGCAGGAGTCGCCTCAAGATGTCTGACAATTCGTATTTGTATTTGAGTGAGTCACTTGAAGAAAATCATTTGGTACGCCGATGCACCGTGTGGTGCGGGTAAAACTTTTCAGATCGTCAAAAAGATTTGCAAGATGTGCCGCAGGGGCCGGAAGGTGCTCCTTTCGTTGCCGACGATTTTACTAGCCGACGAGACCGAAAAGCAGTTCCGGTTGGAATCGGATTGCCCCCATCTCACCTCTTTTCATTCAGGCAAGGTAGGACGCGGAGTAGCCAAACAATTGGCTGACTTCCTCAATGAGCCCCGTGATGAACCCGAAGTGGTGATCATTACCCATCAGGTTCTACCCCTTCTTCCTTATCTTATGACTGCTGGCAATTGGGACTTGATCATTGATGAATGTCCACAGGCCGACAGATGTCAGCCACATAATCTGTCTGACACTCATGCCATCATCACGGAAGCGATTGAGGTAGAGCCGCCACCTACAGGCACGAAGTACGCGCGTATATTTGTCTCCGATCCTGAAAAGCTTCGAGAAATTGCTTTCAACAAGAATGAAGATGAAGTCTATGGACTGCTGCAGCAAACCGCGAGGTATGCACTAAGCCGCCACTACAAGACGTTCGTTGATTATGAGGCCTATCAGGCTTTGTGCAGCGGGACTGGAAAGTCGGTTACCTTCTTCTCGCTCCTCTCGCACACCTTGGTGGCTGACTTTCGCAGTGTATTCATCTGCGGAGCCAATTCCGCGGACAGCAGCATCTATCAGGTTTGGCGGAAACGTGTGAATTGGAAGCGCGACGCGAATTTTGAGGAGAAGTTGCTATACCGTACCCATGGTAACGGCCACCTCGCAACTATTTACTTTGCTCTGGAAAGCAATTGGTCGCGAAAGCAAAGACACGGGATCAGCGATGATGTTCCGAACCTGATCCGATTGAGAGATGCTGCGAAATCACTCCTTAAGAGTGATGAACCGTTTCTGTGGCAAGGGAATAAGGATGTCTCGGATGCACTGTTCAATGAGGGCAACCGGCTCCCCAACAACCCGCTTGGGCTAAATCTTTATTTCGATGTTCACAACATCGTATTTTTGTCCTCACTGAACCCGTATCCGCAGCATTGCACATTTTTGCAGCAACAGCTTGGACTAAACCGGGATGTCATCAGCCGGATGAATTATTGTTCGACAGTTTATCAAGCTGTGATGCGGACCTCGTTGCGAAAACCCGAGGATGCCAATCCCAAGACCATCATCGTACCGGATCGCAGGGCCGCAAATTATCTCGCCAAGATGTTGCCCGGAGCAAAACTCCAGAAACTCGATGCTGGAATCATTGAACCAACTGGAAAAGCTGGTCGAAAAAGGGTCCACTCCAGCAATGCTGAGAAAAGCAGGAAGCAGAGGGAAGCCAAAGCAGAGCAAGAGCGCGAACGGCTTCTTCAGTCCATGCTTGGGACGCAGGATCAACAGTTTGGTCGCGGGGGGATGCGAGCCGAAAAGGGTATAGATTTAACTACCAATTTCGACACTGATCCTCCTCCATGGGGGACAATGTACAAAACCAAGTATTCCAACAACCCACTTGGTTATGTCTATTGTGAGAACCAAGATCGCTTTGTCAGCTTACTTAAAACCAGTTATCGACGGTCGAATTCCACAAAAGAAACCTATCTGTTCTCTCCGGCCATATTTGATCCTGCGCAAGCACGGTCTGACACTGCAGGAACCAAGCCAAAGAAACGCGGCAAAGAAAACATCGTCTATATGCGAAGCTTGGTTCTCGATTTCGATGGAGGTGACCTCTCACCAGAGGATTTTGCGACCATCTTTCCGGAATTGGAGTGTGTAATCACGAATACATTCCAGCATACTCAATCCAACCCCCGATTCCGGGTCTTCATTTTCATTGACCGGCCAATCTCTGCGGATGTCTACGAGAGACTTTGGGATCAGATCGAATTCAGGCTGGAAAACGCAGGTTACTATTCCAATCCCACCAATCCATCGAACTTCCTGCGGTCTGGACTGGATCAAAGCAAAAGGTCCGCCACGAGCCTGTTCTTCCTGCCCGGGCAAGCGGAGAAATCATCGGACAGTTTCTTCGAGGTCTACAAGGGACCCGGAAGGCAACCAATGGACTCAGTCGAATGGATCAGAGTGGCCAACTTGAAAATACCCGAATACGAACTGACCGATGCACCGGCAGTCCAGCCGACCCCAATTGACCAGTGGAAGGTCGATGCAGCAAAGGCTATCTGGCGGTCTGCTGCGCCCGGTCAGGGCCATCGGGAATTTTTTATGCTCGGAGTCCGACTTCGCGGCCTCGGTATGGAGAGTTGGCAGATCAAAACCACATTGCAGGAAGAAGTACAATTTGCGCGGTCACCGGATGAGCGCAAACGCGAGATTCCGGACATCATGAAAAGCCTTGCAAAGCTTAAAGCCAAATCTCCAGCATAAATCTGTCTCAAATAATTTGGCGAGGGGCCTTTCCGGAAGGCCCGAGCATTGCCAAGGCCTAGAGGGCCGCAGGCAATCCCCTTTTTTTGTTAAGAAAACTGTCCGACTAAATAGAGACATAGAAACTCTATCAAAGGGGGATAAGTCGAATGCGATCAAATTACCGCATGTATAAAAACACCATGAT
>Ga0335080_10001089_pt1 | contig 26038 bp, 23 predicted proteins | sample Lox_Sample_34_FD_206720 | JGI IMG/M metagenome (GOLD analysis project Ga0335080, IMG submission 206720) | Soil microbial communities from Loxahatchee National Wildlife Refuge, Florida, United States - Lox_Sample_3.4 | ecosystem: Environmental > Terrestrial > Soil > Wetlands | place: USA... | reverse complement strand
TCGAAAGCTGGCCCGAACATCCCGACGCCGCAAACCAATCCGCCGATGTCGAGCGCCAATGGCAGCGCGCCGTTCAGCAATTCCGCGAGCTCCTGACGCGCATTGTTACCTTGTCAGAATCTGACTCCGCAACGCTCGAGCTCCTGGTCGCCAAGGCCGAACCCGCCGATCGGCAGCGCCAATGCACAGTACATACGGCGCTGTGGGAAATTGTCGTTCATAACAGCTACCACCTCGGACAAATCGCGCTTCTCAGGCGGCAGGCTGGCGCCTGGCCTCCGCAACGTGGCAGTGACACCTGGTAAGGTGTCCTCGCCGCGGTAGCATCAACAACAAACTCATCCAGAAAGGAGGTCCCATGCCGCGCCCCACCCTACGCATAATCCTCGCTCTCGCCTGCTGCCTCGCCCTCTGGGCCTCCGCCTACGCCGGAATCCGCGCCGGCCTCCGCTCCTACTCCCCCGTCGACCTCGCCACGCTGCGCTTTCTCGTCGCTTCCATCGTCCTCGCCATCTACGCGGCCGTTGCTCACTTCCGTCGGCCCAGGCCGCGCGACCTCCCCGGCCTCATCGTCACTGGCGCGCTCGGCATCACCTTCTACAACTTCGCCCTCAACTACGGAGAAACTCGCGTCCCCGCCGGAGCCGCCAGCATGCTCATCGCCTCCGCCCCCATCTGGACCGCTCTCGCCGCCCGCTTCTTCCTCCACGAGAAGGTCAACGCCTACGGCTGGATCGGCATCTTCATCAGCTTCATCGGAGTCGCCCTCATCGCCAGCGGCGAAGGCCAGGGCATCCATCTCTCGCCCCAAGCCCTCATCATCCTCGCCGCCGCCATCGCCTCCGCCATCTACATCACGCTCCAGAAGCATTACCTCCGCACTTACAGCGCCCTCGAATTCACCGCCTACTCCATCTGGGCAGGAACATTGCTGATGCTCCCCTTCGCCACCGGGCTTCCCCACGCCCTGCGCACCGCCCCGCTCGCCGCCACCGCCGCCGGCGTCTATCTCGGAATTTTCCCCGCGGCGCTCGCCTACCTCGCATGGTCGTACGTGCTCGCGCACGGCTCCGCCAGCCGCATCACCACCGCTCTTTACCTCACTCCCGTCATCGCCATCGTCATCGCCTGGTTCTGGCTGGGAGAAATTCCGAAGCTGATCTCGCTGATTGGTGGCGCAATCGCTCTCTGTGGCGTTGTCCTGGTAAGTACTCTGGGCAAGGACAAACCGAACAGAATATCCGCACCATTATCCGAAAGCGGCGCCCAGGCGCTGCCACAGGAGCCCTAGCAGGCTGCCGAAAAACTCACCCATGCCTGGACTACCGTCGAAGAGCGGCTCTTAAGGCCGTAACTCACGCGAACTCAACGTGCGCTTCAGGGTCGCTTTTCCCCGCCGGATCACGTTTTTCCGCGGCCTGCTCGCCTTTAACCTCTGCAATCTGACCTCTGCCATGGGCTCCTCCACTGACCCGGGCGAAATGTACCGAAGCCAGGGTGACCGCAGTCACCGAGACCCGCCTGCGATCCGGCTACGCTAAGCAATGCTCCCAGCTCGCTTCACCCAATCGACCCTCCGCGCTCTCGACTGGCTCTCCGCCAGGTTCCTCCCTCCCGACGCCACCGCCGAACACCTTCTAACCGGCCTCCGCGGAGAAGAAGACGCTTACTTCTACCTCCGCCGTCGCGGCTACACCATCATCGCTCGCAACTACCGTTCTCCCCATCACCGCGGTGAACTCGATCTCGTCGGCTGGGTCAAAGACAAAGATGGCCAGAACGTCCTCTGCTTCATTGAAGTCAAAACCCGCACCACCCGCGCCATCAAACCCGCCGAAGTGGCCGTCGACCGCGACAAGCAAGACGATCTCCGCCGCGTCGCCGGCGACTTCCTCCGCCACCTCCCCGATTCGTCCCCGCCTGCTTCCGCCCGTCTTTCCCCCCACCCCATCGCATCCAGATTCGACATCATCGCGGTATATTATGATCGCGGCTTCGGCCATCCCACGTTCGAGCTGTTTCAAAATGCCTTTTCCCTGTCGTACAATCGTGGACTTGCACGCCCCTACTGAAGCGATTTAGTGGCTTGAAAGGATTTCGTTCGTGCCTGAATTAAGAAAAGACCCCATCGTCGGACGATGGGTCATCATTTCCACCGATCGCGCCAAGCGCCCCACTGACTTCGTCCGCGAGTCCATCAAGATCAAGGGCGGCTTCTGCCCCTTTTGTTACGGCAACGAGAGCAAGACTCCTCCCGAAATTCTCGCCTACCGCCCCAGCGCCAACGGCAACGCTCCCCAAAAAGATAGTCCCGGCTGGACCGTCCGCGTTGTCCCTAACAAGTTCCCCGCGCTCGGCATTGAAGGCAACCTCAATAAACAAGCCGAGGGTATGTTCGACAAGATGAACGGCATCGGCGCCCACGAGGTCATCATCGAAACCCCCGACCACAACATGACCCTCGCCGAGCTCCCCTCCAAGCGCATCGAAGACGTGCTCTGGGCCTTCCGCGACCGCATTCTCGACCTGAAAAAAGATCGCCGCTTCAAATACATCCTGCTCTTCAAAAATCACGGGGAAGCCGCCGGCGCTTCCCTCGAGCACTCGCACTCCCAGCTCATCGCGCTTCCCATTCTGCCCGCCTACGTCGTCGAAGAGCTGCAAGGCGCCAAGCAGTACTACATCTACAAAGAGCGCTGCGTCTTCTGCGACGCCATTCGCCAGGAGATGGACGCCGGCACCCGCATCGTCGCCGAAAACGAAGACTTCATCACCCTCGCCCCCTACGCCCCGCGCTTTCCCTTCGAAACCTGGATTCTTCCCAAGCGCCACGAATCGGCCTTCGAGAATTCCTCCTCGCACATGTTCGAGAACCTGGCCAAGGCGTTAAAGCTCCTGCTCATGAAAGCCGACCGCGTCCTCGATAACCCTCCTTACAACCTGGTCGTGCACTCCTCGCCCGTGCAGGATCCGACCAACGAGCACTATCACTGGCACATAGAATTCATGCCCAAGCTCACCAAAACAGCAGGCTTCGAATGGGGCACAGGCTTCTACATCAACCCCACGCCCCCGGAAGAAGCGGCAAAGTTTTTGCGCGAAGCCAGCGTGGAAGAAGCCGTACCCAGCCCAGTGGGTGCTCGCTAAGTTGTTCGCTGACAAGAGCAGCCAGGATGCGAATTGACACCATCTGGCGGCACGGTCATAATGCGAGCTTCGGGCCCCGCAAATCTCCCCCGCGTCGTCTGGTTTCCCTGTAGGAGTTCCTCACCGTCACGTATGTTATGGCGAACCTCAAAAGGTCAACTACGACCGGAATTTAAGGAGAATGCGATGCCCCGCCCGCGTCTGTCGTTCAAATTCTCTGCTGCGAATTGTTTGCCTTTTCTCTCCACCCTTGTGCTCCTGGCAGCGGCATTCAACGTATCGCCCGCCCAAACTCTGACCGCGCTCTACACCTTCAAGGGCCCCCCAAACGATGGCGCGAATGCAGCGGCAGGTCTGATAGCGGACGCGCTCGGCAACCTCTATGGCACCACTCAAGACGGCGGCCCTCACAATTTTGGGACAGTTTTTGAGCTTACTCCGGCAGGGGTCGAATCAACCCTTTACTTCTTTCCAAACCTGACATCTCAACTCAATCTAAGGAACGGAATTTATCCCTCATCCACTTTGATCTTTGATGCACAGGGAAATCTCTATGGCACGACCAACGGCGGCGGCAAACATACAGTCAGCTGTTTTGCGCCCTGTGGCACGGTATTCAAAATCACTCCTCGAGGCCGCGGGAAGCTGGCCTACGCCTTCGTTGGCTCTCCGGACGGACAGAACCCTCTCGGCGGATTAATCATCGACACACAGGGCAATCTCTACGGCACCACTACACTCGGAGGCGTCACCAATGCGGGCGCGGTCTTCAAGCTAACTTCAAGTGGCGTCGAGACCGTGTTGCATAGCTTCATAGGAAGCGACGGAGTCAACCCTGCGGGGAACCTCGCGATGGATGCGTCGGGGAATCTTTATGGCACAACCCAGCAGGGTGGCGCACACGGGTACGGCGTTGTTTTTGAGTTAACCCCCGATGGAACGGAAGCTACACTCTACAACTTCGCGGGCACGGACGGCGCATATCCCAACGGCTTGATCTTCGACGCGCAGGACAATCTTTACGGCACCACCAGTGCCGGCGGCACTTTTGGTTCCGGCACCGTCTTCAAGCTCACTCCTCAGGGAGTCGAGACAGTTCTCTATAACTTCGCCGGATATCCCACGGATGGTGCGTCGCCGACAGCGGGCCTGGTCATGGACGAACAAGGCAATCTCTTTGGCACCACCGCGGTGGGCGGGGTCTGGGCCTGTGAGAACAATTTCGGCTGCGGCACAGTGTTTAAGATAGCCGCCGACGGAACGGAGACTGTATTGCACAACTTCTGTTCGAACCAGGGCTGCACGGATGGGCAAAACCCCGCCGGGGGTCTAGTTCTGGACGCCCAGGGCAATCTCTATGGCTCAACCTTCTATGGCGGCCAACAGACTTGCGATCCGCCACGCGGTTGCGGCGTCGTTTTCAAGCTCGCTCCGTAAGTCGCTTGGGCAAACGAGCCTTTCCAATGAGTATTAAACCCCGCGACCCGGCCGCGCCAGCTACGTGCGCGCTAAATGGGCATTCGTCCCATTTCGAGAAGACAAGAACTTAAAGCTCTTTAAGTGCCCTATAGTATGATTCTCTGAATTTGCGCAGGCTGCCTCGTCAGCTAGAGGTGCGTCATGTCCTTTCTTCGCGATCTCCGTTTTGCCCTCTACTCCCTGGCCCGCACTCCCGGCCTCGCCGTCGCCGTCATCCTTACCCTCGCCCTCGGCATCGGCGCCAATGCCGCCATCTTCACATTAGTCCGCGGCGTCCTCCTGCGTCCCCTCGTGAACCGCGACGAAAATCGCCTCATCTACATCCGGCAGAGCGCCCCCGGCATCGGCGTCGCCAACGACCGTTTTTCCGTACCCGAAGTCCACGACTTGCGCGCCAGTATCAAATCGCTCAGCGAGTTTGGAGAGTTTTCCACGATCGGCTTCACCATGATTGGCCTCGGTGAGCCGCGTGAAGTTCGCGCCGGCGTCGTCGATGGCTCTTATTTCCAGGTCATGGGCCTGCGCCCCGTGCTCGGCCGGCTGCTCGACCCTCGCGACGATGGCCCCAATGCCGCCGGCGCTGCCGTCCTTACCTACCGCTTCTGGACCACCGTCCTGCACGGCGACCCCTCCGTCATCGGCAAGCAGATCCGCCTCGATCCCCGCTCCGCCACCATCGTGGGCGTCCTTGAGCCTTCCGTTCCGTACCCCGCCGATACCGAGCTCATCGCCAACGTTGTAACCAGCCCCCACCATCTTTCCGCCACCATGGTCACCGGCCGCGTTCACCGGATGACGGATTTGTTTGCGCGCCTCGCTCCCGGAGTTTCCCTCGATCAGGCTCGCGCCGAGTTGCGCTCGGCCTACTCTGCCATGAAGAGCGATCATCCCGAGGCCTACCCCGCCAGCGGCCAGTACGGCATCGAAGCCCGCCTCCTCCGCGATGAGATCACCTCCGGCGCTCGCACCGTGTTGCTCGTGCTGCTCGCCGCCTCCGGACTCGTCTTCATCATCGCGTGCTGCAATGTCGCCAATCTGATTCTGGCCCGCACCGTGCGCCGCGAAGGGGAATTGGCCGTGCGCGCTGCTCTCGGCGCAGGCGCCGGTACCCTACGCCGCCTGCTGCTCGCCGAAAGCCTCCTGCTCTGCGGTGCCGGCGCCGTACTGGGAGTGGTCAGTGCGCGCCCCATGGTCAACGTTCTGGCCCGCTACGCCTCGCGTTTCTCCGTGCGCGCCTTGGATTTGCAGCTCGACTCGAGCATGCTCTGGCTGGGCGCGGGCCTCGCCATCGTAGCCGCCGTTCTCCTCGCTTTCGTACCGCGCCTGCCCACCGCCAATACCTCGCAAAGTCTCAACCTCAGCGCCGGGGGAGTCCGCATCACCGGCGGCACCAACCGTCGCCTCCGCATCTTCGCCATCACCCAGATTGCCGCCTCGTTCGTGCTCTTGGCGGGAGCCAGCATGCTCATCAAGACTCTGCTCACCCTCCAGGCCACGCAGACCGGTCTCGACATGCACCGCGTGCTCGCCTTGGATATGCCGGTCATGTCTTACGGTAGGACCCCCGATCAGATCGTCAATTTCTATCGCGACGCCTTGCGCCGCATTAAAGAACTGCCCGGGGTCGACGGCGTCGCCGAAGGCACCAGCGTCCCCTGGCGGGATGCCGGCGGCTTCGGTCCGGGATTCGGATTTACCGGCGAAGGTCACGTGAACGCCAATCACGAAGAGGATCCTCTCGCGCAATTCCGCGCGGTTTCGCCCGGTTTCTTCGCGGCTCTCGGCGTGCCCATCCTTCAAGGCCGCGACTTCAACGATGATGACCGCCGCGGCGGCGAACCGGTAGTGATCGTCAGCCAAAGCGTCGCCCTCCGCATGTTCCCCGGCCAGGATCCCCTCAACCGCCACATCATGTGGACCGATCCCGTAATGGATTTCATCAGCATGAGCAAAGGGCCGCGCCGGATCGTCGGCATCGCCGCCGATGTCGACGATGAACACCTCATACCGGCCCCGGCGCTCACCATCTATCATCCCTTCGGCCAGGTCCCCGATCGTCTTTCCGACAATGGCGTCAGCATCTTTGGCGGCCGCTTGTTCGTCCACACCCGCATCGATCCCTACGCCCTCGTCACCCCTGTCACCCGCATCGTGCGCGAGATGTCCGTCGATCAACCCGTCGAGCGCGCCTCCACTCTGGAAGACATTCGCGCCGAGGTGCTCACCCCCGATCGCCTCAACTCGATTGTGTTCGGTGGCTTCGCCGCCGTTGCCCTCGCCATCGCCATCGTCGGCGTGGCCGGCGTGCTCGCCTTTTCCGTCAGTTCGCGCACCCGTGAGTTCGGCATCCGCCTGGCCATCGGCTCGCAGCGTCGGCACCTCTTGACCCGCGTCATCGCCGAAGGAACCGTAATGGCGGGGGCTGGCGTGATCGCCGGCGCTGCCATCGGCTTCCTGCTCGCCCGCCTCGCCGCTAGGTTTTTTGGGGAAATCAGGATGCCCGGCCTTTGGCCCACTCTCGCCGCGGCCTTCCTGTTGATGGCAGTCGCAATTGTCGCATCGGTCTTGCCTGCGGCCCGCGCCGCGCGCGTCGACGTCATGCAGGCCCTCCGCTCCGAGTAACTGCGGCGCATAAGGCGGAGATACAGTATTCACCAATCGTGTCTACGGAAGACACTGTATTGCGCCAGCTGGAATCGATGGGCTATCTTGGTCGCGATCCTGGCTAGCTCTTCCCCCTGCCCGACGCCCCGCCTCATACTCGGAGTTGGGCTTTTTCATTTGGTGGAAGGTCCAGGAATCGGCCTTAACTCCAATTCCTGAATACTTACCTCGAAAGTCTTTAGGCTCTATATCTTGGCGGGAAAATCTTCGTAAGTTACAGATTTCACTGGATAACACCAGGGCCCCCCAATCCGCGAAAGACGCGCCCAACAAAGTAAAAAGGACAGCCCGGAGCCCCCCAAGGCCGTCCTTATAATCCCTCCCGGTTAGAAGGGTAACTGTTCGTAAGGTAGCTCCATGACGTTGCGAGAAGGTTGCGATTTCATGAAAATCCGGTAAATTCGTGCTTCCTCATCCCTCCATCCTGAGCGCAGCGAAAAACCTGCCGTTTCAGGCCCTCAGCAGGGCCAGCCGCGATCGAAAAGGTGCGCGATCCGGAACCGGAAAGCGTCAGAACTGCGAACGAGCAACCGGCAACCGCGCGGCTGAGAACGCCGGCCGGTTCACAAATCACATTTCGCTGTGATCCCGCCCGCAGCACTGACTCCCGCCCTCGCTGCTATATTGAAGGAAATATCAGGGACACAATGGGCCGCAAAACTGAACAATCCCGCAAGCTGCACAAGCGCGCCGAACAGTTCATTCCCGGAGGCGTGAATTCGCCCGTCCGCGCCTTCCGCTCCGTGGGAGGCGATCCCCTCTACATTGTCCGCGGTCAAGGCTCCCACATCTGGGACGCCGATGGCAACCAATACATCGACTACATCGGTTCCTGGGGTCCGCTCATCCTTGGCCACGCTGCCCCCACCGTGATCGAAGCCGTCATCTCCGCCGCGCGCAGCGGTACCAGCTTTGGCGCTTCGACCCCCACCGAAGCCGACCTCGCCGAGCTCGTGATCTCGGCCTTCCCCCACATGCAGAAAGTCCGCTTCGTCAGCTCCGGCACCGAAGCCACCATGTCTGCCATCCGTCTCGCCCGTGCCTTCACCAGGCGCAAGTACATCGTGAAGTTCGAAGGCTGCTACCACGGCCATGCCGACGCCCTGCTCGTGAAAGCCGGTTCCGGCGTCGCCACCCTCGGAATCCCCGGCTCAGCGGGCGTTCCCGAGGAGTTCACCCAGTTCACCCTCGCTTTGCCCTACAACGATACCGACGCTCTCGAGCACGCCTTCAAGAAGTTCAAGCATCAGATCGCATGCGTCATCGTCGAGCCGGTCGTGGGAAATATGGGCTGCGTTCCCCCCGGCCGCGGATACCTCGAAGCCCTGCGCGCCATCACCTCCCGCGATAAGGCGCTGCTCATCTTCGACGAAGTCATGACCGGCTTCCGCCTCGCCTATGGCGGAGCTCAGGAGCTCTACGCAATTCAGCCCGACCTGACGACCATGGGCAAGATCATCGGCGGCGGCCTCCCCGTCGGCGCCTATGGCGGCGCCGCCGAGATCATGGACATGATCGCTCCCCTCGGCCCCGTCTATCAGGCAGGCACGCTCTCCGGCAATCCCCTCGCCATGGCCGCCGGCTTCGCCACCTTGCGCTACCTCCGCGAGCACAAAGACATCTACGCAAAGCTCGATAAACTCGCCGGCGAAGTAGTCGCCGGGGTCAACGCCGCCGCCAAAGAAGCCGGCGTCCCCATGTGCCACAACCGCGTCGGCTCGATGTTCACCTGGTTCTTTACGCCCGGCCCCGTCACCGACTGGACCTCCGCCGCCAGGAGTGACGCCGAGGCCTTCGGTCGGTTCTTCCGCTCGATGCTCGAAAGCGGAGTCTATCTCCCGCCGTCCCAGTTCGAAGCGGCATTCTTAGGCGCAGCCCACACTGAGCACGATGTGCAGCAAACTGTAGCCGCCGCCAAGCAAGCGTTTGAGGTAGCCGTCAGCCATCAGCCGTCAGCCATCAGGTAGACGTCTTAATCTTCGTTGTCTGTTGTCCAACCATATCTCTCCGTCCTATCACGTGATTTACCTGACGGCTGATGGCTGACGGCTGATGGCTAAGATCATCTCCAGCACCGTCACAAACTCATATCCCAGATCGCGATGTCGCGGGATTAGATTGTCCACCGCCGTCACCGTCGATCCTCGACTCGCTCCCATCGCCTTGTGTCCGCCATCGTGCAGCAGAATGATGTCGCCTCCGCCATCGCGAATCCGCCGCGCAACCTTGCCTTCGATCACCGGCGCAGCCGGCGCGTTCCAATCATAACCAGTAACGTTCCACATAACCGTTTCAAGTCCAAGTTCGCGCGCGATCCGCAGAGTTGCTGGTCGTCTTCCACCCCATGGCGGACGAAACAGGTTCGAATGATCGCCAATCGCCTCCCTCAGAGCGTTCCGGCAATCGTTCAGCTCGCGCCTCGTTTCTTCCCCTGTCTTGAAGGTCATCAGCGGATGCGAGAAAGTGTGGTTCCCAATCGCATGCCCGGCCGAAGCGACAGCCCGCGCGATATCGGGACGCTCGCGCACGAATCGCCCGATCATGAAGAACGTTGCCCGCACCTCGTGTTTCGCCAGAACCTCAAGCAGCTTGAGCGTATGCGGATCGTTCGGCCCGTCATCGAACGTCAGCGCCAGCCGCTTGCTGCCTCTCGCCCCCGACGCGAATGTCGGTCCAAACCACTGCCCGGTCGGAGCCATGGACTGATAACCGGCAGCCGTCGCGGAAGCCAATGCCGCGACGCCGGCGAGAACAGGGATCATGGGAGAGATTGTAGAACGTCGTTGGTCGCCGGTCGCTGGTCGTTCCGATGGGTGCTCAGTCCGCCGTGTTGCATCGAGTTCGCCAGCGACCGGCGACGCCTCTGCAATCCGCTTTCTGCAATCTGCAATCTCATTGCTTCCCCGCCCGAACCAATATATTCTGCTCACGTCCTGCCATGGCCAAGCTTTTCGAGCTGCCCCGTTACATTGCTGTCGAGGGTCCGATCCGAGTCGGCAAGAGCACGCTGGCGCGGGTTCTGGGAGAGCGTCTGGCCGCCCAGCGCGTCATCGAACCCGAAGACAACCCCTTTCTGAAGGCCTTCTACGAAGGCGAGCCGGGCGCAGCCTTTCAGACACAACTGTCATTCCTCATCCGCCGCTTCGAGCAGCTGCGCGCGCTCGACCTGGGTCCGCGCTCCAATAAAACCGTGGTCGCCGACTACATCTTTGAAAAAGACAAGCTTTTCGCCTGCCTCAACCTCAACGATCAGGAGCTCGATACCTACAACCGCTATTTCAATTTCTTCCGCGAACAGGTGCCCACGCCCGACCTCGTAATCTACCTGCAGGCCACGCCCGACGTGCTGAAAAAGCGGCTGAAGAAAAAGAACGCAACCGGCGAGAAGTCGCTCAGCGAAGACTATTTGATGGAAGTGGTAAGAGCCTACGAGCACTTCTTCTTTCACTACACGCAGTCCGATCTGCTGATCGTCAACACCAGCGAAATCGATTTTGTCGACCGCAATGAAGACCTGCAGGAGCTCCTGAAAAAAGTTTCGGCTCCGATCAAGGGCACGCAATATTTCCTGCCGCTCGGGAGCGAGAACGCGGCCAGCGCGTAGGTGCTTTCAACCGTTGCGGTTGAATTAGCTCTAGCGTGGAACCTCCGAGAAGATGCTCGGACCATTGAGTTGTAAGTAGTGCTGGGGCTCGCCCGCCTTGCCGTTTTCCCAGTCATAGTCAAATTGCAGGAATATTGCGGAGTTGCGGCGCAGATATTTCTTAGGTACCGTGAATTCCGCGGACTCTCCCGGTGCGATAGACCGGCTGCAAACCACATCCCCCCCCGTTGTTCGGAATCAGCACTCTGCCCGTGATTCCGTTAACCCGGTATAGAGGCTGGAATGGGGTAGCCGATTCAGGATGACAGGGGATGTGCTTACACTCTCCACAAGGCGTGGTCACGCTTATCGCAGATCTAGCATTATTATGCAGTGAAACTAGGTAAACCTGTCCCTTCTCGACACTGCGTTCATATTCCAAGTAAACGGTGGCGTGCTCAGGAATCAGGCGCATGGGACTCTCGCAGTCGAGGTTAGAGGCTTGTCCATTGCCGATCTGAATACCCAATCCCAGGACCAAAGCAAGACGAGCAATGTTCCTCATGGGATGACCTCCGAAACGTCGATCTCGGATTTTACAATTGAATCTCCAGCTTCTCGAACAAATGCCACACGGAAGTATTTCTTGCAGGAACTCCCAAATGTTATTACAATTGTAATAACACAAGGAGGGCGTCATGGTCGAGCTCAAGATCCGAAAGTTCGGCAACTCGCTGGGCGTCGTTCTGCCAAGGGAAGTGATTGACCGCTTGCAAGCCGGCGACGGAGAACGGCTATTCTTGATCGAGTCGGGCGATGGCGATTACCGGCTCACGCCCTACGATCCGGTGTTCGAGAAGAAAATGGCGAAGGCCGAGGAAATCATGTCCCGCTATCGCAACACGCTGCACGCGCTTTCCAAGTGAAGCAGAGTGAAGAAAAAAGACCCACTTTGGATCGAAGAACGCGACGCGATCGCGATCCACGGTCGGCTGTTGGCACTCCACGGCGGGCTTATCGGGTTACGTGATCGCGGGCTTCTGGAATCCGCCCTGGCGCGGCCCCGCCAGCACTATTCCTACGCAAAGACTCCCGACATCGTCGAAATGGCCGCACTATACACAGCGGGCCTCGTGCGCAACCATCCTTTTGTCGATGGCAACAAGCGGACGGGATTCCTGATCGGTGTCCTCTTCCTTGAGCTCCACGGCTATAGGTTCACGGCTTGCGAGGCTGATGCCACCCAAGCCGTGATGGGTCTGGCAGCTCGCACCCTCGATGAGGCTGGTTACGTTGTTTGGTTACGGGAAAATGTGAAACGCGAGCGAGGACGCTGAGAAATCCTGATCGAGCGGGGCGCGTCCTGAGGTGTTCGTCATCATTCGCGATAGCCTACAGCGCAATTCCACAAGCCATCGCCGTCCGCAGTAACACTGCAAAGTTACTCTTTTAGCCTCCCAAAGACGGCCTTTTTGCGGCTATAATGCCCGCAGCGTCATCCAATCAGACGCAACAGGCTCTATCCGCCAGGGCGGAGGGGCACTGGAGGGCAACGTGAGTCTCACCCCGATCGGCGAACCTCGCCGCAAAGTTACCACCGCAACCATCCGCGAAAAGAAGCTTGACCACGACCCCATCTCAAGCCTGACCGCCTACGACTACGCCACCGCGCGCCTGGTCGATGAGGCGGGCATCGACGTCATCCTGGTCGGCGACTCGCTCGCCATGACCATGCTGGGCTACGAAAACACGCTTTCCATCACCGTCGACGAGATGCTGCATCACGTCCGCGCCGTGCGCCGCGGCGTAAAGAATGCGCTGCTCATCGCCGACATGCCCTACGGGTCCTATCACGCCACTGCCGAGCAGGCCATCCATAACGCCGCCCGCTTTGTGAAGGAAGGGGGAGCCGAGGCGGTCAAGATGGAAGGCGGCGAAAAGCGCGTCGATATAATCCGCCGCGTAATCGACGCCGAAATTCCCGTCGCTGGACATATTGGCCTCACCCCTCAGTCGGTCAACGTCATGGGCGGTTACAAGGTCCAGGGCAAAACCTTGAATGACATCGAGCAGCTCATGCGGGATGCGGTCGCCCTCGATCGCGCGGGCGTCGCTTGCATTTACCTCGAAGGCATCCCTCGCGAAGTGGCAGCCATGATTACCGCCGAGGTCGAGACGCCTACCATCGGCATCGGCGCGGGCCCCGACTGCGATGGGCAGGTGCTGGTCTTCCACGATCTCGTCAACCTGACGTTTGGCCACCCCGCCAAGTTCGTGCGCCGTTATGGAGACGCTGCTGCCCTGATCACCGAGTCGGTGTTGTCCTTCAAGGCCGACATTGGGGCGCACCAGTTTCCGAACGACAGCGAGTCCTACCATCTGCCCAAGGAGACTCAGGCTGCACTCGAAACCATACTTCACCGCAAACGCGCGATGCGGTGATAATGGCCAGCGGAGAAGATTTTCGTGAAAGTTAGCGTTCCGCGAACTGCCATGCCACGCGCGTGCGTCTCCATCTCCAGTCGAGGCATTCTTCGTCCTGGGTTCATTGCATCTTTGCTTCTGGCGCTGCTTCTCGCATCACTCGCGGCCTGTTCCAAACCACCGGAGCCTGCTCCCGCCGTCGCCCAGGAGGCGCCCAGGACAACCGGGCTCGAGTCGATTCCGCCCGCCGATCGCTCGAAGTATCCCGGTTTTGACGATATGCGCGGCTGGAAGAATCCTTACTTTGTAGTTCGCGACGATGGGATCGGGTTTGTCGATCTTTCCAATCGCGAAGTTCGCATCCTCACGCCGGAGCAGATTCCGGCGGAGCTCGCTTCCCTTGGATACGGCGCCTGGCCTTACGGACGCGTCGTCCTCGTGACGGAAGCCACGCCTAAAACTCCCGGCGATACGGCCAAGGCCGAGATTCGCAAGAATCGCGGGCTGCTCATGGGAACGCTGAAAGAACTCGACGTGGCCGTGCAAGAGGCTCCATGAGCCGGCGCGGGATCGGGGAAAAGTCCGGCCTGTGAAGATCTGCGTCACCATTGCGGAAGCGCGAGCCGCCTGCCGCGAGGCCCGCCGCCAGGTGGAGAGTGCCGCTTCTCCGCGTTCTCAAGCGGCCAACCTGGCTCTCGGCCTCGTGCCGACCATGGGCGCACTTCATGCGGGACATTTGTCGCTGGTGCGCGCTGCCAGGGCGCGCTGTAACGCTGTTGCCGCTTCCATCTTTGTCAATCCCACTCAGTTCGGCCCTGCCGAGGACCTTGCCAAATATCCTCGTTCGTTCGAGGCCGATTGCGCCGCGCTCGAGAAAGAAGGCGTCGATATTCTCTTCGCGCCTACAGTGGAGGAAATGTACCCGAAGGGCGAAAGCACTTGGGTCACGGTCGAGCGGCTAAGTGAACGCCTCGACGGGCGATCGCGCCCCGGACATTTTCGCGGCGTGACTACCGTAGTCTCCAAGCTCTTCCACATCATCGAGCCCGAGGCCGCGTTCTTCGGCCAGAAGGATGCCGCGCAATTGGCCGTTATCCGGCACATGGCGCGGGATCTCAATTTCCCGGTCGAGATCGTCGCCTGTCCAATCGTTCGCGAGCCGGACGGACTCGCCATGAGTTCGCGCAATGTTTACCTGAGCGCCGAAGAACGAATTCGCGCGCTCGTTCTGCATCGTTCTCTGCAGGCTGCGGAACGGGAATTTGCCGCCGGGGAACGCGGCGCCCCTCTGCTGCGCAAAGCGGCACACGACGTAATTGCGGCCGAGCCGCAAGTGCGTCTCGACTACCTCGAGGTCGTCGATCCGGAAACGCTTGAGCCGGTCGATCGGATCGACCATCCGGCGCTGCTTGCAGTCGCCGCCTATGTGGGCCACACGCGGCTCATCGACAATCTCGTGCTCACGCCTTGACGCGCTTCCCCGAAACGAACGGGTTCCCGGCAATCAGAAAACGCAGCGGGTGATCCGCGGACTTCGTAATCCCGATGCGAGGTCCGACGATTACACGGCGCGCGCGATATCCATCGTCCACAATCTGCAAATCGGATTGCGAATTCACAAAACTCTTCTCGTTATCGCGGGCCCGCGTAATGTCGAACGCTTCGCATAGAAGTCCCGGACCGGAAGAAATTTTCCGGAGCCAGGATGGCTTCTTGAGGTCTTCCCGTCCCGCGGCTTTCAGTCCACGGTTCGCGGCCATTTCTTCGATTCCGGTAAGCGGCTCAAGCGCGCGAAACAGTACCCCTCCCGGCACGCCATCGGGCAGGCACGAAACATTCAGGCAGTAGTAATTTCCGTAGATGAAGTAAACGTAGACAAACCCCGGCGGGCCGAACAGAACCGCGTTTCGCGGCGTCTTCCCCGATGCCGAGTGCGCCGCCGCATCGCCCTCGCCCAGGTATGCCTCGGTTTCGACAATTCGCCCCGCCAGAATCCCGCGCGGCGTTTTCCGGATCAGAACTTTCCCCAGCAACGACCGCGCGACGCGCCGCGGATCGCGATTGAAAAACACCGAAGAGAGGAGTCGAGAAGTCGGCGGCATTCCGGGTAGCGAGAATTGTAGAAGTCAGAAGTCAGACTGCCGAAATATTAGACTCATTCAGCGGCGCAGCCCTTCACCTCAGCAATCGGACCTCTGCAATCGCGTTTCTACTTCTGGCTTTTAAGGTATTCCAGCACCTGTTCCGCGTGTCCTTCCGGCTTCACGTTGTTGAAGATGTGCTGAATTTTGCCATCCGGCCCTATCACAAATGTCGTGCGCGCGATGCCCATAACTTTGCGTCCGTACATGTTCTTTTCCTTCACCACGCCGAATTTATCCGCGATCTTCTTCTCGGCATCGGCCAGCAGTGGGAAGGGCAGGCTGAACTTGTCCAGGAATTTCTTCTGTGAGGCCGCCGTATCCGCTGAAATCCCAAGCAGCACCGCCCCGGTCTTCTCGATCCTTTTATACGTGTCGCGAAACTCACAGGCCTCCTTCGTGCACCCCGGCGTGTCGGCCTTGGGATAAAAATAGAGGACGACCGTCTTGCCGCGAAAATCTTTCAAGGCAACTCCTTTGCCGTTCTCATCCGTCGTATTAAAGTCAGGGGCTTTATCATTGATTTGCATGATTTCTCTTTCTCCTTGCCGAGTGGCTAGCCGAAAACCGTTATATCGCATGTGGCTGCGAGCCGTCATCTGCGCCACGCTGCCCCTGGCGGTGCTGGGGCCGGCATCCCGCGCCCAGGAACTTACCCAACACCACGCGCGCAAAGACCTCGACAAGGGTCCGCGGGCTCTCGGCCTGGTGCAGATTTCCGATAAGGGCAAGGCCAGGCTTATCCCCATCGCGATCATGCTGGACGGAAAGTTCTACGATGCCGAATCCTATCGGGCAACTCCCGTCCCGATGGCGCTCGATTTTGGCATCATTTACGAAGGATTTCGCGCGGGCGTTTCCCAGGGACTTTTTACCATCACGCAGCCGGGACAGCTCAATCGCGAATGGATCGCCGAAGGAACCTGGCTGCCGGAGGGCGCGAAGCCAAAGTCCGACAAGCAGAAGTATGTGCCTCCTGTAATCGACGAAGGCGGACGGGACGACGATCATCCGGTGCTGCATCGTCGAAGCGGAGGAGAGGCCGACAAGGACGAAGCCAAGCCCGCCGCGCCTTCGACCACGGCTCCTTCGGGGTCTGCGCCGGCGCCAACGGCGTCATCGCCGCCAGCGGCTTCGAGCGGTTCCACAACCTCCACGACGACGGCCTCCGACTCATCGCCCGCGCCTAAAGCATCCGACGCTAACAAGCCTCCAGACGCCACTGCAAGTAAGCCGCCGGATTCGGCGTCGAAGGCGCCCGAGACCAAGCCGCCCGATACTTCGTCCGGCAGATCGGCCAGCCGAACTTATGACCCCGATCAGCCGATCAGCGACCCCAATCGTCCGATTCTGCGCCGGGGAAAACCCGATCCGAATGCGCATCACGAACCGTTCGTGAATTTCGACGATCCGGCCCAGGCGGCCGCCGCGTCAAAAGACGCGGGTAAGGAAGCGGACGCCGCCCGAGCCGCGGCGGCGGCTTCGGTGCAAACCGTTGCCGCGATCTCGGATGCCGGCGGCCCCGACCCGCGGCCTTATACCTACGATGTGAAGCCGGCCGAAGAAGCGATCTATCGCAACAAGATGCTTGCGCTCGCTGGAGAACAACTCCGTTCACCGGCCGGGGGCGCAAAAGCGGCCTCGGGCCCGGCTTCTGCCCGAAAGCCTGGCGCCTCTACCAAAGCCTCGCCGGGAAAAACTGCGCAGCCGGAATTCGAGGACGTCAAACTGCGCCTCTTCGATCTCTCGAGCTCCAACGAGCCCGTGCTGGTTCTTTCCGCCAGGACTCCCGTCCCCCCGGCTACCGCCCCGGGCGCGCAGGTTCCGCGGGAGATCACGCTCATCGCGCGCACCAATCTCGAAGGCGAATTGCAAAAGCTCTTCTTTGCCCAGACCGATTCCCGGCACCTCGACCTGTCTCCCCGCATGGAGCTGATTGACGCGGTGGACGCCGACGGCGACGGGCGCGGAGAACTGCTCTTCCGCCGCACCTTTGACGGCGGCAGCGCCTACGCCATCTACCGCGTTTCCGCCGACGGCCTCTGGCCGCTCTGGGCGCCCATGCCCTAGTACATAACACTCGCGAGCCGCCTGGATCCCGATTTTCCCGGAACCTTTCCCGCCCAGCCTGCGTACCCTCCCGTGAGCGCCACAAGGAGGCGTGAACCCATGCGTCAGCCAACCCGAAAATCGTCTTTCGCCCCAATGATCACAGCGGCCCTGGCCCTCTTGTTGCCCCTGGCCTCCTTGGCCCAGCAGAGCCCCAGGCAGGATCGTTGGCTTCATGTTCGCGTCGAAAGTTCGCGCCCCAGGACTGAAACCGTTCGCGTCAACGTGCCCCTGGAACTGGCCGCGGTGGTCCTTCCCGCCATCAACCATGACCGCCTGCACAACGGCAAAATCAGAATTGGCGAGTTCAAAGCCAACGGCGTCGACGTGCGCGCTCTGTTTGACGCCATCCGCACGACCAAAGACGGTGAGTTTGTAACCGTTCAGGGCGACGATGAAGATGTTCGCGTCGCCAAGCAGGAAGGTTACCTGCTCGTTCAGGTTCACGAGAAGGGCGCTTCGAAAAAGAAAGAAAACGTTGAGATTCGCGTGCCCATGAAGGTCGCTGAGGCCTTGCTCTCGGCTTCCCACGATGAACTCGACATTCTGGCGGCGGTGCATGCGCTCTCCGCTCAGGGCGACACCGAACTCGTCTCCGTCAAGAGCGACGACGAAACGGTTCGCATCTGGCTCGATTCCAAAAACCTTTCTGACTAACGCCCATCCGCCGGGGGCAGCTGTTTGGAGGCAACTATGTTGATGCTCGCAAAAATCGGACTCGGCATTAGTGGCACAATCGCCGTGGCCACTGGCTACACGCTGCATGAGGGAATGGTCCGCGTTTCCGTGGACGAGCATCGCGCCCATGGAGATCATGTCCACGTTCTCGTCCCCGCGGCGCTCATTCCTGTCGCCATGAAGTTCGCGCCCCAGCGCGCCATGGATCGCGCCGCCCGCCACGCAGGACCGTGGCTGCCCACAATTCAGCGCATCGCGCAGGAATTACGCAACTACCCGGATGCCGAACTGGTCGACGTGCGCGATGCGGACGAACACGTCGTCATCCACACCCAAAACGGCAAGCTGCTCATCGATGTGGATTCTCCTGACGAGACGGTGCACGTCGCCTGCCCGCTCACCACCATCGGGCACATTTCCGGGGAGATTGCGCAATCGCGGGCCGTTCACGCGGCCACATCTGACTAGGAGCGATCGCGGCTCGGAGCGCCGGCGGAAGCGCCTCGCAGAACCGCGCGGGACAGGCGTTGCCGCCTAGCCTTCGCCGCCCCCGTAGTACCCTTCGCGCGTCCGCACGACCAGGTCTTTTTTCTTCACCTGCAAAACTACGTGGTGATACCCTTCGCCGGCCGCATCCTTATCCGGCGTGAATCCCAGGTTGTATTGCGTACGCAACTCGTCGGTGATGCTGCTGTATATGTCGCCCACCAACTGCTTCTTTGAAACCTCGAAGAATCGCCCGCCCGTCTCCTTGGCAATCCGTTCCAGAATTTTCTTGCCATCGACGCGGGGCTCATCGGATGGCCGCGGGCTACTGGGCGGCCGGCCCCCGCCGGGATAGCCACCTCCGGGCCAAGGGCTTCCTCCGCCCGGATAGCCGCCCGGGTGGCCTCCGCCGTGCCCTGGGTAGCCGCTGCCGCGATGTTCGTCGCGGTATTCGTGGCCCTTGAAATAGATCGCGTACACAATCGTGTCCGAGCGTTGCGCCGCCTCAATCGCGCTGGCCAGCGTCGTCTTGCTGCCGTGATCGACCCCGTCGGAGAGAATAACGACTGCCTTGCGTCCCGGCTGCTTTTTCATCACTTCATTCGCCCCGAGATAAAGCGCGTCGTAAAGCTCGGTGCCGCCACGCCGATGGCCGGTGCGCGAATCGTCGTTGCTGGGAGCATTGACTCGGCTCGAGTCGTCGTCCGCCGTCTTCAGCAAGTCGAGCGCCGATTGCAGCTTTTCCCGCTTGTGCGTCAGGTCTTGCAGCAACTCGACCTCGCGATCGAAATGGAGCACGAACGCCTTGTCTTTTTCCTGCGTCAGCATCTGGTCGAAAAATGTGCGGCTCGCGTTGCGCTCCTCGTCCAGGGCGTCGCGCTGGCTGCGGCTCGTATCCACCAGTAGACCCAGCGTGAGCGGCAGATTCGATTCGAGCGAGAAATACTTGATCGCCTGCGGCCGCCCGTCTTCCTGGAGCGTGAAGTCGTCCTTGGTAAGGTCTTTCACAACTGCCCCATGCTTGTCGCGCACGGTTACTGGCAGCGCTACCACTTTGACGTCGACGGCGATCGTCGCCACCGCATCCTTGTTTTGCTCTGAGCCCCCGGCAGTTTTCGTATCCGCCGCCCGCGCCGTGTCTTTTCCGGACTCTGGATTCTGCTGGGATTGTCCAAAGCCGGGTGGAACGGCCAGCACCAAACCCAGCGCTAGGGCCAATGCGCGATTCATCCTTGTTTGCAAGTGCAACCTAACCTGAAAGGGCATTTTCACTCCGAACACACGAACCCGCACGTAACTCACTGGATAAAAGACTGGATGCCGATGTCCGCGCCTCCAGTTGCCAGTAACTCTGTAAATGATCGCCGTAAACACCGTGTCAAGGCCAGTAAAACTTCGTAAAGGCCGATTTTTCGCGCCTTCCGCGATGCTACATTAAAAACAATGCCAGCCTTCCGAATCAAGCGTGCCTCCCGCCTTCGCGCGGTGTTCTGCGCTGCCATATTGGCGCTGGCCTTCGCCTTTGCGCTGCCCGCGTCCGCCCGGGCCCAGTCTGGCTCAACCGACTCCGCCATCGCCAAGGCCGTCGGAACCATTAAGACCGTGCAGCCCGATTCCATCACGGTCGCCGCTGAATCCGGCGGCGAAGTGACCGCCACGCTCGCCGCGGCCACGAAAATTCTGCGCGTTCCCCCCGGCGAAAAAGACCTCAAAAACGCCGCCCCGCTTCAGCCTCAAGACCTTCAGCCGGGTGACCGCGTGCTCGTCCGCGGCCGGGCCGGTTCCGATCCGCACTCCATCGCCGCTCTCTCCGTCATTGTGATGAAGCAAGGCGACGTCTCCGCGCGGCGCCAGCGCGAGAGCGATGACTGGCAGAAGCGCGGCGTCGGCGGACTAGTCACGAGTGTAGATGCGGCAAACGGCTCCATCACGATTTCTACCGGCAGCCTCAGCGCGAGCAAAAGCGTCGTCGTCCATACCGGCAAAGATACGATTCTCCGTCGCTACGCTCCCGGCTCGGTCAGGTTTGACGATGCCAAGCCGGCTCCCCTGGCCGAAATCAAGGCAGGCGATCAGCTGCGCGCCCGAGGCACCCGCAGCTCCGACGGCAACGAGCTCGCCGCCGAAGAAGCGGTCTCGGGATCCTTTCGCAACATTGCCGGAACTGTTTCCGCGATCGACGCCACCGCCGGCACAATCACCGTCCACGACCTGATCGCCAAATCTTTGGTCGTGGTAAAGCTCTCAGCCGATGCGCAGATGAAAAAGCTTCCCGCCGAGATGGCGCAGCATATCGCCGCCCGCCTGAAAGGAGGCGCAAACGGAGATGCCGCCGCCAACTCGCAGAACTCTTCGCAAAGTCCGGGCGATGCCGACTCGCACCAAAATTCGCCCGGCCGTCATGCGCATCAGGGGGCTGATGCGTCATCCGCCGGCGGAACCGGCCAGGGCCGGGGTGGTCCTCCCGACGTGCAGCGCATGTTGAGCCGCCTGCCCAACAGTTCGCTCGCTGACCTGCAGAAAGGCGAAGCGGTCATGATCGTCTCCACATCGGGTAATAATCCCGGCGAAGTTACTGCCATCACCCTCCTCGCCGGTGTCGAGCCCATTCTTACCGCCGCTCCCAGCAAGTCCGCTTCGCTGCTTTCCCCGTGGTCGCTCAACACATCCGGTGGGGAGGGCGATTCCGCGCCGTAACGAACCTCTTCGATGAGCAACCTCATTTCAAATAGATCTTTCTCTCTTCACTGGCAATGGAAGCCTTTGAAGTATTTCGTCCTTTTGATTCTCGTTCTCATCCCGCTCGTACTTCCCGCAGCCGCCCAGTCCACCGGCACGCTTCGCGGACAGGTGACCGATCCCTCCGGCGCGGTCGTTCCCGGCGCCACCGTCGCAATCCTGCAATCTGGGGGACCAACTCACTCGGCAAAGACGAATAACAACGGCAGTTACGAAATCTCTAACCTGCCGCCCGGCAGTTACACCGTTACCGTCAATGCGCAGGGATTCAACGCCTTCATCCAGAACGATGTGCAGTTAAACGCGGGCCAAGCCTTGCAGTTCAACATTCCACTCGAGATTCAGGTCGAGCGGCAGAAAGTAAACGTCGAGGACGAAGGCCCGCAGGTGCAGGTCAACCCGCAGAACAATGCCGGCGCCATCATTCTGAGTGGCAAGGATCTCGAAGCCCTGCCCGACGATCCCGACGAACTCCAAGCCGATCTCGAAGCCCTTGCCGGTCCTTCCGCCGGGCCCAACGGCGGCCAGATCTATATCGACGGATTTACCGGCGGCCAGCTTCCGCCGAAATCGTCGATCCGCGAAATCCGTATCAACCAGAATCCCTTTTCCGCCGAGTTCGACAAGCTCGGCTATGGCCGCATAGAAATTTTCACCAAGCCCGGCACCGACAAGTATCACGGGCAATTTTCGGTCGTCGGCAACGACTCAGCCTTCAATTCCCGCAACCCGTTTCTCGGCGACGCCGAGCAGCAGCCTTACGACTCGGTCATTTACCAGGGCAATGTCGGCGGCCCCATCAACAAGAAGTCGTCTTTCTTTTTCGACGTGCAGCGCCGCAACATCGATGAAATCGCCGTCGTCAATGCCCCCGCTCTCAGTCTTAGCGAAAGCGTCGCCAATCCGCGCACCCGCACCAACCTCGGTCCCCGCATCGACTATCAGATCACGCCCAACAACTCGCTCACCGTGCGCTACCAGTATTACCGCGACACCCAGCAGAACGCGGGCGTCGGCGGCCTGGTGCTGCCCGAAGCCGGATACGACGCCTTCTCCACCGAACACACCGTCCAGCTCACCGATACCCAGATCATCGGGGCAAAGATCGTCAACGAAACGCACTTTCAGTATCTGCGCGACAACAGCAACCAGAATCCCGTGACCGCGCCCCTGCAGACGCTCCCCAGCCCCTTCACCACCAGCGCTTCCATCGATGTGCTTGGATCCTTTAGCGGCGGCCGCGCTGGTTCAGGCGTGCAGAACGACTCTCAGGACCACTACGAGCTGCAGAACTACACATCCATCTCCGCCGGAAAGCAGTTTGTTAAATTCGGCGGCCGCCTGCGCGTCGTCCACGACGTCAGCGCCTCCGGCGCGGGCTTCAACGGCGCTTTCACATTCCCCAGCATTGACGCCTACAACGCCGCGGTGCAGGCTCTTGAAACCGGCGGCACCCCCTCCGGCGCAACCCAATTTACGCTCAATGCAACTCCGAGCGGCACGATCCCCAACGTGAGCGCGACGGTCGCCGATGCCGGCTTGTACATTCAGGATGACTGGAAGGTTCTGCCGACACTTACGCTCAGCGGCGGCCTCCGTTTTGAAACCCAGAATGCCATCCACGACCACGCCGATTGGGCGCCCCGTCTCGGCTTTGCCTGGGGCATTGGAGGCGGAGGCAAATCCGCGCCGAAGACCGTGCTGCGAGGCGGCTTTGGCATCTTTTATGACCGCTTCGGCGAAGGACTCGTCCTCAATGCCAACCGGTTGAATGGCATCACGCAGCAGCAATACGCCGTGTCGACGACTCAGTGCGATCCGACGTGTCCCACCATCGATTTCTTCCCCACTGTTCCGCCCGCGAGCGCATTGCCCACGGGAACCGTCTCATCCATTTACCAGATTGCGCCGAATCTGCACTCGCCCTACATTCTGCAAAGCGCCTTCAGCCTCGAGCGGCAGATCACAAAATTCGCCAATGGCACGCTCACTTATCTGAATTCCCGCGGCGTCCGTCAGTTGATGTCGCTCATCCCCAACGCGCCCGACGTTCCAGCTTACCCGTATTCGGTCGGCGAACCGCCTGCCACCTATCTTTTTCAATACGCCTCAGCCGGGACCTTCCGCCAGAACCAGTTGATCGCCAGCTTCAATATCCAGGCCGGTTCCAAAGTTTCTCTCCACTGTTACTATTCGCTGAACTACGCCAACAGTGACCCCATCGGCTCCTCGAGTGGCGGAGCCTTCACAACCAATTTCGCCTCCGATCAGCACGACATCGCTCTCGACTACGGCCGCGCATCCTTTGCTATTCGCAACCGCGTATTCTTCGGCGGAACCGTCTCTTTGCCTCGCGGCTTTCGCCTCAGTCCTTTCCTCGTCTTCAACTCCGGCGCGCCGTACAACGTCACCGTTGGCCAGGATCTCGCCGGCGACTTGCAGTTCAACGTGCGTCCGGCATTCGCTCCGAATCCCACCGGCGCATGTCTGTCGCCACTCAATGCCTGCCACTACACGATTCCAACTACCCCCTACACGCCGATTCCGATTAACTCTCTGACCGGCCCCAACCACTTCACGCTCAATCTGCGCCTCTCCAAAACCTTCGGCTTCGGTCCGGAGATTCACAGCGGCGCTTCCGGACAGCAGGGAGGCTCGCCGAGCGGCCGCAATCCTGTCGCGCATGCCGGTGGTGGAGGTGGTGGTGGAGGCGTTGGCTTTGGCGGTGGCGGAGGACGTGGTGGAGGGGGCCCCGGCGGAATGTTCGGCGGCTCCAGCACAAATCGCCGCTACAGCCTGACCTTTAGCGTCAACGCCAGAAACGTGCTCAACGACGTCAACCCCGGCAGTCCCATCGGAGTTCTCACCTCGTCGGACTTTGGCAAATCGATAAGCCTGGCAGGTGGCGCATTCTCAAGCGCGGCCGCCAACCGCAAGATCGAACTGCAAGCGTCGTTCAGCTTCTGATCGTCAGATTTACTCGTCAGACCCCGTGGTTAGAGCATTTCTAGCCGCCAGAAAAAGGGGCAGCTCGCTCGGAACTCGCGCCTCGTAGCTCGAAGCTGTTTTCTACGTCGAGTAATCCGCGTTAATCCGCACGTACTCCGCCGTCAAATCGGTGGTAAGAAATGTAACTGCCTCCCGCCCGCGCCCCAGTTCCACGCGCACATCGCACTCCGGCCGCGCGAGCGCCCGATGCGCCTGCCGCTGATCGAACGAACAAGCGATTCCGCCACTGCACACCTTCTGGCCTGCAATAAAAACGTTCACACGAGCCGGATCAATCGCGCATCCGCACCGCCCAATCGCCGCCAAAATCCGCCCCCAGTTCGGATCCGCCCCGGCCCACGCCGTTTTCACCAGCAGAGAATGCGCAATCGTTCGCGCTACCGTCAACCCTTCGTCCCGGTTGCGCGCCCCCGTTACGCGCAAGCGAATCACATGCTGCACGCCCTCGCCATCGCTCACAATCTGCTCGGCCAGCGACTGGCAAACTCCGTTCAACGCAGATGAAAATTCCGCTCGAACGCCGCCCTCTCTAAGACGGATTCCACTCCCTCCGCTCGCCACCAGCAGCACAGTGTCGTTCGTCGAAGTGTCCCCATCAATCGATATGCAGTTCAGGGACGCATCGCAGGCATCGCGTAATACTCCGCGCAACTCGGCCGCGTTTGCCGCCACGTCCGTAAAGATATAAACCAGCATGGTCGCCAGTTGCGGATGAATCATGCCCGCGCCTTTGGCAATTCCAAGTATGGTCACTTCCCTCGAAACGCCGTGGCCCCGCGAGCCGCCGGCCGAGTGCATCCGAAACCGCGCCGAACCGATCTTCGGCCGCGTATCCGTAGTCATGATGGCGCGGGCAAACTCGCGCGCCCCGCTTACGCTCTTTGACCGCTCAGCAATCAGCCTGGGCAACTTCGCGCGAATCTTATCGTCGGGCAAACGCGCGCCAATAATACCGGTCGAGGAAGGGAAGACTTCCGACGGAGGCACGCCAAGAATCTTCGCGGCCTCGCGGCAAACTCGTTCACACGCCTGAATGCCCGCCGGTCCCGTCGCGCAGTTCGCATTGCCTGAATTCACAATCACCGCGCGCACCCGTCCCCCGGTCGCAACCAGCGCGGCCCGCCCCACTTCGACCGGAGCCGCCACCACGCGATTCGTGGTGAATAGCGCGGCCCCCAACGCTCCCGCGGCAATTTCCGCGAACGCCAAATCCGGCCGGCCGCTCGCTTTGATCCCGGCAGCCAGCGCCGAAAAGAAAAATCCGCGCGGGACCAGGATCTTTTCGGGAGAGCGCCGCACCGTCGAAGAGCTCATGCGTGCTGAATCTTATAAACCCAGTTCGCGGGCGGAGGCAGGATCGCAAACGCCGGCAATTCCCCGCGAACCATCGCCACTTCATCGCAGTTCGCCAGGCGCGGACATTGAAAGCAGTCTTTATGAATCTTGTCCGGAAGGTCCGTATGCGAGGCCACTGTAAACCCCATCTGCGAAAAGAATTCCGGAATACGCGTGAACAGGCACACGCAACTGACCTTGTGTCTTTCGGCTTGCGCCATCAGCGCCTTCACCAGCCGCCGCC
>Ga0335080_10001087_pt1 | contig 26083 bp, 25 predicted proteins | sample Lox_Sample_34_FD_206720 | JGI IMG/M metagenome (GOLD analysis project Ga0335080, IMG submission 206720) | Soil microbial communities from Loxahatchee National Wildlife Refuge, Florida, United States - Lox_Sample_3.4 | ecosystem: Environmental > Terrestrial > Soil > Wetlands | place: USA... | reverse complement strand
TCGCAGCTCCGGGCAAGGCTGGCCCTGGATTCTCCCCGGTGGAGGAGCACGCACGCGCCGGAGAGTCCACGCCCGGCTCCCGCGGCTCCGGAGGCGGCGCGCCCACAGCAGACGACAGCGGAGATCCCGAGCACACCGTCGCTTTCGACGTAGCGCGGATCACGCCCAGCGCTTGCAGCTGCAACTGGGCAGGCGGGTCGTGGTGCGTCGGCAATCGGAGCGAGACTTGTCCCCGTTGCACGGGTTCGAGCGCCACGGTGGGAGGAGTTTGATGCGCGCTCTTCGATGTCTCTCGCTCGTTGCCCTCGGCGCGATCGCGGGCTGCACGCACACCGAGAGCGCGAGCGACGGCGGAACGACCGATGGTGGGAGCGACGGCGGCCCAGGGTGGGGGCCGATCAAGCACGTCGTCATCATCATGCAGGAGAACCGCTCGTTCGATCACTACTTCGGGACCTTCCCCGGAGCGGACGGGATCCCGATGGACGACGCCGGCGTCCCCCTGGCCTGCCTGCCGCAGCGGGATGGCGGCCCGTGCGTCCGTCCCTTTCACGATCCCAACGACGTGAACGGCGGAGGGCCGCACGGGGAGGCCGCCGCCATCGAGTGCGTCGACGCCGGCGCGATGGACGGGTTCCTGGTGTCCGCACAGGGAGCGCAGTCGGGCTGCACCGACCCCAACAACCCCGCCTGCCTCAACGGGAAGCCCATCGATGCGGTGGGCTGGCACGACGAGCGCGAGATTCCGAACTACTGGGCATACGCCCGGGCCTTCGTGCTCCAGGACCGGATGTTCGAGTCCAACGCCTCGTGGAGCCAGCCGGCGCATCTCTACCTGGTCTCGGAGTGGTCGGCCCGCTGCACCCGGGCCGGGGACCCGACGAGCTGCGTGAACGCGCTCGAGACGCCGAGCCCGGCGGCGACCGGCCCCTATGCCTGGACCGACCTCACCTACCTGCTCCACCGCGCGAAGGTGAGCTGGCGCTACTACCTCGCCGAGGGAACCGAGCCCGACTGCCGGCCCGATGGGGAGGACACCTGCGTGCCGCAGACGCAGCTCGCCGCGGTCCCGAGCATCTGGAACCCGCTTCCGAACTTCGACACCGTCAAGGGCGACGGGCAGCTAGGCAACGTGGTGCCGTTCGATCAGTTCTACGTGGACGTGAAGAACGGCCAGCTCCCGGCAGTGGCCTGGATCATCCCCGACTCCGAGGTCAGCGAGCATCCGCCGGCCAGGGTCAGCGTGGGCCAGGCCTACGTCACGGCGATCATCAACACGCTGATGCAGAGCCCCGAATGGAACAGCATGGTCATCTTCCTGACCTGGGACGACTGGGGCGGTTTCTACGACCACGTCCCACCGCCGGTGGTCGACTTCAACGGGTACGGGCTTCGCGTGCCCGCGATGGTCATCAGCCCCTGGGCCAAGGCGGGGTACATCGACCATCAGATCCTCAGCTTCGACGCCTACGTGAAGTTCATCGAGGACGTCTTCCTCGGGAGCGAGCGGCTCGATCCGGCCACCGATGGGCGCCCCGACCCCCGCATCTCGGTGCGCGAGAAGCTGTCCATCCTCGGCGACCTCCGGTCGGACTTCGACTTCGCGCAGGCGCCACTCCCACCGCTGCTGCTGCCCACCGACGCCGGACCGTGAGGCGCGAGGAGGACCGACGATGCGGCTCGCTCTTTCCACGTTCCTCGCCCTGACCCTCCCTGCTTCGGCTCAGGTGGCGGAGGATTGGCAACCCTTCGTGCTCTCCACCGACGCGCAGACCCTGAGGCAGGGACGGGTCGCCGCCGAGACCGGGGGCGGCTACGACTCGACACCCGAGGGGCTGACGCCGCGGCCCCAGGACGCGCAGGTGGTCGATGCCTGGGTCGCGGCCTCGGTCGGGTTGTGGGACCCGGTGGAGCTCGACGGGCTCGTCTCGTTTGGCCAGACGCCCGGGAACGGGGTGGGGTTCGGCAGTGGTCGGGCCGAGCTCCGCGTCAAGCTCCTCGATGCGCCGGGTGGAGCTCCGGTCTGGCTCAGCCTGGCAGGTGGCTACCAGGTCGACTGGCAGCTGCAGCAGGCGGCGGAGATGGGCCTGATGATCTCCGGCGAGATCGGCCGGGTCCGGCTGACGGCCAACGTTCGCGCAGCGCACTACTTCCACGCCGACCGGGACCCGGTGGACCTCTACCTCTCGGTTGGCGCGCTGGTGCGGGTCGCGCGCTGGGCGCAGGTCGGCGTGGAGTACCTGGGCGAGGAGCTGGAGGGCATCGCGGGGACCGACGTCGACGTCGGCCCCGGCGGTCGCCAGTACGTCGGTCCCACCCTCGTCTTCAGCGGCTTCGGGCCTTGCCGGCTGAACCTCACCGCAGGCCCGGTCTTCAGTGGTGGAACGACGGGCCTGCTGATCCGCGGCTCGATCGGGTTCGTTCTTTGAAAGGGAGAGAAGGATGCGTCGAGAGCTTCACCATGTTCTGGTCGTGTTCACGGCTCTGGGTGCGGGGGCGGTGGTCGTGTCCGCCGCCTGCTCGAACAGCTCGAGCAGCGCGAACGTCACGCCCGCCCAGGCCTGCGCCGACCTTGCTGCGGTGCGCTGTCAGAAGATGCAGGAGTGCAATCCCCAGGGCATCGTGAACACCTACGGGGATCTGGCCACCTGCGAGTCGCGGCAGTCGGCGACCTGCGTGACGAACCTGTCCGCGCCGCAGACCGCCAACACGCCCGGGCACACCGAGGACTGCTCGACGGCGCTTCCTGCCACCTCCTGCAGCGACTTCGAGCTGGGTAACGTGCCCCCGGCCTGCCAGCCGCCGGTCGGCCCCCGCGACGCGGGGAGCCCCTGCGCGGTCAGCGGTCAGTGCGCCACCGCGTACTGCCTCGTCCCCAAGACGGCCAGCTGCGGGACCTGTGCGCCTTCACCCGTGGTGGGAGCCTCGTGCGTGAACAACACCTGTGGCCCGGGGCTGGTCTGTGACGCGAAGACGCTCTTCTGCGAGGTTCCGATCGGGGCGGGGGGCGCGTGCGACGACAACTCGGCCTGCGCGCCCGGATTGACCTGCATCGGCAACACCAACACCCTCGATGGGAAGTGCGTGGCTCTGGCCACCGCGGTGGGCGCCTCCTGCGACCTCACCGACGGAGGTACCCGGTGCGACGGCCGCCTGGGACTCTACTGCAACGTCCCCCAGGGTCGGGTCTGTGCACAGGTCGCGAACGCGGCGGCCACCTTCGCCTGCGGGACCATCGACGGCGGCGTCATCGACTGCACCGCCGGCGCCTTCTGCCAGAAGCCAGGCTCGGCCAGGGCCGGAATCTGCGTCGCTCCCGCCGCCGACGGAACGGGCTGTGACGAGTCCAACGGCCCGACCTGCAGCACGCCCTCGCGCTGCGTGCTGAGCAGCGTGGGAGGAACGACCGGGACCTGCGTGACGACCGATCCCGCCACCTGCAACTGAGGCCGGCACCTCAGGACCGCAGCGAAGGTCCGGTGTGCCGGAAGAGCCAGCCGAGCCCGGAGAGCACGCCCACCGCGGGCGCGCCCACCAGGAGCAGGAACATCCCCTGGTTCACGCTCATGCCCCAGAAGGGCGCGAGGAGCACCCGGGCGAGGATCGCGCCCCAGGCCAGCCAGACGACGAAGGAGAAGAGCTTCATGTCGAGACGACCTCCGGCCGCACCCCGATCGCGGCCACCGACCGCGCGCCCCGCGCCGGACGCGCTGTCGTCCGGGTATTGAGGGGAGGCCGTCCGGTCCGTCACCGGGTGATGCGAATCGATGTAGGTCGCCTGGCACCCTCTCCCGACGGGCTTCGGTGCTCGTCCGGGGCCGCCGGCGCGGGGAGCGCATCCCCGGCCAGCGACCCCGTGACGTCGATTCGTCAGTCGTCGTCGCCGTCGCCGTCCCGGTCGTGCCCGATGGGCTGCCCGCTGGACGGGTCGAGGAAGAGGCGGTGCTCACCGCTCTGGCGGAAGTCGAACATCTGCCAGAGGGAGGCGGCCTCCGCGTCGAACGAGCCTCCTCCCAGCTGCCCGAGGCCGAAGTTGTCCTCGATGAAGCGCAGCACCGACGACTGCTGGGTGAAGGTGTGGTCGACGAAGTTCTTCTTCGCCCACGGCGAGATGACCAGCAGCGGCTGGCGCGGGCCGACGCCGCAGCGCCCGTTGGTTCCGGCCGGGGCGCCGGACTTCCGGTTGCCGCAGAGCCCCGGCTCCGCGAGCGCGTCCTTGTCGGTCGCCGACGCGCTCACCAGCGGGCCCATCTGGTGGTCGTACCAGCCGTCCGAGTCGTCGTAGAGGATGATGACCGCGGTGTGCCTCCAGTCCGAGCGCTTCTGCAGCGTGTTCAGGACCTGCACGAGGAAGGCCTGCTCGGTGAGCGGGTCGGAATAGCCGGCATGGCCGTCCTGGAAGCCCGGCGCCTTGAGGAAGCTGACCGCCGGGAAGTTGCCCGCGGCCAGCGCGTCGAACCAGTCGGCGATGTCGTACTGGTGGTTCGCCTGGTCGCTCCAGCCGATCTGGTGAACCGAGCTCGGGGGTAGGTGATGCTGGTTGGTGGTGCTGGCGAAGTACTGGAAGGGCTCGTGGTGCGGGATGTAGTCGCCCTTCGCCAGCCCGTCGCTGCCGGTGTGGCTGGCGCCGCAGGTCGCGTTGCCGCTGGCGTCGCGGGACGTCGCCCGGAAGCCGCCCTGGAACCAGCCCCAGCTCACGTGCTTGTCGTTGAGGAGGTTCCCGACGTTCCGGCCGCTGAGGACGAGCTGACCTGCGCTCTGGCCGCCGCCGGGCGAGCAGTCGTCGAGGTAGGGGCGCGCATCCCCGCTGACCGAACCGTCGGCGAGGTTCGCGTCGGCTCCCCCCTTGGGCGCGCTGGCGCCCGCAGTGTTCCCGGCGACGAGGTTGATCGCCCCGGGCGACGAGGGGCCGAAGGTGTCCGAGTAGCTGTTGTCGCTCATCGCGAAGTGCTGCGCGTAGTTCCAGAGCGCGGTCACCGTGTTCCCGTCGTAGTAGCCCATCACGTCGGTCGCCTTGCAGATCAGGTTCCCGTCCGTGCCCGGGCCGTCGCCGAGGGTCTCCACGAACAGATCCATGGCTCCCTTGTCGTAGGCCTTCTGCTCGGCGGTGTAGTCGTGATCCTGATCGCAGGTGGCGGGCTGCGACCGGGGGAACCGGAACGGGTTCACCTGGTTGGGATTGGCGAGCAGGAGCGCCGGCGTGTAGCCGTTCACGGTCGGGGTGCCGCTCCGCGCGTGAAACGGCGGTTCCCCCTTGGGGTTGAGAGCGTTCGGATAGGTGCCGAAGTAGTGATCGAAGGAGACGTTCTCCTGGAAGATCACCACCACGTGACGGATCGGACTGTCGACGTCCGCGCGAGCGGCCGGGGCCGTTCCGAGCGTCAGCGCGGCCAGCGGGGCCGCGAGCAGGGTGAGGACACTTCGAGACGACATGCATGACTCCTTGCGGACCTCTCGGCCGCGGCAGGATTGAAGCGGCGCGGATGGTCCGTGCAGCGGAACCCGCGTTCAACGAGCGGTGCGCAGCGGAGCGGACATGTTGCACGCCACCGCGCCGTCATCGACGTCGCTCCAAATCGTCACCGGAGCGCGCGCCGCGCTGATCCGCTGAATTCGCGCGAGAAGTGATCCGCCTCGGGGCGTTGCGTGTCGTTCGCCGCGGAGCTCCTGCCGCTCGCGGAACGCTCGGCTCCCACGCGGTGCCCGAGGTGAACGCGCCGGGAGATCCGGATCGACCGCATCGGCGCAGACGCCAGTCGCTTGCAGCGAGCGCGCGAACGCTCTCGTCACCGACTTGTCCGGGAAAGAGTCACGACATCTTGCCGTCGACTCGCTCTCGCGGGGCGACCTCGGCCGGTCGGGTCAACTCGCTTGGGACGGGAGTCGCCGGAGGAGGGAAGGGGCTTGCCCGAACGGGTCTCCTCGCGGTCCCTCTCCTCGATGTGGTTCACGACGACACGGTGCACTCTGGCGCTCGTGTTGGGTCGCCGCCTCCGGCTGCGGCTCCGCGCAACCCGGGCCTCGGGACACCGCTCAGCGGTGGCTACGCCGTCGACATTCCCGAGGTCGTCGCCGAGGGGGACGTCCCGCGCATCGAGGTCGTGGAGACGCGGCCTGGTGAGGGCTGCGTCACCACCGCCGCGCTCACCAGGCCGGTGGTGGTGGTCGCGGTCGCGCGCGGGGACTGGGTCGTGTCCTTCCGGGACGTTGTGCACACGGTGGGCTGCGGACCGTGAGCGAACCGGGACCCCCGCTTGACAGAAATTCGTTTCGGGTCTACTTCGCCCGGCTTTCGTGAGGTCCGCCGTGAGCACGCACCGCGATCGATTGCTTGTCGAGGAGGCTGAACCGCTCCGGGCATGCGTCCGGTCGCGTGTTCCCCACGTACCTCCGACTTCCGGGAGAGCCAGTCTCAGGCTGATCGTTTGAGGCTGCAGCTTCCGGAGGCCGGGTTCTCGCGAGGGAATCCGGCCTTCGAGCTTCAGGGACATGGCGGTGCGCCCCAGCGGCGCCGCAGTGCATCCGGGAAGCACCCGCGTTCACAGCGCGGGCGTCCTCCACCCGGGCTCGCACCTTCGGCTTGCCGCACATCGGGCTCCGCTCGGCGATGGGAACGGCCGCAGACGGTTCTCGACCGCTCTTCAAAGGAGCACTGGACTGGCAATCCAAGCCAGGGGTTCGACTCCCCCAACCGACGTTGGACACGTCACCGAGGTGCCGGCGCGAGCCGGCGTCCGACTCCGGCCGCGCGAGGCGACCGGCCAGCACCGACCGCCACGCCCCGGTCATCCCAAGAGCGAACGTCACCGCCGCCGGGTGACGGCCCTCCCCCGGACCGCCGGCGCGTCGCGCCGGAGCACGCCGGCCGATTTCGCACGGAGGGGGACGGACCAGGACGCCCCCGAGCGTCCGGCGCCTCTCTTCTTCGTCGCGACGTCCGCGACGCCCACTTCGAAGCCTGTCGTTGCAGCGCCCCAAGAGGAAGGAGGTCAGTCGTCATGCGAATCACCGTTGCCCTCAATGAGCGAGCCCTCGTGCTCGTCGACCAGCTCCCGGTCCGATACCTCGGTCCGGGACGTCACCGGACCCCGACCCCGCTCTGGCGGGAGGTCGAGGTGCGCCGGTACGACGCCGAGCGTCTCCTGGCGGAGCTGCGTCCGGAGGAGCTCGCGCTCGTCCCGGACCGTGACCTCGCGCGGCTGACTCTCACTCCGGATCAGCGCGCGGTCGTGAGCCGCCGGGGACGTCCGATCAAGTGGCTCCAGGCGGGAATGCACCTCGTCTGGACCGTCGATCCGTCCGTGACCCTCGAGGTGCTGGACGTGTCGGGCATCGAGGCCGCGCCGCTCCGTGACGAGGTCAAGGCGCTCGTGCCGGCCAGCGACTACGTCGAGGCCACCGCGGCCGAGGGGACCACCGTCCTGCGGTACGTGGACGGGGCGCTCGAGGCCGTGCTCGGCCCGGGCCGTCACGCCGCGTGGACCGTTCGCCGGAAGGTCATCCTCTCGGTGATCGACCTCCGCGAGAAGCAGCTCGCGGTGAACGGGCAGGAGGTCATGACCCGCGACCGCGTGTCGCTGCGTCTGAACCTCGTCGCGGCCTGGCGGGTGGCGGACGCTCGCCGCCTGGCCACCGTGGCCCGGGCGCCGGACGAGGTCCTCTACGTAGCGGTGCAGCTTGCCGCGCGTGAGGCCGTGTCGACCCGCACCCTGGACGAGCTGCTCGCAGCGCGGGAGCAGCTCGGCCTGCAGCTGGTGCCCACCGTGCGCGAGCGTGCGCAGAGCGTGGGCCTGGAGCTGCTCGACCTCGGCGTCAAGGACCTGGTCCTCCCGGGCGAGATGAAGACCCTGCTCAACCGGGTGATCGAGGCCCAGAAGGAGGCCGAGGCCAACGTCATCCTCCGCCGTGAGGAGACCGCGGCCACCCGCTCGATGGCCCAGACCGCCAAGGTGCTCGGCGAGAACCCGCTGCTCGTCCGCCTCAAGGAGCTCGAGGCGTACAAGGAGCTCGCCGCCAAGGTGGGCCAGGTGCACGTCGTGCTCGGCGACCGGGCGCTGCCGCAGCTGCAGCTGCAGACCAAGTCGTGAGCAAGGAGGCCCGCCCGGAAGTGTCGTCCGGGCGGGCCTCCGATTTACTGAAGAAACGCGAGCGGCAGCGAGTCGCTGATCAGCAGCTCGTACGGAGCCATCGCGGCGACCACGTCGGCCGTGCCGTTGCAGGTGTCGTGGAACAGGAAGAGCACCCAGCCGCCGCCCTCGGCGCTGGCGCGCTGGACCGCGGCGATGCCGGAACCGGGATTCTTGCGGCACCCGGGCTCGAAGACCGCGTCCCCGACCGCGACCTGGGTGAGGCCCCCGGAGGGAGTGGCCCCGCCGCTGGCCAGCAGGACCTGGTCTCCACCAGAGATGCTGAGCGTGTCGTCGGACGGGTCGTCAGTGCCGGCCGTGTCGATGTCGACCACCCACGCGACCTGCTTCACGCCGGCGGTCGGAGAGGTGGTGGTTCCCACCTCGATGTCCTCCTCGCCGTAGGCGACGATCAGGTGGCCCGATGCGGAGGGCGTGACCGTCATCGCGGCGATCCCCACGACGATCATCGGGTGCCCGCCGGAGGACACTCCGGTGAAGTCCATCACGAAGGTCGCGAGCTGGGGCGTCCAGGTTCCGGTGACCACCACCGTTCCGCTCTCGTCCGCTCCGAACATCGGCGGGCAGCCCGGACCGAGGCTCACCTCGACCCGGAGGGTGGCTCCCGAGCCCACCGGGGTGACCACCCTCGCGCAAGGAGAGGCCCGACCGTCGAGCGCGGCCCAGGACACAGCCGCGAAGTAGGCGGCGGGGACGGCCGCGCCGAGGGTCGTCTCGAGGGGCTGGACGATCGCCGCCGGATCGGGCTTCACGCAGCCCGCGAGGGTGGTGGCGAGCACGAGGGCCCGCGCCCAAGCGACTCTCCAGCGATGTCCGTCCAGGGCCAGCCTCCGCCCGCTATTGTGGCCCGGGCGGCTGCCGATGTGGCGGACCGGCCGCCATCTGGGCGGTCGCCGTCCCGCCACCTCTTGGCGACGGCACCTCGTCCAGCCGCGCCCCCCGGGGGCTCAGGGTGGCGCTCCAGCTGAGGGTGATCTTCCCGGTGAGGTCGGTGACCGTTGCTCCGTAATGGCGCTCGCCGCTGGGGTAGGTGCGGAGATAGAGGAAGTCGTTCCGGCCCCGGAGCCGGTCCTCGTCATAGTCCGGCGACGAGCGGCTATAGGAGTGGAGGTTCGGCCCCGCGTCGCGGCGGCTCCGGCGGAGCACCAGGGAGGCGAAGGGCCTGGCCGACGTGTCGTCCGGCTCGAGGGAGAAGCGGGCGGTCTTCCGGTCGTAGACGATGAAGCAGAACTTCCCCGGGTAGCGAGTCCGGGGCGGGGCGGTCAGCTCGGAGTTTCCCATCAGGTCGTTGTCCCGCACCTCCACCCAGACGCGGTGACAGACGGTCCCCTGCGCCCACGCGCTGCCCCCCTGGAGCAGGGTCAGCAGCACCAGCAGCGATCCGGTTTGACCCACCCGACTCAGTCCCGAAACCATCGAGATCCCTCGCGACGCGACGAATGCCGCGGGGGAGATCTGCAAGAAGCAGGCAGCAGAGAAGAGCAGCCACGCTGGACTGCCTGCCGGGGGACCCCTGGCATCCCGAAGGGCAGGGCGTTAGCGTCCCCGGGCCGTGCCGCCTCCATCGGCCAGCGCTTGCAGCGTCCGGGTGACCGCCCGCGTGCTGGCGCCCCGCTGTTGTTGTTGTCGTTGAAGGGCTGACGAGCCCGGGGGCTCTTCCCCCGGTCGCTCTCGCCCCCAGACCGTCGTTCCCGCACCCTCTCACGTCAGAGGACCCAGACCCGATGGACCACTCCGCACGCGTTTACGAGGACATCACCCAGCTCCTGCCCGACGAGGAGAACCCCTCCCCGATCGTCCGGCTGAACCGGCTGGTCCCGGAGGGCTCGCAGCTCTGGGCGAAGCTCGAGTGGATGAACCCCTTCGGCTCGGTGAAGGACCGGGCCGCGTGGTCGATGATCCGGGACCTCGAGAAGAGGGGAGAGCTGGGACCCTCGAGGCCTGGCCGCGGCATCGTCGAGCCCACCAGCGGGAACACCGGCCTCAGCCTGACCGCGCTCGCCGGCGTACGGGGCTACCCGATGCTGGCCGTCGTCCCGTCGAAGGTCCCCGAGGAGAAGAAGGTTCTCCTCCAGGCCTTCGGAGCGAAGGTGGAGGTGGTTCCCGACGCGCTCTGTCCGCTCCCGGGGAGCGAGGACGGCACCATCGGCCTCGCCAAGACCCACGCCAAGGCCTCGGCCGATCGCTGGGTGATGCCCAACCAGTACGCCAACCCGCAGAACGTCGAGGCGCACGTTCGAACGACCGGCCCGGAGATCTGGCGGCAGACCGGAGGGAAGGTGACCCACGTCTTCACCTCGCTGGGCACCTGCGGGACGGTGATGGGGCTCAGCAAGTTCCTCAAGGGGAAGAACCCCTCGGTGAAGATCGTCGCCGTGCAGCCCACCCCGGGTCACGACGTGCCCGGGATCCGGAACGTCTCCGAGCTCGACGTCTCGCAGCTCTTCGACCCCGCGCTCGTCGACGAGATCCTCGAGGTCGACTTCGAGCTCGCCTACACGGTGGCCGTGGAGCTCGCCCGGCACGAGGGCCTCCGGGCCGGACCGAGCTCGGGGCTCATCTTCGAGGGAGCCCGGCGCATCGCGCGGAAGGGCCCGGTTCCTTTCGGGGTGATGATCTTCTGCGACGACGCCTTCAAGTACGCATCGAACATGCTCAAGCACGTGCCCGGCCTGAAGGCCGAGCCCTGACAAATCAACTTCTCACGCAGCAGGAAGGAGCAGCGACATGGCCGACTACGCACACCCCGAGGTCCTGGTCTCGACCGACTGGCTGAAGCAGAACCTCAAGACCCCCGGCGTCCGCATCGTCGAGGTGGACGTGGACCCGAAGCTCTACGCTGCGGGCCACATCCCCGGAGCGGTCGGCTGGGACTGGACCACCCAGCTCAACGACCAGCTCAGGCGCGACATCGTCTCCAAGCAGGAGTTCGAGAAGCTCAACTCCGAGGCAGGGATCAAGAACTCGGACACCGTGGTCATCTACGGGGACTCGAGCAACTGGTTCGCGGCCTTCGGGTTCTGGCTCTACAAGATCTACGGACACAAGGACGTCCGCCTCTTGAACGGCGGCCGGGCCAAGTGGCTCAACGAGGAAGGGGCCCCGCTCACCACCGAGATCCAGAAGTTCTCCCCCAGCCAGTACAAGGTGCCCTCGGTGGACGCCTCGATCCGCGCCAAGGTGGCCGAGGTGCTCACCGCCAGCGAGAAGCGCGCCCCGCTGGTGGACGTGCGGAGCCCGGACGAGTTCACCGGGAAGGTGATCGCTCCACCGGGCATGTCCGAGACCGCCCAGCGCGGCGGCCACGTCCCGGGGGCGACCAGCATCCCGTGGAGCACCGCGGTGACCCCGGAGAACACCTTCAAGAGCCCGGACGAGCTCCGGGCCATCTACCTGGACCAGAAGCGACTCGATCCGAAGAAGGCCACCATCGCCTACTGCCGCATCGGCGAGCGGAGCAGTCACACCTGGTTCGTCCTCAAGTACCTGCTCGGCTTCAAGGACGTGAAGAACTACGACGGCAGCTGGACCGAGTACGGCAACCTGATCGGCGCGCCGATCGAGAAGCCCTGAGGACCTGCCGTTCCCGGCGCCCCGTGGTGCGGACGCCGGGAGCGGAGCGCCTAGCTTCGCCCGAGCTGGCGGCGGGCCTGAGGCCGCACCAGGCCGTAGACCCCGTTGAGCTGGTTGTAGTCGACGGCGGACCGGAAAGCCTCGGCCGCCTTCGTCGAGTCTCCCTTGCCCTGCCAGGCGAGCCCGGTGAGGTACATCACCCGAGGGTTCTGCTGCCCGGCCTTCCCCAGCTCGGTCAGGGCGGAATCCCACTCCTTGGCCTGGACGGCGATCATCCCCGCCAGCTCGTGCGACTGCCGCACCTCGAAGGGGACCGCCTTCGCCTCCACTGCGGCCGCGTACTTCGCTGCGCTGGCGCGGGCACCGGCGAGGTCACCCTTCGCGAGCGCGGCCCGTGCGAGGTCGAAGAGGTGGTTCCGGCGGGCGGCATCCTTCACGGCGTCCGAGGCCTTCGCCCTGTCCACCAGGGCCATGCTCTCCTCGAACTTCTGCACCGCCTCGGCGGGCTTGCCCGAGGCGAGCAGGATGTTCCCGATGAAGTTCACGTCCTGCGAGGCGGAGAGCACGTCGCCCGAGGCGTCGGCGATCTTCTTCTCCTCCTCGATCGCCTTCACGGCGTCGCTCCAGCGCTCCTCGTGGAGGTAGGTCTGGGAAGTCCAGAACCAGACCTGGCGCTTCTCGCCGTCGGTCCGTGCCTTGCCCATCATCTCCTTCAGGGTGGCCCGGGCATCGTCTCCCTTCCCGAGGAGGACCTGGTCGTTGACGATGCCGATGTACGCGCTGAGGAAGTGCGGATCCGCCTTGAGCGCCTTCCGGTAGCTGGCGATGGAGTCCTCGAACCGGCCCATCCGCAGCAGCAGCTCGGCATAGGAGTCGTGCGGGTTCGGATCGTCGGGGAGCAGCTCGGCGTACCGCTTGAAGGTCTTCTCCGCCTCCGGGTACTTGCCCTGGAGGCGATAGGCGTAGCCGAGCTGGTTGTAGGGGAGGGTGAACTTCGGATCGAGCTCGGTCGCGCGGGACAGCTCGCGGACGGCGCCGTCGTAGTCCTGCCGCGCGAAGTAGAAGTTCCCGAGGTTGGTGTGCATTCGCACGTCGGCGGGGAACTTCTCCACCAGGGCCTTCATCAGGCGCTCCTGCTCGGCGGGACGTGACTTCGCCCCGGCCTCGGCGGCCTGGATGAACATCTGCTCGCCCTCGGTCGCCTTGGGAGCCAGAGCGACCGCCTTCTCGAGCTGGGCGAAGAACTCCTTGTTGGTCCCCGAGGTGCCCGCGTACTGGAGCCAGGCCAGCGCGAACTGCGGGTCCTTCTTCAGCGCCTGCTCGGTCTTGAGATGAGCCTCGGTGCCCTTCAGCCGCTCCACCAGGTCGCGTCCCTCGAGGTAGAGCGCCCGGGCCTCCGGGGAGGACGTCGTGATCGGGAGCGTGGCAGGTGCGCCGGCGGCGAAGGCCAGCGCCGGCAGCAGGAGTAGAGGTGGAAGCAGTCGTCGAACGTGCATCGGAGATTCTCCCGCGGTGTCGTGCCGCCTTGGCGTGAGCGCCGACCCGTTCTACGCCGGGCGTTCGAGCCTCAGGCGGAGCACGGCTGCACGGTCCGCACCGTTCGCTGGAGCCCGATCCGGGGGCTCGCCGCTCGCTGCATGGCGGCGTCTGCTCGCCGTGCACGGAAGGCTGCTCGCAAGCCGACAGTCGGGTTCCCCGGGGATCGGGATCGCGCCGGCCATCCCCCTCCGTCGTGCGCAGCGTGCAGGGCCTCGAACATCGGGAGGTCCGAACATGCGATGTCTTCCTTGCCTGGCGGCCGGCGCGCTCGCCCTCGCCGCCGGCTGCGCCTCGACCGGCTCCACCGCCTCGCCCTCGGCGGCCGTTCCGGCCACGGCTCGGGGCGCGACGCTCACCGGCAGCATCCAGAACTACACCTCCTCGCCCAGCGGTCAGGTGAACGGGTTCGTCCTCGCCTCCGGCGAGCGGGTGGCGGTTCCCGAGGACCTCGGCCCGAAGGTCTCCGACCAGTTCCCGCCCAACACCACGGTTCAGGTCACCGGTCGGCTGAGCAGCGACTCGGAGGGCCGAACGGTGCTCGAGGCGGATCGGATCACCGCGCCGACCCGGAACGTCACCCTCGACGTGACCAAGGCCCGCGCCGCGCCTCCGTCGCCGGAGTGGGGCCCCGCGGTGGGTGGCTCGGGGCCGGCCGGGACCGAGCCCGTCAACCCGCCGCCGGCGGACGAGCGGGGCGCCCCCGGCACTCCCCCGCCGACGAGCCGGTAGGCGCCCCGCGGAGCCGCCTCAGCGCTTGACGATCTTCCCGTCCTTCATCACGAAGGACACGCGGCGGAGCACGCTCGCGTCGGCCAGCGGGTCCCCCGGGACGGCGACGATGTCCGCCGCCATCCCGGGGCGAATCGCGCCACGCTGCCCGTCGACCCCGAGCAGCTTCGCGGTGTTCGTCGTCATGAAGCGGAGGATCTCCGCAGGCGTGAACCCCGCCTCCTGGAAGCTCTCGATCCCGGCGATCGACAGCGTGCCCCGCGTCTCGCCCTCGGCGGGGAAGACGATGTCGGTCCCGTAGGCGATCGATACGCCCACCGTCCGTGCCCGCTTCAGCCGCTCCACCACCTTCGGGTGGTAGTCGGCCATGCCCATCGCCTCGGCCGCCGAGCGGGTGAAGTCGGTGCCCACCAGCCAGACGTTCTTCTTCTTCATCAGCTGCAGCGCCTCGGTGGACGCGGTGTAAGCGTGCTCGATCGACGCGACGCCGCCCTCGGCCGCGTTGCGTACCCCGGCCTCGGTCCCCGCGTGCGCCGCCACCTTCAGGCCGGCGCGCGCCGCCTCGGCAACGAGCGTCTTCACGTCCTCGACCGAGTAGAGGTACGGCTGATCGTCGACGACGATCTTGATCACCTTCGCCCCGAAGAGCGCGTTCTTCCGGACCGCGATCCGCATCTGGTCGGGGGTGTCGGCGTAGAGGTACTCGGGCTCGCCGAGATCGGGGCGCTCGGGCTGGATGGCGTGGAACTGCCCTCCCAGCGGAGCGATGATCCGGCCGGCGTTGATGATCGTCGGTCCGGGCACGAGGCCCTCCTCCACCGCGCGGCGGAGATCGGTGTCGGCGTAGTTCCCGGCGTTGCCGACGTCACGGACGGTGGTGAAGCCCGACTCGAGCATGTCACGGGCGTTCTTCACTCCGACGAGCGCGCGACGGGCGTTGGTCTCCAGGACCGTGGCGGCGAGCAGCCGCTGGAGCAGCTCGTTCAGCCCCCGTCCCCCTTGGGTGACCTGGGTGAGGCACAGATGGGTGTGCGCATCCATCAGTCCGGGGAGAACGGTCCGGTCCGAGAGGTCCACCACCTGTGCTCCGGCTGGCACGGCCACGCTCGCGCCGACCGCACGGATGGTTCCCCCCTCGACGAGGATCTGCTGGCCGGTGGTGGCCGTCCCCGTCGCGGGGTCCACCAGCCGGCCGGCTCGGATGACGACGGGCTGGGCCCGGACGGTCAGGCCCACGGCGAGGAGCAGCAGGGCAGGACGCAGGAAGGAGCGGTGCTTCATCGTGCGCGGACCTCCGGACGGGGAGGGGTCCTCTTATCCGAGCCGGTGCCCGGGCCGTGGTGCTTTCTCGCCCCCGCGCGGACCGGTGGGTGCCCACGACCGCGGCGTGGACAGGGTCCTCCGTTGCTCGCACAGCCGGGCGGCCCCCTACGCTCCGTGCTGGTCTTGGGGTTCCGAGTGTCCGGCCGGCTTCCGCGATTCCACGCGGTCGCGTGGTTCCCTCGTCCGGAAGCTGGCCCGTCCGCCGCTCGACGCTCGTTCCCGTGCCCGGCGGATGCAACGGGCGCGTCCTCGTGCCTCCTGGTTATGGGGATGACGTTCGACCCGAGAGGAGGCATGCGATGGCTGCAAAGGTGACGGTGGGGCTCTTCGTCCGGCTGGTGGCCAAGGAGGGCAAGGAGAAGGCGGTGGAGGACTTCCTCCGCTCGGGGCTGGAGCTCGTCCAGGCCGAGCCGAAGACGCTGCAGTGGTACGCGGTGCGGTTCGACCGGCGCACCTTCGCCATCTTCGACACCTTCGCTGCCGAGGACGGGAGGCAGGCCCACCTCTCGGGCAAGGTCGCGGCGGCGCTGATGGCCCACGCCCCGGAACTGCTGGCCGAGCCGCCGCGCATCGAGAAGCACGACGTGCTCGCCGCGAAGCTCTAGCCTAGCGCTCGCACCCGGCCGGCGCGCGTGGTGGGATGCCCTCCATGTCGCGGTCCCTCGGGCCCCGGACACTCGCGGTCGCCGGGCTCGCGCACGCGCTGCACGACGGCTACACCGACGTCATCTACGTCCTGCTGCCGGTGTGGCAGGCCGAGCTCGGCCTCGGCTACGGTCGGCTCGCCGCCCTCCGCGGCCTCTATGCCGGGGCCATGGCCACGCTCCAGATGCCCAGCGGGCGTCTCGCGGGTCGCTTCGGTGGCCGCCCGGTGCTGGCGGCTGGAACGGCGCTCGCGGCGCTCGGGTACGGCCTCGCCGGAGCGGCGGGCGGCCTCGTGGGGCTCTCGCTCGCCCTGGTCCTCGCCGGCGCGGGCGGCAGTACCCAGCATCCGATCGGATCCGGCTCGGTGTCCCGTGCCTACGGTCTCGCGGCCCGGGCGCCGCTCGGCCTCTACAACTTCAGCGGGGACCTCGGGAAGGCGGCGGTCCCGGCGGCGGTGTCGCTGCTCCTCGCCGCGATGACCTGGCGCCACGCGCTGTGGCTCCTCTCGGCGCTGGGCCTCGTGGTCGCCGTCGCCATCCTGTCGCTCATGCCCGTGTTGCCACGGCACGAGCCGGAGGCGGCGTCCGCTTCCGTGGACGCTCGGGGCGGCGCGGCCGGAAGGGGATTCGGGCTGCTGCTCGCCATCGGGGTGCTGGACACCGGCGCCCGCATGGGGCTCCTGACGTTCTTGCCCTTCCTCCTGCGGGACAAGGGTGCGGCGCTGTCGACGGTCGGGCTCGGGCTGGCCGCGGTGTTCCTGGGCGGGGCCGCGGGAAAGGCGGCCTGTGGCTGGCTGGGCGCTCGGATCGGCCTGCTCCGCACCGTGCTCCTGACCGAGGGCGGGACGGCGGCGCTCATCCTCGCCGTGCTGGTGCTCCCGCTGTGGCCGGCGCTGGCCGTGCTGCCACTGCTGGGCATCATGCTCAACGGCACCTCGTCGGTGCTGTACGGAACGGTTCCCGAGCTGCGACCCGGGGCGCGGGCGGAGAGCGCCTTCGCGGTCTTCTACACGGGGGTGATCGGCTCGGGAGCCATCGCTCCGGTGGGGTTCGGGGTGCTCGGGGATGCCGCCGGCGCTGGCTGGGCGACCGTGGCCACCGCGGCCACGGCGCTGGCCACCCTTCCGCTGGCGCTCCTCCTCGCTCCGCTGCTGGCGCGTGGCGCTCCGCAGCGAACTGCACTCGAGGGAGCGACTCCTCCAGGCACCGCTTGACGGCCGGCGGTGCCTGGGCCGAGATCCCGGCCCGGGGGAGAGCAGCCTGTGGAGGGTCGTCCGGTGCGCGCTTCCTTCTGTCTCCTGGCCACCGCGGTGGGCCTCGCTGGATGTCTCGGGAGCTCCGGCTACTACGCTCGCGATCCGGCCGTTGCGCAGTCCGCCGCGCCCAAACCGACCCACGGCTCGGTGATGACGAACCGCCGGGCCGCGACGGTGCGATTCTCGGGAGACGACCTCGAGGACCTGGGCGGTCCGGTCATTCCCCAGGCGAGCATCTACGCCATCTGGTGGGGTGACCCGTCGCGCTTCCCGTCGGACGCGATGTCGGGGATGGACACCCTCCTCTCCGGCGTCGACGGCTCGCGCTACCTCGCCATCGTGGACCAGTACGTGCGCCAGCCACCGGCGCGGGCGACGTTCGTCGGCCACCTCCAGGAGACGTCGGCGTCGCCGGACCATTCCCCCTCGACCGAGGAGATCGTCGCCAAGGTGTGCCAGGTGCTGGACGAGGCGCGCCAGGTTCCCAGCCCCACCGCACTCTACCTGGTCTTCACCGACGGCTTCCCCGACCAGGCCGACTTCTGCGCCTGGCACGACGGCGGGAAGTGCCCCTCCGGCCAGCGCATCCACGTGGCCTACCTACCGAACCAGGCCACCGCGCCCCAGTGTGACCCGGGTGACCTCTTCCAGTGCAACGGGTTCAGCGAGGCCACGCGGGCGCTGGCGAACGTCACTGCCCACGAGATGATCGAGATGATCACCGACCCGGACCTGAACGCGTGGGTCGACCCGTCGGGCGAGGAGATCGCCGACAAGTGCAACTTCCGCTTCGGGAGCTGCGTCCAGCTGGGGAGCAACCGCTGGCAGGTGCAGAAGCAGTGGTCCAACGCGGACCACGGCTGCATCCAGGAGAAGGCGAGCGCCGCGCGCGTCGCGGCCGCGCACTGAGCGCACCGGCTGGGGGCCGGGGTTGTACCTTGGTCCCATGCGCTTTCTGCCGCGCCCTCCGGTGGAGTTCCTGGCAGAGTCGCGCGCATGACGTTCGGGCGTGTCCTCGCGGTGGTGGTGGTGATCTGCGCCTGTGCCGGCTCGTCGAAGAGCCAGGCACAGGCCCCGGCCGCTCCCGCGCCCCAGCCGCTCCCGCCTCCGGGCGCGAACCCGGTGCAGCCCGCTCCCCCGCCGGCACCCGCTCCGGCCCAGGCCGTCGCTCCGGCAGCCGCGGCCGCCGCCCCCGCGCCGACGGAGGGCGGGTTCGCTCCCGAGGCGCTGGAGGCCATGGTCTCGCCCATCGCGCTCTTTCCCGATCCACTCCTGGGACAGGTGCTCGAGGCGTCCCTGCGGCCGCAGGAGGTGGCCGACGCCGCGGCATTCCTCAAGGCCCACCCGAGCCTCGGCGGGAAGGACCTGGAGGCCGCGCTCAAGGACCGACCCTGGAGCGACAGCGTGAAGGCGCTGGCCGCGCTCCCGGACGTGCTGAAGATGCTCAGCGAGCACACCGACTGGGCGCGCGATCTCGGCACCGCTTACCAGACCCAGCGGGCGTCGGTCCTCTTCGCGGTCCAGCAGCTCCGTCAGCGGGCGATGGACGCGGGCAACCTCAAGTCGTCGTCGCAGCAGACGGTGAAGGTCGAGCAGGGCGGGGCCGCGGCGGACGGAACGACGACCAGCATCATCTACATCGAGCCCGCGCAGCCGCAGGTCGTCTACGTCCCGGTCTACAGCCCGACGGTGGTGTACGGCACGTGGGCCTATCCGGCCTATCCGCCGCCGCCCGTCTATCCACCGGGCTACGCGGCGGGCGCCGCGGTCATCAGCTTCAGCATCGGCTTCGCCATCGGCTCGAGCTACTGGCGCTACCCGCCGTATCCGCCCTATCCACCGCGCCCGCCGTATCCACCTCGACCGCCACCGCAGCGGCCGCCCGGTGGGGTGGGTGGACCCGGTGGTCCGGGCGGCGTCGGCGGACCCGGAAGGCCTGGTGGGCCTGGCGGTCCCGGGGGTCCGGGCGGCGTCGGCGGTCCCGGGGGACCGGGAGGCGTCGGAGGTCCGGGCGGTCCAGGAGGCCGGCCCGGAGGCCCGAGCCAGCTTCCCTCCGGTCCGACCGCCGGGAGGCCGAGCGGCCCGAGCCAGCTTCCTGCGGGCGGTGGTGGCCCAGGAGCGGGCGGTCCGCGGCCCTCGACCGGGATCCCGAGCACGCCTCCGGGGTACGGCGGCGGAGGCGATCGCGGATGGGGTGCACCTTCGACCCGACCGTCTCCCTCGGCTGGAGGCTGGGGAGGCATGAACAGCGGCGCACAGACACGGGCGGCCAGCAACCGGGGCGCGTCGAGCTTCGGCGGCGGCGGTCGCGGCGGCGGCGGCGGGAGGAGGCGCTAGCGATGAGCTCCCTTCTCCCACGCGCGATGCTGTGCTTCCTCGTCGTCTCTGGTTCGGCGCTCGCCGCGACGCCGACGTTCGCGGATCCGGATGCGGCGATCGAGGCGCTGGTCACCGCCGCCCGCTCCGGTCGGATCCAGTCGATGATCTCGGTGCTGGGGGATCCGGCGAAGTCGTACCTCGCCTCCGGGGATGCGGTGGCCGATCGAACGGCGCTCCACCGCTTCGTCGAGCTGTACGACCGCCGGCACACGCTCGACGCCCCCGAGGAGAGCCGGCGGATCCTCTCCGTGGGCGAGGACTCCTGGCCATTCCCCATCCCGCTGGTCCAGGGAAAGAAGGGCTGGAGCTTCGATGCGAAGGCGGGACAGGAGGAGATCCTCGCCCGCCGGGTGGGCCAGAACGAGCTCGACGCCATCCAGGTCTGTCTGGGCTACGTGAGCGCGCAGGAGGACTACCTGGCCCGCAATCCCGAGGGAACGAGCGTGCCCCACTACGCGGACCGGCTCCTCAGCTCGCCCGGGAAGAAGGATGGGCTCTTCTGGAAGGCGGCCCCGGGCGAGCCGGAGAGCCCGATGGGGCCTGCGGTCAGCGGGGCGGTCCAGGCGGGATACGCGCCGAAGCACGGGCGGCGCACTCCGTACCGGGGCTACTTCTTCCGCATTCTCACCCGGCAGGGTCCCCACGCCGAGGGCGGGGCGATGGACTACCGGGAGGGCGGGAAGCTCACCCGCGGCTTCGCGCTGGTGGCCTACCCCGCGTCTTACGGCAACTCCGGGGTGATGACCTTCCTCGTGAACCAGGCGGGGGTGGTCTTCGAGAAAGACCTCGGTTCCAAGACCGCGAAGACCGCGTCCGGGCTCCAGGCCTTCGACCCCGGCGACGGCTGGAAGCCGGTGAAGCCCTAGCGTCTGGCGTCACACCCGGCCGGAGCGAAGCCAGCGCGCCCAGTCCGGGCGGCCGTGCCTGGCCGCGGTGTCGGAGGCGGCGTCCCAGTCGTAGGAGACCTGGTGCTGCTCGGCCTGCCAGCCGTGCGTCGCGCGCTCGCAGACGACGAAGCGCGCGTGCGGCGAGCCGTTCTCGACGTGGTGAGGCCTCGGCCGGTCCGCCGAGAAGGCCTGGAGGCCCACGCTCCCGGCGTTCACCACCAGCTGGCCGGTTCCGAGCCGGACGGTGCGCGGGTGGTGCGAGTGGCCGGACAGCACGAGGGCATGGCGCGCTCCCGCGAGCCTCCGGGCGATGACCTCGTCCGGGGCGAGCGTCACCGGCCCTCCCTCGAGCTCCTCGCACAGGTAGACCAGGTCCGTCTCCGGCGTCCCGTGACACACCAGCACGTCGGGCGACAGCTGGAGCGTGGCCGGGAGGGTGCCGAGCCAGGCCTGCTGCTCGGGCGTGGTGTGCTCGAAGGCGTACTGGTCGCTCTCGCCGCCCTGCGCCCTCGCGCAGGCGAGCAGCTGGCGCTCGTGGTTCCCCCGGATGACGACCGCGTCGAGCGCCCGGAGCGCGTCGGCGGTCTCCGAGGGCTCCAGCGGACCGGAGAGGAGATCGCCGGCGACCACCAGCCGGTCGACGTCGCCGAGGGCGCGGATCCGCGCCAGGACCGCCTCGAGGGCGCGGATGTTCCCGTGGATGTCGGAGATGACGGCGAGCCGCATCCGCGGGAGCCTAGCGCCGAAACCACGTGGATCGCTCCGTCCCTCGCTTGCCCTCGGGGCCGCTCCCGGCGCCCCGGCCGTCGATTGCGGCGCGATCATCCGGTCGATCCACGTGGTCTCTGCGTAGAGTGACCTCGGGGAGGAAGGTCATGCAACGACGAGCGTCGTCGAGAGCGGATGTCGACGTCTGGCGTCTCCCGAGACCGACGCTCCCGGGGAGGGCGGGGCTCGGCTCGGCGCTGGGTGCCCGGAGGACGGTGCGCGACGTCTCCGACCGCCCGCTGCCCACCCCAGTGCTCTCCGACCTGCTCTGGGCGGCCTGGGGGGTGAATCGCCGGCGGGGACCCTTCGGGGTGAGCGGGCGGACGGCTGGCTCGGCGAGCAACTCGCAGGAGATCGACCTCTACGTGCTCCGGGCCGACGGCGCCTGGCGCTACGATGCCTCCGGCCACCGCCTGCTCCGGGTGTCTGCCCGCGACCTCCGCCCCCTGGCGATCAACCCCGGGCAGGAGCTGCTCGGGGCCAGCGCGCCGGTGCGCCTGCTCTTCGTCGTCGACCTCGACCGGCTCGAGCACACCCGGGGCTTCGAGGAGCCTGGCCTGCACGACCCGGCGGTGCAGCGGTCCTACTACTTCGTCGACACCGGGATGATCGCCGCCAACGTCTACCTGTTCGCGGCGGCGACGGGACTGGCGGCCTGGTTCCACAACTGCCAGCGCGTTCGCCTCGCACGCGCGCTCGGGCTGGGTCGAGGGAAGCGGGTCCTGTTCGCCCAGACGGTCGGCTACCCGGCGCGGGCACGCCGCGGCGCGCGACGGTGAGGCCTCAGCTCGGTGCCCTGGCGATGCGCCCCAGGTGCGCCGGGTCGGGGGACAGCCGTCCCGCGGTGATGGCGTGCACGATCTCCACGATGGCCGCGTTCGCAGGAGTGGGGACTCCGAGCCGGTGTCCGAGCGCCACCACGTGTCCGTTGATGAAGTCGACCTCGGTGGCGCGCCCTGCCTCGAAGTCCTGGAGCATCGAGGGCTTGAGGTCACCGTAGGAGGCGAGGACCCGGGCGAGCCAGGCCTCGTGCAGCTCGCCGGGGACGTTCCGCCCGTTCCAGCCCGGCGGCACCGGCTCCACCATCATCCGCTCCGGACGGGCGCCGCTCGCCAGGGCGACCGCGAGGGCCTCGTCGTACGCCCGATCGAAGGCGGTGCGACCCTCGGGCGTCCCGACGTACGCCCGCATCGTGCAGCCGGCGACCGCCCCGAGCGTGGTGACCGAGCAGTTGAGGAGGAGCTTCGACCAGACTGCCCCGCGGAGATTCGGCGTGCCGCGCACCTCGACCCCCCGACCGAGCCAGCTCCGGACCCGGTCGGCGCGCGCGCTCTCGCCGCCGCCCAGCTCGCCGACGAGGAGGTGTCCGGCGTTGCGCTGCTCGTAGACGCCCGGCGCGTGCATCGTGGTCCCGAGGTTGGAGAGCCCGCCGAGCACGCGGTCCGTGCCGAGCCGGTCGGCCAGGAGCTCGGAGACCGCGCCGTTCTGGATCGGCAGCAGCGTCCCCTCCGGAGCGAGCCAGGGCACCACGGTGGGGGCGAGCTCCGTCGCCTGGTGGGCCTTGGTGGCGAGGAGCACCAGATCGAAGGCGATGCCGGACGGATAGGCATCGAGCGGCGCGACGTGGGGCGCCTCGACGCGGACCGAGCCTCCGACGCCGCTCACCGCCAGGCCCCGGGCCGAGAGCTTCTCGGCGGAGGCCCGGTCGCGCACCGCGAGATGCACCGGCGCTCCGGCTGCCTGGAGGCGCGCCGCGACGAGGCCCCCGAGGGCACCGGCACCGACGATCAGCGTCCGCATGAGCGGAGGCATAGCCGCCTTCCGGCGTCCCCGACCGGTACAGAGCCCTGCAGCGTCTCCCGGGCGTCCCGGCGGGAGCCGGGCTACTGGATCTGCCCGCGGATCTCCCCCGGCTTGCACGCCGCGGTATGGACGTTCAGGTACGTGCCGCCGCTCCTCAGGGCGACGAGGAAGCTCGCGAAGTCGGGGGGTGCGTTGGGCGCCGCGACGTAGCTGGCGGCGGTGAAGGTCTTGGTGAACGGCGAGGTGAACGGCGCGGAGAAGGGGAGCGCCACCGGCCCGGCCGTCCCGGCGGCCCCGGTGTGCACGTGGGCGGCCGTCACGTCCCCGGAGAGGCCGGAGTAGGTCACCGTGACGGTGATCGACGAGTCGTCGGGGGCGATGACGAGGTTCGCGGTTCCCGTTGCGCCCGCTCCGGCGGCGGGACACACCGGGACCTCGACGCCCGGGGTGAGCGCGACGTTGTAGGTGGCCGTCTTGATGGTCGCCGGTTTCTCCGTCGCACAACCGAACAGCACCGCCAGGCTCGACAGTGCCAGCACGCGCGTCGCCGTCATGGGATTCCCTCCGGTTCGAAGCCCCCCGCCAGGACACTCTGCCGGGTCCTCGTTGCGGGCCCGGGCACGTCGCGGCCAACTGTCCGAAACCCGGCCCTTTCGGGCGTGGCGCCGGAGCGCCGGGCCGCGATGTCGATTCCGGCGGTCCTCGAACGTCGTCTGGGCGAACCGGGAATTTCTCACCCGGTCGAGCCTGGAGAGACGTCGATGCAGCCCCTGACCGCCGCCCCGACCTCGATGCGCATGGACCTTCCGGAGGCGATTCGACGGGCTCTCTCGACGTTTGCCCGCGTCTCGCTGGGCCTGATCTTCTTCCTCGCCGGCCTGGACGGCTTCATCGACGTGCTACCGCATCCCTCGCGGCCGCTGCCGGAGCGGGCCATCCTCTTCGCCGGAGCGCTGCTCCGCTCCGGCTACTTCCTTCCCCTGCTCAAGGGGACCGAGCTGCTCGCTGGCGCGGCGTTCCTGTCGAAGCGCCTTGCGCCGCTCGCCGTGGTGCTGATCGCCCCGGTGGTCGTCAACATCGTCGCCTTCCACGTCTTCCTGGCCCCCGACGGGCTGGCCCTCGCTCTCATCCTGCTGGGGCTGGAGGCCTACCTCGCCTGGACCTACCGCGACGTCTACCGCCCCCTCTTCCAGGGGCAAGGCCGCCAGGGGCCGCGCGACGTTCTTCAATGACCCCGACAGGGATCGAACCTGTGACCTAGCGTTTAGGAAACGCTCGCTCTATCCAACTGAGCTACGGGGCCGAGTCGCCACGGGCTCGTACGTGGTCCGGATCCCCCGGTCAAGTCGACGGTCGAGGGTCACATCCCCGGCAGCGAGAGGAGCTCGAACAACACCTCGATCGACCCGCCTGGGCATCTTGAGGTGCGGATGAGGAGCTTCTTCAGCGCGTCGACCGAGGTCGTCTGGAGGATGGAGAAGCCGCCGATGTGGCCCGGCGAGGCGGGGCCCGCGATCGACGTCCGGCTCGCTGGGCGGCAAGAAGTTCTGCAACTGGCCACCGCCCTGACCGCGCTCAGCCGGGAGGCGCGTCCCCGGCCGTGAGCGTCATCCCGCGCGCGCGCAGACGGTCCACCAGCACCTGACCCATCCCGGTGGCCGGCGTCAGCACGCCCCCCCTCGCCGCTCCGCCGGGGAGCCTCGCGCCGTCCACCGCCAGCGCAAGGGCCGACTCGCAGACGATCTTCACCGTCACCACGTTCCCCGGGTCACCCTGGTCCTTCACCAGCCCGAAGCCGCGCGCTCCGTTCTCGCCTGTCGCGACCAGGTCGAGGCGGAAGAAGCCGTTGCGCCGGGTCTCCTCCGAGGGACCCGTTCCCGGCGCGGGGAGCAAGCGCTTCAGCAGCGGCCGCAGGGGAGAGGCGAGGGCGAGCTGCGCCGCCGCGAGTCCCGTCGCGATGAGCGTGGCCTGGGTGCGGCCGCGGGTGGCCATCAGCTCCCGGTAAGCGAAGTGGGCTCCGTAGGGCGCACCGGTCTGGGCGGCGAGCGCGGCACTCCGGCGCACCACGCGGGTGTTGATCATCGACATGACGTACGGAGCCAGCCAGCGACCGAGCTCGGGGCTCCAGCGGACGCCGTGGGGATCGCGCTCGCGGAGGAACTCCTCGCGCGAGAGCCGCTCGCGCGGCTCCGGGTTCAGGAGGAAGGGGTGGCCGGATCGGCGCGCCTGTCCGCTCTCGAAGAGCTGGAACATCGTCGCCACGGTGCCGCCGTTGATGCCGCCCCGCATCCGGAAGGCGGCCACGACCTCGCCGCACCCGGTGCCTCGGCTCCGGAGGTGCTCCACGAGAAGCAACGTTCCGAGGTCACTCGGCACCGAGTCGAATCCGCAGAACGGGATGATGCGGGTGCCGTCCCTGGCGGCCTGTGCGTGGTGGCGCTCGATGAGGTCCGCGACCCACGTCGTCTCGCCGGTGATGTCCACGTAGTGCGCGCGGTGCCGGACGCAGGCGTCCACCACCGGGTTCCCGTACACCGCGAAGGGCCCGGCGGTGCTCAGCACCACCCGAGCCCGGGAGACCGCGGCGTCGACCGTGTCCGGGCGCGCGCTGTCAGCCTCGAGGATCTCCGCCGGTCGTCCCGGTCCGTCCGCGGCGTCGCGGGCCGCCTCGAGCTTCGCCCGGTGTCGTCCCGCGAGCGCCCAGCGCAGGCCCGGCGGTGCGTGGCGGGCGAGCTCGGCCACCGTCTGCCGCCCGGTGAACCCGCCCGCTCCGTAGAGGAGGACGTCGATCGGTCGGGTGTCCATGCCGTGCCGCCTCGTGCCGGAGAAGTTGCCGGCTTCTACCTCGGCGGGGCGAGGCGAGGCGCAACGGAGACGTGGCGAGTCCCCGGGGGGCTCTCGCCACGCGCTCGCCGGGGTGGGAGGTGCGGCCGGAGCACCCGGTGTCTCTTCCGACGCCACGCGAATGACACACAGCAGAATCGCAAACCTTTGATTTGACTCGAGCGAGATTCGTGGCTCAATGGATGCAACAT
>Ga0335080_10001086_pt1 | contig 26084 bp, 20 predicted proteins | sample Lox_Sample_34_FD_206720 | JGI IMG/M metagenome (GOLD analysis project Ga0335080, IMG submission 206720) | Soil microbial communities from Loxahatchee National Wildlife Refuge, Florida, United States - Lox_Sample_3.4 | ecosystem: Environmental > Terrestrial > Soil > Wetlands | place: USA... | reverse complement strand
GCCACCACGACGCCGAGAGCGAGCACGGCGTAGCCGAGCATGATGATCGGCACGTGGACGGCCAGCCAGTAGGTGCCCGAGAGCACGGGCGGCATCGGGTGCACGAATGGATCGACGGGCAGGAGGTCGGTGAGGGCCATGGTCAGGGCCGACCCCGCGGCCGCGTTCAGGACGACGATGCGGTTGCGCAGGAAGACCGTGGCCAGGAGGGCGAAAGCGCCCACGCCCCACCCGAGGAAGAGGAGCGACTCGTACATGTTGGAGGCGGGGATCCGGCCCGCGACCTGCCAGCGCAGCCAGATCCCCCCGCTCATCACCGCGAACCCGGCGAGGAGCATCAGGCCGGCCGCGAGGTCGAGGGCGCGCCGCTCGAGGACCATCGCCGCGACGGAGAGGAGCAGGGAGAGCGTGAGCACCCACCAGGCGAGGCGGGTGGGCCGGGCGCGGTTGTAGAGGAGCTCGCGGTCGATGCGGTCGGGGCCGGTCCGTCCGGCGGAGACGCCGGAGTCGAGCACGGCGCGGAGGTCGGCTGCGGAGCGCAGGGGCTCGGGCGCGGTCCAGGCGTCGCCCGGCCCGGCGGCGGGCAGGGCCAGGATCGCCTCGTGACGGAAGAACTGCGCCATCCAGACGAGCCGGCCCTCGAGCTTCTGGGCGGCCTTCTGCAGCTTCGTGAGGGGGCGCTCCTGCTGCTCCGCCGCCTGGGCCTCGTTCGTGAGGGCGGCGAGGCGCTCGTTGGCGGCGAGGTCGCGGAATGAGGACCACGTCGCGCCGGCCGGGGTGCCGATCGCTTCGGCGAGCGCGCCGTCGCCGATCGGCACGATGGGCTGGATCTCCCACGCCGACGGGTCGAAGGTCCAGCCGAGCACGAGGGCCGTCGGGTCGACTCCCCAGACCGTGCGCTTGCCGGTCACGTTCCAGACCGCCTCCCGGGCCAGGGTGTCGAGCGGCATGACGCGGCCGTCGTGCTGCACGGGGAGCCGGCGTAGCGCCTCTGTGTCGGCGGCCGACGGCATCGGCGGGAGCTGGGCCCGGGCGGGGGCGGCGGCGAGGAGGGCGAGGCCGGCCAGGGCCGCGGCGTGAGGCCGGGTCGCGCGTCGCCTCTCGGTGATGCGCGTGGACAGGACGACGATCATGCCGATGACGAGGCCGTAGTAGCCGGCGAAAACGATCGGCTCGCCCGGGTCCTTCGACACCGAGAGGATCGTCTGGTTGCGGCCGGGAGTCTCCTGGTAGCTGCTCTGGAAGAAGCGGTAGCCGCCGTGGGCCAGCTCGCGGTTCATCTCGATCACGGCGGCGGTGGAGCCGCCGCTCGCGGGGTCCTTCACCGTGACCCGGCTGCGGAACTGCGCCGGGCGCCTCGTCCCCTGGTAGTAGTCGATCTCGAAGCGGTCGAGGTGGATCGCGAAGGGCAGCGTCGCCACCACGGGCGGCTCCGGGTCGCGGCTCGACGGACGTCCGACCACGGTCCGCGCGTCCTCGCCCTCCCAGATCGCGATCTGCCCGTCGGTCTTCCCGAGGTCCGTGGTCAGTGCGCCGGCCAGGATGACGAGCATCGAGGAGTGCGTGATCGCGTAGCCGACCCGGCGTCGGCCCCAGGGCCAGAGGCTGACCAGCGAGCACGCGAGGTTCGCGGCGAACACCGCGAGCAGGGCGCGGAACCAGGGAGCGCCGTACACGGCGTGAGCCGCGGCGTCGGCGCCCCGGGCGGACTCCACGATCGTGCCCGAAGCGAGCGCCACGAGGACGAGGACGAGGAGCGTGACGGTGACGCGAAGCGAGGCGAAGCGCTGGACGAAGGCTCTCATTCGGTATCCCGGAGCTCAGGCGGCCCGCCCAGTCTACAGGAGACCAGGGCCCGAACGGACCCGAGGCGGCCGAGGAGCATGGCACCCTCGAGGCGATGGGACCGGGACCTTCGACCGTCGTCCTGATCGGCGTCCTCCTGGCCGTGGTCGTCGGCTACGCGCTCGCCGCGGCGCGGGGCCTCCGCTCGTCGGGAACCTTCGACGTCGATCGCCTCCAGGAGACGCTCGACCGGGTGGCCCGGGTCCAGGAGGTGCTGCGCCTCGAGGCCCAGCGTGGCCGTGAGGACGCGCTCGCCGGCCTCGCCGGCGCCGCCCAGGACCTGCAGGCACGGCTCGCCCAGGCGCAACGGGCCCTCGCGGAGGTGAAGGCGCTCGAGCAGGCGCGCGGCTCGCAGCTCGACCGCGCGACCGACAGCCTGCGCCGCCTCGAGCTCGTGATGGCCGGCTCGCAGAGCCGCGGGGCGGCGGGAGAGAACGTCCTCGCGCGGGCCCTCGCCCAGCTCCCCCCCGACCTGCTGGAGACGGACGCGGCATTCGGCGGGCGCGTCGTCGAGTACGCCCTGCGGCTCCCGGGCGGCCGGCTCCTGCCGATCGACAGCAAGTGGACGAGCGTCGCCTCGCTCGAACGGCTGGAGTCGACGGACGAGCCGGAGGAGCGCCTACGGTCGAGGGAGCAGGTCGCCCGCGAGCTCCGGCAGAGGGTGCGCGAGATGGCGAAGTACCTCGACCCGGAGCGGACGCTGGACCTCGCGGTGCTCGCCGTGCCCGACGCGGTGCACGCCGCAGTGCCCGAGGTCCACTCCGAAGGCTGGCGCGAGGGCGTCCTCGTCGTCCCCTACTCCCTCGCCCTGCCCTTCGTGCTGTCGCTCTACCGCCTGAGCGTCCGCTTTGCCTCCGCTCCCGACGTCCAGGAGCTCGGCGCCCGCGCGGCCCGCCTCTCGGAGCTCCTGCGGCGGATCGACGAGGAGATCGAGGGGCGGCTCTCCCGCGCGCTCGTCCAGGCCGGAAACGCCCGCGACGCGCTGCGCGCCGACCTCGCCGAGGCACGCCGCGCGAGCGGCCGTCTCGCCGGGTTTGACCGGCCCGAGGGGGAAGGTTAGTCTGGCCGCGACCCCTATGACGTCCCTCGCCATCCTCGTCGCCGCGGGCCGCGGAGAGCGCATGGGCCTGGGCCGGCCGAAGGCGTTCCTCGAGCTGGCCGGCGAGGCGCTCGTCCTGCGGTCGGCCCGCGTCTTCGACGAGGCGCCCTCGGTGGGCGCGATCGTGGCCGTGGTCCCCGAGGCCGAGCTGGACGCGGCGCGGGCCGTCCTCGCCCCGCTGCGCAAGCTGCTGGCGGTGGTGCCGGGGGGGGAGAGGCGGCAGGACTCGGTGCTCGAGGGCCTCAAGACGGCCCCCGACGGGTTCGAGGGCGTCGTCCTCGTCCACGACGCCGCCCGTCCGCTCGTGGACGTCGGCCTCGTCGAGGCGGTCGCCCGCGAGGCGGAGGGCGCGGGCGCCGCCCTGCCCGTCCTGCCGGTCGTGGACACTGTGAAGCGCGTCCGCGACGGCCTCGTCGTCGAGACGCTCGATCGGGGGCAGCTCGGCGCGGCGCAGACGCCGCAGGGCTTCCGCTACGCGCTCCTCGTCGAGGCCTACGAGGCGGCGCTCCGCGACGGCCTGACCGTGACCGACGAGGCGATGGCGGTGGAGCGCCTCGGCGCGCCCGTCGTGGCCGTGCCCGGCTCTCCCCGCAACCGCAAGATCACGACCCCCGAGGACCTCGAGTGGGCCGAGGGCGTCCTCGCCGGCCAGGTGCGCGCGTGACGGCATCCGCGGGAGGCATCCGCCGGCGTTCGGGACCGGGCGCGCGCTCGCGGGTCCGCCGGCCGCCCGCATCGCCGCTGCGCGTCGGGACCGGCTTCGACGCCCACCGGCTCGTGGCGGGACGGGCGCTCCACCTCGGCGGGGTCGAGGTGCCGCACGCGCGCGGCCTCGAGGGCCACTCCGACGGCGACTGCGTCCTCCACGCCGTGTGCGACGCCCTCCTCGGCGCCCTCGGCCAGGGCGACATGGGACGGCACTTCCCGAGCCGCGACCCGCAGTGGCGCGGCGTCGAGAGCCGCGTCTTCCTCGAACGGGTGAGAGGCCTGGTGAGCGGAAAGGGCTACGGCGTCGTCAACGTCGACGTCACGATCATCGCCCAGGAGCCGGCCCTCGCCTCGCACCTCGAGCCGATGGGGGCGGCGATCGCGGGCATCCTCGGCGTCGACCGGGGTCGGGTCTCGGTCAAGGCGAAGAGCACCGACCATCTCGGCGCGCTCGGGCGGGGCGAGGGCATCGCCGCGCTCGCCACCGCGCTCATCCAGGGGGAGCCTCCCGGCCGGCCATGAACCTCATCTGCGGCATCAACCCGGTGCTGGAGGCGCTCGTGGCGGGCACCCGGCACTTCGACCGCCTGCTCGTGGTGAAGGGCCTCCGCAACCGCCGGCTCTCCGACGCCATCCGGCGGGCGACCCGGCTCGGCATCCCCCTGCGCTTCGAGATGCGCGAGACCCTCGACCGCATGTCGGCCGGCGTGCCGCACCAGGGGGTGATCGCCGTGGTGTCGGAGAAGCCGGTGCTGTCGCTCGAGAGCCTCCTCGAGGCCGCCCACCAGCCGGCCCTCGTGGTCGTCCTGGACGGGGTCGAGGACCCGCGCAACCTCGGGGCGATCCTGCGCACGGCCGAGGCGGCCGGCGCCGACGGTGTCCTCCTGCCGGAGCGCCACAGCGCCGGACTCTCGGAGACCGTGGCCCGTGCCTCGGCCGGCGCCCTCGAGCACGTCCGCGTGGCCCGGGTCGGGAACCTCGTGCAGGCGCTCGAGGAGCTCAAGGCCCGTGGCATCTGGGTGGTCGGCTTCGACGCGGCCGGCCAGGAGCGATGGGACGCGGTGGACCTCGAGCGGCCGGTCGCCCTCGTGCTCGGCGGGGAGGGGCGGGGGATCCGGCGTCTCGTGCGCGAGCACTGCGACCACCTCGTCTCGATCCCGCACTTCGGGCACGTGGGCTCGCTCAACGTGTCGGTGGCGGCTGGCGTCGCGCTCTACGAGGCGGTGCGCCAGCGGCGCGCCGTGCCGAGCGTCGTGCGGCCGATTCCGGTGCGCGCGGCGGCTGCTCCGCACATCGTCGGCCCCTCGGCCGACGACGCGGAGGACGACCCGGGGGCGAGGCCGTCCTTCGAGCTGCCCTCCGAGGCGGAGGACGATCTCGAGGCGGAGGCGTCGGTGACCCACGCCGACCTCCACGACGAGGTGGCGTGGGGACAGGGACCGACGGTCCTGAAGCCGGTCGGGTTCGAAGGTCCTCTCCGCCCCCACCACCGGCGCCGCCGGGGCCGTGACCGGCCGCCGCGGCGCGACGAGCCCCCTGCAAGCGGCCAGTCGGGGGCTCACGGAGGCGACGGTGCGCCCCCCGGAGCGAACCAGCAGGCGCACGAGCCGGGCGGACGGCGGAAGGGGCGCCGCCGGCGTCGCCGCCGCCCCGGCGACCGCGGTCCCGCCGCTCTGCCGCGCCCGGAGCCGGGGCCGCCCGATGGCCGTCCTCCGCTCGGCGAGCCGTCCCGCGCGGTCGAGGGCCCCGTTCCCCCGGGCGGAGACGGTCGTCCCCCGGGCGCACCGGGACGGCGTCGTCGGCGTCGGCGCCGATGATCGGCCGCGTGGCGGGTGGCCTCGCAGGTGGGCCAGGCACCGGACTTGCACAGCACCCGACCGTTTGCTAGCATCGACGTTTGTCGCTGGCGTAGCTCAGCGGTAGAGCGGCTGATTTGTAATCAGCGGGTCGGGGGTTCAATTCCCTCCGCCAGCTCCAGCCGCCGCCGGGGCCGCGCCGAGGCGAGCCAGCGCGAGAGTGAGAACGAGCGGGTTCGCCGTGGCGACCGGCGGGGAGGTAGCGAAGCGGTCAAACGCATCAGACTGTAAATCTGACGGCCCACGGCCTTCGAAGGTTCGAATCCTTCCCTCCCCACCAGGCGTCGGCGACGAAGACGGCGGCCTGGCGACGGGAGCGAGGCGGGCGTAGCTCAGCTGGTAGAGCTCCAGCCTTCCAAGCTGGATGTCGCGGGTTCGAATCCCGTCGCCCGCTCCACCTCGTGGAGGCGGGTGCGGGCGTCAGGTCGGGCGGAAGCAGGACGAATGACGGTGCCCACGTAGCTCAGTCGGCAGAGCGCGTCCTTGGTAAGGACGAGGTCACCAGTTCGATTCTGGTCGTGGGCTCCAGATCCTCGACGCGGAACTGATTCGCAGGACAAAGAGGCAAGAGCAGGGGAAGCGGGATGGCCAAGGAGAAGTTCGACCGGACGAAGCCGCACGTGAACATCGGGACGATCGGCCACGTGGACCACGGGAAGACGACGCTGACGGCGGCGATCACGAAGTGCCTTGCCGCGACGAACCCGAAGGTGCAGTTCAAGGCGTACGACCAGATCGACAACGCTCCTGAGGAGAGGGAGCGTGGGGTGACGATCAACGCGTCGCACGTGGAGTACGAGAGCGCGAACCGGCACTACGCGCACGTGGACTGTCCTGGGCACGCGGACTACATCAAGAACATGATCACGGGGGCGGCGCAGATGGACGGGTCGATTCTGGTGGTGTCGGCGGCGGACGGGCCGATGCCTCAGACCCGGGAGCACATTCTTCTGGCGCGTCAGGTGGGGGTTCCGTACATCGTGGTCTTCCTGAACAAGGTGGACATGGTGGACGACCCTGAGCTCTTGGATCTGGTGGAGCTGGAGGTTCGGGAGCTGCTGAAGCAGTACGAGTTTCCGGGGGACCAGATCCCGGTGGTCCGGGGGTCGGCGCTGAAGGCGCTGGAGGGGAGTGGGACGGACGAGGCGTCGAAGCCGGTACTGGCGCTGGTGGAGGCGGTGGACAAGTACATTCCTCTTCCGCAGCGTCAGATCGACAAGCCGTTTCTGATGCCGATCGAGGACATCTTCACGATCTCGGGACGAGGGACGGTGGCGACGGGGCGAGTGGAGCGTGGGAAGGTGAAGGTGGGGGAGGAAGTGGAGCTGGTGGGGCTGCGCCCGGAGTCGTTGAAGAAGGTGGTGACGGGCGTGGAGATGTTCAAGAAGCTGCTGGACGAAGGGGTAGCGGGGGACAACATCGGGGTGTTGCTGCGGGGGACGGAGAGGAAGGACGTGGAGCGGGGGATGGTTCTGGCGAAGCCGGGATCGATCACCCCGCACACGAAGTTCAAGGGCGAGGTGTACGTTCTGACGAAGGAGGAGGGGGGTCGTCACACGCCCTTCTTCACGGGGTACAGGCCGCAGTTCTACTTCCGGACGACGGACGTGACGGGGGTGGCGACGCTGCCGGAGGGAGTGGAGATGGTGATGCCGGGTGACAACACCCAGGTGCGGGTGGAGCTGATCACCCCGATCGCGATGGAGAAGGGGCTGCGGTTCGCGATCCGGGAAGGCGGTCGCACCGTCGGCTCCGGCACCGTCACCGAGATCATCGAGTAACGAAGGCCGAGCGGCAGAGGACGGAAGGCGAGAATGCGCGACAACATCATCCTCCAGTGCCCGGAGTGCAAGCGCCGGAACTACCACACGACGAAGAACAAGAAGAAGACGACCGAGCGGCTCGAGCTCAGCAAGTACTGCCGCTTCTGCCGCAAGCACACGCCGCACAAGGAGACGAAGTAGGAGTAAGCTAGGAGTTTCGGGGTTGGCTGACGCGGCGCACGATGCGGCGACAGACCCTCGGGCAATGGGCTGCGAGCGGCACCCCTCGGAAGAGAGAACGAGTAGGCCAGTAGCTCAATTGGTGGAGCACCGGTCTCCAAAACCGGGGGTTGGGGGTTCGAGTCCCTCCTGGCCTGCCAGCCGCCCCCGGGCGGCGGCGGTCCTCCACGAAGCGGGCACGACGCGCTGGAGAGTCGAATCCCATGGCCGTGGCTGACGTCGAGAAGGTCGCGAAGGTGGACAAGGACGACAGGGAAGACAAGCCGGCGCGGCAGGACGAGGGCAAGCCCTCCGCGGGCGGGGCTCCGTCGTTCCTGGGCTGGCCGTCCCGCAAGATCGGCGAGGGGCGGGAGTTCCTGTCCGAGGTGCGCGGCGAGCTCAAGAAGGTCACCTGGCCTTCGCGCAAGGAGGTCTACTCGACGACCCTCGTGGTCATCGCGACCTCGATCTTCTTCGGCTTCTACCTCTGGGGGCTGGACCTCGTGCTCTCCCGCGCGCTGTCCGTCGTCTTCAAGAGGCCGTTCTGATGACCACGGGCACGACCTCCAAGCAGTGGTACATCGTCCACACGTACTCCGGCTTCGAGAAGAAGGTCTCGGAGAGCCTGAGGCAGCGGGCGAAGGCCTACGACCTCGTGGACCAGATCGGCCGCATCGAGATCCCGACCGAGGAGGTCGTGGAGATGAAGGCGGGGCGCAAGGTGCAGACCGCGACCCGTTTCTTCCCCGGCTACATCCTGGTCGAGATCGAGACCGAGGACTCCCCCGACGGCAAGAAGATCCCGGACGGCACCTGGCACCTGGTCAAGAACACGCCCAAGGTCACGGGCTTCGTCGGCTCCGGCAACCGCCCCGTCCCCCTGTCGCAGGAGGAGGCGGACCAGATCTTCAACCAGGTCAAGGAGTCGATCGAGAAGCCCAAGCCGAAGTACACGTTCGAGCGGGGCGAGAGCGTCCGCATCATCGACGGTCCGTTCTCGAACTTCCAGGGGGTGGTGGAGGAGGTCAACCTCGACCGCAACACCCTCAAGGTGATGGTCACCATCTTCGGCCGGTCGACGCCGGTCGAGCTCGACTTCCTCCAGGTCGAGAAGCTGTGACGGGACGGGCCGAGGCAGGAGACAAGGCTTCATGAAGAAGGTCGTCGGACAGATCAAGCTGCAGATCCCGGCCGGCAAGGCCACGCCGGCGCCCCCGGTGGGGCCGGCGCTCGGCCAGGCCGGGGTCAACATCATGGACTTCTGCAAGGCCTTCAACGCGAAGACTGCGAAGGACGAGGGCCTCATCATCCCGGTGGTCATCACGGTCTACGCGGACCGGTCGTACACGTTCATCACGAAGACCCCGCCGGTGGCGGTCCTCATCAAGCGGGAGGCCGGCATCGCGAAGGGGAGCGGGGAGCCGAACCGGAACAAGGTCGGCAAGATCACGATGAAGCAGGTGGAGGCCATCGCCAAGCTCAAGATGCCCGACCTCACGGCGGGCGACCTCAAGGCGGCGGTCCAGACCGTGCTCGGGACGGCCCGCAGCATGGGGGTGGAGGTCTCGGGCTAGACGCCGGCTTCAGCCCCGCCCTCCGCCGCACCACGGGCAGCGGACGGGGTCGGGAGCGAAGCGTCCCCGCCCCCGGCGAGGACGCGACGCGACCCGGAGCGCAGGGAGTGGGAGCGCCGAGTGCGGCGCGAAAGGAGTGTGATGGGTCGAGCCGGGAAGAAGTACCGCAAGGCCCGGGAGGCGGTGGCGGCGAAGCCGACCTACCCCCTGCCCGAGGCGGTGGCCGCGGTCGCGAAGGCCGCGTTCGCGAAGTTCGACGAGACGGTCGAGGTCGCGATGCGGCTCGGGGTGGACCCGAAGCACGCCGACCAGATGGTGCGGGGCACGGTGGTGCTGCCGCACGGGCTGGGGGGGAAGTCGAAGCGGGTGCTGGTGATCGCCTCGGGCGAGAAGCTCAAGGAGGCCCAGGACGCGGGGGCCGACGTCGTGGGCGGGGACGACGTGGTCGCGAGGATCCAGGAGGGCTGGCTGGACTTCGACGCGGTGGTGGCGACCCCCGAGATGATGAAGGCGGTCGGACGCCTGGGGAAGGTGCTGGGTCCCCGCGGCCTGATGCCCAACCCGAAGACGGGCACGGTGACGTTCGAGGTCGGCAAGGCGGTGCGGGAGATCAAGGCGGGCAAGGTCGAGTTCCGGGTCGACAAGACGGCGATCGTCCACGCCCCCGTGGGCAAGGTCTCCTTCGGGCCGGACAAGCTGCTCGAGAACGCGAGGACGCTCATCGACACCGTGATCAAGGCGAAGCCGGCGGCGGCCAAGGGCCGCTACGTGCGGTCGATCGCGCTGTCGTCCACGATGGGCCCCGGGGTGCGGGTCGACCTCGCCTCGGTCGAGGGGAACGCCTGAGGCGGGTGAGAACATGAACCGCACCGAGAAGCAGCAACTGATCGACACGCTCCACAAGGAGCTCGAGTCCTCGCCCCACGCGGTGCTCGTGGACTTCCGGGGGCTCTCCGTCCCCGCCGCCACCGAGTTCCGCCGGCGCATTCGGGCTTCCGGGTCGCGCTACCGCGTGATCAAGAACTCGCTCGCCCTGCGCGCGGCCCGTGGCACCGCCCTCGAGCGGCTGGAGTCGAAGCTCGATGGCACGACCGGGATCGCCTACACCGGCAGCGACCCGGTGGCGATGGCCAAGGTGCTCCTCGACTTCGCCCGGGAGCACCCGGCGCTCTCCGTCAAGGCGGGCGTCGTCTCGGGCAGCCAGGTCCTCGACGCCGACGGCGTCAAGGCTCTGAGCACGATGCCCGGCCTCGCCGAGCTGCGGGCGCGGCTCCTGGGCCTGCTGCAGGCGCCGGCCAGCCGGCTCGTCCGAGTGCTCGCCGCCCCCGGACAGCAGCTCGCGAGGGTGGTGAAGGCGCACCAGGACAAGCTCGAAGGCAAGTAGAGAGATCTTTCCGGACGGGAAGGCATGTTCCGTACGTCGTCACTGACGAGAGAGGAAGAAGGAAGAGATGGCTGACATTCAGGCGATCGCGAACGACCTCAGCGGCCTCACCGTGCTCCAGGTGGCGGAGCTCGTGAAGATGCTCGAGGAGAAGTGGGGGGTCTCGGCGGCGGCCGCGGCCCCGATGATGATCGCGTCGGCGGGCGGCGCCGCGGCGGCTCCCGCGGCGGCGGCCGAGGAGCAGACGGAGTTCGCGGTCCACCTCATGAGCGCGGGCGACAAGAAGATCAACGTGATCAAGGTCGTGCGCGAGGTCACCAGCCTGGGCCTGAAGGAGGCCAAGGACCTCGTGGACGGCGCCCCCAAGGTCGTCAAGGAGGGCGTCTCCAAGGAGGAGGCGGCCACCATCAAGAAGAAGTTCGAGGAAGTCGGAGCCCAGGTCGAGATCAAGTAACCGCTCTCGGCGAGGAAGACGAGAACGGGTGTTTCGACCCCAGCCAGTCCGGCCGCTCCCGCTCCGGGGGGACGTGTCCCCGCCGGGGCGGAGCTCTTTGGGGTCTCCTTTTGCCGCGGCCGCCGGCCGCAGGACTGAGGGTTGCTGACGAACATGTCTACGGCGACCAAGAACGCGTACCGGGAGCGGATCGACTTCGCGAAGATCAAGACCTCGATCCCCATCCCGAACCTGATCGAGATCCAGAAGAACTCCTACGAGCGCTTCCTGCAGATGCGCGTGCTCCCCCAGGACCGGGAGGACGCCGGCCTGCAGTCGGTCTTCAAGAGCATCTTCCCCATCACCGACCTGCGGGAGAACTGCTCGCTCGAGTTCGTGGACTATTCGATCGGGAACTGGGAGTGCAAGTGCGGGCGCCTGGTCGGGCTCGACAAGCTCGGCAAGCCCTGCAGCTTCTGCGCCTCGACGATCATCACCGACCCCCGCGGGGACCGCGAGGTCCACTGCCCGAAGTGCGGGCACCTGAACGAGAACCGGCCCGTCACCTGCGAGACCTGTGACGAGCCGGTCGGCCTCAAGCTCAAGTACGACGTGGACGAGTGCCAGGAGCGGGGCATGACGTTCGCCGTCCCCCTCAAGGTCACGATCCGCCTCGTGGTCTGGGACAAGGACGCGGAGACGGGGGCGAAGACGATCCGCGACATCAAGGAGCAGGAGGTCTACTTCGGCGACATCCCGCTCATGACCGAGAACGGGACCTTCATCATCAACGGGACGGAGCGGGTCATCGTGAGCCAGCTCCACCGCTCGCCGGGGGTCTTCTTCTCCCAGCCCGAGAAGGGCCTGTTCGCGGCCCAGATCATCCCCTACCGGGGAAGCTGGGTGGAGTTCGAGTTCGATTCCAAGAACCTCCTCCACGTCCGGATCGACCGCAAGCGCAAGTTCCTCGCCTCCGTGTTCCTGCGCGCGCTGGGGATGAAGTCGGACGGCGAGATCCTGAAGCGCTTCTACAAGGCGGACCGGATCCTCGCCCGCGAGGGGCGCCTCTTCTGGAGGACCTCGCCCAACCTGGTCGGCCTCAAGCTCTCCAAGACCGTCCTCGGCCCCAAGGACGCGAGCGGCCACCGGCCGGAGATCGTCCACGCCGGCAAGAAGATCACCGCCGCCCACCTCGCCGAGATCCAGCGCCTCGACGTGCAGGAGACGGAGATCACCGAGGCCGACCTGGAGGGCGCCTCCACGGTGGCCGACATCGTCGACCCCCGCACGGGCGAGGTCGTGCTGGAGGGCAACGAGCCCCTCTCGCCGCGCGTCCTCTCCGTGGTCCTCGCCGAGGGCAGCCAGATCGACTCCTTCGAGGTCTTCTTCCCGGAGCGGGACGAGATCGGCCTCATGCTCTCGATGACGGTCAAGAAGGACACGATCAAGAGCCCGGAGGAGGCGCTCATCGAGATCTACCGGCGGATGCGCCCCGGCGACCCGCCGACCCTCGAGTCGTCGCGGAGCCTCTTCGACGGGATGTTCCTGAACCCGCAGAAGTACGACTTCTCGCGGGTGGGCCGGCTGAAGCTCAACACGAAGCTCGGGCTCGGGACGCCGCTCACCGAGAAGATCATCCACCTCGAGGACATCGTGGCCGTGATCGCGTTCCTCCTGAAGCTGCGCAGGAACCCTCTCGACGTGGACGACATCGACCACCTCGGGAACCGGCGCGTGCGCAGCGTGGGGGAGCTCCTCGAGAACCAGTTCCGGATCGGCCTCGTCCGGATGGAGCGCGCGATCAAGGAGAAGATGAGCGTCTACCAGGAGATGGCCACGGCCATGCCCCACGACCTCATCAACGCCAAGCCGGTCATGGCCTCCATCCGCGAGTTCTTCGGCTCGAGCCAGCTCAGCCAGTTCATGGACCAGACGAACCCGCTCTCCGAGATCACCCACAAGCGGCGCCTCTCCGCCCTCGGCCCCGGCGGCCTGAGCCGCGAGCGGGCGGGGTTCGAGGTGCGCGACGTCCACCCCACCCACTACGGGCGGATCTGCCCCATCGAGACCCCGGAAGGCCCGAACATCGGCCTCATCTCGAGCCTCAGCTGCTTCGCCCGCATCAACGAGTTCGGGTTCATCGAGAGCCCGTACCGCAAGGTCAAGGACGGCCGCGTCCTCGACTACGTGCAGGTGATGGAGTCGGGGGAGAGCGCCTACAAGGTGGGCGACATCGTCGAGCGCGACGAGATGGAGCGCGAGAACGAGGCCCTCCAGGAACGGCGCAAGAAGCCGGCCGAGATCGAGCCCTACTGCTTCTACCTCTCGGCCTGGGAGGAGGACAAGTACACGATCGCCCAGGCCAACGCCCGGCTCGACGAGCAGGGCCGGCTGATGGACGAGCGCGTGTCGGCCCGCAAGGTCGGCGACTCCATCCTCGCCAAGCGGGAGGAGATCGACTACGTCGACGTCTCGCCGAAGCAGCTCGTCTCGGTCGCGGCGTCCCTCATCCCGTTCCTCGAGCACGACGACGCGAACCGCGCCCTCATGGGCTCGAACATGCAGCGCCAGGCGGTGCCCCTCCTGCGCTCCGAGGCCCCCCTCGTCGGGACGGGCATGGAGCACATCACGGTCAAGGACTCCGGAGCGGCGGTCGTCTGCCGCCGGGCGGGGACCGTCGACTCGGTGGACTCCCGCCGGGTCATCGTGCGGGTGGAGGCCCAGGACGGCCCCGACAAGGGCAAGGAGATCGGGGCCGACATCTACAACCTCACGAAGTTCAAGTGCTCGAACCAGAACACGAGCATCAACCAGAAGCCGATCGTGCGGGTGGGCCAGCACGTGGGCAAGGGACAGATCCTGGCCGACGGCCCCTGCACCGACATGGGCGAGCTCGCCCTCGGCCGCAACGTGCTGGTGGCCTTCATGCCCTGGCGCGGCTACAACTTCGAGGACGCCATCCTGGTCAGCGAGAAGCTGGTCAAGGAGGACATGTACACCTCGATCCACATCGAGGAGTTCGAGATCGAGGCCCGCGACACGAAGCTCGGCCCCGAGGACGTGACCCGCGACATCCCGAACGTCTCCGAGGGCCTCCTCGCCAACCTCGACGAGAGCGGCATCATCCGCATCGGGGCGAGCGTGAAGCCGGGCGACATCCTGGTCGGAAAGGTCACCCCCAAGGGCGAGACCCAGCTCACCCCCGAGGAGAAGCTCCTCCGGGCGATCTTCGGCGAGAAGGCGGGCGACGTGCGCGACGCGTCCCTCTACTGCCCGCCCGGCATCGAGGGGATCGTGGTCGACGTGAAGATCTTCTCCCGGAAGGGCGTCGAGAAGGACGACCGGGCCCGGCAGATCGAGGAAGCCGAGCTCTTCATGATGGAGAAGAACCTGAAGGACGAGATCCGCATCCTCCAGGACGAGCGCGACAAGCGGATCGAGAACCTGCTCGACGGCCAGGCCGCGGCGGCGGACCTCGTCAACGCCCGCGGGGAGAAGGTCATCAAGAAGGGTCAGACCCTGACCCGCGACGTGCTCCAGAAGCTGCGGCACTCCGACATCCTGAAGCTCCGCGTGAGCGGCGAAACGGAGGAGGGCCTCAACGAGATCGTCGACAAGACGGAGCGGCAGATCGAGGTCCTGAAGACCCTCTTCGCCGAGAAGGAGAGCCGGCTGAAGCGGGGCGACGAGCTGCCGCCGGGCGTCATCAAGCTGGTCAAGGTCTTCGTGGCCATGAAGAGGAAGCTCTCCGTGGGCGACAAGATGGCCGGCCGCCACGGGAACAAAGGCGTGATCGCCCGCATCCTGCCCGACGAGGACATGCCGTACCTCCCCGACGGCACCGCGGTCGAGATCGTCCTCAACCCGCTGGGCGTGCCGTCGCGCATGAACGTCGGCCAGATCCTCGAGACCCATCTCGGGTGGGCGGCGAATGCCATGGGCCTGAGCGTGGCCACCCCCGTCTTCGACGGGGCGAGCGAGACGGAGATCAAGCAGCTCCTCGAGAAGGCCAACGCGAGCGAGGAGGAGCGGAACCCCCTCCGGCCGAACCTGCTCGAGAGCGGCAAGAGCACCCTCATCGACGGCATGACCGGGGACCCCTTCGAGCAGAAGGTCACCGTGGGCTACATCTACATGCTCAAGCTGTCCCACCTGGTCGACGACAAGATCCACGCCCGCTCGATCGGCCCCTACTCGCTCATCACCCAGCAGCCGCTCGGAGGGAAGGCGCAGTTCGGCGGGCAGCGGTTCGGGGAGATGGAGGTCTGGGCCCTCGAGGCGTACGGGGCGGCCCACATCCTCCAGGAGCTTCTCACCGCGAAGTCGGACGACGTGTACGGCCGGGCCAAGATCTACGAGGCGATCGTCAAGGGCGACACCGCGTACAACCCGGGCATCCCCGAGTCGTTCAACGTGCTCATCCGGGAGCTGCAGAGCCTGTGCCTGGACGTCGAGCTGATCAAGGCCAAGCACTGAAGTCAGGGGCCTAAGTTCGAGAAAGGTCGGACAAGACGATGAGCGTGATGATTCCGATGAGGCCGAACCTGGAGCCGGGACGGTCCATGCTCGACTTCGACGCGATCCGGATCCGTCTCGCCAGCCCCGAGAAGATCCGGTCCTGGTCCCACGGCGAGGTGACGAAGCCGGAGACGATCAACTACCGGACCTTCAAGCCGGAGCGGGACGGTCTCTTCTGCGCGAAGATCTTCGGCCCGATCACCGACTGGGAGTGCCTGTGCGGCAAGTACAAGCGCATGAAGCACCGCGGTGTCATCTGCGACAAGTGCGGGGTCGAGGTCACCCAGTCCAAGGTGCGCCGGGAGCGCATGGGCCACATCGAGCTCGCCTGCCCGGTGAGCCACGTCTGGTTCTTCAAGGGCCTCCCCAGCCGCATCGGCCACATCCTCGACATCTCGCTCCGGGACCTCGAGCGCATCCTCTACTTCGAGTCCTACGTGGTCATCGACCCCGGGGACTGCCCGGAGGTGAAGCACCACGAGCTCGTCTCCGACGAGCGCTATAGGGTCCTGCGCGAGAAGCACCCCCGGCTCCGCTGCGCGATGGGGGCGGAGGCGATCAAGGAGCTGCTCCGCCGGGTGGACGTCGACGAGGACTCCCTCGAGCTCCGGGAGCGGATGAAGACCGAGAACTCGGTCCAGAAGAAGATCAAGTTCGCCAAGCGGCTGAAGGTCGTGGAGGCCTTCCGCAAGAGCGGGAACAAGCCGGAGTGGATGATCCTCGACGCCATCCCGGTCATCCCCCCCGAGCTGCGGCCTCTCGTGCCCCTCGACGGCGGCCGCTTCGCCACCTCCGACCTGAACGACCTCTACCGCCGGGTCATCAACCGCAACAACCGGCTGAAGAAGCTCATCGAGCTGCGGGCCCCCGACGTCATCGTGCGCAACGAGAAGCGGATGCTGCAGGAGGCGGTGGACGCCCTCTTCGACAACGGCCGCCGCGGGCGCGTGCTCCGGGGCGCGAACAACCGACCCCTGAAGTCCCTCAGCGACACCCTGAAGGGCAAGCAGGGGCGCTTCCGCCAGAACCTGCTCGGCAAGCGCGTCGACTACTCCGGCCGGTCGGTCATCGTGGTCGGGCCGGAGCTGAAGCTGCACCAGTGCGGCCTGCCCAAGAAGATGGCCCTCGAGCTGTTCAAGCCGTTCATCTACAACCGGCTCGAGCGGGAGGGCCGCGTCACCACCATCAAGGCGGCCAAGGAGCTCGTCGAGAAGCAGGAGCCCGAGGTCTGGGACCACCTGGAGGACGTGATCAAGGAGCACCCGGTGCTCCTCAACCGGGCGCCCACGCTCCACCGGCTCGGCATCCAGGCCTTCGAGCCGATGCTCGTCGAGGGGAAGGCGATCCGCATCCACCCCCTCGTGTGCACCGCCTTCAACGCGGACTTCGACGGCGACCAGATGGCGGTCCACGTTCCGCTCTCGCCCGAGGCGCAGATCGAGGCCAGCGTCCTCATGCTGTCCTCGAACAACATCCTCTCGCCGGCCAACGGCCAGCCCATCGCCGTCCCCAGCCAGGACATCGTCCTCGGCTGCTACTACCTCACCAAGGAGAAGAAGGGCACGAAGGGGGAGGGCCGCGCGTTCGCCTGCCCGGAGGACGTCCTGGTGGCTCTCGAGCACCGGGAGGTCGAGATCCTGACCCCGATCCGGCTCCTCTACTCGGGCGAGCTGATCGACCTCACCACCGTCTACGACGACCAGGACGTGATGCACACCGCGCCCCAGACGGTGAGGAACCAGGTGATCAACACCACGGTGGGCCGGGTCATCTTCAACGACGCCCTGCCCAAGGGGATGCCGTTCATCAACGGGCTCCTGCGCAAGAAGGGCCTCCAGCAGCTCGTGAACTTCTGCTACCTGCGCTTCGACCAGAAGGAGGAGAACGGCAAGACGGTCGAGATGCTGGACGCGGTCAAGGACCTCGGCTTCCTGTACGCCACGAAGGCCGGCATCTCCATCGGCATCGACGACCTCATCATCCCGGAGGGGAAGGACAAGATGGTCGGCGGCGCCCAGAAGGAGGTCATCGAGGTCGAGAAGCAGTACCTCGACGGCGCGATCACGAACGGCGAGCGCTACAACAAGGTCATCTCCATCTGGTCCTCGGTCACGGAGAAGGTCGCGGACGCGATGTTCAAGGAGATGGAGAAGCAGGACAAGGAGGGCCTGGAGTTCAACCCGATCTACATCATGGCCGACTCCGGGGCCCGCGGCTCCAAGCAGCAGATCCGGCAGCTGGCCGGGATGCGCGGCCTCATGGCCAAACCCTCGGGCGAGATCATCGAGAACCCGATCACCTCGAACTTCCGCGAAGGCCTGACCGTGCTCCAGTACTTCGTCTCCACCCACGGCGCCCGCAAGGGCCTCGCCGACACCGCGCTCAAGACCGCGGACTCCGGCTACCTGACCCGCCGCCTGGTCGACGTGAGCCAGGACGTGATCATCTCCGAGCACGACTGCGGCACCGTGGACGGCATCGAGATCCGCCCCATCATTGAGTCGGGCGAGGTGATCGAGCCGCTCCGCGACCGCATCATCGGCCGGGTGAGCCTGGAGGCGATCAAAGACCCGATCGACGGCAGCGTGATCGTCAAGGCCAACGAGGAGATCACCGAGGACACCGCGAGCGCGATCCAGGCCGCGGGCATCGAGAGGGTGCGCATCCGCTCCGTGCTGTCCTGCGAGTCGGCCCGGGGGGTGTGCGCGCTCTGCTACGGCCGCGATCTCGCCACCGGCCAGCTCGTGGAGATGGGCCTCGCGGTGGGCGTCATCGCCGCGCAGTCGATCGGGGAGCCGGGCACCCAGCTCACCATGCGCACGTTCCACATCGGGGGCACGGCCAGCCACACCACCCAGCAGACGACCCTCGAGGCCAAGAACCCGGGCCTGGTGAAGCTGCACAACGTGACCACGGTCAAGGACAAGAAGGGCGACCTCGTGGTCATGAACCGGTCGGGGGCGCTCATCGTCCACGACCAGAAGGGGCGCGAGAAGGAGCGCCACGCGGTGGTGTACGGGGCCCGGCTGAAGGTCGCGGACGGCCAGGACGTCAAGCAGGGCCAGCTCCTCGTGGAGTGGGACCCCTACTCGTTCACGATCATGACCGAGGACGACGGGCAGGCCACGTTCAAGGACATCCTGGACGGGCAGACCGTGCACGAGCAGGTCGACGAGAACACCGGCATGTCGGCCCTCGTCATCATCGAGTCGCCCGACGAGAAGAAGCAGCCCCGGATCGAGGTCCGGGACGCGAAGGGCAAGATCGTCCGCAAGTACCTGCTGCCCTCGGGCGCGCACCTCATGGTCGAGGACGGCCAGGACGTGGCCGCGGGAGACGTGCTGGCCAAGATCCCCCGCGAGACGGCCAAGACCAAGGACATCACGGGCGGCCTCCCGCGGGTGGTCGAGCTCTTCGAGGCCCGGCGGCCGAAGGAGCCCGCGGTCATCACGGAGATCGACGGTGCCGTCAAGTACGGGGACGTGCAGAAGCAGTACCGGAAGATCTTCGTGACCGGCGACGACGGCGAGACCCGCGAGTACCAGCTGCCCCGCGGCGCCCACATCAACGTCCAGGAGGGCGAGCGGGTGAAGGCCGGCGAGCCGCTCATGGACGGCCCGATCGACCCCCACGACATCCTGCGGGTGCGGGGGGAGAAGGAGCTGCAGCGCTACCTGGTGGACGAGATCCAGGAGGTCTACCGCCTCCAGGGGGTCAACATCAACGACAAGCACATCGAGGTGATCTCGCGGCAGATGATGCGGTGGGTCAAGGTCGAGGAGGTGGGGGACAGCGAGTTCCTCATCGACGAGGTCGTGGACCGGTTCAAGTTCATGGCCGAGAACGCCCGCCTCGCGGGGGAGGGCAAGAAGCCGGCGAGCGGCCACCCGCTGCTCCTCGGGATCACCAAGGCCTCCCTCTCCACGGACTCCTTCATCTCGGCGGCGAGCTTCCAGGAGACGACGCGGGTCCTCACCGAGGCCGCGATCAGCGGCAAGGTGGACCACCTGCGGGGCCTGAAGGAGAACGTCATCATGGGCCGGCTCATCCCGGCCGGGACGGGGATGGAGTTCTACCGGAAGATCAAGATCCCCGAGGAGGTCATCGAGCGCGTGGCCGACGCGAACCTCGAGGGCGAGTACGCCCCCGAGTACCTCGTCGAGCCCGAGCACATCCGCGAGGGGATGACGGAGGCCTGACCCCGGGGGTGCCCCGGCACCCCCGGATCTGGCCCGCCCGGCGCCGCCTCTCGGCGACGCCCGGACCGCTCCCGACACCGCATGACCCCTGCCGTTATGGGCTAGACTACCGCCCCAAAGAGGTCCCTCCGCATGCGCAAGGCCCTCGTCTCCCTCGTCGCGGCTCTGCTCGTCGCCGCAGCCGCGTGCCGCCAGAAGGAGAAGCCGCCCGAGCCGAAGGAGCTCGTCGCCGACCTTCGGAGCCCGGACGCACAGAAGAGCGGGCGGGCCCGCCTCCAGCTCATCACGCTCGGGGAGGCGGCCGTTCCCGCCCTCGCCGAGATGCTGCGCACAGGCGCTCCCGAGGAGCGGCTGAGCGCGGCCAACACCCTCTGGGGGATGGGAGAGCGGGCCCGGGCGGCGGTCCCCGACCTCGCCGACGCCCTCGCCGACCCCGACCCGAGGTTGCGCCTCGCCTCGGCGATGGCCCTCGAAGCCATGGGACCCGCCGCAGCCGAGGCGGTGCCCGCGCTCGCGAAGGCACTGAGCGACCGCGATACCGGCGTCCGCCAGGCGTCCGCGAAGGCGCTGGGGGCGATGGGGCCCCTGGCCCGGGCCGCCCTGCCCGCCCTCACCCGCGTGCTCCGGCGCGGCACGTGGCCGGAAGCCGAGGAGGCGGTGCGCCGGATCCGCGGCCTGGGGCCGGGAGCGCGGGTCGATCTCGGCCCCGAGGAGCCATGAGCCTCGCCGGCCGGCTGGAGGAGGTCGAGCTCGCCGAGCTGCTGCACTTCCTCGCCCTGAACAACAGGACCGGGAGGGTGGTCCTGAGCCGCCGCGACGCGCACGGGCTGGTCGTGGTGCGGCTCGGCCGGGTCGTGTATGCGGCGTCCAGCTCGATCCGCGAGGCGTTCGGCAGCATCCTCGTCTCCCGCGGCCTGGTGACGCCGGAAGCGCTCGCCCGGGCCCTCGAGCGGCAGCACGCCTCCCCGGACGAGAGGAAGCTGGGCCACATCCTGGTGGAGACCGGGGCGATCACCGCGTCCCAGCTCCAGGACGCCCTGCGCCAGCAGACGGGGCTCGTCGTCCAGGAGCTCTGCCGCTGGCGGACGGGGTACTTCCGATTCGAGGTCGCGCCGGTCGCCTCCTCGGGCGACATCGGCGTGGACGCCGAGGAGTTGGTCGTGACGGCGGGAGTCGCCACGGACCAGATTCTCCTCGAAGCGATGACGAAGCTGGACGAGGCGGGCGGAGAGCAGGAGCCACGGGCCACGCTGCTCGCGATCGCGTCCTTCGGGCTGGCCCCCTCCCTGCGCGGCGAGGTGACGCTGGGTCTCCTTCGTCGCGCCTCCGCCTCGGTGGCCCGAGGCCTGCTCCTCCTCCTCCGGGGGGACGAGGCGCAGGGTGTCGGCCAGGTCGGCCTCGACGAGCTGCCCGACGCCGACGACCTGGCCCGAAGCGTGCGGCTGCCCCTGGGGGAGCCGTCGGTCGTCGCGGAGGCAGTCGAGCGCCGGGAGTCGTGGAGAGGGGCCGTTCCGGCGGCACCGGCGAACGAGAGGCTCCTCTGCCTGCTCGGCGGGGTGCGCCCGACGGAGGCCCTCGTGGTGCCGATGGTCCTCCGCGACGGCGTCGGCCTCGTCCTCTACGGTGACGACGGGGCCACGGGCAAGCCCCTCGGGCCCACGGAGGACCTCGAGTGGGCCTTGCTGGAGGCCGGCCTCGCCATGGAGCGAGACCTCCTCGAGCAGCGGCTCCAGCAGTTCGAGCGGGCCCGGGGACACAGGCCCTGAGCCGGGAGGATTGAACCAATGTCCGACAAACACGGTCCGCGTCTCCTCGCCACGATGGCGCTCGTTCTCCTCGCCTCGGGGGCGCAGCCGGACGACCGCAAGACGATCGGGCGGATCGAGCGGGCCTCTCCGGACCTCGACCGGCTGATCCCGCAGGCCGCCGTCGTCGAGGTCCTGGCCGAGGGCTTTCGCTGGTCCGAGGGACCGGTCTGGGACCGGCGCCACGGCCGGCTCCTCTTCTCCGACGTGCCGAGCAACGTCGCCCACGCCTGGAGCGAGAAGGACGGGCTGTCGACGTACCTGAAGCCGAGCGGCTACACCGGCCCCGAGGGCGGTGGAGGCCGGGAGCCGGGGTCGAACGGCCTCGCCTTCGACGCGCAGGGCCGCCTCGTGCTCTGCCAGCACGGCGACCGGCGGATCTCACGCCTCGAGGGCGGCCGCTTCGTCCCCCTCGTGACGCGCTTCGAGGGCAGGCGGTTCAACAGCCCGAACGACCTCGTCTTCGGCGCGGACGGCGCGCTCTACTTCACCGACCCGCCGTACGGCCTCCCGAAGACGTTCGAAGACCCGGGCCGCGAGATCGGCTGGAACGGCGTCTACCGCCTCGGTCCGGACGGCCGGCTGAGCGTGCTCGTGAAGGACCTGAAGGCGCCCAACGGGATCGGCCTCTCGCCCGACGGCCGGACCCTGTACGTCGGGCAGTCCGACCCCGACCGGCCCATCGTCATGGCGTACGACCTCGCGAAGGACGGCACGGTGTCGAACGGCCGCGTCTTCTTCGACACGACGCCCCTCAAGAAGAACGGTCCAGGCGCCCCGGACGGCATGAAGGTCGATCGCGAGGGCAACGTCTTCACCACGGGGCCGGGCGGGGTCCTCGTCCTGAGCCCGAAGGGGAGCTACCTGGGGACGATCCTGACCGGAGTCCCGACCGCGAACTGCGCGTTCGGCGACGACGGGGGCTCGCTCTACATCACCGCCAACGACAGGCTCTGCCGGATCCGGACGTCGACGAAGGGCCAGGGCTTCTAGGCCCGGGACCTGGACGGGCGGGAGAAGCCGTGAAGGCCTTGACAGGGCTGCGCTTTCCTGTAAACTCATAAGGTTGTTCTGGACGGGGATCGCGTGCCTGAGCGACAGGCAGACCGTTCCCCGCCGTCCGGTTCTCATTCGGAGGCAAAGTGCCCACGGTCAACCAGCTCGTCCGGGTCGGTCGCAGCAGACTGCGCTCGAAGACCGACAGCCCGGCGCTCCAGGGATCGCCGCAGAAGCGGGGGGTGTGCGTCCGCGTCTTCACCTCGACGCCGAAGAAGCCGAACTCGGCCCTCCGCAAGGTGGCCCGGGTCCGGCTCACGAACCACATCGAGGTGACGGCGTACATCCCCGGCGTGGGGCACAACCTGCAGGAGCATTCGATCGTCCTCATCCGGGGCGGGCGCGTGAAGGACCTGCCGGGCGTGCGCTACCACATCGTACGCGGAACCCTCGACGCGGTCGGGGTACAGGGACGAAAGAGGGGCCGGAGCAAGTACGGGGCGAAGCGGCCCAAGGCGTGAGGGGCCTCGCCCGGCGGTGACGGTCCCGGGGCCCCGAGGGCGCCCGGGGGAGGGAGTCGAGAAGGGACGTTCCGGCGGGGTCGCCGGAAGGACACGGTCGGGGAAATCGGGCCCGCCCCGCGCAGGGGGCCGGGCCAGGATCCTCGAGGCGGGGCGGTCGTAGAGCCTCAGACGGACGCGGGCCGGGGACGGCACGAGGCCGTAGCCGGCCGGCGCCGTCTGTTGTCGTTTGTGGAGAAGTCGGGCAACGTGCCGCGCGCGAGCGGGACCCACGTCCCGGGAGCGGGCGGAAGGATGCCGGAGGGCGCGACGCCGCGCCTCCCGAGAGGAAGATTGGCATGCCGCGTCGGGGATTGATCGCGCGTCGTGAGGTTCAGGCGGACCCGCTGTACAACAGCGCGCTCGTCACGAAGTTCATCAACACCATGATGTACGGGGGCAAGCGCTCGACCTCCCAGGGCATCATGTACGACGCCCTCGGGGTCGTGCAGCAGAAGACCCAGGACGACCCGCTCAAGGTCTTCAAGAAGGCGATCGACAACGTCAAGCCCACGCTCGAGGTGAAGAGCCGCCGCGTGGGGGGCTCGAACTACCAGGTGCCGGTCGAGGTGAACACCTCCCGCCGGACCTCGCTCGCCCTGCGCTGGCTCATCGGGTTCGCCCGCAAGCGGCCCGAGCGCACCATGGTGCAGAAGCTCGCCGCCGAGATCATCGACGCCGCGAACCTGCGCGGGGGCGCGGTGAAGAAGAAGGAAGACACCCACAAGATGGCCGAGGCCAACAAGGCCTTCGCCCACTATCGCTGGTAAACCGGCAGGCCAGGAAACAGGTGCCCAGGACCACCCCCCTCGAGCGGACCCGCAACATCGGGATCGCGGCGCACATCGACGCCGGGAAGACCACGACTACCGAGCGGGTCCTCTACTACACGGGGGTGAACTACAAGATCGGCGAGGTCCACGAGGGCACGGCCACGATGGACTGGATGGAGCAGGAGCAGGAGCGGGGCATCACCATCACCTCCGCCGCCACCACCTGCTTCTGGAGAGACCACCGGATCAACATCATCGACACCCCCGGCCACGTGGACTTCACGGCCGAGGTCGAGCGGTCGCTCCGGGTCCTCGACGGCGCGGTGGCGGTCTTCGACGCGGTGGCCGGCGTCCAGCCCCAGTCGGAGACGGTCTGGCGCCAGGCCGACAAGTACCGCGTCCCCCGCATCGCCTTCATCAACAAGATGGACCGGGTGGGGGCGGACTTCCTGCACTCGATCGAGACGATGCACGAGCGCCTCGCCGCGAAGTCGGCGGTGGCCATCCAGCTCCCCCTCGGCCAGGAGGACAAGCACGAGGGCGTCATCGACCTCGTCGAGATGAAGGCCGCCCGCTACCTCGACGAGTCGCTCGGCGCCGACTTCGAGATGCAGGACGTCCCGGCCGGGCACCTCGAGGACGCCCGGCACTGGCGAGAGGTGATGATCGAGAAGGTGGCGGAGGCCGCCCACGAGGCGGGCGACGACACGCTCTTCGAGAAGTTCGTGGCCGGGGAGACGCCGAGCATCGCCGAGATCAAGGCCGCGATCCGCTTCGCGACCGTCCGGATGAAGCTCTTCCCGGTCGTGTGCGGGGCCGCGTTCAAGAACAAGGGCGTGCAGCCGCTCCTCGACGCCGTGGTCGACTACCTGCCCTCGCCGCTCGACATCCCGGCCACGATGGCCAACGACCCCAAGACGGGCGAGCTCGTCGAGCGCCCGGCCCGGGACGACGCCCCCTTCAGCGCCCTCGTCTTCAAGATCATGACCGACCCCTTCGTGGGCCAGCTCGCCTTCATCCGGGTCTACTCGGGCTCGATGAAGACGGGGGACAGCGTCCTCAACACCGCCAAGGGCCAGCGGGAGAGGATCGGCCGCCTCCTCAAGATGCACGCCAACAAGCGCGAGGAGATCAAGGAGGTCTGGGCGGGGGACATCGCGGCCGCGGTGGGGCTGAGGAACGTCATCACCGGCGACACCATCTGCGACGCCGGCGCCCCCGTCGTCCTCGAGTCCATCCAGTTCCCCGCCCCCGTCATCGCCCTCGCCGTGGAGCCGAAGACGAAGGGCGACCAGGAGAAGCTCAGCCACGGCCTGGCCAAGCTCATGCAGGAGGACCCGACCTTCAAGGTCGAGACCGACCGGGACACCGGCCAGACCAAGATCTCCGGGATGGGCGAGCTCCACCTCGAGATCATCGTGGACCGCCTGAAGCGCGAGTTCTCGGTGGAGGCGAACGTGGGCAAGCCCCAGGTCGCCTACAAGGAGACGATCAAGCGGGGGGCGGGGGCCGAGGGCAAGTACATCAAGCAGACGGGCGGCCGCGGGCAGTACGGCCACTGCAAGATCGAGATCGAGCCCGCGCCCGGCGAGAGCTACGTCTTCGTCAACGACATCAAGGGCGGGGCCATCCCGAGGGAGTACGTCAAGCCGATCGACGAGGGCATCCGGGAGGCCATGGAGCGCGGGGTCCTCGCCGGCTACCCGATGGTCGACGTCAAGGTGCGCCTCTGGGACGGCAGCTACCACGACGTCGACTCCTCGGAGATGGCCTTCAAGATCGCGGGATCGATGGCCTTCCAGGAGGCCGCGAAGAAGGCCCAGCCGGTGCTCCTCGAGCCGATCATGAAGGTCGAGGTGGTGACCCCCGACGACTACACGGGGGCGGTGACGGGCGACCTCTCGGCCCGCCGCGGGCATCTCGAGGGTCAGATCTCGCGGGGGGGGTCGCAGATCATCACCGCCATGGTGCCCCTCTCGAACATGTTCGGGTACTCCACGGACCTCCGGTCGCGGACGCAGGGCCGGGCCACCTACTCCATGCACTTCGAGCGTTACGCGGAGGCCCCGCGGAACGTCTCCGAGGAGGTGGTGGCGAGGGTCACGGGCAAGGTGGCGAAGGGCTGAAGGTGGAGCGTCGCGTAGGCAAACAGCACGGAGCGAGGCGGGGCTCGCCCCCGCGGAGCGAAGAGGGAGTCTGAGGGCACCCCCCAGAAGAAAGAAGCCATGGCCAAGGAGAAGTTCGACCGGACGAAGCCGCACGTGAACATCGGGACGATCGGCCACGTGGACCACGGGAAGACGACGCTGACGGCGGCGATCACGAAGTGCCTTGCCGCGACGAACCCGAAGG
>Ga0335080_10001085_pt1 | contig 26088 bp, 17 predicted proteins | sample Lox_Sample_34_FD_206720 | JGI IMG/M metagenome (GOLD analysis project Ga0335080, IMG submission 206720) | Soil microbial communities from Loxahatchee National Wildlife Refuge, Florida, United States - Lox_Sample_3.4 | ecosystem: Environmental > Terrestrial > Soil > Wetlands | place: USA... | reverse complement strand
TTGGGATTGTGCTTCTGCAGCACCTTCGTGATCGCCGCCGTCAGCGTCGTCTTGCCATGATCAATGTGACCAATCGTCCCTACGTTGCAGTGCGGCTTTGTCCGTTCAAATTTCTCTTTCGCCATAACTCAGCTCTTAGCTCCTAGCTCTTTGCTTCTAGCTCAAAACCCTTTGTCATCCTGAGGCGCGCACCTTTGCCCGCCAGAGGACCTGCGCAATTACTTGGTCGTTCCCTGCACTTTCGCGATGATTTCCTCCGCGACCGACCGCGGAGCCTCCTCATAGCGTGCAAAGTGCATCGAGTATTCGGCGCGACCCTGGGTTGACGAACGCATATGCGTCGCATAGCCGAACATCTCGGCCAGCGGAACGATCGCCTTAATCACCTGCGATCCCGCGCGATGCTCCATGCCCTCGATGCGTCCGCGCCGTGAGCTCAGGTCGCCCATAATCGTTCCGGCGTAATCTTCCGGCGTTACGACCTCGACTGCCATTACCGGCTCAAGCAACACCGGTGAAGCCCTGCGCGCGGCCTCTTTGAACGCCATCGACCCGGCAATCTTGAATGCCATTTCGTTGGAGTCGACTTCGTGGTAGCTGCCGTCGAACAGCGTGGCCTTCACGTCGACCATTGGATATCCAGCCAGCACTCCGCCTTCGAGCGCCTCCTGAATGCCCTGGTCCACCGGCTTGATGTATTCCTTCGGTACCACGCCGCCTACGATATCGTTAACGAACTCGTAGCCCTTCCCAGGCTCCTGCGGATCGAGATAAATCTTCACGTGCCCGTACTGGCCGCGACCACCGGTCTGCCGGATGTACTTGCCTTCCGCCTCGGCGTGCTTGCGGATCGTCTCGCGATAGGCCACCTGCGGCTTGCCGACGTTGGCTTCGACCTTGTACTCGCGCATCATCCGGTCGACGATGATTTCCAGGTGCAACTCGCCCATGCCGCTGATGATGGTCTGTCCGCTGTCGGGATCTGTGTGAACCTTAAAGGTGGGATCTTCCTGGGCCAGCTTGCCCAGCGCCATGCCCATCTTCTCCTGGTCGGCCTTGGTCTTCGGCTCGACCGCAACCGAAATCACGGGTGCCGCAAACTCAATCGATTCGAGCGCGATGGGATGCGCTTCGTTACAGATCGTATCGCCGGTCGAAACATTCCTCAATCCAACCGCCGCACAGATATCGCCCGCGAGAATTTCGCTGATCTCCTCACGCTTGTTAGCGTGCATCTTTAGCAGACGGCCGATGCGTTCCGTCTTTCCCGTACGCACGTTCAGTATGGAATCACCCGTCTTTAATTGCCCGGAGTAAACACGAATGAAGGTCAACTGACCGACAAACTGGTCGGCCATGATCTTGAACGCTAGCGCCGAAAACGGCTCTTTGTCCGCCGGCTTACGGCTCTCTTCTTTCCCATTGTTCGGGTTCTTTCCATGCGTCTCACCTATATCGAGTGGCGAAGGCAGATAGTCGACGACAGCGTCGAGAAGCGGCTGCACGCCCTTGTTCTTGAACGCCGTGCCCACAACCACCGGGAAGAGCTTCAGTTCAATCGTTGAGCGCCGCAGCGACTTCTTCAGCTCATCAGCGGAAATCTCTTCGCCCTCAAGAAATTTGTGCAGAATCTCGTCGTCGTTCTCGGCGATCGTCTCCACCAGCTGCGCGTGGAAAGCTTCCGCCTTCTTCTTCAGGTCGGCGGGAATCTCTTCGGTCACATACTCGGCGCCCATGGTTTCGTCCTTCCATAAGATCGCCTTCATCGTCATCAGGTCGACAACACCTTTGAACTTGTCTTCTTGTCCGATGGGTATCTGAATCGCGACGGGCTTGGCACTGAGGCGCTTGCGGATGGTATCGATGGCATGCTCAAAATCAGCACCCATCTTGTCGATCTTGTTAATAAAGCAAATGCGCGGGACACCGTACTTGTCGGCCTGGCGCCACACTTTTTCCGACTGCGGCTGCACACCATGAACGGCGTCAAACACCGCCACCGCGCCGTCGAGCACGCGCAGCGAGCGCTCCACCTCAGCCGTGAAATCCACGTGGCCGGGAGTATCAATAATGTTGATCCGGATATCACGCCAGGTACAAGTCGTAGCCGCGGACGTGATCGTGATGCCGCGCTCCTGCTCCTGTTCCATCCAGTCCATGGTCGCAGTGCCTTCATGCACTTCGCCGATGCGATGCGTCCTGCCCGTATAGAACAGGATGCGCTCGGTCGTAGTGGTCTTGCCGGCATCGATGTGCGCCATAATGCCGATGTTTCTGCAACGCTCTAATGGAACTGTTCTTGGCACGACTAACTCTTTCTGGGCTCCAGACCTGAATTTCCAGCTCTTGTCATCCTGAGGGGCCGCCTTTTGGCGCCGGAGGACCTATGCACTCCCTTACCACCGATAATGAGCGAACGCCTTGTTGGCTTCCGCCATGCGATGCACATCTTCCTTCTTCTTGATGGCGGCGCCACGGCTGTTGGCGGCATCGAGCAACTCATTGCTCAGCTTGTCGACCATTCCCTTTTCGCCACGCTCGCGCGCATAAGTAATGATCCAGCGGATCGCCAGCGAAGTCCGGCGGTCGGCATTCACTTCCACCGGCACCTGGTAGTTCGCACCACCCACGCGGCGAGTCTTCACTTCCAGCAGAGGCTTGGCATTCTCCACAGCCTTCTTGAACAACTTCAGGGCCTCATCGCCACCCTTCGACTCCAGCTTGGTCAAGGCCTCATAGAAAATGCCTTCAGCCGTCGAGCGTTTTCCCTGCCACATCATCGAGTTGATGAACTTCGTTACCAGGTCCGACCCGTACACTGCATCGGCTGGTACCGTCCGCTTTGCGATATGTCCTTTTCTAGGCATTTAAGCTTCTAGCTCCTAGCTTCTGCTGGCCGCTGACCTCTGGCCACGGATCACTAGCCTTTCTTCGGCCGCTTCGCTCCGTATTTCGAGCGTCCCTGCATGCGGTTGGCAACCCCGACCGCATCCAGCGTCCCGCGGATCACGTGGTAGCGTACGCCCGGCAGATCCTTCACGCGGCCCCCGCGGATCAGCACGATCGAGTGCTCCTGCAGATTGTGTCCGACTCCCGGGATGTACGTCGTGACTTCAATGCCGTTCGTTAGCCGCACACGCGCCACCTTCCGCAATGCCGAGTTCGGCTTCTTCGGGGTTTGCGTGTACACGCGCGTGCAAACGCCGCGCTTCTGCGGACATCCCTGCAGCGCGGGGCTCGCCGTCTTGTAGCGAGGCCGCTTCCGCCCCTTGGCCACCAATTGATTAAAAGTAGGCACTCTTTGCCACTCCTTGCCGCACACTCACACGACGCACGGCTTCCAATCCAAAAGTTTCGGATACGCATCCGTGGGCATGACCGGCCCGAAGCCAGCCATTACTTCTCGTCTCTTATTGCGCTGCCCGCGCACGCGCACTGACGAGAGATTCTGGATTCCCGTTAAGACTTACGCTGCCGACGGTGGCGCCCGGCCAAACCCCGGGGGCACTCCGTTTCGTCAGCCTTGCCCTGCATATCCCTCCGCAAGGGCGAAAGGCGCCGCAGGCACGTTTCAGCGAGGAATGCTTCCGAGCTTCACTTCCATCCGGAAGCTAATTTTCTCTAAAGCTCAACCGCCACTCTCTACACACACGCCCACAAAAAAGTCGCGGCACACTGCAAGCCTGGATGAACTCGCGGAACCAAACTAATATAACAACTTGGTCAAAACATCGTCAACTCGTTCTTCTGCATCCCACTTCCGGGAACATATTCAGGTTCTCGACAAAGGTCACGATCCCGGTGCTTGCCGATTCTTGGCCTAGCCTCTAAACTACAGGTTTTCCAATTCATATTAGATTCTCCGCTTCCAGATGGGACTTTGAGCGTAGCTCCCATAAGCGATGAACAACGAGGAGTGCATGGGTAGGTTCCGTCCGCTGGGTTTGCCCCTTGCAGTAGCCATTCTTTTTGTTTCAGCCATCACTGGATGCGGCGGTGGATCCCACTCCGGCCCCCCTCTTTTCCCCGGCCACATCAACTTGACTCCCTCTGCCACGACATCCCTCACCGTGGGGGGCACGCTAACCTTCCTGGCCAGCGTGCAGACCGCATCCGGGACAAACCTCAGTACCACCGTAACATTCGACTCCAGTGATACCTCCATTCTTAATCTGGCGCCGAACGGCGTGGCTTGTGCCGGGCACTGGGATGCCACGTTCACAGCCTGCACTCCCGGTGCTACAGGCCCGGTAACCGTGACGGCCAGCGCTTTGGGAGGCACAAGCGTCCCGACCTATGTCTTTGTTCATCCGCCCATCGATAACATCAGCGTAGTCGGCGTTCTTCCCACCGGGGCCTCTGTGCAGGAGCCTTGTCTTTCCGAGTCGCAATCCATGACCATCGAGGCTCATGCCTTCAGTCAGGGCGCCGATATCACCGCCTCGGTCGGCCCTTTCACCTGGTCGGCCAACAACACGCCCGTGGTAACTCTTACACCCCTGAACAACAGCACCTACAACTTCCCGACCAGTCAGGCAACTGCCACGGCGAACGCGCCCGGCATCACCTACATTTATGCTTCCGCGAATGGCGTCAGCAGCAGCTCGTTTCAGCAGCCCCAGCTGACAAACTCGCAGGGAACCGCTTCCCCCCGTCTTGATTTCTTCGCGACCTGCCCCGTTCTGAACATCGCGCTCGAACTCGGCGCCGCCGGCTCCGGTCAGACCACCTTTTCTGTGGCCAAGGGAACGGCCTCCACCAACCAGACCATCATCGCTACCGTCACCGACATCATGGGTTACAGTTCCCTGCCCAGAACAGATGGCGGGCTCGTCCTCAGCAAAACTCCTCTGTCCTGGACATCTTCCCAACCAGGATCCATCGCGGTTCCAGCGACTGGATGCACGCTGTCCTGCGCCGTGTCACTGGCCAATCCCGGCTCGGCTACGATTACCGCCTCGTGCTCACCTCCGGCTTGCAACCTCGGATACCCCACTATCCCCAACGCGTTCCTCACCGATGGCCAGCTCGATCCGACCAAAGTGGCCGCCTGCACGACTTACTTCCAGGCCCTCTTTCCGCAGTTCGTCAGCTGTCAGCAGCTTATCCCCATCCCCGTTTACGCGTCTCCGGTCTTTATCGATCCTTCCGCTCCTCCGCCTCCGCGCTTCCTTTCCAACTCAGCCGCGATCTCCGGCGTAGTCACAGGCTCGACCTCGGCTCCCACGATTTTTTCCGGAAGCACCGGATGTGAGCTCCAGCCACCTTTGGCCTGCAACACTTTTGCTTACAACCTCACAAGTCGAACGCCCGGCAACGCAACCCAGCTTCCGGTCTCGCCCAATTCCTTTCTTTCGGATCCCACCGGAACAAAGGTCTGGATGGGGAGTAACTTTGGAGCACAGCTGATCACTCCGTCCAATTTCAACTCCTCTAGCTCTCCGTTCGCCTCGCTGGGTACTGTAACCGGAAAGATTCTCGCTACGTCCCTCAACGGCATCTTGGCCGCTTTCTCCGATACCATCCATCAGCCCAACCAAGTCTATATCGTCAATTCGAACCGCACATCTTTCCCTACTATCCTCACCATCCCCTCGGCAACGATGGCCGCCTTCACGCCAGATGGATTCAAGGGCTATATCGTCGGCGGCGGAACTTCGTTGTACATATATTCGGCTCTGCAGGCACTGCAAGGTCCATTTCCCCTCGCTGGAGCACCGAGCGCCATCGCTTTTGCGCCTAATGCGGCCTTCACGTTCTTGGCCGAAACCGGCAGTTCCCCGAATCTCACGGCATTTGCCAATTGCATGAACCCCGCCACTTCATTCCAGCCCGCCGACACGATTCCGTTGCCTGCCGACCCCCTCCTGATGAAGGTTCTTCCCGCCTACCACATCGATGGCAACGACTCCTCCGGCAATCCGATCCCCGATGGCATCCACATTCTCATCCTCGATTCCACCGGCTTCGATGTCATCACCGCAGCGGTTTCGCCTCCCGCCACAACGGACGTCCTTTGCCCGCAGCAAATTCAGTTGGGCCTTCCCACCGCGCACACGCTGCAGCGCATCGACTTAGGCCAAGGCACGCTCCAGCCGTTGAATTTCTTCTACTCGGCGGATGACACCCAGCTCTACATCGTCTCCTCGACAACTTCGAGCATCATCATTTATTCCTTCGTCAACAACGCAGTGACCGGGGGCATCCAGCTTCAGAACAATGCCATCCCGATCACCGCAGACATGTCCTCCGACGCAGGCACGATCGTCATTGCCGCAACCGATGGCCTGTTGCATGAAGTCAGCACCGCCCTGGGAGGGAGCGACTCCATCCCCATCTCATTTCCCAATGCCCCGAATGCCTTAAACCCGTTCTGTTCCATCGATCCCAACGGCGTCCCCTGCACACTTAACGTCGCGCAAGTCAAGCCGTAACCATCTCTAAGGCGTACGTAGGGACAGTCGCCTCGGCTGTCCCGCGAATGCGAAGCCAAGCGGCCGCGCATGGGCACAAGTAAGCCAAGCACCATGCAACGAACCAGCCCAACGAAGCATCCCGGAGCTGAGAGCTGAGAGCTGAGAGCTGAGAGCTGAGAGCTGAGAGCTGAGAGCTGAGAGCTGAGAGCTGAGAGCTGAGAGCTGAGAGCTAACTACTGGGGGTATTGGTTTCCAGTTCCTTCCCCACGCTGTCCAGCACCCCATTCACGAAATGCACCGATTCCGGCGAAGAAAACTTCCGCGCGATTTCCAGCGCCTCATTAATCACGACAGCCTTAGGCGTTTCTGGATAAGCCAACAACTCCGCCACCGCCGCGCGCAGCAAGTTCCGATCGACCGCTGCCATTCGCTCCATGCGCCAATGCTCCGCATGTTTCTCGATCAATTGATCGATCTCCGACACGCGATCAGTAGCGACGCGAAATAGGTCGTCAGCAAATCCACGCACCTCGGCGCTGGTCGCCCCATGCTCGGCCCAAAACGTCCGCCGTACCTGATCGGCTTCCTGCTTTCCCATATCGGCCTGGAAAAGCATCTGCAGCACAATCTCCCGCGATTTTCGACGTGTACCCATCTTGTGTAGGGACGGACGCCTTCGTCCGTCCCGTGGGCGAAGCCCGCGTTCAAGCTCTCAGTACATCTCAGTCGTGTCAGTTTACTTCAGGAATAAACGATTTGGATTTCTTGTTGTCGAGCTAACGCAACGCACACCATGTTCAGCGACCCGCGACCTCAGCGAAAAGCCCGGGCGTCGGCAATTCAGTCTCATCCGCAAAAGTTAGCTGCACCTTCTACCCTCGTGTCCGAATGCCGCGCTTGCCAGTGCCGCGAGGAGCCGAGGTCGTTTTCTTTCTGACGCCCGACGCCTGTCGCCTGACGCCGGCAGTTATTGACGCCATCTCCACCGCCGCCAGCGCCGCCTCAAATCCCTTATTCCCCATCTTCAGTCCGGCCCGATCAATCGCCTGCTCCAAGGTATCGCAGGTCAAAACGCCGAAAGCGTGGGGTACTCCGGTCTCCTGCGCCGACTGCCCAATCCCGCGCGTGACTTCATTTACGATCACGTCATAATGCGCCGTGTCTCCGCGCAGCAAGCAACCGATGCAAATCAGAGCGACGTATTTCCCGGTCGAAGCCAAAGTCCGAGCCGCCGAAGGAATCTCAAACGCCCCCGGCACCCGCACAACATCGATGTCTGTCTTGCGGGCCCCGGTTCGAATCAACCCGTCGCAAGCACTCAACAAGAGCCGCTCGGTGATAAACGAATTGAATCGCGAAACCACAACTGCGAACCGCTTGCCGGAAGCGTCGAGTTTCCCCTCAAGCGCAGCAACCGCCGCAGGCACGGACTCAATTTTCAATTTGTTTTTCCCTGTGATCTCTTTGCCCTCTGTGGTGAGTTGTTTTAAATCTGTGATCCGCGTAAATCTCCGGCAAGGAAGTCATTTGCCCTTAAACACCGGCGCCCTCTTCTCCAAGAACGCCCGAGTCCCCTCGGTTTTGTCCTCGGTAGCGCAAGCCACCCCGAACAGAACGGCTTCAAGGTAAAGCCCCTCGCTCAATGTCATCTCCATCCCCTTGTTGACAGCCTCCATCGCATACTGCACAGCCAGGGGGGCGTTTGCCATGATTTTCGCCGCAATCGCCTCAGCCCGCGGAATCAACTCGGCAGGCGGCAGCACCTCATTCACCAGCCCAATCCGATGGGCCTCCTGCGCCGTGATCATCTCCCCGGCAAGCACCATCTGCATGGCAATCCCCTTGCCCACCAGCCGGGGAAGCCGCTGCGTCCCGCCATATCCCGGGATAATCCCCAGTTTCACCTCTGGCTGCCCCAGCTTCGCATTCTCACTAGCCAAACGCATGGTGCAAGCCATAGAAATCTCACACCCGCCGCCCAGCGCAAATCCGTTGATGCAGGCAATGACAGGCTTGCCAAGATTCTCAATCAGGTTAAGCACATTCTGCCCGCGATGCGTATATTCCTTGCCGGAAACCGCATCGTTCTTGGCCAACTCACCAATGTCGGCACCGGCGATAAACGCCTTCTCGCCCGAGCCAGTGAAGATGACAACGCGAATCGCCGCGTCGTTCTTGATGTCATGAAACGCCGCCCGCAACTCCTCCATGGTGGCCATGTTCAGTGCGTTCAGCACCTTCGGCCGGTTCACGGTAACGTAAGCGATCGCATTCTTCTTTTCGAGAATGATGTTTTCGAAGTTCATAAGTATCCTCACCACGAGGCACGGAGTCACCGAGTCACCGGGGAACTAAGAGGATTTCTCCGTGTCTCTATGCCTCTGTGGTGACTTGCCTTTCAATCCGTGCAGCTCCGTGTAAATCCGGTGGCCGTAAGAGGTTAAAGTTTCTGCGCCCGAGGTTTCTCCGGGTCCGCATAATCATAAAACCCACGTCCCGATTTCCGCCCGTACCACCCAGCCATCACCAGCCTCTTCAGCAGCGCAGGCGACGCAAACCGCCGCTCCTTGAACTCTTCATACATTACGTGCGTGATGTAATAAGTCGTATCGAGCCCAACAAAGTCCAGCAAAGTGAACGGCCCCATCGGATACCCGCAGCCCAGCTTCATCGCGTTATCGATATCTTCAATCGATCCCACGCCCTCTTCATAGGCCCGGATCGCATCCAGCAAATACGGCACCAGCAGCCGGTTCACGATGAATCCCGTCTTGTCCGAAGTCCGCACCGGGACTTTGCCCAGTTTCTTCCCAAACGCGTAGGCTGTCTCGTAAACGTCGTCGGCAGTCGCGATAGTGCGGACGACTTCCACCAGCTTCATCAGCGGCACAGGATTGAAAAAGTGCAGCCCGATAAATCGCTCTGGACGTTTTGTCGCCGTCATCAACTCCGTAATAGAAATGGAAGAAGTATTCGAGGCGAAGATGGCGTCCTTCTTCACGACAGAATCGATCGCCGCATACATCTCTTTTTTCTGCGGCACGCTCTCGATGATGGCCTCAATCACAATGTCGCACTCGGCGAGATCGGACTTGCTCGTAGTCCCGTGAAGCCGAGCCCGTGCTGCCTCTTTTTGCTCGCCGGTGATCCCACCTTTCTCAACAGGCCGTTCCGCAAACTTCGCCAAAGATTTCTCAATCCCGGCAAATCCCTTGTCGAGAAACTTCTGCTCGACTTCGAGCACCGTGACATCGAACCCAGCCATTGCGCAAACCTGAGCGATACCTGACCCCATCAACCCACAACCAAGAACCCCAACTTTCGTAATCTCCATAAGTGCTTCCTCGAAAAATCACCCTTGTCATCCTGAGCCGCGTTCTTTGCGGCGAAGGACCTATGTATTCTGCCTACGCCGACTGCCTCGTTCGCCTTCGCAAGATACCCATCAACAACACCGGACTTAAGAAAACGAAGCTACCCACTGCCAGCATTACTGCAAAGACCAAGACAAAAAGGACTTTGTTTTCAATCGACGCGATCCCGGTGTGAATAGCCACAGACTCCTCTGGGTATTCGAGTCGCCCCAAACGAATAACGGTGTCGGTAACGGTATGGGTCACATACCTATGCACCAGCCACAAATACAGTGCGACTCTTCCCACCGCGACGGTCGCAGCAACAATCAAATAAATAGAGACTACGCGTCGGTAAGTAATCGAGCCTGACATCCCCGGGTTCCTAGTTCAAGGTCTTCACCACTGCTACCAGCTCAATTCCACCAACGAAACGCTCTCCCCCGGCATCGGAAAATCCAACTTCACCGCGCCGTCCTTGCTCTCCACCCACCGCGGCGACTCCAGCAACTGCAACTGCCCTGCCGCTTTCAGCGACTCGTACTGCTCTGCACTTGGCGACTGCGGAGACCCCATCGCCTTCCACACTGTATAGGAATTGCTGTGGTTCTGGTCAATGCGATAGTGCCGCACTAAAATCCGCTTCGCAACAGCCGGCAGCCCGGCCACATTCAACGATGCAGGCATCTCCGCCGCCGACGCCTCATCATCCTGATAATTCCAAACCAACACAGAAACTGAGTGATCCCCACGCCCCGCCAGTGCATCGACAGAAACCTTCCCGCGCACTCCACTCGCCAACATCTCATCGAGGCCCACCGTCGCGGAACTCGTCACCTCAACACGCTCTCCCGACATCAATCCCAACATGCGAAATAGACTCATGACCGGCTTATCGATCCCATTCGTCGCCAGTGTCCGATATCCCAGAAAGTAAGGCTGATCTTCAAACTCAAACGCCCAGGTCAAAATTCCCGCGAGATTCGTTTTCGAACGCTCATTCAGATCCAGCATCGCCCGAATCGCCACCGCCGTGTACGCCGGGTACAGCGTGCCATTCCGGTAAGCGTTCTGCGGATGATCCTTCGCCGAACACGCGGCACATCCCTCCGGATCCGCCTCGCTCAAGATCACCGGCAGATGAGCGAACTCCGGAAACGACGCCACAATCTTCAGCCCTTCATCGACATCCCGCAGCTCATGCGCCAAGCCCATCTGCACCCGCTCTTCCTTCACCTGAGGAGAGCCCTTCGCATGGAAGCTGATGAAGGCAAGCGGGGCCCCGATCTTCCCGGTTGCGGAGTTCGATCCACTCGCGCAATGTTCGAGAAATTGCCTGAGAAATGCCGCCGCCTTCGCTGATCCTGGCCCTGTCGTCGCCGGCCCACCTACTTTCGCCTCTGGCAGTGCACGCCGCACTCCATCGACCGCGTAATCATATAGCTTGTCGTATTCGTCCGGAGTCCCGTGCCAGTAGGGGATATCCGGCTCATTCCACACTTCCCAATTCCATCCCGCAACTTCACTCTTCCCGTATCGCCCGACGCAGTGCACAACCATCCGGTAGACCAGTTCCCGCCACTTGTCATAATCCTTCGGCGGATATGTCCATCCCAGGAAGAGTTCGCCCTGCGGAAAGTGATGCCGGTACGGTTCCGGATGTGTAGAGAGCGCCTCAGGCATGAAACCGATCTCCACCAACGGCTTGGCGCCCGCTTCGAGATAGGTATCAAAAATCTTGTCGACGATTTCCCAGTCGTAAACCGGACGCCCCGCCGCATCTTCCTTGTAAGCGTTCGTCGATCCCCACTTCAGCGCAGCCGTCCCATCCCCCGTGGTCAGCAAATTGTGCGCCCGAATCTGTACCCGTGCAGAATAGCTAGCCGCCAGCTCCGCAATGAGTTCCCGCCCATGTGGCGCATACGTATAGTTCGGCTCGTCATACCCAAAATAGCTCCACACCGGCGCAAACGGACCCAGACTCCGCCCCGCATCCACCTGAATGACGACGGGAGCTTGTGCGCAGAGCAAATGACTAAATAGCAGTAGTGAAAACGAGAACGCCGCCGCTCGGAGCAGAGAGTTTCGATTCATGTTGGCGCAACTGGCGCAAACTCAAAAGAACGCGGGAAAATAAAAATCTTCTCTTTCTACAAAGTCGCCTGTCATCCTGAAGCACGCGTTCTTTCGCGGCGGAGGATGCATTCTGCCGACACGAGCGAACAGCGGGGTCCCTCCGCGACAAGCCACGGCATCACAAAAAAAGCCGGAATCCGCGGAGAAGAGTTTAATTCATACTCTCCACCACCATGGCAATCCCCTGTCCACCGCCAATGCAAGCCGTCGCCAGCCCGTACTTCTTCTTACGCCGATGCAGCTCATACAGCAGCGTAATCACCAGCCGCGTCCCAGTCGCCCCCAGCGGATGCCCCAGCGCAATCGCTCCGCCGTTCACATTGACTTTTTGGCGGTCGAGACCCAACTCCTTCTCCACCGCAAGATATTGCGCCGCGAATGCCTCATTCACCTCAATCAGATCGATGTAATCCAGCGACAGCCCTGCCTTCTGCAGCGCAATCTTCGTCGCCGGCACCGGACCGCGCCCCATCACCTTCGGCTCCACGCCCGCAATGCCCCATCCCACAAGCCGTCCCAGCGGCTTGAGCCCGCGCTTCAATGCATTCTCCAGCGACATCACAACAACAGCCGCGCCACCGTCCACGATGCCGCTCGCATTCCCAGCGGTAACGGTCCCATTCTTTCCGAATGCGGGTCGAAGCTTGGACAAACCCTCCAGAGTAGTCTGCGGGCGCCGATGATCATCTTCAGTCAGCGTCTCGCCCGTCGCCTCACCCTTATGATTCTTCAGCGGCACCGGCACCAGCTCTTCCTGAATTCGCCCGGCCTTGTAGGCATCCTCGGCGCATTTCTGCGACCGCAGCGCTAGTTCGTCCTGCATCTCGCGCGTGATCCCCTGTTGCGACCCGTATAGTTCCGCCGTATTCGCCATATACGACCCGCAATACGAATCCAGGAGCGCCACCATTAGCGAATCTTCCAGCTTCCCGCCCGGAGCCAGCGTAAACCCGTCACGTCCGCGGATCACAAACGGCGCCTGCGACATCGCCTCCATCCCCCCCGCAAGTACAATCCTCGCCTCGTCGGTCTGGATCATCTGCGCCGCTGAAACGATCGCCTGCATTCCCGAACCGCACAGCCGGTTTACCGTCAGCGCCGGAGTTTCGATTGGAATCCCCACCCGCAAGCCGACATGCCGCGCCCCGTAGAGGGCATCGCCCGAAGTCTGCTGCGCGTTCCCGAACACGACGTGATCGAACTCCTTCGGATCGATCCCCGCCCGCTCAATCGCGCCCTTTGCCGCCACGGCGCCCAACTCTTGCGCTGTGAAATCCTTCAACTTCCCACAATACCGCCCAAACGGCGTACGTGCCCCGCTGACAATTGCTATATCGCCGGCCTTTAACATGATCAATTACTCTTAGAACCCCAGCCGGACCCGGCCAGAGGTGATTTCGCCAAACTTGTCAGTGTAGCAGTGGGATAAAGAATTCACCACAGATGCGCGGAGACACAGAGAAAACGAAGGGGAGGAATTACTAAGGGCTGAATTGTGGGAACTAAGTTGTACGAGGTGCTAAAACCCAGGCCGGCCTTCCTACGCCACAGCTCCCGCCGCCAGCGCCGTAGGCCCCAGCGCTACCACTTTCCCCAATCCCTGGCCCATCGCCTGCCCCAGCGCATGCTCCGCTCGATTGATCACTTCCGTAACCACATCTACGGGATCAAATTCGCTGCGGATCACCGCCTCCGCCACCCCGGCGGAGAACAGGGCCGCAGTACCCTGCTCGGCACCATCCTTCGCGGACCACCGCAGCTCGGCCACGATCTTGCGCAGCTTCTCGATCGCCATCATCGCTTCTTTTTCCGCGGTCTCGCCCAGCAGGATGGCAATGGTGGTCGTGTCGTAGCGGAACGCCAGGTCATTCGAGCGGATATTGGCCGCAAACATCTGCCCCGCGCGTTCCATCACTGCCTGCACCTCGGCATCACCGTGCTCTTTGACCATGGCGCCGCTCTTGCCGAACTGCATCAGCAGGACAGTCAGTGGCGTCGAGTTCTGCACTGCACGCTTGCTTTCGGCCATCAACAAGTCGATGTAGGACGCGCGTTTCAGCAATCCGGATTTCTCGTCCGTAACCGACAGATTCTTCACCAACCGCCGCAACCCGGCATTGTTCAGCGCGATTACCATCTGCTCGGCCAGCGTTTTCAGCACGACCATGTCTGCCGGTTGCCACGTACGAGGCCGGTTGTGCACCAAAACCAGAATCCCTGCCCACTCCTCTCCTTCGGTCAGAGGGATTCCCAGAATAGTGGCTGCTCCAAGCTCGCTCAGCGCATCTTTCGCATTTTCCAGCGAGTTCGACGTGGCCGGATCCTGAATCGCCAAAGGCTCATTGCCTTCGATCGCCGAGTACAGTGCCGTAACCAGTTCCCCGATGCTCGCAGTACTCGTCCGCTTCGTGCCCTCAGCACAAAACTCATCCATCGCTGTAGGTGGCAGTCCCGCCTTCCCCATCACTGCAATGCAGCGGGTTGCCTCCCACTGCGCTCCAATTTCCTTGACTGCAGTGTTGAGAACCGCCGGCGCCGTATTCTGGTGATACAGTTTCCGCGTGATCTCCGCCACGCGCGTAAAGGTCCGCACATCCGCCGCCGGATCAGGCACAGAAGCAACAGGCGCAGCTGCTGCAGGCGTTGGCGTCGCAGCCGCAGGAGGTAGTGGCGCCGATCCCGCATAGCGCGGTGTCACCCCCGCCGACATATAGAGTCTCTGTAAATCTTCGTTGCGCTCTTCCTCGCGGGGAAACAACTCCTGGATCCTCTGCAACCGCTCTACCGCTTTGTTCCGCATCCCGTATTGCACCAGGATCTCCGCCTGCAGCATCAGGTCCTGCAATGTCCCGGCTCCCAAGGTCCGCTCGTCGACATGCACCGGTTCCTCGGCGGGCTTTGCCGCCGAACTGAACCGCGACGCGATCACCTTGTAACGCGCATCATCCACCTTCCCCTTGATCATGTCGAGCCGCTTCAAGTGTCCCGGCTCATATGGATCCACTTCGGCCGACCGATCCAGGCATTCCGCCGCCTTGGCGAATTCTCCCGTGCTGCAGTACAGCTCAAATAACTTCAGCAGCGTCGAGCAATAGTCGCTCTCACGATTCGAAGAGTTATACAGCTCGCTGAGGAACTCGAGCATCTGCGACGATGCCCGCCGCGTCGAGGTGAGATCCTCCATAATGGCGGTGAATTGACGCCGCTCTCCGCGCCGCCGCTGGAACTGCTCCAGCTTGCGCGCCAGCCCGACCGCCTCCTCATCCTGTTGCCCATCCAGAAAACTTCCAATCAGCCCGATTACCTGTTGCACCCGCGCCGGATTCTGCTCAAACAGCGACCACACCAGCGGCTCGGCTTCCGCATATCGGCCCGCCGCCACCAGCGCATCCGCGAAAGTCTCCCGGAAATCCTGCGGCACCGGCCCCGCATTGATCTGCGGTTCTAAAATAAAAATCGCAGCGCCCACCTGTCCCTTCGCCAGCAAACTCTTGGCGTAGGCCAGCGCAATCGATTGATCGGAAGCATCCTCTTGATATGCTCGCTCGTACCACTGGGACGGATCTCCGCCTTCCGCTGTTGCCGCCAGCGCTACCCGCTGAAACGCCGACGCGGCCGCCTTCCGATTCCCCAGTTCCGACGCAAGTTCCGCGACACGCAACAGATTCGCCTGCGTCGGCTCAATCGAGACAATCCGATCCAGAACTTCCGCCGCCTCCTGCTTCTTCCCTAGCTTCGTCAGATCAAGCAGGGCCGCTTCATACGTCCCCACGGCTAGTTTCTTGTTCGATCCTTCCAGCAACTGCCCGAAGCGGAACTTCTGCTGCCATGTCGGACTCCCGTGCCGCACTAGTTTCTTGTATGTCAGGCTCGCCCGCGTGGCATCACCTGCTGAAACTTGCCTCTCGAACAGTTCGCCGAGTAATTTCACCGCGTCGGCGTTGCGATTCAGAGATAGAGATAGGTCCGCTGTCAGTTGCCGAACCACGTCATTTTCCGGATCGTCTCTCAGGACCTGCAGATATTCTTCGAGGGCTTCGGCAGTCTTTCCTTTTTGCAGGAGTTTTTCCGCGCGTTCAATGCGCTTGCCCACTTCGGCTCGGTCCATACGTCGCGTGATCTCAGGCATGCAAAAGGGGCGGAGTAAACCCTGCTCCGATTCTAGGAGTGACCCCCACCCCCAGCAATGCGGTAACGCCAGCCCGCGATTACGAAGGTCACGGCCTGATTCCCTTCCAACACCTAAAGTCTTGTACGTGCACCCTATCCGGCCGATGGGATCCGGCGGCCAGTCCCTCTGCTTTGAGATGCGATTTAGTATGAGCGTTCATTATCGCCTCGCGGATTTACCCTGGCGCTGACGGACTAATGCCGCTTTCAGCAACCTTGGTTGCTCACAGGCAACGACGGTTACCGCGCCAAAGGGCTATCCTTTTTAGGCCGGATCTTAGTGCATCAAGCAGGAGTCGAAGTTCAAGGTGAAGGAAAATAAGCAGGAAAAGGGTCTATGGCCCGAACTGGAACAACTGGAGAAAACCCGCGAGGAACTCCGCAAGAAGCTCTTGCACGAAGAACTGGAATGTGCGTTGCGGCTGGAAATTGTCGACCGCCTCATGACAGATTTGAAAGTCGACCCAACCAGCTTTCGTAAGTTGTGGATTCAACCTCTCATCGCAGCCGGCGTAACCCTCGACGTTGCCTTGCTCTGTATCGCGCAATCTCACCATCAGCCGAACTGACGCTTGCTCTTCGAGCAAGTGGCAATGACGCCCCGCTGTCCGTAACGGCACATTGAAGGCCTCACTCTACTTCCACCATCGCCTGGTAACTCTTGCTCGGCCCCACCTCAATCTTTTGCCCATGCTCCAGCCGCTTCTTCAACAGCGATAGGTTGGCCCACTCCAGATCCCATCCATCCTCGATAGCCAGCACCCGATATCGTCCCGGCAATACGTCGACCAAAGTGAATGTTCCATCACTGTCGCTCTCATCCCGCCGGAACTTCGGCAGATTATTCTCGGCATCTTCCGGCACCAGCAGAATCATCGCCCCCGCAACTGTTTTCTTGTCTCTCCGCGCCGTTCCCGTGATCTTCGACAGCACCGTCGCCATCTCGATCTCCAATTCCACAGGCTTCCCCCCCGCGATCTGCACGGTCTGTCCTGCAACCTGCGCCCCAGTAGCCTTCAGGCTCGACAAAATCGAATTCGGCCCATTCATCGCGTACACCGAATACGTTCCCGGAGTCAGGAAATCGCTGGCAAAACTGATCTCGCCCTTGTCGCTGATGGTCGAGTCCATCACTTCCCCAGCGCGGCTGTTCCAAAGCCTCACATACGCCTGCTCCGTCATCTTCTGACCGGCTTGCATCCGGACCACGCCGCGAATCGGGGTCGCAGGAGGGGCATTCTCCGGGTCAACTTCCGCATCGTCTGTCAGAGTAAGTAATGTCGAACGCTGCGCCCGGACGCTGGACTCTCCGACCGAAACAAGCTGCAACGCATAGCGGCCCGGCGCGACACCTCGAATCTCGATGGCATCCTCTACTGGAACCTGTCGCAGCGATGTCTGATCAATCTTCGTATCGAAAATCTTCTGCTGCAGCGCCACATTCATGGGCCTTCCCTGGTCGGCAAGTGCCTGATCCACTCTCACACGCAGCGCCGGCACCGGACTCAATGTGAAATCAGCCGTGACGTCCTCGCCCTCGTTCAGCGCAATCTGCGACGCCGCTGCCACATCGGTGACGCCAGGATAAAAAGTGATGGGATAAGCAATATCGAACTCTGGTTTTTGCGAGAGCGCAGAATTCCCCGCCGCCTCCGCTTGCTGCAACACTCTGCTGAACCACGGAGAGGCCGACACCGCAACGTAATAGTATCCCGGCTCCAGGTGAGCAAATCGGTAGTGCCCTCGGTCATCAGAGACAGTCTGCGTCACGAGAGATGTCTGGCTCAATCCGAAACTTGCATCCCTGCGAAACAGGTAGATGGTCGCACCGCCGACGGGCTCATGGTCATCGTCCTCAACCACACCCGTCACGCGCCCGTCCGGGCGCAAGCGAAAGACGATGTTCTCCGTGTTCAGTCCCGCTCCCACCACGGTTGCGCTGGAATAAATTCCATGCTGCTCGAAACCCTGCCGCCTGAAACCATTTGCCTGCGCATTGAGAAGGTACTTGCCCCGATCCGTAGCGGTAAATACAAACACCCCGTCGTCGCCGGTCAGCAGCTTCTGTTGTGTCTCTTCGAAGTCCTCTGCCTTCCCGAACCACACCTCGGCTCCGCCCAGAGGATGCCCATTCACGACATTCACGACTTTGCCGGAAACGCGAAACTTCGCAGGAGCACTCTGTGCGAAAGCCTGCATCGCGACAACGGAAAGAAGCGCGAAGCAACCCAGCCTACGCGGAAGATGCCGCCATTGGCCGTCCACCGGGGCAATGCCCCGCTGCGTCGGCGCGCAGGCTGCACCTCTGTCAGCCTTGCCCGCTGCGCCAGAGAAACTCACTTCTCCACCGCCGTCAGCCCCAGATTCACCATCACCGTCCCGCGTCCCTGCACACTGACCTGCTCCGCGTCCGAAAGATAAGCATTCAAAGCGTCCGCATCCGCATACTCCACGCGATCCCCATTATTCAGCGCCACAATCGCATAATCTCCCGGCGCCACACCCGCAATCGTGAAGTTCCCGGCCGTCGCTATGGTCGACCGGATCAAGTTTCTCGCGCCATGCGCCTGCACCAGTAGCACAATCGCATGTCCAGGGTCTCCTGCTGGCGTCACCCTCCCACTCACTGTCCCCGCGCCGTCTCGTATTACGACCTCGATCGGGGCAGGTTGCTCTCCCTCGACAACGGTGAGATCGTTACTGAGCAGATCGACGCCTCCCCTCTGGGCCGACTTTACCCACCATCCTCCATCTGTAGTGATCTGCACTCTATAGGTTCCCGGCGGAAGATTCGGTATCCCACCGGCTTGCCCTGTCCACACATTCGCGCGAAATTGCGAGACGGATTCCAGTTGCACGCGAACTCCCGGTACACCTTGCGGAATAGATACTCTCCGTTCCGACCCTGTCCCGCCTTGTTCTCTCACGACCTCGACGGGGATCGTAGTCGGTGCTCTTAATGCAACATGTAGATCCCTTTCATCCGCGCGGATCATCGTGGCGCCCGGAGCCACCAGATCCTTGCCGTCCGATGTCTCCGCACTGACGCTGTACGTGCCGGCGGGAACGTTCACCTCGAACTCTCCGCCTTGAACCGCTACCATCTGCGTGTAGTCGACCTCGTCGCCGATCTTTCTCTCGAAAGTCACCGTGGCCGCGCCACTGTTGGCGCCCACGCTGCCGTCCACGGTATATAACGGTTCGCCGGCCAGCGAAAAACTCGCCTCCACCTCCTCGCCCGCGGCCACTTCGATCGGTGTCGCAGCGCTCATTTCCGCCACGCCGGGATAGAACACCCTGGCGAAAGTCTGCTCCCGGGCGTTCGCAATGCCCTTCTGGGTCAGCACTGTGACTGCGCTCTGCTCGACCGACACATAGTATGTTCCCGCCTTGAGTCCAGCCACGCGGAATTCTCCCTCTTCGTTCGTGACGCCTCCCTGGTTCGATGGGTCGAGGCTCCAGACCATCCGCCCTTCCAGATTTCTCCGTCCAAACACCTGGACATGAAACCCTTCCAGCGGTTGCTCGTCTTTTGTTGTCACACGCCCGCTGATCACGCCCCACGGCGTAAGTTTTAGAACAACATTCGGAGCGTCCTCGCCCACCCGCGCCGGAGTCGAACTCGCTCCCTCATCCGCGAAAAATCCCGGCTTCATCACCGTCAGGAAGACGACGCCCTCACTCAGCCCCTCCAGCACAAAATGCCCTCCGGCATCCGTAAGCGCTGCGCTGCCGTTACGCCCCGATATCTGGACCACTGCGCGCCGTACGGGCTCGCCTGTCACGGAATTGATGACGTTTCCCGACAGGAAGAAGTGCGCTTCGGCTCGGCTTTCCGTCGCCTCATCCTTAGGGGCTGGGACGCTTGAGTCTTGCGCCATGCCATAACCGGCGACCAGACACACCTCCAGCGCCCAAACCCCAACCCGGAATAGCCCCCAACCAGAAGTGATCCTCACGCCAGTTTCTCGCTTGCAAAGAAACAATAAAACGTAATGTTGACAGACGCTACTGCATCAACCCAAGTTCCCAAGGTCACGCGTATCTCACAACAAATGGGTTCCCCACTTCTGGCCCGAGTTGCCAGATGTGGGATTTTCGTGAGAGTCAAGCTGAAGACTCTCGCTGAGGATCCGAGATAAGCGAATCATCAGAGGAAACGCGAATCCTCCCAAACCCTGCTCTCCCAGATGCGGACCGCCTCACAACAGTTACCTATTCAAGCAATTTTCACACTGCCGGTTACCCGCCGCGTTCTCAGCGGTCTTGCCTCAGCGAACTCAGCGGTAAGCAATCAACCGAATTCACCACCCGTCCATGCTATGTTGCAGCATGCCCACGGCGTCCGCCGCTCCTCCACAGACCCATGAAGAGGGGCTCCGCCATCAACTCTCGGCATCTCAAATGGCCATGGTCGCCGTCGGCGGCTCCATCGGCACCGGCCTGCTTCTCGGCTCCGGCGCCGCCATGGAAATCGCTGGCCCCGCCGCCATCCTCAGCTTCATCGCCGCCGCGTTCATCAACTGGACCGTCGCCATGGCCCTCGGAGAACTCGCCTGCGCCCATCCCGCCGCCGGGAGCTTCGGCATTTATGGCGATCTGTACCTGAACCCCTTCGCCGGATTCATCGCCCGCGCCGGATACTGGGCCGGCCTCGCCCTCGCCATTGGCACCGAAATGATCGCCGCCGCCACCTACATGGTCGAATGGTTTCCCGGCGTACGCGCTTATGTCTGGATCATCCTGTTCGGTGCCGCCCTGCTCGCGGTCAATCTCCGAAGCGTTGGTTCCTATGGACGCATTGAATTCTGGCTCTCGATGATCAAGCTCGCTACCATCATCGCCTTTATCCTGATTGGTGCCACTTTGCTCGCCTCGGGCCGCGCCGCCCCGCAATACAGAGCTCATGGCGGATTTTTTCCCAATGGATTTTTCGCGCCCGTGGTCGCGCTCACTTACGCCATCTACAGTTTCGGTGGCGTCGAGATGGTCGCCGTCACCACCGGCGAATCCCGCTCCACAAGAGAAACCCCACGCGCCGTCTGGATGACCTTCCTTACCCTCGCCTTCGTCTATGTCGGGGCCATGGTCATCCTTGTCGGCGTCATGCCCTGGAATCACGCCGGCGTCAGCGAAAGCCCCTTCGTCACCACTTTCCGCACCGCGAAGATCCCGCACGCCTCAGGACTGATGAACTTCGTTGTCCTCACCGCCGCGCTTTCCGGCGCCAATGCAACCCTCTACGTCGCCTCGCGCATGATATTCTCTCTGGCCCGCGGCGGATGGGCGCCATCCAGTCTCGGCCTCCTCAATCATGAGGGTTCTCCCCGAAACGCCGTTTTGCATTCGGCCATCGGGATTCTCTTTGCTCTCGCTCTCGTCCTCTTCGCTCCCGAAAACGCCTTCCGCTACATGCTGGGCGCCGCTTTCACCGGAATGATTCTTTCCTGGCTGGTCTCCCTCCTGGCCCACATCAACTTTCGCCGCCGCCGTTCATCGAGCGACTTGGCAGCCCTCCCTCTGCGTTCGCCGCTGGGAATGTGGGGATCTGTCGTAGGACTCATCGCCGTGGCGGTTGCGCTCGCTCAAACCTGGTTGCATCCCCTAATGAATCTATACAGTGGTTTGGCATTGCTGGCTGCATTAACTCTCTTCTACTTATTTCTTCGCACCAAATCCACGCATCGCAACTCCGCCTAGACGCTTGTATGACACCATCTGGTCTCCACCACCTCTGCCCTGCGCAAGTTATGCCATATACAGCAATGACCCGATGGACCCATCCATTCGGTTGGCACATTATTCACACGACCAGTGGTCTCAATCACTGATAACTGACACTCGAATTGTTTGCAATTTGTGGGGTTCCGCCCCTCCGCTCGCCTAGCCCCGCCCCATCCACTCGTTTTTTGCGCTGAATCCCTCGCAAAAGGGGTCGGTACGAGTGCTCCGCTCAGAGAAGTTGGCGATGTTCCCCCGTTCGTCCGAACGATCTAGGGTTCCCACAACCTACAGAACCCCTCTGCTTTCCACAGTTCGCAATTCCAGGAGTGCTTTCTTATGAAGTTGTCCCTTGTTTGCCTAAGCCTTGTCGGGACCCTCGTCCTCATCGGATCCCTGCTTCCCCCAGCGTCGTTTGCACAATCCCTCACCACCGGCAGCGTAACTGGGACGGTAACTGACCCCAGCGGCGCTGCGGTCCCCAGCGCAACCGTGTCCTTAAGAAACAACGACACCGCTGCTATTCAGAACTCAACCACAAACAGCACTGGAGCATATCGCTTCGCCCTGCTCAATCCCGGCAGTTACAGCTTGTCCGTGAGGGCGTCGGGATTTCGGGGCATGCAGCAAAACGTCTCGGTTGCTGTCGGACAGTCGAGCACGGTTGACTTGAAACTTGAAGTCGCCAGTACCGCCACAACAGTGGAAGTCACGGCTCAAGGTAGTGCCCTGCAGACCGACAACGGCAACGTCTCCACCACGATCAGCCCCGAAATCATCGCCACCATGCCCAACCCCGGCAACGATCTCAGTTACTTCGTACAGACCTCTCCCGGCGCGACCATGAACACGCAGGCTGGCTACGGCAACAGCGCCACCTATGGAATCTCTGCTACCTCGAACCTGTTCACCATCGATGGTATGAATGAGAACGATCCTTTCCTGAACCTGAACAATTCCGGTGCCACCAATCTCTTGCTGGGTGCGAACGACATACAAACGGCAACGGTGGTGAACAACGGGTACACCGGAGAATATGGAACTCTGGCCGGCGCGAATGTGAACTACGTCACGAAGTCAGGAACAAACAGGTTCCATGGCAATCTCGAATATTTCTGGAATGGCAGCGTGTTGAACGCGAATGACTGGTTCCTCAATAACGCCGGCGTGCCGCGCTCATTCGACAATGCCAACCAGTGGGCCGCCTCCATCGGAGGTCCCATTAAGAAGGGCAAAACATTTTTCTTCCTCAACACCGAGGGCCTGCGGCTGCTTATTCCAACTTCTCAGCCCGTGAACATCCCCAGCCCGCAATTTCAGGCGGCCACATTAGCCACCATCCCCGCATCCGAGGTTCCCTTCTACAGGCAGACGTTCAACCTCTTCAACAACGCCCCCGGAGCGACTGGCGCAACTAACAGCCTGCCTGCCGGGGGCTGCGACGGAACCGTCACGCTCCCGGGTGGCGCCCCTTGCGCCTTCAAGTTCCAATCGAACGTCAACAATCTGACGACGGAATGGCTGCTGACCGCCCGCGTGGACCAGAATATTGGCAACAGCGATCGCGTTTTCGTTCACTTCCGCACCGATCACGGATTGCAGGCGTCCATCACCGATCCCTTCAGCCCGTTGCTCAACGCGCAGAGCGTGCAACCCCAATACGAAGGCCAACTTCAGGAGACTCACCAGGTGGGAGCCAACGGCGTAAACCAGTTCATTCTTGCCGGCTCGTGGTACAGCGCGGTCTTTGGGCCGCCCAGTCTTGCTAAAGCAACCACGGCGGCTCCCTACGATCTTGATTTTGAAGGTCAGTTCTTCACCACACCTGGTAATGCGACCTTCTACACTACGTGGCCGCAGGGCCGCAATGTTACGCAGTACCAGATTTCCGACGATTATGGATGGCTGAAAGGAGCTCACAACCTGAAATTTGGTGTGAACTTCCGCCGCAACGACCTTACGGACTACACCCCGGGTGGATTCTTCTCAGCCATCCCGCTAGCCAACATCGCTTCTGAAAACAGTTTCCTCACGGGAACCGTGGACACCTTTCAGCAGGGCTTCCCCACGCGACCCACGCAGCCGCTGGCGATCTACAGCCTGGGATTGTATGCGCAAGACGAGTGGGCACTCCGCCGTTCGTTTAAATTGACGCTCTCCTTGCGTGCTCAGCACAATTCCAACCCGGTCTGTCAGACCGACTGCTTTGCCCGGCTTGCGGGTCCATTTCTCACTTCAACCCACGATCCGACCCAGCCCTACAATCAGGCGATCCAGTCAGGTCTGCACCAGGCTTTGCCAGACTACGAGCCAATCAGTTGGGAGCCGCGTCTGGGCTTCGCCTGGCAACCTTTCGGGCTGGACAAGACCGTAATCCGCGGCGGATTTGGCATCTTCTCCGACGTTTTCCCCGGCACCGTGGCAACCTCGTTCGACACCAACTCGCCTCTCAAGAACACATTCCTGACGACTGGTCTGCTGGCGCCGGGAGTTCCAGGCAGCGCACAATCAGCTGCCGTCGCCTCCAATGCTGCCTTTTCCGCCGGGTTCGCTTCCGGCCTTACCTTCGATCAAATCCAGGCAGCGCTTCCACCCGGCGCCTTCAGCCCGCCGGCTTTCACCAATTCGGAGAACAATATTCGCTATCCCAAATATGAAGAGTGGAACCTTGAAGTGCAGCAGGCGCTAGGGCAATGGAACTCAATAAGCGTGAACTATGTTGGGAACCACGGCTACGATCTCGCCGCGGAAAATCTGGGATTGAATGGCTACTGCGATCCCCTCACGTGCGCGCCGTCCTTAGGCGCCACGAGCTTCGGCGGTCTCCCGGCCGCCCCGCTCGATACCCGCTTCAGCACCATCACTGAGGTCGGCAACTACGGCGTCTCGAATTACAACGGCTTGACTGTGTCCTTCACCCGCCGAGTTTCAAACGCCTTCCAGTTGCAGGCCTCCTACACTTGGAGCCATGCCTTGGACGACGTCTCTAACGGTGGATTCCTGCCGTTCAACTTGGGCACGAACACCAGCATTATCAATCCGCAGCATCCGTATTGCTTCAGCTGCTACAACTACGGAAACGCCGATTACGACGCCCGCCATCAGGCCAACTTGACCTACACTTACCACACGCCCAAGCTCAACAATGCGTTGCTGAACGTACTTGCCAACTGGACAATCTCAGGAACCCTCTTCGTGCGTTCCGGCCTGCCCTTCACGGTGATTGACGGCGGAGACACCGGCACGTTGAACGGCTTCAACTACGGGAACTTCCTGTTTGCCGACAGCAATGTCGGACCGTTCTCCTGTAGCAGTTCGGCGGTGTTCAACAACTACGTCACCACCACGCCTTGCATGAACTCATCTGAGTTCACCGCTCCCCTCTCGGCTGCAGGCGTCTTCGGCTTCGGAAATCAGCGCCGCAACCAGGTTTACGGCCCGATGTACTTCAACACTGATTTGAGATGGGATGAGAAGGTCGATCCCCGATCACGGATGGCGTTAAGCTACCGGTGATCAAAGCACTCGCAGTGCAATCCCGAAGGATAAGGAGATCGACCCTTGAAGAAGAATAGCAAGTCTGCCATGAAGAAGGAACAGAAAGCGAAGCGGGCGAAAGCTCAGCGCCCAGTGCAGCGAGAACCCAAGGCAGTACTGGCGGAGCTGGTGGAGAAACTGAGAGGAAAGCTGGAGGTGAAGGCGACGCCGGCGAGCCCAGCAGAAGCGGGTCGGCAAGCTGAGCTGGGCCCCAATCTGGACCGACTGACGGTAGGAGTGGATCTGGGAGACCAATGGAGTCATTACTGCATTTTGGGTTTGCAAGGGGAGACGCTAAGCGAAGGGCAGCTGCAGACGAGGGAAGCAGAAGTGGTGGAGTTCTTCCAGGCCTTACCGCCGGCGCGGGTGGTGATGGAGGTGGGGACGCACTCGGCCTGGGTGCAAGAAGTCATCGCCGGCAAGGGACACGAAGTGCTGGTGGCCAACCCGCGGCTGATGGAGGGGTCGAAGCGGCGGAAGCGCAAGAATGATCGGATCGATGCCAAGAAGTTGGCGCGGCTGGGGCGGGTGGATCCACAGTCGTTGCCCCCGATCCGGCACCGCAGTCGAGAGGTGCGGCAGGATTTGGTGGTGCTGCGAGCGCGGGAGGCGTTGGTGGCCGCACGGACCGAGCTGATTAACGCCACCCGAGGTCTGGTGAAAAGTATGGGCACACGGTTACCCAAATGTTCGAGCCCGAGCTTCGGGCAAAAGGTAAAGGATGCGATTCCGGAAAAGGTACGGGAAGCCCTGCT
>Ga0335080_10001084_pt1 | contig 26093 bp, 23 predicted proteins | sample Lox_Sample_34_FD_206720 | JGI IMG/M metagenome (GOLD analysis project Ga0335080, IMG submission 206720) | Soil microbial communities from Loxahatchee National Wildlife Refuge, Florida, United States - Lox_Sample_3.4 | ecosystem: Environmental > Terrestrial > Soil > Wetlands | place: USA... | reverse complement strand
ATCGGAGCTGCACTGCCACAAGTTCTCTCCCGGCCTAGAATCCCGGGATTGGTTGTGACGCTCCTCCTTCGAGGGGGTAGATGATCCCCTCGCCTTCCGACCCCACACAGACCGTCTCTCTCCCATCCGGCGAGACGAGGCCGTAGTCTTCCGACTCAACCGCGCGAAGCTTGGCGGTCTGAAGATCGATCACCCAACTGCCGTCTCCGCGGACGAGAAGGCCGGGCCGGCGGACGTCGAGGCGTCGAAGGACGGTTACAAGACTCAGTCGAAGAGCGTGACCCTGACGGCGGGCGCGACGCTGTCCCTGAACTTCCATCTCGCGCCGACGGACTGACGCTACGCGGTGGACGGTCGCGGCGCCGCCCGTCCCATAAGATCTCCGGATGCCGACCTGGAAGCTGACGCTCGAGTACGACGGAACGCGCTATCACGGCTGGCAGTCGCAGAAGAACACGGACCGCACGGTGCAGGGCGTCCTGATCCGTGCGGCCCGCGAGCTTCTGGGCGAGGACGCCTCGACCGGCGGCGCGGGACGCACGGACGCCGGAGTGCATGCGATCGCTCAGGTCGCGCACCTGAAAGCCCGGAAGAAGATGCCGGAGATCGAGATCGCGCGCGGCCTGAACGACCGGCTCCCCTTCGACGTCAACGTGCTCGGGGTCGAGCCGGCGGCGCCGACGTTTCACGCACGCCACGACGCCGTTTCGCGGACGTACCTCTATCGCTTCTCCCGCCGCCGCACGGCATTCGACAAACGCCTCGTCTGGTGGATCCGGGACCCGCTGGACGCCGCCGCGATGCGCCGGGCCGCGAAGCTCTTCGAGGGACGGCATGACTTCGCGTCGTTCTGCGAGAACGCGGAGGGCCAGGCGTCCACGGCGGTCGTCGTCGAAAAGAGCGACATCGCCGACCTCGGCCACGAGATCCATTTCCGGATCCAGGCCTCGCACTTTCTCTGGAAGATGGTGCGCCGTCTCGCGGGAACGCTCGCGGAGGTCGGACGCGGGAACCTCGACGAGGCGGGCGTCGTGCGGCTTCTCGAGACGAAATCCTCCGAGCCTGCCAAGTGGACGGCGCCGCCTTCGGGGCTGTTCCTGGAAAGGGTCACCTACCCCGCGACTCCCGCCGCCCTTCGAAGGCCCTGAGCCGCTGAGACCCGCTGGCGGCGGCCGCCTCCCCGCTCAAAACCGCAGGCCGACGCCGAGCTGGAAGGTCCGGGGGCTCTGGTAGCCGGCAGAGCTCGTGGGTTTGCCGAAGTTCGGGCCGAGGCGGTAGTTGACGCCTGCCTTCGGCGTTTCCGTGAACGGATCGAACGCCGCAATCGAGGGATCGTTGAAGTTCGTGAGCACCGTCGAGTCGACGGCCACCACCGCGTGCTCGTTGAAGACGTTGAACACCTGAGCGTGGACGAAGACGTCCACTCCGACGGCGGCCGGCACCGACGCATCGAGCGCGAGGTCCGTATGCGTGACGTCGTCCGTCCGGAACGCCCCGGGCTTCGTGAAGAAATACCATGCGGTCCCCATTCCGAAGTGGCCTCCTCCCAGCGGCTGCGCGTAGCCGGGATTCACGACATAGGGTGTCGAATCGACGGACCCGACGGCCTCGTACCCTCGACTCGAGTCGAAGGACTCCAGAGCGCTGACGGAGATCGCCGCGTGGGAGACCGGGATCTCATAAACGGCCCACGCTCTCGCGCGGTGCCGCTCGTCCGGCGAAAAGGGAGCGATTCCCAAGCCGGTGAGGTCCCCGACGGGCGCGTTCCAGCTCGCCGACTTGTACTCCGGATACTCCTGGATCAGACCCCAGGCCGCGGCGCAGCAATTGAACTCGCCGAGAAAATTTCCCGTGAGGTGCGACCACGTGTAGGTGCCGGCGACGACGAGGCGCGCCCCGAACCGATACTGGGCCTGGATCTGTACCGCCGTGTAGGCGCGCTTCAGGAGATTCGAGTTGCCGATCTCTTCGATGTCGTAGACGTTCCCGAAGGAATCGGGCGGTGTCTGGCCGGTCGTCGTATCGATCCGTCCGCTGTACTGATCCGAGGTGTCCCGGCGAAGGAAGTCGGCGCGCACGGAACCCTGCGTCCCGAGAACCGCCTCGGCGCCGGCGGAGATCTCGCGGGTCGACGGTGAGCGGAGGCCTCCCGGGGCGATTCGCGTCGAAACGCCCGGAAGCGAGCCTGCGAACGGCGTCATCGCAACGCCTCCGTTGGCATCGAACCATCGAAAGAGCTGGTCGAGCGCGGCGGCCGTGGTCACGAGGGCGCCGGTGGGAGTCGACGGGTCGCAATTGATGCAGGGTCCTCCGTAGCTCCAGATGAACGTGGCAGGGTTGCCGGCGGGCGAGGAGGCGTTGGCGACGGTCTCCTGGATCTTCGCGACGTACCTCGCGTATCCGGCGTCGAAGACGAGACGCCCGCTGGCGCCGGGATCGAACCGCGCCGCCAGGCGCGGGGAGAGCGAACCGGAGTCGGACACGAGCGCTCCGCTGCTGTCCCGGTCGTGGTTCTTGTCCCAGCGGACCCCCAGGTTGAGGCTTCCATGGCGGCCCAGGCTCACGAGGTCGTTCACGTAGATCGAGTGGGTCTCGAGATCCGCGCGGGCGCCTGGCGCCAGGATGGGCTTCCAGGTGATCGTCGTGACTCCGGGCTGCAGAACCGGGAAGACTTCCGTTCCCCGAACGAGCGAGCTCGCCCCGATGACGTAGCCGCTGGGGCTCACGTCGTTCTGCTCGAGGGTCGACTCGCGGAAGAACTCGTAACCCGCGTGCACGTCGTGATCGCCAAACGACGCGGTCGAGAAGAGACGCGAAGTCTTGAACGACCATGCGTCGTTGTCGTACCGGCTCGGCGGCTGTCCCCCGTTCTGCGGCGCTCCAAAGCGCAGGCCGCCCGTGACGCCGGCGTCGGCGACCGTCGTTCCGTTGATGCGATCGGAAAGCAGGGCACCGTCTTCCTCGATACCGAATCGCCGGCGTGAGTACTGGCCTTCAAAAAACAGCGACGCCGACGCGACGTCGTTCGCGTTCAGCGCGAGCATCGAGTACGGCAGAGTCCGGTCCATCAGGGTGTCGGTCGAGAGGATGCTGCGGTTGAAGGCGTAGTTCGTCTCGTCCAGCCGATTGTCGATGTAAGAAGCGACGAGACTCGCACCGGGCAGCGGAGCAGCGGTCAACTTTCCCTCGACGCGCCGCTCGTCGCGCGCGTACGTATACGGAACAGGGATCGGGTCCACGTTGCCGGGACGTTCCGTCGGACGCGTCTCCATCTCCTGGCCGACGTCCCCGAGGCGTCCTGCTCCGAAGGCCCACAGACGGTCTTTCAGGATCGGGAAGCCAAGCGTGGCTTCGTAGACTGCGTTCACGTTATGCGCCCGCGTGTCGTGTCCGCGGGCGGCGTCGTAAGCGTCGTTCGCGGTCCACTGATCGCTCGAAAGGGTCGTCCGAAAGGTGCCGGACCACCGATTGCCGCCCGAGCGCGTGACCAGATTCACCACGCCTCCCATGAATCGGCCGAACTCGGCGGAGATCCGGCCCGTCTGAACGGCCGTCTCCTCGATGGCGTCCTCGATGAAGAGATCCTGCGGCTGCTCGCGCACGTTCTCGTTGACCACGACACCGTCCACGAGATAGAGCCCTTCGACGGATGCCGCGCCCGAGAGCATCAGGGCCGGCCGCGGGCTTGTGGCGCTCGCGAGACTCGAAGATGGGCCATTGTCGTTGACGCCGGGAGCGAGGAGCGCGGCGTCGCGAAGAGCGCGCCCCGAGGGAAGTTGGTTCATCAGGTGCTGGGCGTACGTCGCGCCGACGTCGGAGCCGCGAGGCGGTGCGGCGTCGGCGGAAACGGTAATCGACTCGGTAATGGCCGCGGGGCGAAGAGTGGGATTCCAATGAACCGTTCCTGCCGCCGGCAACGAGAGAGTCCGCGACAGCTCCTGCATGTTCTTCGCGGCGAGTCGGACGACGTATTCTCCCGGCGGCAGTAGCTCGAGCAGATACTGCCCGTTCCGGGAGGTCGTGGTCTCCCGCGTGCCCTGAAGCGCCGCGGAGGAGAGGTGCACCGTCACCCCGGCGAGAGGCGTTCCGTCTTCCGTGGTCACAACACCCGAGAGAGCGGCCAGCGGAATCCCCTGCGCCGAAGCGGCCGCGGCGGCCAGCATCAGGCCGATGCCGCCGAGGAATCGCTTCATCGCAGCCCGGTGATCAGATACAGGTCGGAGGGCGCGTTCATGTACGAGTAGGCGTAGGACGCGCCGTCGGGCGTCATCGCGAAGTTGTAGAACGGACCCAAAAGGCCGGCCCGATCCGAGGGCGTGAGCTCGCGCCAGAGCTCGCGCTTCCCCGTCGTCAGATCGATGCGTAACACGCGGGGGCTCAGGCTGGCTCCCAAAGTCTTGACCACCGGCCCGCCGCGAGGCCCGACGAAGAGCGAGCGCCCGTCGGCACTCCACAGAATGGGCTCGTCCTCGCCGACCCGGTAGCCCGGAATCGGACGGGGTGGCCCGCCTTCGATCGGATAGATCACTCCCTCGCGATCTCCCCCTTCACACGCCGCCTCCCTCCCGTCGGGCGAGATCGCCAGGCAGGAGTAGCCCTCGGGCGTCACCGCACGCAGGCTCGAGGTCCGCAAGTCCATCACGTAGCTCCGATCGCGATGGCCCGGATCGCTGGCGACCAGGAGCAGACGCTCGCCGTCCGGAAAGAAGGCGCCTTCTTCGAAGCGATGCCCCTCGCATGCCAGCTTCCTCGCCTCTCCGGCGCCCGTGGGCAGCAGAACGAGCGGCGATCCGCGACCGATCTCGTTCGCGACCACTCGGCTTCCGTCCGGGGAGATGGCCAGCGACCGTCCTTCGGCGAGGCGCTTTGCAGGAGAGCCGTCCATCGGCCGGACGTAGATCGTGTGAAAGTAGCCTTCACTCCCCTCGTCGAACAGCAGGGTCTTGCCGTCCGGCGTCATGGCCTTCGCCAGCGAGCCCTCGTGCCACGAGAGATCCCGTTCGGCGGTTTCGCCGGGCGCGATCCCTTTCATCGTGATGCGCAACGCGGCCAGCGAAGCGAGGACGTTTCCGTTCCTCGAGACGTCCTGGAGGCCGATGTAGGACGGAAGGCGCAGGAGAAGCCGCTGTTTTCCCGCCAGCGTCACCGCGTAGAGCGGCGTTCGCCATCCTCCTTCGTTGACGCCGAACCACACCTCGCGGCCGTCCGGCGACCAGGCCAGTCCGCTCGCTCGCTTCCAGCCGCTCGAGAGCACGCGGCGCGCTCCCGTGAGATCGACAATCTCCACCGTGACGTCGGCTTCCCGCTTGAGAAAAGCGAGCCAGCTGCCGTCCGGCGAGAAACGCAGGGCTTCGATCCAACCGGGCGTCTCGAAAAGGACCTTGCCGGGCGGATACTCCAGCCGCTGGCGACCCCCCTCTTTCCGAACGATCGCCAGGTCCTTGCCGCTCGGCGACCAGTCGGCCGCCACGACGTTGTCGGTCAGCTCGCGCGGGGCGCCTCCGGTGATGGGAACTCGCGCCAGCGTGCCGGCCCAGTAGTTGATCGGCGCCAGGGGGCGGCCGAGAAGCATCGCGATGTCGCCGAGCGAGGAGACCGACACGACATCGGCGTCTCCGACGTCGAGGCGCGACGCATCCCGACCATCCGTCCGCGACGTGAAGAGACGGATCGGAGCGCCGTTCCAGGCCGCGCCGTAAACGACCGTACGGCCGTCCGGAGCGAACCGTGCCGACCAGACGGTGCCGCGGCCGAACGTCAGGCGCTGAAACTCGGGAACGGGCCGCTCGGCCGAACGTCTCCCCAGCGAGACGCCCAGAAAGCCGGCGAGGATCGCGCCCGCCGCGGCGAGCGCCGGAACACGAAGCCGGCGCGACGGCGAGGCTTTGAAGGGCGCGAGGGAAACGCCGGAGATCTCGTCCAGGTGGTCGCGCACGACCTTGAGGTCCTGCGCGAGATCCATGGTCGACGAATAGCGATCCGGCGGCTTCTTCGCCAGGCATCGCTCCACGATCCAGCGCACGGGTCCCGGAACGCCCGACGACGACCGCTCGATCGGCTGGGGCGGCTCGTTGATGATGGCCGCGAGCGTCTCGACGTTCGACTTCCTCCGAAACGCTCGCGAGCCCGCGACCAGCTCGTACAGGATCGAACCGAAAGAGAACTGGTCCGAGCGAAAGCTCACCGGCTGTCCCGCGGCCTGCTCCGGAGACATGTAGCTGACCGTTCCGACGATCGACCCCTGGTGCGTGAGGGTCGTCTCGCCCGAGCCCGCGTCGCCCTCGAAGGGCATCCGCTTGGCCAGGCCGAAGTCCAGGATCTTGGCCGCGCCCTCCTTCGAGACCATGACGTTCTCAGGTTTCAGGTCCCGGTGCACGATCCCGACTTCGTGCGCGTGCGCCAGCCCGGAGGCGATCTGGCAGGCGAGATCGAGCGCGTCCTTCAATGGCAGCCGGCCCTGTGCCGTGATCTCGCGGAGGGTCCGCCCTTCGACGAGCTCCATGGCGATGAACGCGACGGGCCCGGCCGATCCGACCTCGTAGACGGTCACGATGTTCGCATGCGTGAGGGCGGAAGCGGCGCGCGCTTCCCTTTCGAAGCGTCTCACCCGCGCCGGGTCCGCGGCGTACTCCTCGGGCAGGATCTTCAGGGCCACGTCCCGCTCGAGGCGCGTGTCGCGCGCGCGATAGACCTCTCCCATCCCGCCCGCGCCCAGGCGCTTGCGGATCTCGTAGCCGCCCAGACGCGAACCGAACCTCGGACTCGTTGCGGTCGGAGCCGGCTTGCTCAACGGCTCCTCGCCGTCTCGGTCGAGATGCCTCCCGCATAGCGCCGCAGGATCATTTCGACCGTTCCGATCCGGACAAGGTCGCCGTCCTCGAGCCGGGAGGGATGCGTGACCGGTTTTCCCTTCAGGAACGTGCCGTTCTTGCTCCCGAGGTCTTCCAGGGTGGCGGCGTCACCGGACACGACGATGCGGGCATGACGGCGCGAGACACTGTGAACGTCGAGCCAGGCCACGGCGTCCCGTTCCCGCCCGACGATGTTCTCTCCATCGTGCAGGGTGACCTCGCGGTCGCGCAGGATCAGCTTGAAGACGATTCCCGGCGACAGGACGCCGATCGCCGGCCCGTTCGGTCTCGCATCGCCGCCGAAGGCGTAGCCGAAACCGTGAACCGTTCGGATGAAGCGCGGCTCCTGCGCGTCATCGTCGATCAGCTCGCGCAGTTCCCACACGAGGCGCGCCAGGTTCCCATCGGAGACGAAGACTCCCGGCCAGAGCATCTCCCCGAGCTCCCCTTTCGAGATGGCGTCCGGACGGCGCTCGAGCAGGAGTTCGAGAAGGCGAAAAGTCTTTGCCGGCACGTGGAGGGTCTTCCCGGCCCGCAGAAGCTCGCGGGTCCCGCCGTCGAAGACGCAGTCGCCGAAACAGAGCCGCATCTGCCGCTCCGATTTGGCGCCGATTATCCCCCGCGCCGCCGGCTCGAGGCGGCGCTCATGAAAGGCGAAGAAAGATCAAATCCGGACCGAAGGGTTCCGGCACCGAGCGCTGCCCGGTCCTCCCGAAACCCGATCACTTCCAAAGGAAGTGCGAATCCGAGCCAAAAGACTCGAGCGCCGTCCCGGAGAGAGGCTGTGCCCGATCGAGAAAGCGAGGAACACGGATGAACCGGTTGGCGACGCTCTCGGCTCTCGTCGTGACGGCAGCCCTCGGGATCCGATGCAGGGATTCGAACTCGATCTCCGGCCCGCATGCGCAAGGAGCACCGGCGACGCCGACTCCAACCGCAACGCCGGCATCGGCGGCACAACGAGCGCCCGACGGAGTTTGGGATCTTACCGACGAGGTCGTTGGCGACTCGGGGCCGGACTTCTGCATCTATCTGCCGCCGATCGGCGCGGTTTTCCACGGGACCTACACGATCGCGCGCAGCGGCAACACGCTCAACTTCATGCCCGAGGACGTCGTCGACTGGAGTTCCTATATCGCGACGCTGCAAGGAACGACGTTCACAGCATCCAACCCTCCGATCGCGGAGAGCGACTGCGCCCGCTACGACGAGTCGTCGAGCCTGTCGGGAAGCTTTTCGGCGGACTACACGCGGCTATCCGCGACCGAGACCTGGTCCTTTCGACTCGACTCGGGGCAGACGAAGACGCTGACGTTTCAGTGGTCGGCGGTTCGCCGATAGGAGGATGCAAATGACTAACAGAAGAATCGCGCGCCGCGGAGCGGCCACACTGTTTCTCGCACTTCTCGGAGTCGGATGCCACGACTCGGTGACCGGTCCCAGGGTCACTCCCACGCCGCTCGCCCCGACGCCGACGCCGACACCGACACCCGGGCCAACGCCGCTTCCCGGCAGCATCGTCGGCTATTGGACCGGAACGGCGAACTCGAACGTCAGCCCCGGCTGCGGTGAAGGAGCTGCCACCGCGAGTTTTCAGCAATCCGGAACCAGCATCACGGGACTTCTGGACGCGCCGTACTTCGCGTGCGGATTCACCAATCTCTCATTCCAGGGAACTCTGGTGGGATCCGACCTGAGCGGAACGGGAACCGGCATCGACGGCACGGGACTCGTGAGCGGGACGCTGTCGGGAAACAGTCTGGTCATACAGATCTTCGGCCTCGATGTCGATACGACAGAAGTGGACCTGAACCTCCATCACTGAGCCCTGGTCTTGTCGGTTCGAGCCGATAGAACCCGACGGTCGACGGAGGCGCCATGAGTCTCCACGTCGTCGGCATCGACATCGACGGGCCGTTTGCCGACATGAAGCTGCAACGTCTATGAACGCTCGCCGATCCGGCAGAGCTCAGCGCGTGAGCCGGATCTCCGCGCCGACTCCAGACCCGCAGCGGCCGCTCAATCGGCCGAGAGTCTGGAGGTGAAGAGAAGAAGCGGCCGCCGTCCCCGCGGGGGTGGCCGTCATCGGAACAGAGATATTGCGCGGAGAAGTTCCCCACCAGGCGGCTGCCGCTCAAAGTTCCCTCGAATTGAATCTCGTCGATGCAAAGCCCGGAGTTCGGCGGCTAACGGAGAGTGAACTTGACCCGTCCGTTCTGCTGAGGCGAGGTCACCGGGCCGGCAGTAGTCGCCGTCCAGCGCCGTCGGCTCGCGCGCGGTTCCAGACCAAATTCCCCGTCAGATCGGCACCCTGGGGCGGGGTCGGCGTCGAAACGAGGGTCCTTGGCGCCGTCGGGCCGTCCCTCTGGCAGCCAAGAGCGAGAAGGATCAGCGCATAGAGGGCCATCTCCACGATCCGCATCGGCAAGGCGTGAATACCGCTTCGGCGAAACCCGGTCATAACCGTCTCCTTCCGAGAGGCACAATGCGTCGCAGACGCCTCGCGAGTCCTTCGCCGGATCTTCATTTTCTCTTCCTTTCCGAATCGGCCGCTAGCCTCGCAGAAGAAAAAGCGTAGGAATCCGTCATGACCTCGCGCCGGGTCGGGACGCATCGTGCGACCAATGGAGGTCGTCATGAGCAACTCTCGTTTCGCGGTTCGGCATCGGCGGGGCATTCCCTGGCTCCCCATCGTTCTCTTCTCGTTCAGCGGCGCCGCAGCGGCGCAGAGCTACACCACGGTCGATTGCCCGGGCTCGCTCTTCACACAGGCCCACGGCATCAACGATCGCGGCGAGATCGTCGGAAATTGCGACGATGCGAGCGGAGGCCACGGGTTCGTGCTGTGGCGCGGGGCATTCACGCTCATCGACGCGCCGAACGCCACGCTCACCCGATCCCTCGGCGTCAACAATGCCGGAGATGTTGTGGGCCGCTACGAGGACGCGGACGGCACGAGCCACGGTTTCGTTCTGCGGCACGGCAAGTTCCAGACGATCGATCCGCCGGGTTCGACGTTCACCAGCGTCAAAGGGATCGATGACCTCGGAAGGGTCGCGGGGTTCTTCGATGACGCCGACGGCGCGTCGCACGGATTCCTCCTCGAGAAAGGCGTCTACACGATCCTCGACGTGCCGCACGCGAACGGCACGGCAGCCAACGGCATCAACGACCTACGTCACGTCGTCGGCCTCTACTTCGATGCCTCCGATGCCGGCCGCGGCTTCCTGACGAAAGGCAACGGAAGGACCGTGACGATCGACTTTCCGGGCGCCGAATCGACCGAGGCCGCCGGGATCAACGTCCTCGGCCAGATCGTCGGCGACTGGGACGACGCCACGTCGGAGCACGGGTTTCTGATGACGGCTCGCGGTTTCGAGTCGTTCGACTTCCCCGGCGCCCCCGACACGACGCCGTTCGGATTGAACGATGTCGGCCAGATTGTCGGCGGATATCTCGGCACCGACGGCCTCATTCACGGATTCCTGCGAACCTTCGGCTGGGACGGCCGCTGAGCGCTCGAGCGCGATGGGCGGGTCGGCCTCGCGCCGGCCCGCCCAGGGAGCCTCGCGGCTACTTCAACCCCTCGATCAGAAAGAGCTCGGACGGAAAACGATAGTGCGTGTACACGACAATTTTTTCGTCGGAGGAGACGCGGATGGTGCCGATCCCGCCGCCGGCCGAGGGATCGAGCGCCGGAATCTCGCGAAAGAGGTCGCGGCGTCCGGACCAGGGATCGAGGCGATAGATGCGCGCAAGCGGCGAGTCCGCGCTCACGACGTCGTCGGCCCCGCGCACGAAGATCGATCGCCCGTCCTGGGCCCAGTGGATCGGCTCCTCGCCTGGCTGAAGGCCCCGGACCTCGCTCGACGCGCTGCCGTCGGTGGCGTAGACGTGATACCGCCCATCCCCTGCGAGCGCGGTCGCGAACTTTCCGTCGGGCGAAATCCGCCCGCGAAAGGTCCCCTCCGGCGTCACGGCGCGGACCGACTTCCCCTCGACGTCTCGAACCCAGAGGCGCCGGTGCTGCCCTTTGGCGGCGTCCATACCCGCCAAACGAGTTCCGTCCGCGAAAAAAGATCCACAGGCTGCGGGATCGGTCGGCGGCAGCCGCCGCCGCTCGCCCGCGCCGGTCGGAATGAGAACGCAGGGGAATTTCGAGTCGTCTGCATCGAAGAGAAGGACGACGACCCACTTACCGTCCGGCGAAATATCGAGAGCCTCTCCCTCACCCAGGCGACGGGCGGGCGCCCCATCCGTCCCTCGCAGATAAATTCCGCCCTTGGGATCGTCCTCGACGAAGAGGACCTCGGAACCATCTGCGGTCAGGCCGACGACGTTCGAGCGGTCCAGCCAGGAAAGGTTCCGGGGTCGAGCCTGGCCCTGGACGAGCGCGTAGATCTCCGATGTCTCGACCACGCGCGAGACGAGGACGCGTCCGTCGCGCGCGATGTCGTGCAGGACGAAATCCCCGGCGAGCGTCGTGATGAGACGGTCCTTGCCCGAGAGGGTCACGGCACGAAGCTCCGTCACGACTCCGGTGAAATCGCTATACCAGATCTCCCGGCCGGACGGAGACCAGGCGATCTCGTTGGCCGCGATCCCGAGAGATCGGGGCTTCTCCGGCGGCGTCACGATGCCGATGTCCAGTCCGTCTTGATAGGCGACCGTCCGCCCGTCCGGAGACACTCGCGGGCGATTGATCCACGGCTCGTTCTCGTAGAGAACGGTGCCGATCGGATACTCGAGCCGCTGCGTCACGCCGGCGTCGTGGACGACGGCGAGACCGCGGCCCGGCGGTCCCCAGTCGGCCCATAGAGCCCGCTCGACGAGCTCGCGCGGCGCCCCGCCGGCGAGAGGCACCTGCGCGAGCGTTCCGTACATGAGACGCGGGTCGCGGACCGTGATGTTGACATGCGGCGGGCGGAGGAGGTTGCCGAAACTTTTCCCGAGGAGCACGGCCATCTCGCCGTCGGAGGAAATCGAAAGAACGTCGGCGCGCGGAAGTCCGAGCGAACGGGACTCCGTGCTTCCAATCCGCGTCTCGAAGAGCTCGAGCGGCAAGCCCTCCCAGGAGGCGCCGAAGACGATCGTCTGTCCGTCGGGAGCGAACCGCGCCGACCAGATCCCGCCGCGCCGGAACGTCAGCTGGGTGAAACGCGGCGTCGGCGGGGGCTTCCGGAAGAGCCGCTGCGCCACGATTCCGCTCGCGGCCAGAACGAGCAGCGCGGTGGCCGACGCGAGAAGCGGCCGCAACCACCTTGTCCGCGGCGACACCACAGCGCCAGCCGGGAAACTCGCCTCCGAGAGATGCTCCCGAACCGTCACGAGCTCGCGCGCGAGATCCTGCGTGGACGCGTAGCGGTCGGCGGGATCCTTCGCCAGACACCGTTCGACGATCCATCGCAGCGGCGTGGGGACCGCGGGATTGATCCGGCCGACGGGCTCGGGCTCCTCGTGGAGGATCGCCGACAGCGTATCGACAGGCCGATTCCGCCGAAACGGCGGCCGCCCCGCGGCGAGCTCGTACAGGACGGCGCCGAAAGAGAACTGATCGGAGCGAAAGTCCACCGCGTCGCCGTTCGCCTGCTCGGGAGACATGTAGCCGTAGGTGCCGAGCAGCTCACCGGGCTGGGTCATCGTCTCGGACGGCCCCTCGGCGCCGGCGCTGCGGTCGAAGGGCGAGCGCACGAGCTTGGCGAGACCGAAGTCGAGGATCTTCGCGACACCGTCGGGAGTCACGATCACGTTGTCGGGCTTCAGGTCTCGATGTACGACTCCGGCTTCGTGCGCCCGCGCGAGGCCCTGTGCGATCTGGGCTGCATAGTCGAGGATCTTTCGAGTCGGTAACGGCCAGGACCGGGTCATCTCGCGAAGTGTCTTCCCCGGCAGGATCTCCATCGCGATGTATGTCGCGGAGTCCACAGCGCCGACCTCGTAGACCGTGACGATGTTGGGATGGCTCAGGCCGGCGGCGGCCCGCGCCTCACGCAGGAAGCGCTCGCGTCGCTCGGGGTCCTCCGCGTGCGCCTCGGGGAGAACTTTCAGCGCGACATCGCGGCCGAGGCGAAGGTCGCGCGCCCGATAGATCTCTCCCATCCCGCCGGCGCCAATGCGCGACTGGATCTCATAGTCGCCGAAACGCGCCCGAGGACTCAGAGACACGGCGTCGCTCGGCACCATTCTCATCGAAGTTCGCGGGCCGTGGAGCGTCCGTTCGTGCAAACGAAGGAGAACCGAAGGTTCTCCGAAAGACTCGCCCGGTGCGCCCGATGGACGCTCCTACGGCACAGATCGAGGAGCAAACGGCATGAGCGTTCGGAAAGCGAAGCCCTCGGAGCGAAAGCAGCTTCTTCTCGCCATCGGCCTTTCCGTGGCGGGACTGCTCGCCTGCAACGGAAAGACGCCGACTGAGGCTCTCGTCGCCTCACCGACTCCCGAAACTCGACAATCCCCAACTCCCAGGCCCACGCCGACTCCGACACCCTCGCCGACGCCTGTGCCCGAATTTCGCCTTCGAGGAACGATCTACGACTGGGAAGGCGGCACCGTCCGAGACCATGGAGGAGTCACGGTTCTCGACGGACCTCAGAAAGGCGCCAACGCTCGAACGGACGCAACCGGAGGATATCTGCTCATGGGTTTGCAGCCGGGAACAATCCATGTCCGTGCGGGAGCCACCGGCTTCTTCACTCAAACGAAGGAAGTCACCATCGTCGGCGACACGACGCTCGATTTCACGCTTGACAGTCCTTGAGCCTGAAACGGAGAAGTGGACTCGTGAACATGAAATCGGCCTGGTACACACCGTCTGGCCCACTTGCCGTCATCGCGGCCGCACTTCTTCTCGTTCCTGCTTGCCGAAACGACGGGGCCACGGCGCCTGCCGCGCCGGCGAGCGCTCTGCGCATCTACGGCCATGTTGCCGAGTGGGCCGGAAGGGACGTCGGATATTCGGTCCGGGTTTCGATCATCATGGGCTCCCACCTCGGCCAGGAGACGCAGACCGATGGGGGCGGAAACTACGAGCTGACGGGGCTGCCGGCGGGCTCCGACGTCATCCAAGCCCTCGACTCGTTTCGAGACGAACGCGACGCGCAGTCCGTGACCATCACCTCGGACACGCGCATAGACTTGCTCCTCCAGCCGTCCGCATGAGTGTGCTCTGCGAACAGCAAACCCGCGCTCAGAACCGCGCGCCGACGCTGAACCGAAACATTCGCGGCGGCTGATAGAGGACAGGAGTCCCGAAGGTCGAAGCGAGCTCGTAGTTCACGCCGCGAACCGGCTTCGTCGTGAAGGGATTGAATGGCTGAAAGCCGTCGTCCGCCGTCAGCACCGTGGCATCCTCGGCCACATCGGCGTGCTGGTTGAAGACGTTCAGGACCTGCGGCTGGAGAAAGACGTCGAGCGAGTCGAAGAGCCGCAGCGTCAATGTGAGCGCGATATCCGTGGACGAGACGTCGTCCGTCCGGTAGGCGCCTCGGCCGGAGAAGAAGTAGTTTCCGGCCCCCGGAGGCTGGTGGTATCCGGGATTCGCGACGTAAGCGACGCCGCTCGGGTCCGAGAAGGAGACGAATGCGGTCGCTTCATAAGGTAGACCGGATGCGTACGACTCGAGCACGGCCATTCCCACGGCTCCGAACCGCGTCGGAAACTGGCCGCCTACCCAGAGCCGCGCGCGATTTCGCTGATCGCCGGGCAAGTAGCCGGTCGGATAGCTCCAGCTTTCGCGCTGGTACTCGGGATACGTGTCGACGAACTCAGGCGCCGCGGAGACGTTCTCGTTCTCGCCGACGACGTTGCCGGTGAGGCGCGACCAGGTGTAGCTGCCGCCCGCGAAGATCGCCGGCGTGAACCGATAGTCGATCCGAAGCTGCACGGCCTCGTAGCGGCGCCGCAGGATCGGAGAGTTCTCGAGGTACTCGACGTCGAGCGGCCCGTACTGACTCTCGACCTGCCCCGTTCCGAGGTCGATGCGGTTGTCGTAGAAGTCCGAGTAGTTTCGGTACAGAAAGTCCGCGCGCACCCAACCGCTCGATCCGAGCGCGGCGCCGGCTCCGAAGGAATATTCGGTCGCCGCGGGCGAGCGAAGGCCGTCCGGAGAGACGAGCCGGTTGACCCCCTGAATACGCACGTAGGACGGTGCCGATTCCATCCCGACGTTCTTGAACCAGTCCTGGACGATGGCCAGGGCCTGTTGAGTCGTCAGCAGATCGCCCGTCGGCGCGCTCATGTCGCAGTTGATGCAAGGTCCCGTGTAGTCCCAATCGAGAACCGAAGGCTGACCGAACGGCGAAAAGAGCTGAACGATCCCCTCGTGGAGACCGGCGACGTACCGGGCGTAACCGGCGTTCAGGATGACCCGTCCATTGCCCGACGGGTCGTACTGCGCCGCCAATCGAGGGCTCCAGGCGGAGCCTGTCGATACGCGCTGCCCGCCGCTGTCGCGGCTGTCGTTCGCGTCATATCGGACACCGAGGTTGAAGCTCCAGCGTCCCCACTGCCAGCGGTCGTTGAAAAACGCCGACTGGGTGAGGAATCGGTCGCCCCGGGACTCGTTCTCGATCATCCTCCATTCGAGCCCGGCGTTCGGGATGCCGTCGATGACCGGATAGACGACCGGATAGGCCTGGTTGTCTCGCAAGATGCTCGCGCTGGAGACGATGAAGCCGCTCCCGGAGAAGTCGAAGTCGGTCTTCACCGTCTTCTGGAACCACTCGTACCCCGCGCGCAGGTCGTGCGTTCCCATCCCTTCGGTCGTCAGGAGGTAGGACGTTTTGGCGAGCCAGGATTCGTTGCCGTAACGTTCCGGATGACCCGCGTAGCCGGCCGGGCTGTTCAGCGTGAAGTAGTCCCGACCGTAGACGTCGACGCGCGTGCCGTGCACGAAGTCGGAATACGGCGATCCGCCGCCCTCGATCTCGAAACGCCGCCGTGAGTACTGCGCCTCGAGAAACAGCCGGCTCGAGAGGACGCCGTTGTAGTTCAGCGTCAGAATGTCGTGCGGCGAGTGCGGGCTATCGAGCGATGTGAGATCTCCCGCCGGGAGGTACTGGCGGTTGGTCTCCGTCGGATCGACCCAGGCGAAGTCCGCGACCAGATTGTGCGAAGCCGTCAGGTTACCGGTCAGCTTCCCTTCGATCCGGCTTTCGGAAGTCGCGTGCACGTAAGGGATCAGGAGCGACCCCTGATCGCCGAGTTCCGTGTGCTCCGGCGAGAAGATCTGCTGCGAGTCGTTCTCCGCCTGACGCCGTCCGGCCGCGAAGAACCAGATCCGGTCCTTCCAGAGCGGCCCGCCGAACGTCGCCTCGTAGCTCTCATCCACCCTCTGGATTCGAGGGTCGACGCCAGATTCTTCCTCGAACACCTGGTCGTTGGGATCGAGCGCGCGCCACGCGTCGCTCGAGAAGCTCGTCCGAAACGAGCCGTGGAATTCATTCCCGCCGGAACGCGTCGCGACGTTGACGACGCCGCCGGTGAAGCGGCCGTACTCGGCCGAGACGCTGCCGCTCAAGACCGTCGTCTCCTGGATCGCGTCCTCGATGAAGAGGTCCTGCGGCTGCCCGCGGAGGTTCTCGTTGACCACCGCGCCGTCCACGAGGAACAAGCTCTCGAACGACTGGGCTCCGGAGATCACGAGCGCCGGACGCGTGTTCGCGCTGCCGATGTTGCCCGTCGGGCCGTTGTCGGTCACGCCGGGAGCCAGGAGGGCGACCGAGCGGAGCGTGCGGTCGATCGGGAGCTGATCGGTCAGCGCCTTCTTGTAGTTCGACATGACCTGCGTGGTGTCGAGCGGCGTACCCGCGCCGGCTTCTGCGGAGACGGCGACCGATTCCTCGACCTTCGCCGGGGACAGAACAACGTCCAGACGGCCGCTGCCCGCCGCCGAAAGCCGGATCGTCCGCTCGACGGTCTGCATTCCCCGCAGAGCGAAGCGGATGCGGTAGTCGCCCGGCGGGAGAAACGGCAGCACGTACTCCCCGTTGGCGAAAGTCCGCGCGTCGCGATGATCCTGGAGCTCGGCCGACTCTGCGGTCACGACGACTCCCGGGAGAGCCCCGCCGCCGTCGGCGGTCACCCGGCCCGCGAGTGTCGCCAGCGGAATCCCCTGCCCGAGCATCGAAGCCGATGCCACGAGCAAGCTCGTGATCGCGAGGAATCGCCTCATCGACGGGTTCTGAAGACGATCATACGATTCCGCGGCGAAGAAAAAGAGGAGACCCTCCGAAAGACTGTATGGCCCTCCGGAGGCCATCGTGAGCCCGTACGAGAGGGGGGGCTCCGATGCGCTTACCGAGAAATGCGACCGTCCATGCGGCGCTGATTCTCAGCGTTTCCGTCGCAACTTCGACCGCGGGCTGCGAGCACGCCAACCAGGTCACCGGACCGGTCGTGAAGGTCATTCCGACGCCGACCCCTGCGCCCAGCATCACCGGGAAAGTCCAGGGATCGATCCACTACGACGATCCCGACTGGTGGTTTCCCTGCGGCGAGGCGGCGGTCTCCGTAACCTTCGTACAAACCGGTTCGGCAGTCACCGCCTCGCTCGACGGAAACGCTTGCCTCGGCCGCGGACTGTTCGAGGGAACTCGGCTCGGGAATCAGTTGAACGGAACCCTGTCTCTCGATCGTCATGGCACCGCCACCGCGAAAGCGACCGGTTCCGTGTCCGGCGTGGGAACTGGATCCCGCGTTGACACGCCGCTTCAGCGGCTGCGCGCCGTTTCCGTCGAGACACCGGATCGGTACTGATGAAAGACGACCTCGACGGTTCCGACCCGAATCCGGTCTCCGTCACTCAATCGCGCCGCCTTCTTCACGGGCTTTCCGTTCAGGAACGTTCCGTTCTTGCTCTCGAGGTCCTCGAGCGTTGCCTGGTCCCCTGCCACGAGGATCCGGGCATGGTGCCGCGAGACGCTGTTGACGTCGATCCAGACCGCGGCATCTTCGTCCCGGCCCAGGATGTTCTCGCCTTCGTCGAGCGAGACCTCGCGGTCCTGCCTGAGGATGCGAAAGGCCGAGGGCCGCGCGTTTCGCGGAGCGGCCGCCTTCGCAGCCGGGCCCGAGAAGGCGTAGCCGAAGCCGTGCACGGTGCGGATGAAGCGAGGCTTGTGCGCATCGTCGCCGATCGCCTCGCGAAGCTCGTTGGCGACGCGCGCGAGATTTCCGTCCGCGACGAAGACACCGGGCCAGAGCAGCTCGAAGAGCTCGTCCTTCGCGACGGCCTTCGGCCGTCTTTCGAGCAGAACCTCGAGGAGCCGGAGCGTCTTCGGCGCGACGTGCACGACGCTTCCCGATCGGAGGAGCTCGCGGGTCTCCGCGTCAAAAACACAGTCCCCGAATCGGACCCTCATCGAGGCCTCCCGGCTCGGGGCCTAGAGCACGTCCGCCGCTTCCATCGCCTCGGCGAAGGCGGTCGTCCAGATCTGCGCGAGGGCCGCGACCTTTTCGTCGATGAAAACCTTCTTTCCGATCGCGACGCGGAGCGCCGGTCCGCCCACGCGGCCGATGTGCGCGAAGGGCACTCCCGCCTTCTTCGCGGCCGCGGGAACCGCCGCCTGCGCCTCGGGCGGATACGTCACGATCACACGCCCGGTGCTCTCGCCGAAGAGCGCGGCCGACGGCCGAACGCCTCCGACCTCGAGCGCGATCTCGGCGCCCATCCCCTTCTTCATGGCGCATTCTGCGAGCGCCACGGCGAGCCCGCCGTCCGAGACGTCATGGGCCGAGTCGAGCAGGCCGCCCTGCGCAAGCGACACCATCAGCTCGACCAAACGGTGCTCCGCGTCGAGGTCCACCTCGGGGCACGGCCCATCGTCGCGCCCGCGGATCGTCCGCAGGAACTCCGAGCCGCCGAGCTCGTCCCGCGTCGTGCCGAGCAGCGCCACGAGATCGCCGTCGCGGCGGAACGGCAGCCGCAGGCGCTTCTCGACGTCGTCGAGGAGGCCCACCATCCCGATCGTCGGGGTCGGCGGGATCGCGCGGCCGTCGGTCTCGTTGTAGAAGGAAACGTTACCCGAAACGACGGGGATCTCGAGCGCGCGACACGCGTCGGAGATCCCGCGCACGGCGGCCTCGAACTGGCCCATCACCTCGGGCTTCTCGGGACTGCCGAAGTTCAGGCAGTCGGTGATCGCGAGCGGGCGCGCACCGGTGCACGCGATCGAGCGCGCGGCCTCCGCCACGGCGATCGCGCCGCCGCGGTAGGGATCGAGCGCGCAGAAGAACGGGTTGACGTCGCTCTTGATCGCGAGCGCCTTCGACGTTCCCTTGATGCGAACGATCGCGGCGTCGCCGCCCGGCCGCTCGACGGTGTTGGTCTGGACCATGTGGTCGTATTGCGTCCAGATCCAAGATTTCTCGGCGACGTTCGGCGACGCGAGGATCCGGCGCAGACAGTCGCCGTAGTCCGACGGCTCGGCTTCCGAGACCCATTTCCCCGGCGGCGCCGGCGTCGGCGCGACACGCGGCCGGTCGTAGAGCGGCGCCTCGTCGGAAAGCGGCGCAGCCGGCAGATCCGCGACGATCTTGCCGCCGAAGAAAAGGACCACGCGGCCGGAATTCGTGACCTTGCCGATCTCGACGGCGTCGAGCTCCCATTTGTGGAAGATGCCGAGGACCTCGTCGAGCCTGTCGCGCCGCGCGACGAGGAGCATCCGCTCCTGCGACTCGGAGAGCATGATCTCGTACGGCGTCATCCCCTCCTCGCGGACGGGCACCTTCGAGAGGTCGATCTCGACGCCGCTGCCGGCGCGTCCCGCCATCTCGAAGGACGAGGAGGTCAGGCCCGCCGCGCCCATGTCCTGGATGCCGACGACGGCGTCGGTTTGGAAGAGCTCGAGACAGGCCTCCATGAGGAGCTTCTCGGTGAAGGGATCGCCGACCTGAACCGTCGGGCGCTTCTGCTTCGTCTCGTCGCCGGCGAACTCCTCGGACGCCATGGTCGCGCCATGGATCCCGTCGCGGCCGGTCTTCGATCCGACGTAGACGACCGGGTTGCCGGCCCCCTCAGCGCGGCCGCGGAAAATCCGGTCCTTCGCGAGCAGCCCGACATTCATGACGTTCACGAGGATGTTGCCGTCGTACGCCGGGTGGAACGTCGTCTCGCCGCCCAGCGTCGGGATGCCGATGCAGTTGCCGTAGCCCGCGATGCCGCGCACGACGCCGTCCACGAGGTGCTTCATCCGCGGCGCCGACAGCGCGCCGAAACGGAGCGAATCGAGCGAGGCGAGCGGGCGCGCGCCCATCGTGAAGATGTCCCGCAGGATGCCGCCGACGCCGGTCGCCGCGCCCTGGTACGGCTCGATGTACGAGGGATGATTGTGCGACTCCATCTTGAACGCCACGGCGAGGCCGTCGCCGATGTCCACGACGCCGGCGTTCTCTCCCGGGCCCTGCAGAACGCGCGGTCCCGAGGTCGGGAGGGTCTTCAGGTGGACACGCGACGACTTGTAGGAGCAGTGCTCGCTCCACATCGCGGAGAAGATCCCGAGCTCGACGAGATTCGGCTCGCGGCCGAGGATCTTCCGGATCCGCGCGTATTCCTCGGGAGAGAGGTTGTGCTCCCGGACGAGCTCTTCGGTGATCATGCGGGATCCGGGCGGATCAGCGGACCGCCAGCGCCGAGACGACCGACTCGAACATCTTGCGGCCCGCGTCGTTGCCGAGCAGGCCCTCGGCGCAGCGGTCCGGATGCGGCATCAGGCCGACGACGTTGCCGCCGGCGTTGCAGATGCCCGCGATCCCGTTGGCGGCGCCGTTTGGATTCGCGGCGTCGGTCGCGGCGCCCTTCGCGTCGCAGTAGCGGAAGACGATCCGCTTCTCGCGCGCGAGCGCATCCAGGACGTCGGGCGGCGCCGTGTAGTTGCCTTCCATGTGCCCGATCGGCATCTTCACGACGGATCCCGGCTCATAGAGCCGCGTGAACGGCGTCTCGACGTTCTCGACCTTGAGGAACACGTCGCGGCACACGTAGCGCAGGCCGCGGTTGACGCGCATTGCGCCGGGGAGGAGGCCCGCCTCGAGCAGAACCTGGAATCCGTTGCAGATGCCGAGGACCGGACCGCCGTCCTTCGCGAACTTCGCGACGCTGTCCATGACGGGCGAGAAGCGCGCGAGCGCGCCGGCCCGCAGGTAGTCGCCGTAAGCGAAGCCGCCCGGCAGGATCACGGTGTCGGCGCCCTTCAGGTCCGTCTCGTGGTGCCAGACGTACTCGGCCTCGCAGTCGAGGAGATCCTTCGCGATGTGGTAGCAGTCCTGATCGCAGTTGGATCCCGGGAAGACGACGATCGCAAACTTCATCCGGCCTCCACCACCCGAACGTCGTAGCCCTCGATGACGGTATTGGCGAGGAGCTCCTCCGCCATCTTGCGCGCCTCGGCCTCCGCCTTCTTTGCGTCGGTTCCCGCAAGCTCGACGAAGAAGACTTTCCCCGCGCGCACGTCCTGGACAGCCTTGTGTCCGAGGCGTAACAACGCGGCCGCGATCGCGCGGCCCTGCGGATCGAGCACGCCGGCCTTGGGGTACACCCGGACCTCGACTCTCATGCGTCGAACGCCTCCGACCCCGCGATCGGCTCGGCCGCCTCGAAGGGCACGTTCCATCCGGACCGCTCGAGCGCCTCGGCGAGCGCCGCGAGCGCCAGCGGCGGGGTGTTGTTGGTGCGCGACAGATGCGTCGCGATGACGCGGCGCAGCCTCGGCCCGGCCGCGCGCCGGACGACCTCGGCCGACTGGCGGTTGGACAGGTGGCCCCAGCCGCCGGAGATCCGGCGCTTGAGCGGCCATGTGTAGGGCCCGTCGCGCAGCATGTCCTCGTCGTGGTTGAACTCGAGCAGCAGCGTCGTCGCGTCGCGAACGAACTCGACGAACGAGGCCTCGGCGCGCCCGAGATCCGACGCGATCACCACGCGCGCCTCGCCGTCCTCGAACGCGTAGGCCACGGACTCGTTGGCGTCGTGCGGCGTCGCGAAGGAACGGAAGCCGAGCGCCCCGACCCGGCCGTCGCGCCCCGGATCGATGCGCACGAACGGCGAGAAGAGATCTCCCTCGAGCCCGATCGCGGCCGCGGTACCTCCCGTCGCGAAGACGGGACAGCCGAAGCGCGTCGAGAACACGAGCGCGCCGGAGGAATGGTCCTGATGTTCGTGCGTCACGAAGACCGCGGCGATCGATTCCGCCGAAAGGCCGCGCGCGACGAGGCGCCGCTCGATTTCGCGTCCCGAGAGGCCGGCGTCCACGAGCACGCGCGTGCCGCCGGATTCGACGACGCAGACGTTCCCGCCGGATCCCGACGCGAGAACGGTGACGCGCACGGGGTGATTATAGCGATCAGCTGTCAGCTGTCAGCTGTCAGCTGTCAGCCGGGATCCTCTCCGGGAAGACCCGAGCTCTTGCCGAACCGCTCACGCTGAAAGCCGAGAGCTGAAAGCCGACAGCTCGCTACTTCCCTGTCGATCCGAATCCGCCCGTGTGTCGTTTCGTCGCGGGAAGCTCGTCCACGCGCTCGAGCGCCGCCCGCGCGACTGGCGCGACGACGAGTTGCGCGATGCGGTCGCCGCGGGTGATCACGACGGGCTCCGCGCCGATGTTCGCCACGAGCACGCAGAGCTCGCCACGGTAGTCGCTGTCGATCGTGCCGGGAGCGTTCGGCAGGATGAGCCCCTTCTTCAGCGCGAGGCCGCTGCGCATCCGCACCTGCCCCTCGTATCCCTCGGGAATCGCGACCGCGATGCCGGTCGGGACGAGCGTCCGCCCGCCGGGCGCGACGACGAGCTCCGTCGAGACGGCCGCGCGCAGGTCGACGCCCGCGGCGCCCGGCGTGGCGTACGAGGGCAACTCCAGGTCTTCGCCGTGCGGCAGGACGCGGACGGGAAGCGAAATCTCCACGCCGCCGCTTCTTATCACGGCGCCTCCGGGGAGGCGGCGCGGGCATCCGCGGCGGGCTACAGCGACCGCGCGAGTTCGGGAGCGGAGAGCGGCGCCCGGCCGACGTTGCCCACGATCGTCAGCGAGAGAACACGCGGATCGAGCAGCCGCCGGGCTTCCGCGTCCATGTCCTCCGGCGTGACGGCCTCGATGCGGCCGAGCATCTCCTCGGGCGGCAGCACGCGGCCGTAATAGAACTCCTGGCGCGCCTGCAGGGACATCCGGGACACCGTCGACTCGAGCGACAGGATGAGATTCCCCTTGAGATTCTCCTTGGCCCAGCCGAGCTCTTTCGGCCGCACCCCGTCGCGCTTCAGGCGCCGCAGCTCCCGCAACGTCACGTCGAGCACGCGCGCGAGATTCTTCGGAGCGCAGGCCGCCGTGATGGTCTCGTATCCGCCGAGGCGATAGGAGTTGAGCGACGAGGCCACCGAGTACGCCAGCCCCCGCTTCTCGCGCACTTCCTGGAAGAGTCGCGAGGACATGCCGCCGCCGAGGACGATGTCGAGGAGGCTCGCCGCGTAGCGCCGCTCCGAGGCCTGCGACGGCCCCGCCATGCCGAGACAGACGTGCACCTGCTCCAGGCCCTTCCGCGAACGGACCTCGACGTGCTGGTGCGGGCGTGGTGCGCCGGGACCGGCCCCCCGCCGCCGGCCGCGGGACGGACGCCGGCGAAAAAGCTTCTCGATCGCCTCGACGACGCGCGCCGCGCGCACGTGCCCGGCCACCGAGAAGATCAGGTTGCCGGGAACGTAGCGGTCGCGATGGTACCGGTGCAGGTCCGTGACGCCGATCGATCGCACCGTCTCGACCGTGCCGAGGATCGGCTCGGCGAGCGGGTGCGTCTTCCAGAACGCGCGCACGAAGAGCTCGTGCACCAGGTCGTCGGGGTTGTCGTTGGCCTCGCCGATCTCCTCGAGGATGACGCCGCGCTCGACCTCGACGTCTTCGGCCACGAAGGCCGGCGACAGCACGATATCCGCCAGCAGATCGAGCGCGGCGGCGAAGTTCGCGTCGAGGCTGTGAGCGTAGAAGCCCGTGTATTCCTTCGTGGTGAAGGCGTCGACGTCGCCGCCCAGGCGGTCGATCTCGCGCGCGATGCCGACCGTCGAGCGCCGCCCCGTGCGCTTGAAGAGGACGTGCTCGAGGAAGTGAGAGATCCCGCGGCGCGCCGCCGCCTCCTCTCCCGAGCCCGCCCGCACGAAGATCCCGAGCGCGAACGAGCGCACGTCCCGCATCTCGTCGACGAGGACCGTCACGCCGTTGCCGAGCTCGACCTTCTGGATCATTCGCGACGGCCTTCTAGTGGCCCGGCGGGGGCGTCGGGAGGAGCGGGCCCGGCACGGGCAGCGGCTGCGAGCCGACGGCGGTGCCCGGGATCTCGTTGTCGGCGTCGCCGGCGATGAAGGACCACTCGTCGTAGTACTTGTAGCCGCGCCACTGCCGCAGGCCCTCCTCGTGAACCTTCGAGCGCACGCCGACGATCGGCCCGTTGGCCGGGCCCTGATTGGGCTGGCCGAAGGAGCTGAAGGCGCCCGGCGTCGGAGTCGGTTGCGCCATGGGCACGCCGGGCTGGCCCGGTCGGGGCTGGCCGGGCGGGCCACCGGCGGAGAACGGAACGGCGTCGGGCGATCCGAGGATGAGCAGCTTCCAGTTGTCGCAGCGGCACATCGGATCCTTCCAGAGCTTGCGGATCGTGCGCGGCCGGTTTTCCATCATCTCCTTCAGCGTGTTCGGGAACCGGCCGTAGCGCTTCTGGAACGCCTGAATGGCGCGCGCGTACTGCCGGCCGCGAAAGATCAGCTCCTCCTCGCGGTCGCGCTTCATGATCGTGGACAGCAGCGGTCCGACCGCCGCGAGCAGGATCGTGAGAACCGCAATGCCGATCACGAGCGCCACCAGCGTGTAACCCGCCTGAGCGCGGCGCCTGACGACCAACTACCAGTCCTTGTACGACGTGCCGTCGAGCGCCTTGCCGGGCGACCCGCTGTGGATGTCCACGATCCCCGGCGTCGTGGGCTCGGTCGGCGTGGACGTCGACGAGGTCTGGTCCTCGGGCGGCGCCTCTTCCATGGCGAGCACCCAGGTCTCGGCAGACTTCGTCATCGGATCGATCGGCACCTTGCGGATGTAGCCGTCCGTCACGAGGGTCTGGAGGTCCGGCGGAAAAACGCCCTTGTCGCCGTGGTACTGGTCGATGACGCTGCGGAGCGTGAAGAGGTCCTCCTTCAGCGTCGCCTCGCGCGCCCGCTGCGGCGAGTCGCGCAGCGCCGGCACCGCGATTGCGGCGAGGATGCCGATGATCGTCATGACGACGAGGAGCTCGAGCAGCGTGAAGCCCGATTGACGGGAACGGCGCATCACCAGTCCTTGTAGTACGTCCCGTCGGTCGCGCGGGCGTCCGACAGCGAAAAGACGTCGTAGACGTTCTGGCCGCCCCAGGACGTGGAGTCCGGCTCGTCCTGGTACGAGCGCTGGCCCCACTCCGCCTTCTTCGTCATGGGGTCGATCGGGATCCGCCGCAGGAACTTCTGTTTCTTGTTGAGCTGGCCGACGAGCTGCACGCCGTCCACGAGCGTCTTGAGATCCGGCGGATAGCCTTCCGACCCGATCTGCACCTGGATCTGCCCGGTGTCGGAGTACTGCTTGTACTTGTCGAGCGCGTCGCGCATCAGCCGCAGGTCGTACTTGAGCTCCATCTCGTTCTGGCGCTTGATCGAGTACTTCGCGACGGGGATCGCCATCGCGGTCAGGATCGCGATCATCGCGCAGACGACCGAGAGCTCGACGACGGTGAAGCCCTGTTGCCGGCGGCGGCGCATGGTTACTTCGTCACCTCGATCGTGGCCGAAGACGTACCGCCGGGCGCCTGTTCGAACGTCAAGGCGGACCGGCCGGGCGCCAGCGCCCGCAGCGCGATGCGGGCGACGGCTTTCGTGCCGGCGAGCACGGTGCCTCCCGGCAGGTCGAGCACCACGCGTCCCGGCTCGATGCGCGTCTCGGCCGCCGACGGATCCTCGAGCACGGGCTCGACGCCCACCACCGCGACGACGGCCGGGTCGTATCGGACGGCCAGGGCGGAGGGCGGCAGCGAGTCGCCCGTCGCCCGCACAGAGACCGTCATCGTCTCTCCCGCCTTGAGAGAAGACGAGGGCGGATCCAGATCGAACACCGGCGTCGTGGTCGCCGACGCGACGGTCACCGCCGGAGCCGGCGTCGCCAACGCCGCGCCCTGCGGCTGCGGCGGCGGAGTCGGCTGCGGGACGGGCTTCGCGAAGGGATCGGTCGGTCCGGCGCCCGGCGCCAGGTTGAT
>Ga0335080_10001083_pt1 | contig 26111 bp, 22 predicted proteins | sample Lox_Sample_34_FD_206720 | JGI IMG/M metagenome (GOLD analysis project Ga0335080, IMG submission 206720) | Soil microbial communities from Loxahatchee National Wildlife Refuge, Florida, United States - Lox_Sample_3.4 | ecosystem: Environmental > Terrestrial > Soil > Wetlands | place: USA... | reverse complement strand
AGACAGAGGAAAACGAAGACGAAGACCAGGATCAGGACGATTCAGAAGAAGACGAAGAAGAAGAGCCAACCCCGGAAAACATCAACCGACTGTTCATCCGTGCCCTGCGCCGCCGCGAGAAAGAACGTGAGGCCATCAACCAAAGGAAGCAGCAGCCCGTATCTCGCTGACCCTCGCAGTCCCCAAGAACGGCCGGGTGACCCATCCTTGCGAACCAAGGGAAAGCACGAACGCCAACAGCCGGGTGCCCCATCCTTGCGAAGCAAGGGTGGGAAAGCAACAACCTCGCCTGAAACTGAACAGCAAAACTCCCCGGAGGGGCGTCCCGAAAATAGCCCAGGGTGGACCCTAAACGCAGTGACGGGGGAACCCTGGGTAAAACGACGAACCCAACCCCGCGTCCCGGAGGGCCGCCCGATCCACCGTCCCCTTGACGAATTCCAGGTTCGGAGAACACGATGCAGATCTCAAACCCCGCCGGGTGCCCCATCCTTGCGAAGCAACGGTGGGAAAGCTCGAACAATCGTACCTCAACAACTCGCGCCGCCAGTCACCACCGTCTCCACCGCGGCGCTCGGGTTGTAAAATAGCCGTTGGCAATTGATATGACGGGGGTTTGACTGATATGGCTGGTTCTTTAATGGCCGGGAACCCGGCAATGAAGCAACTTTATGCCGACCTCAAGCGGCGCATGGACCAGGCCGTCACCGGCTTTCAAGGCAATCTTGCCTCAACCCGCACCGGCCGGGCCAGCGCCCACATGCTCGACCAGGTGAAGGTGGACTATTACGGCACACCTACGCAGATCACACAGATGGCGCAGGTTTCCACGCCCGAACCGCAGATGATTCTCATCCAGCCCTACGATCCTTCCATCGTGAAAGAGATCGAGAAGGCCATCCAGGCGTCGGACCTCGGCTTCAATCCCCTCTCCGATGGCAAGCTCATCCGCGTGCCCGTCCCTCCCATGACCGAGGAACGCCGCCGTGAAGTTGTCAAGCATCTCAAGGGTATCCTCGAGGATCACCGCACTGCTGTCCGCAACGTCCGACGCGACGGCAACGATGCGCTCAAAAAACTCGCGAAGGACAAGAAGATCAGCGAAGACGATGAGAAGCGCGCCATGGAAGAGGTGCAGAAGATGACCGACGAAGAGATTCGCCGCATGGAAGAGCTCTCGCGCAAAAAAGAAGCTGAAGTCATGCAGGTTTGAACAGCACAGCTCCTCGGCTGGAGCTTGTCGCAAGACAGATAGACCGCAATGCCGATGCAGATTGCGTTGCGGCCTTTTTGTTTGCATCAATCGGGCTCGACGTCGCATCGTGTGGTTATGCCTCACAGCCTGCAAGATACAATTGCTCTCCTTGAGCGCACGCCTGGCGCTCTCGACGCTCTCCTGCGCGGCCTTCCGAAAGCTTGGACGCAGCAGAACGAGGGCGAAGGGACCTTTACCGTTTTCGATGTCGTCGGCCACCTGATCTACGCCGACAAAGAAGATTGGATCCCTCGTGCGCGCAAGATTCTTGAACACGGGGAGACCGTGCCATTTGATCCGTTCGATCGCTGGGGACATCTCGCACAGTGCCGGGGAAAGACCCTCGCGCAGTTGCTCGACGAATTCGCGCAGGTTCGATCGCAGAGTCTCGATGCCCTGCGTTCATTGCATCTCCGGCCGGATCAGCTGGCGCTCAATGGGAAACATCCGGCCCTCGGCGCGGTGACGCTCTCAGAGCTGCTGGCAACGTGGGCCGCGCATGACCTGACGCATCTCCACCAGGTCTCGCGCATCATGGCGAACCAATATCGCGATGAGGTCGGCCCGTTTGCGGCGTTCCTGGGCGTGATGAAGTGCAACGGCCACGGTGGCTAGAGCAATTCCTGAGTAGCTGTATCCCGAAGCAACGGCACTCAAGTCGACGCGACCCTCAGGGAGCGGCGACCCTGCGCGATCCTGGAGCCGCTATAGCAACTTCAGGAATTGCCGTAGAGCAAACAAGAGGGTTCCGCGTGCATCTATTTTTTCGGCCGCTTGTAGAAAGGAATCGCGACCTGTTTCGCCCGAACCTTGTTCCCGCGACACTCGACGATCACATCCGCTCCGCTGGCCGCGACGCTTGCTGGCACCAGCGCCATCGCGATGTTGATCTTCAGGAACGGCGCAGGTGAACCCGATGTCACAACACCTATCCGCTCGCCCTCCAGCGACAGCACTGCGTACCCGTCGCGTCCAATGCCGCGCTCGACCATCTCAAGTCCGATGATCTTGCGCTTCGGACCGCCGCTCGCCCGAACCTCAAGCAGCGCATCGCGACCGATGAACTCGCCTTTGTCCAGCTTCAACCAGCGGTCGAGCCCCGCTTCGAGCACGTTGATCTCTTCCGAGATCTCGTGGCCGTAAAGGCTCATCCCCGCTTCGAGCCGTAGCGTGTTGCGTGCGCCGAGTCCGCAGGGGCGAATGCCGAACTCTGCGCCCGCCTCGAGCAACGCACTCCACATCTTCACCGTGGTTGCTTCATCGCTGGGAATGTAGACCTCAAATCCGTCCTCGCCGCTGTAGCCTGTGCGCGCGATGAGCACATTGTGGATCCCGGCAACTTGCCCCCATTTGAACCAGTAGTTCTTGATCGCACTCAGATCGACCTTCGTGAGTTTCTGCAGAGTCTCCAGCGCACGCGGCCCCTGCAGGGCAAGTTGTGAGTAGTAGCTGGAATAGTCGGCAAGATGAATGCCCGGAAACCCGCCAACCTGCTGGCGGATCCACGCATGGTCCTTGTCCTTCGTCCCCGCATTGACCACCAGCAGATAGTCGTTGTCGCTGAGCCGGTGCACGAGAATGTCGTCGACAAACGTGCCCTGCGGAGTCAGCAATGCCGAGTAATGCGCCTGTCCGTCCTTCAGCCGCGACGCGTCGTTCATGGTAATGTGCTGAACGGCAGCCAGCGAGCCGGGGCCGCGGAACTGGATCTCGCCCATGTGACTCACGTCAAACAATCCGACACCAGTGCGCACGGCCATATGCTCGGCAATGAGCCCGCCACCAGCGCCCGGATATTCGACCGGCATGTCCCATCCTCCGAAATCGACCATCTTCGCCTTCAACGCGCGGTGAGCGGCGTTGAGCGCGGTCTTCTTGAGCGCAGGAACAACGGATGTTGCGGAAGTGGACATGGAGTTCCTCTCTTCGTCGGGCAGGATCTACCTTCCAACGATAGGCAGCCTCCGCGCGCCGGTCAAACGCGCTGGTTCACAGCTTAAGATGATGAGTCAGAGGAAACGCGCCCTTGAACCCGTTTCGTGGAATCCTCATGGTCGTCGCCGCAGCCCTCGCGTTTTGGCGTGGATGGCAAATCCACACTGGCCGCTACGCGTGGATGGCCTACTGCCTGGGATTCCTTGCCCTCGGGCTCGCGGCCTGGCACTTCACCAGCGGTAGAAGCCGTTTGCCTTAACTGCTGGAGATTTCCGCGCACTATGGAGTGTCGTTCCTGTACGCGCAACATGATTCGGAAGTGTCTGTAGAATTCCTATGGTCGCCGTCTCGCTCGCCAGAAAGAACTAACACCGAGATAAAGAAAGATCACGACAATTGCCACGGCCGACAGAAACGTCCGATGATCTGGCCCGTGCTGCCAGCTTGCGTGCGTCCGCCAGAGCACCGGCGCAAAGACCACCACGGGAAGCAGAAAGAATACACCGAGCACTTCGAGCAAGATCTTGCCCCCGACCGTACGAAAGGGCTTGAAGAAGCCCGAGATACCGCGAGTTACGCCGCGCGTGGCCTGTCCCGCGCTGCGCCCGCGCTCAGTGGCCGTTGCCCCTGAAGCGGCTTGCACAGGCGATCTCGCGCCTTGCGCACCCTCCCCCATGATGGCCTGACCGGCCATGCGGCCGGCAACGCGCAGTCCAGTTCCCAGAACGCGGCCAATGGATTGAGGTCTCACTTCGATGACACTCGGAGGGTCCAGCTCGCTGCCGGAGACCCGGTTATGATGGTAGCAGCGACGGACGCCGGCCGACCTCTCGGCCTCCAACCGGAATGCCAGTTGCCCGGTGTCCGTTTGCGAAGTAAGGTATATAAATCACTTGCCGCCCCTGCGCCATTCCCCGCGCTGGCCGCTGCTTGCCGGAGGAACCCCGTGACATCTCGCCTGCGCGAACTGATCCAGCAACTTGGAGAAGCCATTCATGAATCCGTTATCGAAAGCGAGCAGATCGCGGGGGTTGTACAGGACATTCGCAAGCACGGATTCGACGTGCTCCTGATGCTCGAAGCCACGATCGGGCTGAATGAAGTGTCAAAGGATGCAGAAAACGCCGAGGGCGGATCGAACGAAGAGGGGAACACGTTTACAAAGAACGATGTAAACTTCCTCCGCTCCCTCCGGATCTCCATCGAGGGCGAGGACGAGGACGACAACGAGGCCCAGGCCGGGTGAGGTCGTTCAAATCCAGTCTGAACTCTCCGAAGGCTTTCCTTTTCGATAGTTGAGAGCTGCTCCAACTTTCTGCTGCGTGCCCGTCTCTTCTTCCGATCCTCGAAAAGAATGTAGATGGTTACGGCGCACAGATAACTCCGCGGCTACTTTCTGCGTCTGTACTTTTGTAACCAGTTGCGGCAAGTTCCTGGGGGGCGAGAGTCCTTTGGGGAGGCGAGTAGCTGGTCACATACTACGGGTCAGCATTGATCCCTAACAGATAAGACGAAATTAAACACACACATCGGCACTGCAAGCACATGCAAGTTATTTGTTGCCCGTAACCAGGTCAGGGAGCTGGGCTGGTATCTGCGCTGGACGCGCGGTTGCTATACGTGTCTCTCTGCAGATGCTGAAAGCAAAGAAATTCAGCTCTTCCGATCGAATGTGGAAAACACCCCACCAAGTGAGGACGGCGAAGCTATGCGCAAAAATGTCACGACCGTTCCCAATAACGAACCACACTGGTTCGCGGTGTACACGACGAGCCGGCATGAGAAGCGGGTGGCACAGCATTTAAGAGAGAGAGAAATTGAGAGCTTTCTACCTGTCTATCGTACCCAGCATCGGTGGAAGAGCGGAACGCGTGCGATGCTGTATCTTCCTTTGTTTCCTGGCTATGTATTGGTTCGGATCGGTGGGAACGATCGCGTAGGTGTGCTCGAGGTACCCGGGGTTGTCTCGATAATTGGGACAGCACGGCGGCCAACTCCGCTTCCGGATTTTGAAGTGGAAGCATTGCGGGCCGGTCTGGATCCGATGCGTGCCGAGCCGCATCCGTTTTTAACGGCAGGCCAGAGAGTGCGCATCAGAACGGGCGCTCTTGCTGGATTAGAAGGAATAGTCATTAGAAAAAAGAGCGGATTTCGAGTTGTGCTTTCACTCGATCTCCTCATGCAGAGCATCGCAATAGAGGTTGACGGCGAAGACGTGGAGTCAGTTGACACGTCACTTTCGTTCACGTTGCAAACCATAGATGAAGACACATCACCGCAGCCGCATAGCGGACAACCCTGCACCATTTAAGCTGCCTTGATCCCTACCCTGAATCGACTCGGGTGATTCCTCCAGCACCGGCACGACCAAACTGAGGGAGCCCGAGAGAACCTACATCGCAAGCCCATGCGCACGCCGAGGCGAATTTCATCTTTAAGGATTCGCAAGGGCATGGAAACACCAAAGCGGGGGTATCGCGAATGCAAGGAAGAAATAGTAATGCTTTAAAAATATTGGAAGTCGACGAAACGATCCTTGGAACGACCTCAACAATCAGCATATTGCAAGAAAAATTTCCGGCCTCAACGTGGAAGCGCCCAACACCTTTCCTTGCCGCTGCCGTGCGGCGCGCCTTCTCAATGCGCTACACCATGGCCAAACGTGCGATCGACGTTCTCTTTTCCGGCATGCTCATCATCCTGTTCTTCCCGGTCATGCTGGCAGTGGCCATCGCAGTTGCCATCACTTCACCTGGGCCGATCTTTTTTACACAGGAGAGGCTCGGTCGCTTTGGCGTGACGTTCCGCATTATCAAGTTCCGTTCGATGTATACGAAGAAACACAAGAGCAATGTGCACGTGATCAACGAACATCATCCACACAACGAAGCTGCTTACCCACTGAACAAGGAAACACCTGACCCGCGCATCACGCCGGTTGGCCGAATCATACGCAAGCTGAGCTTGGATGAGCTGCCGCAGTTGCTCAACGTTTTGAAAGGTGACATGTCGTTGGTGGGACCGAGACCGATCGTGGAGGCCGAAGTGCCGCTCTACGGTCAGCACTTTGCTTACTACGATCTCTTCCGTCCTGGGATTACCGGGTTATGGCAAGTTTCGGGCCGCAGTGATGTCGGTTATGAGCGACGCGTGATGTTCGACCGGGAATACGCCACACAGTGGAGTTGTGCGCTCGATTTCAAGATTCTGACGCTCACCATCCCCGCTGTGGTGACGATGCGCGGAGCATACTAGAACCCACAACCCGGAGGTTGCACATTCCATCCAAATCACAATAAGAGGCTAATCGGGGATGGAAGAGACGCTTTGAATCTGGGTACTGGCAACCATGAGCCGCACAGGGCGCAAAAGCACCTGCGCGGCTTTGGGATTTCAAGACCGGAAGACAAGAACATGAGCAAGATCATGGGTAAGTATTTACGCATGCTGATCGTCTTTTCAGTTGCCCTGACTCTAGCCGCAGCGAGAGCACAGATCGAACCGTCGACTTTAAATCCGAGCGAAACGCAGCAGCAGGATACGACCACTGCGAACTGCTCGAATGGAGATGTGGCGGCGTGCCAATCGATGAATCCGTCGAACTCGTCTCTCCCGGGGCAGACCGGAGGAGGGGTAGGTTCGTCATGGGGATTCCCCAGTACGACTCCGGGAATGCCGGGGTCACCGATGACAGTGTACCGAGACAACGCAGATGGGATCGATCGTGTCGCTACGCTCCGGCAACGGCCTCTCACTCCAGCCAAGCCGAAGCCTCTCACAGAATTTCAAATGCTCGTGGCCGGTTCCGTAGGTCGCATTGTCCCGGTCTATGGCGCGGATCTTTTCACGGAGGTTCCAGATACCTTCGCGCCCGTGCAACGGCTGCCGGTGACTCCTGACTATGTGATCGGACCGGGAGATGAGTTGCTAATCCGCACGTGGGGTCAGGTTTCCCAAAACCTGCACCTCACCGTGGATCGCTCCGGCTCTATTTACATCCCGCAGGTGGGCGAGTTTCGCGTGGCGGGGTTGCAGTTTCGGCAATTGCAAGGACTCTTGAAGGATCAGTTCGATAGAGTCTACCGGAATTACGACCTCAACGTTAACCTCGGGCAGTTGCGATCCATTCAGGTCTTTGTTACAGGCGAAGCACGTCGTCCGGGCAGTTACACGATCAGTTCGCTGAGCACGCTGGTGAATGCCATATTTGCTTGCGGTGGGCCGAGCCCGAATGGTTCGCTCCGGCACATTCAGCTCCGGCGCAATGGAGCGTTGATCGCGGATTTCGATCTATATGATCTGCTTTTGAACGGGGATAAGTCGAGGGATGTCAACCTTGCGACGGGTGACGTCCTGTACTTCTCTCCCATCGGAGCGGAAGTGGCCGTAATCGGCAGCGTACACATTCCCGCTATATACGAGCTTCGCGGGCATGAGTCTGTGGGCGAGGCACTGGCATTGGCCGGGGGCGTCTCGGATGTCGCGAATTCCTCATCATTGGAAATCGAGCGAACCAAAAAAGAGGTTGAGGGCAGCTCCCGTGTCGCCATTGACGTCGCGATGAATGCTTCCTCGCTTGCCGCTCCACTGCGCGATGCAGATATCGTGCGCGTGCGTGCGAATGCGCCGAAATTCTCGAGGACGGTGACCCTCCGCGGAAATGTAGCTTCTCCCGGACGATTCGCATGGCACGAGGGAATGCACGTTAGCGATCTGATTCCCAATAAGGATTCACTGCTGACACCTGACTACTGGCTGCGCCGTGAGCAACTCGGATTACCCATAGCCGACTTCCAGCCTATGCTGCCACCAGTGAAATCGGAAACGCTACCGGCACAGGCTGGACAGACATCCTTCAAGCCCGCAACACCCGCCGATGTCCAGACTATCAGCAGCGGTTTGTTCCCTGGCCTGACAGCCGGGGTTCCAGAGGAAACCGCCGCGCCTCAGGGAAATACGGAACAGTACCAGTCCCTGGCTGCTTCGAGCGAGTCCGAAGCAGAGACAAAGAACGCGCAGGCTGGTGCGAGGGTCGAGCCTGCATCTGAGCCACTGAGCGAAGTCCTGGGCTCAGGACCGCACCTGGTCACGGCTCCTCATTTCCCCATTCAGACGCAGGTTGTAAAGACTTCACCTGATATTGACTGGAGCTACGCAGTCGTGGAGCGAGTGGACAAGGGGACCCTCACGACAAAACTCCTGCCATTTGACCTTGGCGCCCTCGTAATGAATCACGACAGGAGCGCCGATGTGGAACTGGAACCTGGAGACGTGATCACGATCTTCTCGGATGCAGACATTCGGGTGCCGAGAGCCCAGCAAACCAAGTACGTGCGTCTCGAGGGCGAGTTTGTCCATTCCGGCGTTTACAGCGTCAACCCGGGCGAAACTCTTCGCGAGTTGGTAGCTCGTGCCGGCGGCCTGACGCCACAGGCCTACCTCTACGGATCGCAATTCAGTCGCGAAAGTACGCGCCACGAGCAGCAACAGAGGCTCGACGAGTACGTCTCCGCGCTCTCATATCAGATCGAGATATCGGCTTCAAACAAAGCCTCATCAGTGGTGAGTGCGCAAGAGGCAGCAACAGAAGGCGCATCGGTTGCCAGCCAGCGGGAACTCGTGAACCGGTTGAGGCAGCTTCGAGCTACAGGACGCATCGTGCTTCACATCGAGCCGTTCCACTCCGATTTGAGTGCGCTGCCCGATATCCTCCTCGAGGATGGAGATCGTTTTATTGTGCCGCCAATTCCATCTACCGTCGGCATCGTTGGCGCCGTCTACGACCCCAATGCGTTTCTCTATGTTGCCCATAAGCATGCGGGCCAATATCTTCAGACTGCGGGCGGTCCCAATCGAAATGCCGATAAGAAGCAGATCTTCATCATTCGTGCTGACGGTTCCGTGGTAAGCCGCCAGTATCTCGATCACACTCTCTGGACCGGAGATAAATTCGAGTCACAGGTAATCTATCCGGGCGACACGATAGTTGTCCCGCAACAACTCAACAAGACTACTCTTTTGCGCGGCCTGACAGATTGGTCCGCGGTGTTCTCACAGTTTGCCCTTGGAGCTGCGGCGATCAACGTTCTCAAGTAGAGCTAGTCGCCATTCGGAGTACAAACATCATGGTGAACAAGCGAAATGAAGGAACCACGAAAGAATTGCCTGAAGATATTGTGTTGCCCCCGATCTCTCTCTTTGAGCAGGAGGACCTGACATTTCTCGATGTGCTCCTGATAATCACGCAGCGCAAGAAGCTGGTCGGAATTGTGACGGCAATCTGCACGGGGATCGCATTGCTCGTTGCTTTCACATTGCCCATGGAGTATACAGCGACTGTGATCATTCTTCCCCCTCAGAGCAGTGCTTCGATGAGCACAATGCTTGCGAGCCAGCTCGCGGGAATGGGAAGTGCTGTAAGCGGCATGGCCGGAAGCATGCTGGGCATGAAGAATATCAATGACATGTATGTGTCGATGATGAAGAGCCGCTCGGTGGAGGATGCGGTCATCCAGCGATACAGCCTGCAGTCGGAGTATCACAAAGCCTATCTCGCAGAGACACGCAAGGCGCTCGAAAAGCACACGCAGATTGACGGATCGACGAAGGACGGCCTGATCCGCTTGAACTTCACCGATCGCAATCCCAACCGAGCAGCGGAGATCGCAAACGGATACGTGGATCAGTTCCGAAACCTCTCCCAAAATCTGGCCATCACGGAAGCGTCGCAGCGCCGTGTGGTTTTCCAGAACCAGCTCGATAAGACAAAGACTGACCTCGAGAATGCAGATGAAGCCCTGAAGCGTACGCAACTTTCTACTGGTATGGTGCAAATAGACGGCCAGGCTCGCGCCATGATCGACTCGGCCGCGCGCTTGCGAGCGCAGATTGTCGCCAAGGAAGTTCAGATTGAAGCCATGCGTTCCTACGCTGGAGACGAAAACCCGGCGCTAACACAGGCGCAGACGGAACTTGAGGGGCTTCGCGCTCAGTTCAACAAGCTAGTGGGATCGAAAGGTGGTTCAGATGACCTCTTTCTCCCCAAAGGGGCGGTCCCCGAGGCGGGTCTGGAGTACGTTCGACGCCTGCGCGATGTGAAGTACTACGAGGCGATCTTTGAAGTTCTCGCCAGGCAGCTGGAATTGGCCAAGCTGGATGAAGCGCGTGAGGGTGCGTACATCCAGGTCGTAGATCCGGCTGTCGCTCCAGAACAGAAGTCGTTCCCGAAACGAGGGCTCTTCATGATCGTGGGAGTCACAGTCGGGTTTACGTTCGGAGTTATGCTAGCGCTCCTTCAAGGTGGGCTGGTGCGCATGCAGCAGAATCCGGCAACCAAAGAAAAACTCGACCTCCTGAAGAGTTCGCTCTGGAGCGATAGACGTAAGAGGAAGCATAAGAGGGTAGAGGAAGAGGTTCGCGCATTGCAGAATGCCCGCCCTGAAGCTACCTGATCATCGGGCGCAGTCCTTCGCACCAGGCGTCGTAAAAGTATACGCGGGCATGACAACTGTCGCTCACGAAGTTGGCGCCCACAGGGCCTCGCTCCTCAGACAGTTGCGATACGTTCTTAAATTCCAGATTCGGCCAGGACTCATGTTGATAGAAACGAACACCCCGCAATCGCAATCCGGGCGGCTTTGGCAAACGTTCAGAGATTTCCTGCGCTACAAGCTTGCGCATGCAATTGGACTAGATCGGGCCATCGCGTTCACCGTCCTGGGCCGAGTAGTGCAGGGGCTTGGCAGTGTGGGAAGCGTGCTGCTGATTGTGCACTTTCTGACAGCCGCCGAGCAAGGATACTACTACACGCTGTGGAGCCTCGTCGCATTGCAGAATGTGTTCGAACTGGGCTTCTCCTTTGTAATTCTGCAAGTCGCAGCGCACGAGCGTGCACACCTGGAGTTCCAGAAAGACGGCTTCATCTCAGGGAGTGAAGCGGCCCATCTGCGTCTCGCATCGCTGCTGCAGCGCGCGGTCAAATGGTACGCCGGCGCGGCGTTGATTATGGGGATCGTACTGATGGCCGGCGGGACACGGTTCTTCTCGATGCATCAGCAATCGCAAGTGCAGGGGATGTGGGTTGGTCCGCTGAGGGTAACGGCAGTGGCCTGTGCGGTCACTTTTTCGATCGGACCCGTGCTGTCGTTTCTTGAAGGGTGCGGGCAGGTCGCGCAGGTTGCGCGCATGCGATTCTTTCAGTCTGCCGTTAGCGTAGCCGCGGCATGGACGGCATTATTCAGCCATCATGGACTGTTTTCTCCGGCAATGGTCCTCTTGGGCCAGGGATTTGTCGCAAGTATTCTCTTGTACTCACGCAGGAAGTTCCTGGTTCCCCTTTTGAAAATGAATGTGGCAGGCAACGGTATCAACTGGCGGCGCGAGGTGTGGCCGTTCCAGTGGAAGATTGCCGTGAGCTGGCTTTGTGACTACTTTATCTTCCAGCTCTTCACTCCCGCGCTCTTCGCCTTTCGCGGGCCAGTCGAAGCAGGACGCATGGGCCTTTCCATGAGCGTAGTGATGCAATTGAGTACCATGATGCTGGCGTGGATGACCACAAAGGCCGCGCCGTTCGGCAACCTAATTGCCAAGAAGAATACCCCAGAACTTGACCGGATGTTCTTCCGGACGTTACGGCAATCTCTCGTATTGTTCGCCGGAGCGGCCTTGCTGTTGTTGATCGGTGTGCTCTTGGCTCCATACATTATGCCAAAGATCAGCTATCGCATTGAGAGCTGGCAGATTTTTCTGCTGTTGCTCCTGACGGCGCTGAGCAGCAACATCGTGCAAAGCGAGGCGATCTATTTGCGTGCGCACAAATGCGAGCCATTCCTCGTGCAGTCCGTGGTCATTGCCTTGTGCACTGCGGCAAGCGTGGTGCTGTTCGCAAAAACCGCAGGAGCGCTAGGGGTTTCACTGGCCTACTTTGTAGTGCTCGGAGTGGCGGGGGTGACTTCGGCAACAGCTATCTTCAGAGCAAAACGGAGCCAGTGGGCGCGGGTGGAGATTTGATCTATGGTCTCGAGTGGAAACGGCTCATTTCATCCGCGCATCTCGGTAGCGATGTGCACATTCAATGGCGGTCCCTACCTTGGGGAACAGTTAGAGAGCATCGCATCGCAAACCCAATTGCCTTGTGAGCTCGTGGTTTGCGATGACCGTTCGAATGACGATACGACTGTCATCTTGAATAAGTTCCAGAGGCACGCGCCGTTCCCCGTCAAGGTCGTTCAAAACGAGTTGCGCATGGGGTCAACGCAGAATTTTGACCAAGCGATTGGGATGTCGTCCGGTGATTTCATCGCCCTGTGCGACCAGGATGATCGCTGGCTGCCGATAAAACTGGAGCGGCTGGCAGGTGTGTTAAACGAGAACCCCTTCCTCGGCGGTGTCTTCTCTGATGCAAATCTCATCGATGGCAACAGCCGGCCGATGGGAATTCGCCTCTTTACCCGGCACAAGTTTACGAACGTGAAGCAGCAAGCATTTGTGAGCAATCCGACCTCGATGCTGCTCAAGCACGACGTGGTAACAGGAGCAACCCTCATGTTCCGGTCGAACCTCCGCCGCTACTGCTCGCCCATTCCTGCCACATGGGTTCACGACGGATGGCTCGCCTGGATGATCGCATTGCACTCACGTCTCACTGTGATTCCCGAGCCGCTCATCGAATACAGAATCCATGCCGGACAACAACTTGGCGTCGGCAGTGCACCAACACGGCAGGGAGCCACCGGCGGCAGGGAGACGAGGCGGCAACATTACGCACGGGTTGCTCGCCAATTTGAAGACCTGCTGAACCGCGTGCTCTCTGGTGGCTGGAGCTATAGTGATGGCCTGGTTGAAAGAATCCGTGCCAAGATCACGTTCTTGAAGCAGCAGTCGGCGCTTTCCGAGCAGCTTGGCCTGCGCACCTTGCAAATGGTCGGACTGCTCCCCAACTACCTTCACTATGCGCGCGGTCTCGGCTCGCTGCGCACAGATCTGCTCCTCGGCAGGGAGACGCCATGAACGATCCCCTCCGCAGTTCGAGTTTCAGCGCAGGGCCGCCCGCCGAGGCGATGATGGCCTCGACGGCATTCTTGCCGGCGCTGACGGAAAAGTCTGCCAAACACAGACTGGCTCACGGCGTATTAGCCTCGCCGCATAATGTACCCGGGTTTTGCAATCCCCTCGTGATTTTCGTCGCGAACTGGTTGCTGATGCTGGTGACGCTAAGCTTCCAGGTTACATACGTTTCTTATCCGAACGTCGGAATCCCGGCGCTGCTGCTTGCCATTTCACTGGGATCGTTCTTCTTTGGATATCTCGTCTCCCGGATGTTGCTCCACCGATGGCCGGCACCTTCTGATATCCCCTCCTACACGCTGGACATTACCGAACTCTGGAGGTTCAATCTCATCTTCTGTACCGCTTCGTTGTTGATCATCGTCTTCAACTGGCTCGTTTCTGGTCCACCGCCTGCGGTCGGTGATCCCACGTCGTATTTGACCTACGGACGATTCAAGCAAGTCCTATTTCCGCTCCTGGTCACGGTCACAGTTAATGCCACACTCGATTCAGCTCATTGGCGTAAAGCGCTATTCATGATGTTCGGGATTGCGGGGATGACCCTCTATATCACCCGAGGGCTCATCATGGTGGCGTTTCTGCAGATGTTCTTCGTCTTTGTGCTGAGGGCTCGAATCAGCAAGCGGAAGCTTTACCTTATCCTCGCCGGTTTTGTGGCCTTCGCGGTTCTGGTCACAACCCTCATAGGCAATGCGCGAACAGCGCAAGGAGTGTTCCTCGAATACCTGCAGATTCGGCGCAGTTATGCTGACTGGCCGATGGCCTATCTCTGGTTCACGTCATACATATCGATTCCGCTCTCGAACTTGTGCTGGCTTTTAGCGAAGGGGAATTTTCACGGGCCTACACTCTCATTCCTTTATCCCCTGCTGCCTTCATTCCTGACGCCGGCGGATCCGCATCCGTGGGTCCACAACGATCTCAGCATCATCGACGGCGCAAGCACTTACCTTGCCGCATATGCGCTTGACTTTTCTTATCTTGGCGTCTACCTGGCAAACCTGATCCTGGGCGTCACGTGCGGATGGCTCAGAGAACGCGCCATGCCGAAGAGCATCCTTGTGGCCAGTATTCTTCTAACCTGCCTCTCTTTCATTTTCTTCAGCGACATGTTCACGCCGCTTTCCACGATTCTTCAGCTTGCCATTCAGAGCGTGGTGCAGCGCAGGTGCTTCCATTGGGCAGGGGAGCCTGTTGCGGGAATGGTTCCCGAATGACCGAGATCAAGCCAGTCTTTCCAGAATCGCCTCGATTGACCGTTACCGCGGTGATCGTTCTGTATCGCATTGCGCCCGCGCAATCACCGGCACTCCGCAGCGTTATGGCCGCACGCGCCGAACTGGGCACCGAAAGGACAGGGGTGCGCGTGCTCCTGTGGGACAACAGCCCTGCTGCTGGATCGGGAGAGAGGCTGCCGGAAGGCGTGGCTTACTTTGCGGATGAAGGGAACTCCGGACTGGCGACGGCATATAACCGCGCCCGCGAGTGGGCGGCGCAGCACGGATCGGAGTGGCTGCTTACGCTGGACCAGGATACGGCTGTACCGTCGGACTTCTTCCGCAAGATGGCGACTGCCGCACAGGCAAGCACAAGATACGCAGGAATCGGCGCAATTGTGCCACAAATCGCGGCAGGCGGAAAGCAGCTATCGCCGAACTGGTTTCAGTTTGGCGCGATCCCACGATGGTGGCGCGACGGCTATGTCGGCGTCCCCAGCGAGAAGGTGTTCGCCTTCAACTCGGGGGCAATGTTGAGAGTTTCGGCAATTGAGCAGGTTGGGGGCTACGATCCGCGCTTCTGGCTCGATGATAGCGACGCTATGATCTTCAGCAGGCTGCACGAACATGGCAAACGCGTTTACGTGTCAGGCGACATCCAGGTTGAGCATGAGTTTTCGATGAAGGACATGCAGCAGCGGATGAGTTCGCCTCGATACGAGAACGCGCTGCTCGCAGAAACAGCATTCTGGGATCTTCGGATGAACCACGCAGCAGGCTGGGAACGGACGTTGCGCCTTATGTTGCGGATGGCCAAGCAGCGGCTCCGGGGAGATTCGGCGGAACTGCGCAGCATCACGCGTCAGGCACTGATACGCAGACTCTTCATGTCGAAGCGGAGAAGGATCGAGGAATGGATGCAGGCGACGAAGGGTCGTCTGCAAGAAACCGAAACGCGAACAAGTAGAGAACCCAAGGTTTCCGTGTGCATGGCGGCCTACAATGGCGGGCGGTTTGTCACCGCGCAGCTGCAGTCCGTCCTGTCGCAACTGAAACGGGCTGACGAAGTCGTGATCGTCGACGATGGCTCGACCGACGACACCGTACAGCGAATCGAGCAAATCGCGGATCCGCGCATCAGGCTTTTGCGGCACGTGAAAAACGCCGGAGTGGTGGCGACATTTGAGGACGCGCTGCGGTCGGCCACCGGTGACATTCTCTTCCTGTGTGACGACGATGATATCTGGGCGCCAGCCAAAGTGCGTCGTTTCATGGAGGTATTCGAGAGCAGACGGGACGTCGAGATTGTCACAAGCCGCGTGAGGATGGTTGACGAGAATGATCGTCCGCTTCCAGACTCGCTCATTAATCGGAGGGGCAGGTTCCTCACGGGATTCTGGCGGAACCTTTACATGAACCATTACCAGGGATCTGCGATGGCGATACGGGCATCGCTGTTGGGACGCGTGCTGCCATTCCCGTTGCACAGGCTGTTCCTGCATGATGCGTGGATTGGAACCCGCAACGATTTGCTCGGCGGCAAAGCGGCATTCATCGACGAAGATCTGCTCTTTTATCGACGGCACGTCAAAAACGCAAGCCGAACGGAGCCACTGATGCGCCAAATCCGCAAGCGAATCGATTTGCTGCTGGCGCATATCGGGCACGCAATTCGTTCGACGCGACGCTCCCAAGCGCTGCTGAATCGACAGCCCGAGCGCTGAGTCCGACTGGTGAACCTCAAGAACTGACTCCTGACTGCGCTGCTTTATGCCATCGAGGTGTCTCCGTATGCAAGTCCTGAACGAGAATGAATACCTGAATCCGGCCGTGCGAAAACGCGTGGCACTCATCATTCCGACGTACAACGCTACGGAATACTGGGAGCCGTTGTCGACGGCCATTCGCGAGCAGAGCCTCGTGCCCGATCGCGTGATCGTGATTGATTCGTCATCGCGCGACGGTACCGCAGACTTGGCACGACGGGATGGATTCGAAGTGCTTGAAATCACGCCTCAGGAGTTTAATCATGGCGGCACCCGTCAGATGGGAGCAGACCACGCTTCGGACGCAGACATCCTGATCTACCTCACCCAGGACGCAGTGCCCTTCGGGGCGGATGCCTTTGCAAAACTGCTGAGCATATTCGACGATTCGCAGATTGCTGCGGCGTATGGGCGGCAGCTTCCTCGGGAGACGGCAAACCCGATTGAGGCGCATGCGCGGTATTTCAGCTATGGCGTCATTCCGGTGGTACGCTCCTGGGAGAGCCGGAAGACGGCAGGCTTCAAATCGATTTTTTTCTCCGACGCTTTTGGAGCGTATCGACGCGAAGCGCTGATGAGTGCAGGCGGGTTTTCGTCGAACGTGATCTTCGGCGAAGACACGCTGGCGGTGGCACGCATGCATCGTGCGGGATGGAAAACAGCTTACGTCGCCGATGCGATGGTGCGCCATTCCCACTCCTATTCCATTGGCCAAGAGTTCCGGCGATACTTCGACATCGGCGTGCTCCACGCACGCGAGAGCTGGCTGATCGATCAATTTGGCTTCGCTTCGGGTGAGGGTAGGCGTTTTGTGCTTTCGGAGCTGAAATACCTTATGCGGCATGCTCCTCACCGGCTGCTTTCTGCCGTGGCCCGGACGTTTGCAAAGTACCTCGGATACAAGATCGGGCGGCGTGAGAGCCGGATCGATCCGCGGGTGAAATACCACCTGGGACTGAACCGCCAGTACTGGCTGCGGTGAGAGAGCGGAAGACCAAGCATCTTCTTTCCTTTCTTTCGATTAGCCAGGGTCGCGGCGAAATGCAACAAATCTGTGGCATCCGCCCGGTCCGTACCCCCCTCCCTCCCCCTACCCCCCGGTATCTTAATGTAAATAATTGATTCAAAGTATCTTAGCGATAGGGTCATTTCCAAATAACTCTAAACAAATGATTTATAGTATAAAATGCCTATAATGAACGACTTACCAGCCAAGCCCGTCTCGATTCCTCCAACCTATTCTGCACCGAGAGCCGGTAATTATGTGCAAAGCGGCCTTCGGGAGTTTTGTTCATGGAATCAGCACCTTGGAGGCTCTTGCGGCGATCGAGGGCTTGACGGAGCCGGACTGGTCATTCGCCCGCATAAGGGAGTGTGAAATAGAACGTCGCCCCCTTTCCAACATCGCCCGTGGCCCAGATCTTACCGCCGTGGCGAGTGATGATGCGGTAGGCTGTCGCGAGACCGACACCCGTGCCGGCAAATTCGCTCTGCGAGTGGAGTCGCTGGAACGGCCGGAAGAGCCGGTCTGCATAACGGGGGTTGAATCCGGCACCGTTGTCGCGGACGAAGTAGACGGTCTCGTCATTTTCAACAGTGCTGCTGAATTCAATGACGGCAGAATCCTGCTTTGAGGTGTATTTCCACGCATTTCCGATGAGGTTCTCAAGGACGACCCGCATCAGGCCCTCGTCTGCGAAGACTGGCGCTCCGCGCGCGATCATGAAGCGTACCAGTCGAATTCCTTTTTCAGACAGGTGGCGCCCCGCGATGGACTCTGCAATATCACTCAGATCGATAAGCCTGCGATGAAGCGGAAGGCTGCTGGCGCGAGAGAGGTTAAGCAGGTCGTCGATGAGGCCGGACATTCGTTTGCTTCCTTCGAGCAGCCGGTCAATCAACAAGCGACCTTCGTTGTTGAGGTTCTCGGAGACGGAGTTTTGCAGCAGGAACCCGATGTTGTTGATGTGTTGCAGCGGTCCGCGGAGGTCGTGGGCAACGGAGTAAGAGAAGGCTTCGAGTTCCTTGTTGGTGAGAGAGAGCTCGGCGGTGCGTTCCTCCACGCGTTGTTCGAGCTCGGCGCGCGAAGCTTCGAGAGCGCGGTCGCGCGCCTGGATCTGCTCGAGCATTTCGTTGAACGAGCGGACGAGGAACGACAGTTCGTCACTAGAGGGCGGGATCTTTGCGCGGACCGAATAATCACGCTCGCGGGTCACAATTTGTGCGGTGTGGGCGAGATCGGTAAGAGGGTCGGTGACGAGGTGGCGGATCGTGGAGGTTGCGAGGAGTGCAACGACAAAACAGATGAGCAGCATCCCCGCGGAGATGAGCCCGAATCGGCCGGCTCTGCGGGCAACGTCGCCGGTTTCGGCGAGCATGTAGACGGATCCGACCCAACCGCCCTGGAACTGGATGCGGCTGCCGAGGAGGATATCGCGCCCCGTTGTCCAGAAGTGCCGCCTTTCACTCAGCGTGAGGTGATTGGTGAGTTCAAACTGCATTGCGGGGTCGCGAAGATATCGTGCAAATTCGACGCCGTCGGGTCGCAGGATCACGGCGGCTCGAATCTGCGGCGAGTTTCGCAGGGCAGACAGGGTGCTCTCGGCGGCCTGCCTATCGTCGAACATGAGCGCTGTGACGCTATTGGCACCCACGATGTTGGCCTCAGTGGCCATGGAATCCATAAGCTGCTGACGCAGGGTGTAGAGGTCATAAATGAGGAAAGACACGTACGCAAGCAGCAGGGCGGTTCCACTCACCAACAAGGTCATGCGCGTCAACTTGCCCGAGATGGATTGGCTCGCCCACAACCTCATGGCTTGCCCCCGATCGGCGGCTTTCCGGTTACATAGAATGCCACGCGCAGTAATTCCGAACTGAGGACGAGGTGTGCGCGATTGACGGCATCGAGATTAACGGCGAACCGCACGTGATTCTGCACAAGAAGGAACTGGATCATGCCGCCGCGCTCGAGGAAGTCTGATGCGTCGCTCACGGTGAGGACGTCGGCGTTACCGAGGAGGACAAGATCCTCGCGAATGTTTTCGCCCTCGAGAGAACTGATGAAGACAATGCCGCAAGACTTCGCCTCGGTCACGTCGGGATGGAGCACACGGACGGGAAGGTGGTCGATGGTTTCATTCGAGGCCAAGGCATTGAGGGACTGCCCAAAGGCGTCGCGGCCGAGGATGCAGATGTCAAAAGATGGCCGAGACTCCTGCTCTTCTGAATCGTGGACGAATTTTCCGAAATTGATCAGGTAGGCTGCCTTGACGTCGTACTCGGTGGGTTTGGCGGCCTGCGCTACAACTCGCGGCGTCGCGACACTCCCGAGGATCAGAGCGGCAGTGAATGTAGCGGCGAGTCTGGAAGCGGACCGGACGATGTGGTCGCGTCTGCGTCGGAACCGACCGATTGTGAAGGATCGCTGCATCTTCTTGCCTTCGAACAGGAATCAGTGACTCCAAACCAGCTTTGCGTAGATCCCGCGCTTGATGAAGACAGTCGGTGGCGGATCGATGCCAAACTCCGCATGATGAGGCTGGAACAGGTTCTGCCCGGTTACGGAGAGTTCCAGGCTCCTTACGGGATTCCAGCCAATTCTCGCATCCGCCGTAGTGTAGGCGCGAACGGCCTGGGCGGGAAGTGAGTCCACATAGCGGAAAGACTGATCGAATTCGAAATGGCGCGGCAAATTGATTCCGGATTGAATAAAGGCCTGCCATGCCGGGCTTGAGCCGCGCAGGTTCTTCAGAGTCACCGTGTCGGTAAAACCGGGCTCATCGTTCAGATCGACATTCAAGTAGGAAAGGCCGGGGCGGATGCTCCAGAAGGAAGTAGCCTGCCAATTGGGGGCTATTTCTGCGCCGTCAGTCGTACCGTGGATCCCGTTAAGGAATTGAATGGTGAACAGGAGGGTACCAGGGGGAAACGGCGGTGGAGGCGTTGGCGCAGGGGTGAGAGGACCTTGCGCGATCAGATTGCGATAGAAGTTGTAATAGCCGGCAGCGCTGAGATAGAGGCGGGGGCGGACCAAAGTTCGGAAGCCGGCTTCGTAGGCGATGAGGCGTTCAGCGACGAGGTCGTGGTTTCCCATGACGCGCACGAAGACCGGTGGTGGATAGAGCGCAAATACATCGACCTGGATGTCCTCGTCGAGCCGGTCGGGGGTGCGGACTGCGCGGGAAACGGAGGCCCAGGCTGAAAACTTCTGCGCACGTGTGAACAGCAGGCGCGCGCTTGGCTGGTATTCGAATCCGGTGTAGTTGTTGTGTTCGAGCTTGGTACCTACGGTCAGAGACAACTTGTCTGGAACGAGGCGCAATTGCTCCTGCAGGAATGCGCTGTAGATACTGTCGGTCTTAGAGAGGGGGATGAAGGTATCAGTGGGAACAACCTGGGCCACGGTGCTCGGACTGAGGCGCAGACCGACGCCCCACGTGAACTGCTGATACCGCGTCCCAGCAAGGCGGTGCAGGAAGTCAACGTCGAAGGTGTTGCGATTCTCGCCGAAGTTGGAACCGATGCGGTGGTCGTACGACCAGAAGGCCTGGAGGTAGATGTCGGACTTGTTGTGGAACTGGCGCCGCCACCTGGCACGGAGATTGCCGCCTGCAACGTCGGTGGGAGCATAGGAGATAAACGAGGCAGGCGGCTCGTAGGTTGAGAGGCTTTGAGCATCGCCGAACTTTCCCCAATACGCGTCACCTTGAAGCGTGAATTCGTCGGAGGGCGAGACTCGATCGGCGCGGAAGCCGATCTGTCCATCGCGAGACCAGTCGTAGTCGGGCTGGTTCTCTATATGAAATTGAGGCGAACGGACAAATCCGAAAGCGTTGGCTCGCCAGGTCCAGCCGCGATGCTCAGAACCGTAACGCAGATCCTGCGTATACTGATCCACATTGCCGCCGCCGGCGGAGATTAGTGCGCCGCGGGTCTGCTGCGAGTGCTTCGTGATGATGTTGATAATGCCGTTGACGGCATCGGCTCCCCAGATGGTGCCACCGGGGCCTCGGATGACCTCGATGCGATCGATGTCTTCAAGCATGACGTTGTTGATGGGCCACCAGACGCCGCCGAAGAGAGGAGTGTAGACGCTGCGGCCGTCGATGAGGACGAGCACGTACTTGGAAAACTGGTCGGCAAGACCGCGAATGCCAACAGCCCAATTGCGTGAACCGTTGACGCGAGCAACATTCACGCCGGGGATAAGGCGCAAAGCGTCGGGGATACTGGTGGCGCCGGAGCGGCGAATATCGTCTGCGGTGAGGACGAAGATCGCGGCAGGAGTGTCCCAGACCTGCGTCGGCTCCTTAGATTGAGTGGTGACTTCAATACTCCCAAGTTGTTCAAGGGTAAGGGACTTAAGTTGTAGCGCGGCATTCCCAGAGGGTTGCTCGATGGCGTGAAGAACGCAGGGCAGTAAGCCGAAGAACAACGCCGGAAAGCGTGAGAACCTCATTTGCGTGGCTGGGATCTTCGTGAGAGCAGGCTGGGAAACCTTGATTTCTTGGAAGCCACTGAGAGATCTTTGGTTGCTCTGATACCAGACGCGAGGCCTGCTATCCGCGAGTGACGGAAGCCTGGTCCCTGCCAAGTGCAGGAGGAACAATGAAGTGCCGCGCAACCGTCTCCAAAAGCCGGGCAGGTTCGCCCTTGCGCACAAAGCCAGCCACGAAGGGCGCGATATCCGAGGGAAGAGCCCACACGTCGGAGAGAACAATAATGGGGACTCCGGGATAAATGGCGCCTATTTCCTGCGCGAAATCGGCCGACGATTTTGCCGAGTTGAGCCGGTAATCGAGAAGTACCAGCCCGAGATTCTGGCCGAGGGGAATTTCGGTGCCGGTGAATCTTACGAGGACAGGCTGTGCCTCGTACCCTGCCTGCTTCATCAGGAGTCCATAGATCTCCAAATGCATCGGGTCATCGTCCACAATGAGGACCTTTGGATGACTGGACTGCATTTTTTTCACCCTCCACGCAGCTGTGAGCGTTCAGGATAACCACGAACGCGTATCTGGTCAAAGTGGATGCTGGTGCATCGAGGCCCGAAGAGCCCGGTGGAAGGACCCTTTTGTTTAACATCAGTTTGACGCAGCGGGGCGGGGCTGAGGATGACAGGGGGGAATATCGATTCCGATAGAATGATAAGGATGAGTTTTCCGATCAAAACGTGCGTTGTTTGCGGGGAAGAGTTTGAGTTGAAACCAGATAAGCCGGGGTTTGCCAACCGGTGTCCGGAGTGCAGTGCTCCTGAGGGAACGCCAGAAGACGACAAGCGGCACCTCAGCGCCGAGGAGCGGAAGTCGGAGTCTGAGGCGAACGCGGAGAGACGGAAGGCGATCCGGGATCTGCTGTACCGGAAGGACCGGTAGCATTCTCTGATTCGAGGATTGTCGGCTCCTATCCAATTCGTAATAACAGCCCACGGTGGCGCACGAGATAAGGCGCCCGACACCGCCATTGATCAGGCGACAGCGATTCGTTTGATGAGGTCGGACTGTTCTGCATCGTTTTCTGCGCCGATGGTGAAGGCGTCGAGCACACCTGAGTCGAGGGCAAAACGGATGGCTTCGTCCTGACGACTGCGCATCGCACCCTGACCCAGGATTCTCATTCCAATGATCCCTTTCCCCTGAGAGCGCATTTGCTTGATCACGCTGATGACGGTCTGGGGATCCGCATCCATGTGGGCTCCGACGGGGTTCAGGCGCACGAGATCGACTTCCACCAAGGTGAGGCTGCGGCTGCGCGCAGGGCTTCGATGGTGTGGCAGGAGACGCCATGCGTGCGTATGACTCCCTTCTCCTTTGCCTCGGAGAAGACGTCCATCACCCCGCGGTAACGAGCGGTCCAGTCGCCTTCCGTGACGCAGTGGATGAGCAGGATATCGATGTGGTCGGTTTTGAGCTCGCGGCGGTAGCGGTCAATGTCCGCTTTGGCCTGTTTAGGGTCGCGCGAATCGCACTTGGTCATGATGACGACCTTATCGCGGGGGAGCCCGCTAATGGCTGCGGCGACTTCAGGGTGCGAGCCGTAGGAATCAGCGGTATCGAAGAAGATGAGGCCGCGATCGTAACCGGTGCGGAGGAGACGAGTGAGTTGGCCCATCCGAGTCTGATTTGACGAACCACCAAAGCCTATCGTTCCCGTACCCATGGCGAGACGGCTGGTGCGGATACCCGTCTTGCCGAGGACGACAGTGTCAGTCGCTTCTGCGCGATGTGGCGTATCGAGCAGGTCTGCGAATGCACCTGGGGCGAGGTAGGACGCGCCGACGCCGGCTGCGGCATTGGAGATGAAGTTTCTGCGATTCATAAGACCTCCGGGAACGGAGATGGACCGGCGCGGGAAGGGCGGTGGGAAAGACGCGCCGGTGGCACGATTCTACTCCCAGGCGCCGGTCTGAATCGACAGTGCCGGAGCGCACATACCGCCGATTTTGCCGCTTTTTATATTTGAAAGGGTCCGGTGCGATTGCCTCACTGTGTGTGCGTACCCAGCAAGGAGACTTCCCCGGGCGATAAGGAGTTGAAGTTATGCTCATCCGTGTCGAGCAGATCGAGAAGTTTAAATTCAACATCCAGGCGCGGTCACATTCGGTGATCTGCGATCAGCCTTCAGACAGCGGCGGCGAAGATGCTGGCATGACTCCACCAGAGCTGATGCTGGCTTCCCTTGGTGCGTGCGCCGAGTATTACGCGGTGCAGTATCTGCGAACGCGCAAGCTTGACGATCACGACGTGGAAGTGACTGTGACGGCAGAGAAACTGATGCAACCTGCGCGGCTGGGGAACTTTAGCATTCATGTTACGTGCCCGACAGCGCTGAGTGCAGAGCAGACAGAAGGATTGCGGCGCTCAGTGCAGCACTGCCTGATTCACAACACGTTGCTGTCGGCGCCGAGCGTGGAGATCGAGCTGGCAGTTGGTGAGCCGGTGGTCGGCTAATGAACGCTGGGATTCGCGCTTTGCGGCCCACCAACCCTGGGTTCGCCAACGGTCGCTTCAGTGTCCTCTCTCTATCAATGGACTTGAATATCGCCGGAGCCGGTGCTCATTCGGACGAGAGGCCCGCCTCCGTTGAGATTTCCGGTGATGTGATGATGATTGAGAGAGCCTTTGATCAGCATTTCGCGATCGGATGTTACCGAACCTGAGCCGGTCGAGGCATCGAGAGCGATTGGAGCATTGCTGGTCCAGATCTCGATGTTGCCTGAACCGGTCTTGAGCGTCCATGGCGCTGATGGTGTACCGGTGGCCTTGATGTCGCCGGAACCTGTCTGCGCGTTGAAGCTGCCGTGGACGTCCTTGATCTCGATATCGCCGGAGCCAGTTTGGGCTTTCACATCGCCTTGGCCGATTTGTTCTGCAGTGATGTTGCCGGAACCCGTTTGTACTTCAAATTGGCCATCCAGGCCCTTCGCGCGGATGTCACCAGAGCCGGTTTGGAGCTTTGCATTCTTACCAACACCCTCGTCGACAACATCGCCCGAACCTGAGGTGGCTGCGAGGACAGTCCCCGCCGGCGCTTCAATGTCATAGTCGATGCTGATTCCCCGCCAGTGCTCTTCGTGCTGTTGTCCCACGCGAATCACGTCGCCAGTCTGCTCGATCGGGGGATTCGCTGCGATCTGACGGGCCTGCTCCTCGCTGCCATGGTGGCTAACCTTGATCTTACCGATGATCCGGATCTGATTACCGGAACTGCGCGTGAGATGGATATTTCCTGAACCCGTAACTACATACAGCTGTCCTTCGCCGCTGACGGTGAGTGTGCGATTGAATGACAATGGGCCGCCAGTCTCGGATTGACCAGCGATAGCCCGCGGAACGGCCGGGATGGGAAGCAAATTTGGCGCGGTCTGAGCAGCCGCAATCTCAGGCGCGGCGATCGCCGCAGTTTCTGCTTCGGGAGATGCTGAAAGTGTCGCTGAGGCGTCGGGTGCAGTCGCGATTTCGAAGGGATCCGATTCAGCGTCTTCAGTAGGGATTATGTCGACGCGATCGGCGGATACATTCTCTGACGCTTGTAGAGGAGCATGCGATGGGACTGCGGGGGCGATCCAGGCGATGCGCCCGGCCTGCACAGCAGCATGTACGCGAACCACGGCTGTTCCAGCAAAGAGCACAACGGGCACGAGCACGAAAGCGAAGAGCGCGCGCCGGCCTCCAGCAAAGGACTGATGGAATGTATGCTCATTGAGCAAGCGCTCAATGCGACGAGAGAGACTGCCCGGACGTGCCATGGCGACTCCTAGCGCGGTTGTGCGGGGCGCAGCCGCAAATTCAAGAAGGATTTGAGCGTACGACGTACGGCTTCGAGCTTCATCGATTCCGGCGCGGTCGCTGATAGCCTCTGCCAAATCGGCCAGTTCTCTTTTGAGCCACCAGCCCAAAGGGCTGAACCAGACGAGAGCGGCGTAGAGACCAGCCAGCAGTTGAAGATAAAAATCGAATTGCCGGATGTGGGAATGCTCGTGAGCCAGCACAATGCGAAATTTCTCTCGATCCCAGGTCTCATAATCGGCGGGCAGGAGGATTGCTGAGCCGATGGTCAACGGCGATGACACTTCAGAACTGGCCCGAAGACGGGGTCGTGCCGAAATCTCAAACAAACCATGACGAATTGGTTTGGCGTTGAACCAAAGCCGAAGCGTGATCGCCAGGCCCAAGACAAGCCTTAGCAGAAGCACTCCGGCTACCGCGAGATAAATTGAGAGAGCCACCGTTGTTGTGGAAAATTTGGCACGGGTGGGCTGGGCCGGTGGCTGCACGCGGTCACCTGCCGGCGAATTTTCGCGCACGAACTCTTTCCGTACCGGAGCAGGTTGCGGACTGGACACTCGCGAATCCCTGATGTGCAGGA
>Ga0335080_10001082_pt1 | contig 26113 bp, 21 predicted proteins | sample Lox_Sample_34_FD_206720 | JGI IMG/M metagenome (GOLD analysis project Ga0335080, IMG submission 206720) | Soil microbial communities from Loxahatchee National Wildlife Refuge, Florida, United States - Lox_Sample_3.4 | ecosystem: Environmental > Terrestrial > Soil > Wetlands | place: USA... | reverse complement strand
CCCGCCGCGCCCAGACTGCCGATCCCATCGAGCGCGATGTCCGCCAGTATCCCCACAGCTCCTGCGGCGAAGCCGGCTTTGCCCTCATCGGCGACATCCTCTCCGATGAAACCAACCCCGGACGCAAAAAGTCCTTCGACATTCGCAGGGTCATGCAGGCGGTCATCGACCAGGACTACGAACCCCTGGAGCGCTGGGCCGGAATGCGCGCGGCCGAAACCACCGTGGTCTGGGATGCTCATCTCGGCGGTTATCCCGTGTGCCTCATCGGCATCGAATCCCGGCCCCTCCCGCGTATGGGATTCGTTCCCGCCGACGGGCCCGATCAGTGGACCTCCGGAACCCTCTTCCCCCAATCCTCCAAGAAAGTCGCCCGCGCCCTCAACGCCGCCAGCGGCAACCGCCCCGTCGTGCTGCTCGCCAATCTCTCCGGCTTCGACGGCTCTCCCGAATCCATGCGCCGTCTCCAGCTCGAGTATGGCGCCGAGATCGGCCGCGCCGTGGTCAACTTCCGCGGGCCCATGGTGTTTTGCGTTATCTCCCGTTACCACGGCGGCGCTTATGTCGTCTTCTCCCGCGCTCTGAACGAAAACCTCGAAGTCACCGCTCTCGAGGGCACCTACGCCTCGGTCATCGGAGGCACACCCGCCGCCGCCGTCGTCTTTGCCGGTGAGGTCGAAGCCCGGGCCCGCAAGGATGAGCGCCTCGTGGCTCTCACACAGGCCATGACCGCAGCCCAGGGCCCGGAGAAGAACCGCCTCCGCGCCCGCTGGGACGAGCTCTTCAAGGTCGTGCACTCCGAGAAGCTGGGCGAGATGGCGGCCGAATTCGATCGCGTCCATAGCGTGCAACGCGCCCTTGACGTCGGCGCGCTGCATCAGATCATTCCCGCTCAAACTCTCCGCCCCTATCTCGTGCATGCCATCGAGCGCGGCATTCGACGAACCGGGAGCAGCGCCCCGCCAATCGACTCCAAACATGTGGACCAGATGGAGACTCTCGAAGTGCTGAAGGCATCCTGATGAATATCTATTGGTTGGAACAATCCGAACGTGACATCCCCTCGGGTGATTGGCTCAATGAAGGTGAGCTTTCCCGTTGGAACGCCATGCGCTTCGCCAAACGGCGCGCCGACTGGCGTTTGGGGCGCTGGACGGCAAAGCGCGCCGTGGCCGCATATTTCGACCTCTCCGCGAACCTCGACACGCTGCGAACCATCGAACTACGACCCGCCCCTTCGGGCGCGCCTCAGGTCTTTCTCTCCAATCAGCTCGCCGCCGTCAGCATTTCCCTCAGCCATCGCAGCGGCATCGCCGCCGTCGCCCTCGCCCAGCCTGCGTCGAGTCTCGGCTGCGATCTTGAATTGATCGAGCCCCGCAGCCGCGGCTTCATCGTCGACTACTTCACGCCGGATGAACAGTCCCTCCTGGCAGGTGCGCCTCCCGAAGACCACCCCGCTTTAGTGACCCTCCTCTGGAGCGCGAAAGAGAGCGTGCTGAAAGCCCTGTCCGTCGGCCTTCGCCAGAATACCCGCTTCGTGAGCGTCGAGCCGGTCTTCACCGCTTCGCCCACGCCCGGATGGCATGAGCTGTCCGCCCGTTGTCACGATGGTCAGGTGTTTCACGGCTGGTGGCAACGAAACGGCGGTCTCGTCCGTACCCTGGTCTCCAGCCCCGCGTCGACGGCGCCTCTGGCCCTGGTGCCTCCGCCTCTGGCCGCGGACGCCCCTAAACCCCGCTTGATCCTGGTAAGCTGAAAGGCGCCCGGCGCTCCCACTCTCAACCGGTGGCGCTGTCTTCCCAAGTGGTCGCGGATGCCGCCGGAATGAAACTCATCGCCCGCTCCGCCAGCGCCGTGATCGTCAGGCTGGGATTCACTCCCAGATTGGCCGCGACCACCGATCCGTCGCACACATACATGTTCCTGTACCCGAACACCCGATGGTGAGCGTCCACCACCCCCTGGGTAGAAGACGCCCCGATCACACATCCACCCAGGCAGTGCGCCGTGCCTGGAACGTCAAACAGAATTTCCGGAATCATGCTCGTCGCCGTTCCATCGGTGAGCTGCGCAAACACCCGCGCGAACTGGTTGGCTCGCGGTATGTAGGTCGGCAGTTTCCGCCCGTGGCTCATCAGAAATTTCCTGAAGGGCCAGAACCATGGCCTTTCCCAACCCATGTCCAGATCGCCCTCCAGGGCCTGCATGCACAGCAGGATCACCGTCTCCCGCGCCCATCCGAACGGTTGTGCCAGCCGCAACGTCTTCAGCGGATGTCGCACTGCCGCCACTGCCAGGTTTCGGAACCAGCGCGCGATCCGCCTGCGCCCCGGAACCCCGTCCGTCAGCAGCGTCGTCATCAGGCTCATGGTGTCCGACCCGCCCGGGTAGCGCACCGCTTCCACATGCGTGTGCTCGTCGATATAGATCCCCGAACCGATCGCCACCCCGGTCGATAGATCTTCACTGCTTCCCGGAATCCGCACCGCCAGCAGTGACTCCGAATTCGTGCGCACGTGCTTCCCCAGTTGTCCGCTCACCGCCGGAAGCGAACCCTTCTCTTTGAGCCGGAAAAGCAGTTCCATGGTTCCCAGCGACGAGGCTGCGAATACCACCCCCCGGCAGCTCACCCGCTCTGGCCGGCGTCGAAACCACGCCGTCGATTTCACCGTCCTCACTTCGTAGCCGGACCTACCGTCGCCTCGCCCAGGAACCGGGCTGACATCCACCACCCGCCTCTCCGGGAAAATCTCCGCCCCCCGCCGCTCCGCCAGAAACAGGTAGTTCATGTCCAGGCTGTTCTTCGCTCCGTAGCGGCAGCCCATCATGCAGCCCCCGCAGCCGATGCAGGTCGATCGCGCCGGGCCCTGTCCGCCGAAGTACGGGTCCGCAATCGTCTGCCCCCCGGCAACCCCTTCCGGCGGCTGCAGGATCGCCACGCTCGTCCGGTAGAGCGTATGGCCCGCGCCGATTTCCTCCGCCGCCCGTTTCAGCAGCCGGTCTGCCGGTCCTAGAATCTTGTTCTCCGTGACCCCCAGCATCTTCCCGGCCGCATCGTAGTGCCGCGGCATCTCCCCCTCCCAGTCCGCCAGCCCTGACCAGGTTCCCGTTCCCCATACTTTGTCTGGAGGCCGCAACGAAGTGGCCGCGTAGGTAACCGATCCCCCACCCACCGCGCATCCGTGAAGAACGGTCACGTGCCGGAAAAACCTCATGTTGAAGAAGCCGCGTAGCGCCAGCTTCGGTCGCCAGAACCAGCGGTGGATCGTCCAGCTCGTGGTCGGCAGGTTCTCCGCCGTCCAGCGCAGCCCCATCTCCATCACCGCTACCTTGTAGCCTTTTTCTGCAAGCCGGTACGCAGCCACACTCCCACCGAAGCCGGATCCGACCACCACGAAATCGAAGTCGAAGGTTGGCTGGGACATAAGCCTCCCGCCCGTATGGCTGATACCTTACGCGCCGACGCTTGCCCGGAGATCGTCTTTGCCTGCCGTCGCCGTCACAGGTTTGGGAGTGTGCTCGGTCATGCCCAGTCCAGCCCATGCCGCCGGTGTTTCGCCGGGCCTTGCCCCACGCCTGAATCTCTGCCTCTTCCGCGCCCGGCCGAGTCCTGCCGACTCTTGCAGCTCGGCAAAGCCCGTTATCAGAAACTTCTCCAGGCGCGCTACTTCCGGCACTGCCGCCCTGTCCGCCGTCATTCCGAAGTACGCGACTCCGTTGTAAGTAAGCATCGCGCAATTCAGCCCTAAATCTCCTCCGATAGGCACGTATGGATAGCAGGAAACCATTTTGTGACCAATCAGATATAGCGGCGACGTCGGCCCGGGAACGTTGGTGCAGATGGTATTGCACAATCCGAGGGGGACCCGGCTCGCCATCGGGCCCATCACCATCTGTGCCGCTGTAGGAATCGTCCCCAACATCGTGCCCGTGATGCCCACACACTCCGCTACATGCGCCGCTTTCAGGAACATCATCCGCTTCTGCACCGCCCTTAGCAGTTTACGCGGATGGCGAATATCCATGGGAATCGTCACCGGGAGAAACGTGATCTGGTTCCCCAACTCCGTCGCGCTGCCGTTGCCTCGCACGTTTACCGGCACCACGATTCGCAGCAGCCGTCCCTTTACCCGCACGCCGCGCAATTCGCTGTAGCGCCGGATGACCGCCGTCATCAGCGTAAGCACGACCTCGTTCAGTGTCGCTCCGTATGCCTCTTTCACCGCCTTCAACTCTGCCAGCGGAATCTCCGCCCAGCGGAACTTCTGCGGCCCGCGGCAGATAACGTTGAACGGCAGCCTCTGCGTCATCCCCGTCAGTTCCGAGATCAGCCCAGCCATCTCATCGGCCGGCAGGCCATCCAGCCTCGGCCCCCCGTTTGTTCCCGTCTCGCCGGCCGGCGTCAGCGCCTGCTCGAACACTCGCGAGATTTCCATCTGCGCCGTCAGAATCCGTTGCGCCACCGAAAAAGACGACGTCACCAGTTCCCCCAGCAGCGTCGCCGGCCCTTTCGCCTTTGGTCTTCGCGCCTTCGCCTTGAGTCCCAGCCGAGGCGCTTCCGCGTTGGCATCCATAAGCACGTTCATCAGCGCCACGCCCGCCAGTCCGTCGGCCAGACAATGGTGGATGCGCGTGACCACCGCCGTCCGGTTGCCTTTCAGTCCACGGACCAGCGTGAAATCCCACAGCGGCCTCTGCCGGTTCATCACCTGGCTCAGGATCTTCCCGGCAACCGCCTTCAGCTCATTTTCCGTCCCCCGCGTCAGCCTCACTTCGCGAACATGGTTCCGGATGTCGAACTCCGGATCGTATTCCCAGGTGGGAAGACCGATGTTGAACGGCGGAGGCGCCACTCGCTGCTGGTACCGCGGAATTAACGGCAGCTTCGACGCAATAAACTTCCTGCACGCCCCAAGCGGTATCTCGCTCTCGAATATGCTGACCGACGCCACATTCAGCGGTGTCCCCTCCCGCTCCAGGTACAGGAACAGGGCATCTCCCGAGGAAAGGTGATCGTGCTCTCGCGGTGGCATGAAATCCTCCTAACCCGTGGACGGCCGTCTATCAATCGCCGCCATCCAACCCTCATCTCACGTCAGGAATGAGAAACGCGGTGTCAGCTTCGCCAGCTTGAGCACTTTGTAGATGCCGACGTTGACTCCGCGCAGTCCCACCTTCACGTCTCTCGCTTCGGCGGTCGCAGCCAGCCTCTTCAACGCCTCGATCGCGCCGGGATCGATCCGGCATAACCCCGAGAAATCCAGAACCAGCTCGCCCTCGGCCGTCTGCAGCTTTTCGCCTGCATTTCGCAGAGTTTCCGCCGCGCTTTCCTTCGGGACTTTCAACCACCACACCGCAATCGTCGCCACGTTGCACCCCTCATGCTGTCTTGTGCAGCCGCTTCGCGCCTGCACCCGCGTTCCGTCCTCGATATCCGCTCCAAAACAACTCCACCATCTCGCCGACCAGGGGCATGCGCGGGTTCGAGCGCCACGACGGATCGTCGAACGCGATCTTGGCCAGCTCCGGCATCGCCCCTTCGAACTCCTCTCGCGAGATGCCCAGCTCCGCAATCGACCTGGGAATCTCCAGCTGGTCCAGCAGCTTTTCCGTCTCCGCCACCAGCTTGCTCACTTTCTCCTCAGTCGTGCTTCCTCCCAGCCCCAGCAGGTCCGCGATCATGGCGTACTTCTTGTGCGCGATGTATCCCCGCTGGTTCGGCGATGGCGTGAACTTGGTCGGCACCGCCGCGTTATAGGCGATGACGTGCGGCAGCAGCAGCGCATTCGCCCGTCCGTGGGCCACGTTGAAGCGCGCCCCGAAGGCGTGCGCCAGCGCGTGATTCACCCCCACCGCCGCGTTGGAAAAAGCGATGGCCGCGATGCACGCCGCATTGTGCATCATGGTCCGCGCTTCTTCATCCTGCGGATGCTCGTACGCCATCGGCAGGTACTTGAATACCAGCCGGATCGCCTGCATCGCGTTCGAATCCGTATACGGCGACGCGTAGATCGAAACCGCCGCTTCCAGCGCGTGCGTAAGGCAGTCGATCCCCGTGTCCGCTGTCAGCCCTTTCGGCATGGACATCACGAATTGCGGGTCCACGATGGCTACATCCGGCGTCAGCGAGTAATCCGCAAGCGTCACCTTCCGTCCGCGCGCCTTGTCCATCAACACCGCGAACGGCGTCACTTCGCTTCCCGTCCCGCTGGTCGTCGAAATCGCGATCAGCCGCGCTCCGTTCACTTTCTCCGTCGGATACTCCACCACTCGCTTGCGTATGTCCATGAACGGCGCGGCTAATTCCTCCAGGTCTGCCGTCGGCGACTGATACTTCAGCTTCATGATCTTGGCCGCGTCAATCACCGATCCTCCCCCCAGCGCGATGATCTGGTCCGCCTTGTACAGGTTGAGCGCCTCCACTCCCTGCATCACCACTTTCACCTCGGGCTCGGCGTCCGGAATCACCGAAACATGTACCAGGGTTTGCGCCGGCAGGTGGCGTCGCACCACATCCACGTGTCCGATCTGTTCCATCGACGGATTGGTCACAATCACCGTCGAATGCGATGAAAAGCGCCGCAGGTTCTCGACCGCGTTCAGGTTGAAATAAATATGGTTCGGAACCCGGAACCACATGTGCGCCTGTGTCCGGTGCGCCACCCGCTTGATGTTCAGATAGTGATACACGTTCACATTGTCCGTGGTGCTGTTTCCCCCGCCGGTGCCGCACCCGAACGAGAACGTCGGCACCATGTCGTTGTAAACGCCCCCGAATGCCCCGATCGATCCCGGCGAATTCACCAGAATTCGACCCGCGTTCATCACATCTCCAAACTTGCGGATGATCGCATCGTCCTTCGAGAAAATGACCGCTGTGTGCCCCAACCCGCCCGCGTGATTCACATCGATGCAAACCTTGAGCGCCTCATCGGCCGATTTCGCCCGGTAGACCCCCAGCACAGGAAACAGCTTTTCCGCTGACAGCGGATACTCCCGCCCCACCCCTTGAAGCGGCGCAATCAACAGCTTCGTGTTCGCCTTCACCGAAAGCCCGATCTTTCGCGCGATGTCCACTGCTCTCTGCCCGATTGCCATCGCTTGCATCACTCCCGTTTCCGGATCCATCACCGTGCGCCCCAGCAGCTCGGTCTCTTTTGCGTCGCAGACATGCGCTCCCAGATCTGCAAACTTCTTCAGCACCGCGTCGTAAATTTCATCATCAATCACCACCGTCTGCTCCGACGCGCAAATCGTCCCGTTGTCGAACGTCTTCGACGTGATGATGTCCACCACGGCCATGTTGAGATCCGCCGTCTTCTCCAGGTAAACCGGCGTGTTGCCGGGTCCCACCCCCAGCGCCGGCTTCCCCGAACTGTAGGCCGCTTTCACTGCTCCCGGCCCTCCCGTCGCATCGATCAGACCGATCCCTTTGTGATGCATCAGGTAGGCGTTGTCCTCCAGCGTGTGCGCTTCCAGGCAGGTGAATACTCCCTTAGGTGCACCTTGCTTCACTGCCGTCTCGTACATGATCTTTACCGCTTCGTGGCAGCATCTCCAGGCGCTCGGATGAGGACTGAAAATCACCGCATTCCGCGTCTTGATTGCCATAATGCACTTGAACAGCACCGTCGAGGTCGGGTTGGTGATCGGGGTCAGGGAAAAAATTACCCCGATCGGCTCCGCCACTTCCATCACTCCCCGTTCCGGAAACTCGCGGATGCATCCCACCGTGGGTTTGTCCTTCACATAGTTGTAGACAAACTCGGTCGCGACCATGTTCTTGATCGCTTTATCCTCCAGCACTCCCAGCTTGGTCTCCTCCACCGCCAGTCGCGCCAGATACTGCGCCTGCCCCAGCCCCGCAAGCACCATCGCTTTCACGATCCGGTCAACATCCTCTTGGGTGTACTGCGTGAATACTGCCGCCGCCGTCGTCGCCTGGTTCACAAGCTCGTCCAGATAAGCGATGCGGTCTGCGCTGAGGCTGGCAATCGGGCTGCTCATAGCTGCGCTCCTTCTCCCGTCGTCGCGACCTGACGGCCCTGGGAAGCACGGGAGTGGCCTGTTCGGCGTCGCTTCTTATCGTTGCAGAGCACTTGCCCGGAAGCTGTGACTTCCGTCACTGGCATTGGTGTCCAAGACACATCGCCCATCGCCCGCGTATCCTTGACAGCGCCAATCCTTCCGCATCACGATGCCGGTAGGCCCGCTTCTATGGCGCGAACGGCAATGACCGGTCGCTTGCACGCCGCAACTCTCCGCGCTTTTGCCGATTACATCGCGCAAGCCGAAAAAGCGATGGAGCTCACCCTCCACCAGGGCCCTTTCCTCTGGGCCCTGGCCAATCCCGAAGTCGGCGAGCTAATCCGCGAGGGCGGTGTCACGGCCGAATTTTCCCGGGGCCGCGCCCCGCTCAAGGTTCCCCACGGCCTCATCCACGATTGGATCGGCGCCCTGTTCATTCCCGGCGTCTCCATGAAGCAGACGCTCGCCCTGATTCAGGACTACGACAACCACAAGAATGTCTACCAGCCCGATGTCATCGACTCTGCCTTGCTGAGCCAGAAAGAAAACGACTTTCGCATCTATCTGCGCCTGCTGAAAAAGAAAATCGTAACCGTCATCCTCGACACCGATCACGACGTCCATTACCAGTGCATTAGTCCGCAGCGTTGGCTGTGCCGGTCCTCCACAACCCGCGTCGCCGAGGTCCAGGATGCGGGAACCTTCAAAGAACGCGTGCTCCCGCCCGACACCGGCCACGGCTTCCTCTGGCGTCTGTCTTCTTATTGGCGATTTGAAACGAAGGACAACGGCGTGTACTTGGAATGTCGCGCCATCTCGCTCACCGCCGACATTCCCTTTGGCTTGGCTTGGTTAATCGCGCCGATTATTCAGAATCTTCCCCGCGAGTCGTTGATTCATACCCTGGAGGCGACTCGTCGCGCCTTGCGGCCCTGAGACTTGCTCTCAGCCGGCTACCGCTTCTTCTTCCGCAAACTCGTCCTGGGCTTGAAGCGGATCATAGTAGGCCGTCGTCCCCCCTCCATCCACCATGTCCCCGACCAACTCCTCCATCCACCCAAACTTCTCCTGCTGCAATTCCTTCCCCCACTCCGCTGCTTCTTCCGGACTCCACGGCCACGGACTCGTGCTCATTGCGCTACCCTCCACGGAACGCATGGGCGTTCCCCTGCGATCCTCATTCGCGGCCAGCCTACAGGATTTCGAACCACGGCTCTGTGATCCCGCGCACACTCCCGCGTGACAGCCAGTCGGCCGCATGGCGTGACCTTCAAACTGAAATGGAATCCGAAAATTCATTCAGGGAGGTGAAAACGGGATGTTGCTGCCTAACTGCGGGATATGGTCTCGGCCAGCCGTTCGGCGATGATTCCGTAGGCGGTGGGATTGAATACCAGGCCAACATGCGTGCCCGGTACCTCGAAATCGTCGGCCTTCTTTCCGGTCCGGCAATATCGCCAGTCCACGATGCCGTCGTCGCAGGTATAAATGGCCGTCTCAGCCACCGACGCGGGAATGTCGCACCGCAGCGACCCCAGGAAATCGCACGTGCACCGCGGCGTGTAACAGTCGGGCAGCACATTCGCCCCGTGCTGGCTCAATATTTGGTGGCGTACCGCCCGGGCCGCGTTCAGCACCGAAGGGTGCATGACCGTCCCCCGGATCGGCGCCCCCAGCGTGATCACCGAAGCAATGTCGTCGGGATTCTGCGCCGCCAGCGACCGGGCAATGATCCCTCCCAGGCTGTGGCCGATGAGATGAATCTTGCGTCCGCTTTCCGCCCGCGCCTTCTGGATCGTCGCCTTCAGCCGGAACTGGATCAGCAGGTTCGGACACTCTGCGTTCACTCCGATCCCTGACAGATACGGCCGGTAGCCGATCCGCTCCAGCCACGAATGCAGATGGGTGACATACAGATCGCTGCCCAGAAATCCGGGAATCAGCACCACCGCCGATTCATCTCCGTGCGGCACTCCGAATCCGTAGTAAACAGGTGAGGCGTGCAGCATGAGCAGCTCGGCGCCAAACAGCGCCTCTTTCCATATCGCAATGTCCGCCTCTGCCTCGTGCTCCCGCACCCTCGGCTTCGGCGCTCCCCCGTTGCGTCGCCCGTTCCCGTTCTTCCTCACCGCCGCCTCCCCGCCTCAACCGGCGCAAGTCCGCCCCAACCAAAATAGGGCAACTTGCCCAATATCAGCTGTCTGGAGAAAATGGATCCCGGACTGATGGTGGATTGCGGCGCCATTCGGCTAAAAATCTGACTTCCCGTTGAGCGGTATATCACACTGTCACGCCTCGCCACAAGGTGACTTTCAGGGGAAGCGGTCGTCACAACCCGACTCCCTGCCCTTCCCCAAACGAATATGCCTTCTTTCTTCTCATCCTCCCGCCGCCCCTCATTCCCGCATCGCAGCATCGCGTCTAAGCCGAGCCTGGCTGCGGACCTCGCCCCAATATCGCCTCCCTGTCTTTTGCGCTGCAGAATCCCCTTTCTGCCGCCTCGGTCACTTCTCGCCGCCCTCCCGCACCCCTCACTTTTTCCTCACTGACAGCCTGTGTTTCTTTTGACTATGCTGGCTCCGTGCACTCCCTCAACCAGGTTTATTCCTCCCTTTCCGCCACTCGCCGCTATGAGGTCTGGTTCATCCGCTTTCATCTCCCAGACCATGCCGGGTCCTGGTGGCTTCGCTATCTTCTCCTCAATCCCGGCCGCACCGGCTGCGCCAGTCACCCTTTGGGAATGCCCGTTCAGGTCTGGGCGACATGGTTCCCGCCCGAAGGCAAGCCCCAAAGCTTCATCCAGGGCTTCCCCCTGGAAGACCTCCTGCTCAGCCCAAAAGGGCGATCCCCGCTCTGCTTTTCCGTCGCCGGCAATGTCATCGAGGAAAACGCCTGCCGCGGATCACTCACCGTCGACGGACATGAAGTCTCCTGGGACTTGCGTTACACCTCCACCTTCGCAACTACTCTCAGCAACAAAGGCTGGATCGGCTTTTCCCGCACTCCACACTCCGATGCCGTTTTCTCCGGCCATATTTCCCTCGATGGCCGCAGGTGCGAGGGCCAGCCCCTGGGACTTGGCCTTCAGGGCCATAACTGCGGCTATCGCCATCGCCGCTTCTGGAACTGGACCCACGCCTTCTTTCCCCGCTCCGATGCCCCGCCCACGACTCTCGAGGCTCTCACCTATGACCTGCCACTCGGCCTCGTTTTCCGCAAAGCCGTGCTTTGGCATCAGGGCAGGCGCTACCTCTTCTCCAGGCTGCAGGAGATCAGCCTGGACCGCGCCTGCCTCCGATGGGCGTTCCATGCCACGAGGAGCGACGGCTCGCAGCTGGACGTCGCCATCGACGGTCGCGGACCCTCCCTCCATCTCCTGCCCTATCTGAAAACCGACTGCTCCGGCACTCTTGAGGTTGCCAATAACAGCCGCGCCGGTGCCGTCATCCAGTTCTCCCCCCAGGACGGACCCGCCGAAACCCTCGCAACCCTCGACGGTGCCGTCCTGGAGATGGGTGGACAGCGCTGATCCCCGCCTCCTTTCCCGTCTTAGCGCTGCCCGCTAAGCGATGACGTATTTGCCCGCGTCGATTACCGCCTCGGCAATCTGCTGGCGCAACCCGATCGTGTCGAAGGGATCGTGTTTGGCCAGGCGCCGCACGATGGCCACTTGCGATCGCAGCATGTCGCCTTCGCTCACCGCTGCCACCAGTCTCTTTGCCGCGCTTTCGATCTTCTCCATCGCCCCGCTCAAATACACCCGGGTCATGGCTATCGGCAGCCTCGCCTGCCCCTCGCCGTTCTGCCCCGCCAGCTTGCGCGCCCGTAGCACCGCAGACTCCATGGCATAAGTCTCGATCACCATGTCCGCGATCGTGCCCATTACCTCCTGCTGATCCTGGATCGCCTGCATATACTTCTGGCTGGCGATTCCCGCGGCGAACAAGCCCAGCTTCTTGGCCTTGGCCACCAGCCGGCCCTCCTCCGCAAACGCCCCGTCGCCGCCTTCGCTCGTCCCCGAAAGCACGTCCTCCATCAATTTCTTGATCGCCGCCATCAGCGGCAGTTGTCCCGACGTGGCTCGCTTCAGCAGAAATCCCGTGATCACCAGCCGGTTGATTTCGTTGGTTCCCTCGAAAATGCGGTTCACCCGCGAATCCCGGTAAATCAGTTCCGCCGGGTACTCCTCAACGAAACCGTACCCCCCGAAAATCTGCACCATCTCGTCCACCACGTAGTCGAGCAGCTCCGAGCCCCACACCTTCAGAATCGAGCACTCGATGGCATACTCATCGATAGCCTGCCGCACCTCTCGCATATCCCCCGCCGGATCGTATTCCAGCGCCGCGATGGCCGCGTCCATCATGCCCACCGTGCGGTACGCCATCGATTCGCCGGTAAAGATTCCCACCGCCATGTTCGCCAGCTTCTCCCGGATCAGCCCAAAATCGGCAATCACCTTGCCGAATGCCTTTCGCTGTTTGGCATACGCGATCGCTCCCTCCAGGCAGCAGCGGGATGAGCCCACCGATCCCGCGCCCAGCTTGAAGCGCCCCACGTTCAGCACATTGAAGGCGATGTGATGTCCCTTGCCCACCTCCCCAAGCACGTTCTCCACCGGCACCTTGCAGTCGGTCAGAATCAACGGGCAGGTCGACGATCCGCGAATGCCCATCTTGTGTTCTTCCGCCCCAATCGCGAAACCGGGGAAGTCCCGCTCGATCAGGAAGGCGGTGAACTTTTCTCCATCCACCCGGGCGAACACCGTGAACAGGTCCGCAAACCCGGCGTTCGTGATCCACATCTTCTCCCCGTTCAGGATGTAGTGCTTCCCGTCCGCTGAAAGCTCCGCCCGCGTCCGGCAGTTCAAGGCATCCGAAGCTGAGGACGACTCCGACAGCGCGTACGCCCCCACCGTCTCTCCCGTGCACAGCCGGGGCAGATATTTCTTCTTCTGCTCTGCCGTGCCGAAATACACGATCGGCAGCGTCCCAATGCAGGTGTGCGCCCCCCACGTCGCGCTGAACCCCCCGTGCCTCGCCAGTCGATCGGCGATGATCGCCGAAGTCACCTTGTCCATCTGCAGGCCGCCGTAAGCTTCCGGCGTGTCCACCGCGCTCAGCCCCAGGCTTCCTGCTCTCCGCACGAGTTCCCGGGTCACGGAAAACTCTTTCCGCTCCATCTTCTCGATATTGGGAAGGATTTCCTTGACGGCGAATTCTTCCGCCGTCTGCGCGATCAGTCGATGCTGATCGTTAAAGTCTTCCGGTGTGAAAATGCTCTCCGGCGGGTAGTCCTGAATCAGAAAACTTCCGCCCGCAACTTTGGCGCTGGGTATCGCGGAAATAGTCGCCATGTTCTTCTCCCTCGAATCGGTTCGCGCGCGCACCTGCTCGCGCGATTCCACATATACAACCCCCTCCGCCCCGGGCGCTGTGATAAGGAAGTAGAAATCGCCGCCTACTTCCGCCCCGCTGGCTTTGCCCGCCCCCGCGGCTTCCTTGCCCGCGGCTTCCGCGACCGCACCTTTCCGCCCCGCCCCTCCAGTTCGGCCACCCGCCGCCGCAATGCCTCAAGCTCGTCTTCCGCCCCCGGGGCCGGCCCTGCTCCCCCTCCCAACAAACGCTTGATCGACTCCACCGGCGATGTGATCGCCGATTGCATCTCGCCCAGCCGGTTCTGCACACCCTCCTGCACCGTCTTGTAGGTGTCGAATGCCGATTTGAGATACCACATGATGAACTCCTGCCGCGTCTGGTCCGACGCCACGATCAGCTGCCGCAACAGCTCCAGCGGCAAGCCCGTCGGTTTGTCCTTCGCATCCTCGGTGATAATTTGGGTAAGAATCACTCGCGTCAGATCGGCCCCGCTCTTCGCGTCCAGCACCTGCACCTGCCTGCCCTCCCGGATCAGCCTGGCGATGTCCTCCAGGTTCACGTAGCGGCTGCCCGTCATGTCGTACAACCTGCGATTCCCGTACTTCTTGATGACCACCGTTCCCGATTTCATCCGGCTCCTCCTGCTGCATCGCACATGCTGTTCGCCATTCAAGTGTGCCACAAAATAGCTCGTCCGCCCACATCCTTGCCTGCTGCATCGCAGTATTTCTACCCGACCCTGCCGCCAGTCTGCCCCCTGCCTGGCCACCGTTATATTTCATATATTATTGAGTACTAATAACATAGCTATGATTTTCCACCTCCCATAATTCGCTCCGTGTTCTCCACTGTGCGTATGCACAGTGGGCTCCATTTTGTCCTTGACACGCTTCTCGCAGCGATTTATCTTTAGCCTATGCTGCAATGCAGCATAGGAGGCGTCTTTATGAGGGAAGCAGAATCCTTCCGCACCCACCCTCGGGAATCCTCGTTCATGTCATTGCTCTCCGGGTGGGCCCAGCAGGGAGTGCAAAGCTATTTTTCAACCCAAAAAATTCTTCTCGAATTGGCCATGCGGCAGAATCTCAGCCTCATGCACGTTTTGCAGGATCGCGTCTCCGATCAGCGTCACACCCTGGCCGAACTCGCGGATGAAGGCATCTCCAGTCTGGTCAAAGCGCACCAGGTTCTTCTCGGCCTGGCCCGCCGCCAGAATGACATCATCATGACCGGCGTCCGGGAGCGCACCACCGGCTTTCCCCCCGCCGTTGCCATGACCAACCTGCTTCGTCGCGGCGTCGACAACTTCATCGGCCTGCAGGACGAGTTCCTGAAGATCGCCAACCGGCAGTCCCATCTGTGGGTCGAGGCTGCCCAGAGCAATAAGCCCTTCAAGGGCGAGGCCCTGGTCGACTTGGCTCGCGAAGCCATGGACAAGTTCGTCCACGCCGAAAAGCAGTTCCTCGATGCCGTCGCCGAAGAGACCAACCGCCTCACCAGCGGCAAGACCGTCAGCGCCGGCAAGAAAACCAAAGAAACTCATCTGCCGGAGATGGCCCGTATGGCCACCGAAGCCTTCGTCGACGCTCAGAAAAAGTTGTGGGAGGTCGCCGGGCACCAGATGAATGTCAATCTCAAGGCAGCCGGCCGCACCATGGATGTGCTGTCGCCATTGCCCATCGTGCCCTTCTCTGATCTGACCCGCAAAGGCGTGCAAAGCTTTGTCGAAGCCCAAAAAGCTTTGATGGAAGCGGTGACCAGGCCGCGCGAGGCATCCCGCGTCGCTAAACATCGCCGCCCCAAAAAGCATGCCCATGCTAAGGCGGAGCACAAAGTGCATGCCGTAGTCTGAGGCCTGCGCTCGCGCACAGGCCCGGCTTCAGACAGGAACGGTCCAGAGCGCCGGCCCGGCCCCCGCTCTGCCAACCGCTGAGTCCTGAGGCTGGATTTTTCGTCAGGGCATCGCCGCCGATGCCCTGGCGTTGTTCCTGAACCCGCCTCGCGGCCAATGATACGATCTACTTTCTCCTGAGCCCCGGCCGTCCGTGACTACCCGATCTCAGCGCGTTTTCTCCCGTGTAGTTTGCATCGAAGATTTGCGTGCCGCCGCCCGCCGCAGAGTGCCCAGAGTCGTCTTCGATTACCTCGACGGTGGCGCCGACGGCGAAGTTACCTTGCGCGAGAACTGCCGCGCCTTTGAAGAAGTCACCTTCCGCCCTCGTCACGCCGTAGCCACGTCGACTATCAGTCTTCGCGCTCGCGTTCTCGGCCTCGACCTCGAGCTTCCCTTTCTCCTTGCCCCCATCGGCTACAGCCGGGTCATGCATCCTGATGGCGAAGCCGGCGCTGCCCGCGCCGCCGGTGCGGCCGGCACCGCCTATATTCTCTCCACCATCTCCGGACATCCGCTCGAAGCCGTGAAAACCGCCTCGGCCGGCCCCGCCTTCTATCAGCTCTATATCATCGGCGGCCGCCCGGCCGCGGAGGCCGCCATCGAGCGCGCCCGCGCCGCCGGATTCTCCGCCCTCGTCATCACCATCGACACTCCCGTCGCCGGCAATCGCGAACGCGACTCCCGCAACGGCATGAAGCAGCTCATCAGCGGCACTTCGTCTTCCCGGCTTCCCTTTCTTGCCCAGTTCCTTTCGCATCCCGCCTGGCTGTTTCATTTTCTGCGCAGCGGCGGCCTGCCGTCTCTCCCCAACGTCGTCACCCCGGGCCACGGACCCATGCCGCTCGTCGATATCATCGCCGCCCTCGCCACCGCCACCGTCACCTGGGCCGATCTGCGCTGGATTCGCGAATTGTGGCCCGGACCGATCGTCGTGAAAGGCGTGCTCACTGGCGAAGACGCCCGCCGCGCCATCGACGAGGGTGCCGCCGCCATTTCTGTCTCCAATCACGGTGGCCGCCAGCTCGATGGCGTCCCCGCTTCCCTACGGGCTCTCCCCGAGGTGGTGAAGGCTGTCGACGGCCAGGCCGAGGTCCTCATGGATGGTGGCATTCGCCGTGGATCCGATATCGTCAAGGCCATCTGCCTCGGAGCGCGCGCTGTGCTCTGCGGCCGCGCCTACGCCTATGGTTTGGCCGCCGCCGGCGAATCCGGCGTCTCCCGCGCCATCCAGATTCTCCGTGCCGATCTGGAGCGCACCCTGAAACTGCTCGGCTGCCCCTCCGTCGCCGCTCTCGACCGCTCCTGCGTGAACATCCCCAAAAGCTGGGATTGGGCCTGACCTCCACTTCCCCGGCCCCGCGTCATCTCCGCTTGTCCCAAAGGACACCATCGCCAGCCCTTGCCCTGGCCGGGTAACCAAACTGTACTTTCGATACTTGGGCTCGAGGCGCTGAGTCTTCATGCTGGAGTCTCCGGAATTCGCTATCATGAACCTGACTCGAAAGCTTGCGCCCGCTCTTCCAGCCCTCCTGCTGTCTGCCACTCTGCTCGGATGTGCCGGCGCCTCCAGTTCCTCCGCTTCGAGCAACAACCCGCCTTCGCCTGTCGGCACTGTCTCCTCTATTGGCAAAGATGGCATCACCTGGACCTTCAGCCAGCCCGTCATCGCCGGCCAGTTTGTCACCGGCGACTACTATGTCGTCGGCCCAGTCACCATTACGAAGATCGATCCCGCCCCCACTAACTCCTCACCTTACGAGAACGGCTCGGTTGTCAATCTTCCCACCGTCAATGGCAAGAGTGGCTTCGACTCTCGCCTCAACGATGGAAGCGATCAGTCCTGGTGGTTCGATGCCTCGCTGCGCTCCTATCCCCCCATCGCGCTGCGCCCCGGAGATGCGCTGGTTTCCTCCATCAGCCTCGCGCAAATTCACTCCCTCCCCGAAGTCATGCGCTCCTCCGATATGAGCGCCAGCCCCGTCCGTACCGTCTCCGTGCTCACCGTTCTGCCCAGCGCGCCCGCCGCCGACGCCTTTCGCCCGTCCTACTGCGACCGCAGGCAGACCCTCTATCACGCCGGTTCCTTGCAGAGGAGTCTCTTGCCCTCGCTCGCTCCTCCCAATCCCTCGGCCACCCCTCCATTGTCGCAATTCGAAACCTGGTACCGTCGCCCGTGGATCGATACCAACCCTTTTCTCTTCGACGCCCCCGCCGAATACATGCCCAGCTACGGCCAGCACATCGCCTTCGCCGATTCTTACGCCTCCCTGCTCCTCACCCTGAACTTTCCTGACGATCAGAAGGTCAACCTCACTAACTATTTTGTGCAGTACGGCATCGATCTCTACGGCTGTCTCCAGGCCGGCTATGGCTGGCCCGCGTTTGGCGGACATCGCAGCGGCCGAAAGCTCCCCATCGTCTTTGCCGGAATCCTCTTGAACGACGATGGTATGAAAAACGCCTCTGCCACCCACCCCGACCAGTTCGGTGAGGATATGCAGACCGTCTACATCAACCGGATCCCCGGAGGCTATCAGCAGGCTTGGCAGGGTGCGACCGTCATCTACGGCGGCCACTACGGTGTCAAAGCCGATGGCACGCCCGTCAGCCCTGGGCTCTACGGCCCTTATGAGCAACTGCAGCCCGTCAATTGGCCTCTCATCAATGGGGATGAGCAGCTCGGCGAGGCCTACCGCCGTTGCTGCACCTCGGTCTCCTGGGTCGGAGAGGCCCTCGCCATCCACATCCTCCAGGCTGAGAGCGTCTGGAACTACCAGGCATTCTTTGATTACGTCGATCGCTGGATGACCGAGAACGACGCCCAGGCCGTCGCCGACATCAAATCACAGACCGGCTTTGACTACAGCGCGGATTGGGAACGCCAGGGCCAGACCCGTTATTGGCTGCAGGGAGAGTTCCCTCAGTACAGCTTCATCGACGACATGTGGGCAGCCTACCGTCATTGATCCACCTTTCCCTGACCTCGATTTGACATACTTCTGACACCTCCGCCGTCACGCCTGCTATTCTTCCCGCATCCAATCACCAGCGCCATTCATACGGTCATACTTCATGCTCGCGTTTGCTAGTCACAAGTCGCCCTTCCATTTTGCTGTGATCGCGGCCGCGCTTCTGTTTTCGCTGCTCGCTCTGGCTGTGCCCGATAGTCCCGACCTCGAGTCCGGCTATCGCCAGATGTACAACCTCAACTTCGACGGCGCTCACGCCACCTTCCAGTCCTGGGAAAAGTCCCACCCCAATGACCCCATGGGTCCGGCTTCCAACGCTGCCGCCTATCTCTTCTCTGAATTCGAGCGCCTGCACATCCTCGAGTCCGACCTGTTCGTCGATAACCAAAAATTCCAGAACCGTCAGCGGCCGCAGCCCGACGCCGCTACTCGGGCTGCCTTTATGAGCGAACTGAGCCGCTCCGAAGCCATCGCCAACCAGATTCTCGCCGCTTCTCCCCAGGACGCCAACGCGCTCTTTGCCCGTGTCCTCGCCGACGGTCTTCGCGGCGACTATCTCGCCATGATCGAAAAGCGCAACCTCGCTGGCTTGAGTTCGATGAAGGCGGGAAGATCCCTGGCAGAAAAACTGATCTCGCTCGATCGCTCTTACTATGACGCCTATCTTGCCATCGGCATGGAAAACTATCTGCTCGGCTTAAGCTCGGCACCGGTCCGCTGGTTCCTGCGCCTGGGAGGCGCGCAGACCGATAAAGATAACGGCCTCGCCAACCTGCGTCTCACCGCGGAAAAGGGTCATTACCTCGCGCCTTACGCCCGCCTGGTTCTTGCTGTCGCCGCCCTCCGCGACAAGGACCGCAACACCGCCAGGACCCTGCTGGCTGGGCTGTCTCGCGAGTTTCCCGGGAACCATCTCTACCAGCAAGAGCTCGCGCGCATTCAACCCTGACCGCTTCCGGCGTTGCCGCCGCCCTCTACTGGCCCGTTAACTCGCCCGCCGCATCAATCTCCACCGCGACTGTGTGGCCCACGTGAAGAAACAGCGTGCTCGGATTCTTCAAACCCCACTCCACATATGGAATCGACAACTGAACCTGCCCTGTCAGCCTGTGTCCGGACACCTTCACCAGAACAGCCACGCTCATCGCGTGCTCCGTGCCCTGTAACTTGAAGACGCCATCCATCTGCACCTTCGATTCCCCTTGCCCGGAAAATGCCCCCGAAATCTTGGTGGGCGCGAACGTTGCCTCCGGATAACGCTCGCTCTCCAGGACATCTTTATGCATCTTGTGATTCCGCCCCTGATTGCCCGTCTCCCCGCTCGCCAAATCCACTACCACCAGCCCGCCCGCGGAGCCGGTCGCCGGGTTGAAGTGGATCGTTCCACGATTCAACGCGAAGCTGCCATGAACGCTGTGAAGCGTGGCCTCGAGCGTGAACGTGATCGTTGTGGCCTTCGGATCGAGCTCCACGGTCATCTCCTGCGCCCGCAGACTGCTGGCAGCGCAGCCCAACAGGATCGCGATGGCTCCGGCTTTTTCCCACGGTGACATGTCGCTCACCACCAAAGTGTACCGGCGCCCGGACGCCCGCTTGTCACTGTTTTGTTTGCGAAAGGTAATATCCGGGCGACTCGGAGACGATTACACCACGCTCGCGGTTTCCTACTTGAGCTTCTCTGCCTGGAAATGTGTGATCAGCGCCTCCACCGGTGGCTGTACCTTGCCATCCATCACTTCCTGCAGCTGGTGGATCGTCAGGTGACCGGAGTTAACGGGTTCAGCGGCAGCTTTAACTGCACGTGTAGCGACAGTTCAAGCGCGACCAATTCTTGTAATGCCAAGAAGGGCTCCGATCTTACCAAGATCTGTGTGGCCGGAACTGGCAGTGACACAGTCAGCTATATTTGCGTGGGCGATTGATAAACGCCGCGAGCCGGACCAAAGATACTCGGCTGGCTTCACGCCAGACCTTTCGTCTTGACATCTCTAGCACACTTATCGGTGTTGTTCATTGGCGGCTGCTGGACTTACCGCTTGAGGATGACATGAAGCGAGCCGCGATTTCTCTCCTTCTATCCGTTGGTAGCCTCAGCTTCTCACCCAGGCCAGCGAATAGCCAGACCTACACAGTTCTCTACGCCTTCGCTGGGCCGAAACATGGCTTGGCGCCAGCTTCCGACCTGACCCTAGACCGGGCCGGGGCTCTCTTCGGCACCACTAGCCAAGCTGACGTTGTGTTTAAGCTCAAGCCGACGGGCAAGGAGGCCACATACGATATTGGCGGAAGCTCGTTGGCCGCCCTTGTGCGCGACGCGGCCGGGAATTCTTATGGCACCACCGCGAACGGCGGCGATCACGGCCAAGGCACCGTGTTCAAACTGGATAAGACTGGTGCTACCACTGTTCTCTACAGTTTTCGGGCGGCGATGGATCGGGCCCGCTTAGTGTCGTGCGCGATGGTTCCGGCAATATTTACGGCGCTACCTTCGCTGGCGGAACCTACGACTGCGGGACCGTGTTCAAGCTCGATGCCGCGGGCCAGGAAAGCGTGTTGCATAGCTTCAGCTGCGGAGGGGCGGACGGAACAAGCCCGCTGGCGGGCCTGGTCCGCGACGGCAGAGGCAACCTCTACGGCACTACCGGCTCTGGGGGAGCTTCCAACCATGGCACGGTTTTCAAGGTTGACGACGCTGGGACTGAGACCGTCCTGTATAGTTTCCGCGGTGGCGCAGATGGCCAGGCCCCGGTAGCTCGCCTCGTGCGCGACACGGTGGGCAATCTCTACGGGACGACCGCCTCCGGCGGCAACCACGCCTGCCAGGACGGTTGCGGCACGGTCTTCAAAATTCACGGGCATAAGAAGACCACGCTGTACACTTTCACAGGGGGCGCGGACGGCGGTATTCCCAAGGCCGATTTGGTCCTTGACGCTGCGGGAAGACTCTACGGTACAACATCGACAGGCGGGAATCTGGATACCGTTGATTGTAATTACACGGGGTGCGGCGTGGTGTTCGAACTGGCCCCAGGTGGTAAGGAAAAAGTCCTGTACACGTTCAGCGGGCAAGGCGACGGCAAGTATCCTCTTGCCGGGCTCACCTTTGATCCCTCTCAAAGCTTGTATGGCACTACTTCGAGCGGTGGCTTTCTGGAAAAAGGATGCAAGAGTCGTGGCGGCTGCGGTGTGGTGTTCAAAATCACGCCTTAGATTGTTGCGCTGCCTGCCGCGCCTCAGCCCGCAGCCTTACACCACGCTCGCGGTTTCCTGCTTGAGCTTCTCTGCCTGGAAATGTGTGATCAGCGCCTCCACCAGTGGCTGCAGCTTGCCATCCATCACTTCCTGCAACTGGTGGATCGTCAGGCCGATCCGGTGATCGGTCACCCGGTTCTGCGGGAAATTGTACGTCCGTATCTTTTCGCTCCGGTCCCCCGACCCTACCATCGCCTTGCGTTCTTTCGCCAGCGCATCCTGCTGCTTCTGCATTTCCATCTCGTACAACCGCGAGCGCAGCACCCGCATGCCTTTTTCCCGGTTCTTGATCTGCGACTTTTCGTCCTGGCAGCTCACCACCGTGTTGGTCGGGATATGCGTAATCCGCACCGCCGAATAGGTCGTATTCACCGATTGCCCGCCCGGCCCCGACGAACAGAAGGTATCGATCCGCAGGTCCTTGGCGTCGATCTTGATGTCCACATCCTCCGCCTCTGGCAGCACTGCCACGGTCACCGCCGAGGTGTGCACCCTGCCCTGCTGCTCCGTCTCCGGCACCCGCTGCACCCGATGCACCCCGCTCTCGTATTTCAGTCGCGAGTAAACCCGGTCGCCCTCGATCAGGGCAATCACTTCCTTCAGTCCTCCCACCCCCGACTCTGAAGTGGAAAGAACCTCTACCTTCCAGCGCTGGGTCTCGGCGTAACGCGTGTACATGCGGAACATCTCGGCCGCAAACAGTGTTGCCTCGTCCCCGCCGGTGCCCGCGCGAATTTCCAGAATGACGTCCTTCTCATCGTTGGGGTCCTTCGGCAGCAGCAGGACTTTCAGCTCCTCTTCCACCTGGCCGACGCGGCTCTCCAGTTTCTGCAGCTCTTCCTGTGCGTAAGCCAGCATCTCTGCATCTTTTTCTTCCGCCAGCACGCTCTTGCTCTCCGCGATTCCCCGCTTCAGGTCCTTGAACTCGCGGTACTTCTCCACCACTGGCGTAAGTTCGCTGTGCGCCTTCGCGGTCTTCTGGTATTTCGCCGAGTCGTTGATGGTCTCCGGCGAAGCCAGCGCCTGTGTCAGCTCTTCGTACCGCGCTTCGGTTTGTTCCAGTCTCTCGAACATAAAGACCTCAACCCTGCTGATAGTCTCCCGCTGGCGCCCCGAACCTCTTTGGCGCCGCGCTTAATCACAATCATGCCGTGGAGAAAAAAGAAGTTCGCGGCGTCCGCCGCTACGCAATCACCAGTTCGCCGCCGTGCTGCTCTTCCAGCGCCATAGCCTCGTTCAGCGCCACGATGGCGCATTCCGCCTCCTCATTCGACGGAGGCTTGGTGGTGATGCGCTGCAGCCACAGGCCCGGGCTGGTCATCAGCGCAAACAACGATCCCCGATGCTTCGCCGCAAAGCGGATAATCTCGTAGGAGAGTCCCGCAATCACCGGCAGCAGCGCGATGCGGAGGGCAAATCGCGCCCAGAACGTCGTCACCGGGAACAGCATGTACACCAGGATCGAGATGATCATCACCGTCATCAGAAAACTGGTCCCGCATCGCGGATGATACGTCGAATACTTTTGCACATTCGCGATGTCCAGCGCATCGCCGTTCTCGAAGGCAAATACCGTCTTGTGCTCCGCCCCGTGATACTCGTATACCCGGCGAATGTCCTTCCACAACGACGTCCCCCAGATGAACAGCAGGAACAGCACCAGCCGGATCACGCCATCCACCAGGTTGAACACGATCTGCTCGCCAAACACCGGATTCACCCGCTTCAGTTCCGTCGTCGCCACCAGCGGCAGGAATTTGTACATGAAGATGAAAAACCCCACCGACAGCGTGATGTTCACCGCCGCAATCCACCCGCTGATCTCGATCTTCTTCTTCCCTGGCTTCGGCTCCGGCTGCAGTTCATCCAGCGCCACGTTGGCGGAAAAACGCAGCGCCCGGAAACCCAGCCCCATGGCATGTCCCAGCGTAATTACGCCTCGTACCACCGGCCACGCCATCCACTTATGCTTCTCCGAAAGCCGCTCCAGGGGCTCGCTATGGGTCACCACCTCGCCCGATGGCTTGCGGCAGGCAATCCCGTACGCGTGCGGAGACCGCATCATCACGCCCTCCAGCACCGCCTGTCCCCCAACCAGGGTTTCCTCGCCCCCCTCCAGCGCCGGCAAAAGCTGCACCGCGGCCAGAAATCGGGCCATTGTTGGCAAAAAGCGCATCTTCATTGGATGATCGTTATGGGTCCCGGGACCCAGTTAAGTATCGCATAGGTCCCGAAACCTGGCATAGGGATAAGTGGCTCATCGGGATGCGAAAACTTGCCGAAACTTGCGAACGCGTCGCCGCCACCACCCGCAAACTGGAAAAAATAGCCATCGTCGCCGGCTATTTCGCCTCCCTCCCGCCCGACGAGGCCGCTCTGAGCGCCGTATTCCTCTCCGGCCGCCCTTTTCCCATATGGGAGGAGACCACACTTCAAATCGGCGGCCGCCTCCTCTGGCAGGTCATCCAGGAACTCTCCGGCAAAAGCGGACACGAACTCACCGCCGCCTATCGTAAGTTCGGTGACCTTGGCGCCGTCGCCGAAGCCGTCCTCGCTCTCCACCCCCGCAGCTCTGACCTCGCCATCTCCGCCGTTCAGACCGCCTTCCGCCAGATTTCCGCCGCCCGCGGCCCCGTCGCCAAGTCCGTGCTCACTCGCCATCTTTTCTCCCGGCTCTCTCCACTTGAAGCCAAGTACGTCGTCAAGATCATGACCGGCGACCTCCGCATCGGGCTGAAGGAAAGTCTGGTTGAAGAGGCCATCGCCAGCGCGTTCAGCGCCACGCCCCGCCAGGTGCAACGTGCGAACATGTTGCTCGGCGACATCGGCGAGACCCTCCGCCTGGCTGCCGCAAATCGATTGGCCGAGGCCACCATGCGCCTCTTTCATCCCCTCGGCTTCATGCTGGCCAGCCCGGCCGATTCCGCCGAGGCGGCTCTGGGTTACTTTGACCAGGCTCTGGTGGAAGACAAATACGACGGCATTCGCGCTCAAGCTCACTGCGCCGGCGGAGAAGTCCGCTTCTTTTCCCGCACCCGCGACGACATTACCGAATCTTTCCCCGAATTGCCCGACGCTTTGGCCGGCCTGTCCCAGGAGGCAATTTTCGACGGCGAAATTGTAGCTTGGAGCTATTTGAGCGCCGATGCCGGCGCGCCAGGCCGCGCTCTTCCTTTTATCGCCCTGCAGCAACGCTTGGGACGCAAACGCGTCAGCCACGAGCTGATCCGAACCGTCCCCGTAGCCTATCTGGTGTTCGATGTGCTCTATGCCGGCGGCAAACTGTTGATCGATTGTCCGCTGAAAGAACGAACGCAGGTCCTCGATGATCTGCTGGCAGCTCCTCGAAAGCCCACGGTCATTCGATCGCGCGATGCCCAAGGCCTGCTGGCGCTGGAGTCAGCCGCGCCTGCCGTCATCGCCCAGGCCCTTCGCGCTCCCGTATTGCGCGCCACCTCGCCCCAGGAACTCGACCGGCTGTTCGACGCCGCCCAGGCACGCGGCAACGAAGGCTTGATGATCAAAGATCCCGCCTCGCCTTACACTCCTGGCAAACGCGGCAAATCGTGGCTCAAGCTCAAGCGCGAACTGGCTACCCTGGACGTCGTGGTCACGGCCGTCGAATACGGTCATGGCAAACGCATTGGCGTCCTCAGCGACCTCACCTTCGCAGTCTGGGATGGCGATCGCCTCGTGAATATCGGAAAGGCCTATTCAGGTCTTACCGACGTCGAAATCAACGATCTGACCAGGTGGTTTCTCGACCACACCCTCGAGGATCAGGGATTCCGCCGGGTGGTCGAGCCCAAGATCGTCCTCGAAGTGGCCTTCAACAACATGATGCGCTCCGCCCGTCACGACAGCGGCTACGCCCTGCGCTTCCCTCGCATCCTGCGCCTTCGCCCCGACAAGCTTCCCCAGGACGCCGACACGATTGAGAGAGCGCACGAGATTTACGCAAAGCAATCCGCTCGATAACTCGGCCGGCGCCTCCGTCTCAGGGCGTGACCTCGAACACGGTTCCGCAACCGTAAGGCGGGTTGCACGAGACATCTCCGCCGTATTGCGTAGTGCCGTAAAGATTGCCTTGGTCATCCATAATCAGACCGGCGTAGGGGCTTGCCCCATCGGTTCCGTTAGCGAAGTTATGCAGAACTTTCAGAGTGCCGTCGCTAGCCAGCTCAAACACAGTCCCGTATCCTGTACCGCCAATGTAGGTTGTCCCATACAGATTGCCTTCTTCATCCAAGATTACCCCGGCATAAGGGAGTCCGCCGTCTGTTCCGGCAAAGCTGTGCAGCACGGTTTCTTGGCCGCTCGGCGTAACTTTAAACACTGCGCCCAGGCCGTGTGCGCCGCCACCCGTCGTCGTTCCGTAGAGATTACCCATCTTATCCCTCACAACACCTGCGATGGGGCCCGAGCCGTCAGATCCCCCCGTGAAGCTGTATAAGATCTTGAACTTGCCCTTGGAGCTTACCTTGAACACTTCACCAAATCCGAAAGCTCCTCCCAGGTAAGTACTGCCGTAGATATTTTTTTTCGCGTCGACCACCACAGTGCCATAGGGTTCTGATCCTTCCTCTGTGCCC
>Ga0335080_10001081_pt1 | contig 26116 bp, 21 predicted proteins | sample Lox_Sample_34_FD_206720 | JGI IMG/M metagenome (GOLD analysis project Ga0335080, IMG submission 206720) | Soil microbial communities from Loxahatchee National Wildlife Refuge, Florida, United States - Lox_Sample_3.4 | ecosystem: Environmental > Terrestrial > Soil > Wetlands | place: USA... | reverse complement strand
CTCGTGATGCGCCAGGCGACCGCGGGTCTCCTCTGGTCCAAGCAGTACTACCACTACGACGTCGCGCGCTGGCTGAAGGGCGATCCCGGCGGGTCCGCGCCTCCGCCCCGGCGTCTCGACGGCCGCAACCACGAATGGACGCACGTCTACAACGCGGACGTGATCTCGATGCCGGACAAGTGGGAGTACCCCTGGTACGCCGCGTGGGACCTCGCGTTCCATTGTGTGGCGCTCGCCGTCGTGGATCCGGACGCCGCCAAGCAGCAGCTCGTGCTCCTTCTGCGCGAGTGGTACATGCATCCCAACGGGCAGCTTCCCGCCTACGAGTGGGCCTTCGGGGACGTCAATCCACCCGTCCACGCCTGGGCCGCATGGCGCGTCTACAAGATCGAACGCAAGCGGTGCGGCTCCGGCGACCGAAACTTCCTCGAGCGGGTGTTCCACAAACTGCTGCTCAATTTCACGTGGTGGGTCAACCGGAAGGACACCGAAGGCAACAACGTCTTCGAAGGCGGCTTCCTCGGCCTCGACAACATCGGCGTCTTCGACCGCAGCGCGCCGCTTCCCACGGGAGGGACCATCCAGCAGTCGGACGCGACGAGCTGGATGGGGATGTTCTGCCTCAACATGCTCGCGATCGCGCTCGAGCTCGCCGAGGAGGACAGGGCCTACGAGGATGTGGCGTCCAAGTTCTTCGAGCACTTCGTCTACATCTGCCGGGCGATGAACTCGATGGGCGGACGCGGCATCGAGCTCTGGGACGCGAAAGACGGCTTCTATTACGACGTGCTCTTGCTCCCGGACGGACGGCAAATGCCGATGAAGATCCGCTCGATGGTCGGTCTCGTCCCGCTCTTCGCCGTCGAGACGCTCGAGTCCCGCATCGTGGACAAGATGCCGGGGTTCAAGAAGCGGATGCAGTGGTTCCTCGAGAACCGACCCGAGCTCGCCGACTACGTCGAGACGCAAACTGCCGCCGGCAATCGGGTGCGGCGTCGCCTCTCTCTCGTGAACCGGATGCGCCTGACGTCGATCCTGCGCTACATGCTGGACGAGGCCGAGTTTCTCTCGCCGCACGGCGTGCGGGCCCTCTCCCGATATCACCGCGACCACCCGTACCGAATCGTGGTGGGGGACCAGGAGTACCGGGTGGACTACGAGCCAGGAGAGTCGGCCACGGGTCTCTTCGGCGGGAACTCCAACTGGCGCGGTCCCGTGTGGTTTCCGGTGAATTACCTGATCATCGAGTCGCTGCAGAAGTTCCACTACTTCTTCGGCGACTCCTTCCAGGTCGAGTTCCCGACGGGTTCCGGGAAAAAGCGCCATCTCTGGGACGTGGCGGCCGGGATCTCGCGGCGCCTGTCGCGGATCTTCCTGCGCGACGCGAGCGGCCGGCGGCCCGTCTTCGGCGCCGTCGAGAAGTTCCAGACCGACCCGCATTTTCGCGACGTGATCCCCTTCTTCGAGTACTTCCACGGGGACACGGGAGCCGGCCTCGGCGCCTCGCACCAGACCGGCTGGACCGCGCTCGTCGTGAAGCTCCTCCAGCAGAGCGGGGAGCGGAGCCCGGCGTAGGATTCGGTTTCGGCGCCGTGAGATTCTCGAAGACCGCCGATCACGAGGTCGTGGAGATCATCCTCCGGCAGGAGCCGGCGCCGGGCGGCCGGATCGCGCTGCGCGATCCCGTGGGGGAGCAAGCGGATTGGATCGTGATCGACTGCCGGCCCGATCCCCACGGCTGGATGGTCAGGGCCGTGCGGTGCCTGCCGGACTGTCGGGAACATTCGGGTGCGGGCGGAGGTCCTTGACGCGGATCTAGAATCGGCCGTGCGTCCGCCGGAACGTCGCCGGCGAGGAGGTGCGATGGGGGACGTGACCTCGATCGTCGAGATTCCGATCGCGAGCTGGAACGCGCCCTGCCCGGACGCGGTCCGCGACCGGGCGGTCCGCGCGCTCGAGGATGGGTCGGTCCTGCTCTTTCCGGGCCTTGCCTTCGAGATCGAGAAGTCCGAGGCGCCCCTTCTCTCCGCGACGATCCTCGCGAAGGGCAAGAACGTGAGCTATGACGCGGCGACGGGAAAGATCGCGGCGGCGCGCCTGGACGAAGCCGGGATCGAGCGCCTGAAGGTCCTGATGCGTCGGTTCGTCGATCGCACCAGCGCGCTGCTCGCGAACGTCCTTCCGAGTTACGAGGGCGCTCTCGTCCGGGGCCGCACGAGTCTCCGGCCGGTCGAAGTCGAGGGGCGTCCGTCGTCGTGGCGCAAGGACGATACGCGCCTGCACGTGGACGCCTTCCCCGCCTCTCCGGTGCGGGACCGGCGCATCCTGCGCGTCTTCAGCAACGTGAATCCCCTGGGGCAGACGCGCAACTGGCGGGTCGGCGAGCCGTTCGAGCGCGTCGCCCGCCGCTTCCTGCCTTTTCTCTCGACGCGCCTCTGGGGACGCGGCCTCGTTCTCCGCGCGCTCGGGATCACGCGGAGCCGGCGCAGCGCGTACGACCAATGCATGTTGCAGATTCACGACAAGATGAAGGCGGACCTCGAATACCAGGCGTCGGCGAACCAGTTCAAATACAACTTCCCGGCGGGAACGACCTGGATCATGTACAGCGATCAGGTCTCGCACGCGGTCTTGTCGGGACAGCACGCGCTCGAGCAGACCTGCTACCTGCCGGTTTCGGGAATGAAGGATCCTGCGAAGTCGCCGCTCAAAATCCTCGAACGGCTGACGGGGCAGAAGCTGGTCTGAGGCAGACGGATCGGGGTGGCCGGGAATCTGGAGCCGACGACCGGACTTGAACCGGTGACCTGCGGTTTACGAAACCGCTGCTCTACCGACTGAGCTACGTCGGCCCGCGGAGAGTTGCGAGTCGGGAGCGGCGCATCTTACGGAAAGAAGGCGCGGGCGTCAATGCGCCGCCGGTCAGTCGAACTTGACCGACACGATCTTGGAGCAGCCCGGCTCTTCCATCGTGACGCCGTACATCGCGTCGGCGGTCTCCATCGTGCGCTTGTTGTGCGTGATGGCGATGAATTGCGTCTCCTCGGTCATGTCGCGCAGGAGCCGCGTGAACCGGTCGATGTTCGCCTCGTCGAGCGGCGCGTCCACCTCGTCCAGGATGCAGAACGGCGACGGCTTGTAGCGGAAAATCGCGATCAGGAGCGCGATCGCGGTCAGGGCTTTCTCGCCGCCCGAAAGCAGCAGGATCGACTGGTTCCGTTTGCCCGGGGGATGCGCCACGATCTCGATGCCGGACTCGAGAAGGTCGTTCTCGTCGAGCAGCCGCATCTCCGCCGTGCCGCCCTGGAACAGGCGCGTGAAGACGCCCTTGAAGTTCTCGTTGATGGCCGCGAAGGCGTCGCGGAAGCGATCGGAGGACGTCGCGTTGATCTTGCGGATGGATTCCTGCAGCTCGGCAACCGAACGGATGAGGTCGTCCCTCTGTGTCGTCAGAAATGCGAGGCGTTCGGTCTCCTGCTTGTGCTCCTCGAAGGCCAGGACGTTGACCGGCCCCATCCGCTCGATCGAGGCCACGAGCTCCGCGGCTTCCTGCTCGAGAGCCGCGAGCGCTTCTTCCGACGCGTCGGCCGGGGGCGCGAGCTCCGAGGCTTCGGTCGAGAACTCCGTGCGCGCCTCGGCTTCGACGTGCTCGAGGTCCGAGCGCAGGCGCGTTTCGGCGACCTCCGACTCGAAGCGCGCCTCGCGGGCGGCGTCGAGCCCCGCGCGCCGGACCTTCGTTTCCTCCTCGGCGCGCGCGATGTGAGCCCCCGCGGCCTCCTCGGCCGACGCGGCGGCGGCGAGATCTTCGGCGCGGCCGCGGCGCTGCCCGAGGTTCGACGCCTGGCGGCCACGCGCTTCTTCGTCTTCCCGTGCGAGCTCCACGGCGCGCGCGGCGAGACGCCCTTCTTCTTCTCCCGCCTCCGCCAGGCGGCGATCGAGCGTGGCGCGCGCCTCGAGCGCCTTTTCGCGGGCGCCTTCCAGCGCGCGGCGCCGCTCGGCGGCGACCTCGGCCTCCGTCCGGCGGTGGGCCAGCTCCTCGGTCGCGGCCATGGCGAAGGAGCGCGCCTCGGGAATCTGGAGGGCGAGCGCGTCGGCCTGTTCACGCAGCACCGTTTCGCGCGCGGCGCAGCGCTCCTCCTCCTGGACGAGCTCGGCGCGGCGGCGCGCGAGCGCGACGCCTTCCTGCGAAAGCACCGAGGCTTCCAGCCGCAGCGTGTCGCCCTCTTTCCGCAGCCGGTCGCGCTCTTCGCGGCGTTCCTCGAGCCGCCCGGCGAAGGCCGACAGGGCACCGGCGGCCCGCCGCTCCGCCTCGCGACGGCCGGGAACCTCGGCGCCGCGCCGTTCGTGCGCTCGCCGCAGCTCGGCGGCGCGCATCTCGGATTCCTGCGCCTTTTCGCGCGAGGCGGCCGCCTCGGCGGCGAGGCTTTCCTGCTCCTTCGAGAGCGCGAACCGCCCCGCGGCGGCCGGGTCGCTCCGCACGGCGCCATAGAGCGCGCCGCGAACGATCTCGCGCCGGCGTGTCACGAACGTCGTGGCGGGGCTTCGGTGCGAGCGCGCGGCTGCCTCGGCGAGGCTCTCGACGAAGACGGCAGGAGGAAGCGCGCCCTTCTCGGCGGGCGACAGATCGTTCCAGTTCTCGAGGACCGCGCTCCAGCCGTCGGGGTCCGAAGGAGGCGCGGTCTCGGGCACCCAGCCCGCGTCCACCAGGCGCAGGACCGGAACGCCTCGCGCCGCCTCGAGGGCGCGCGCCGCATCGTCGTCGACGATCAGCGCCTCGGCGTCGCGATCGAGGAGAACATCGACGGCTTCCTCCCAGCCCCGCTTTGGCCGGAGGCGCGCCGACAGACTTTCCCGCGTCCCGATTCCGGCGCTCTCGAGCGCGCGGCGGAGATCGGTTGCGCTCACCTCGCGCCCGTGCGCGACTTCCTGGAGCGCCGCCGCGCGATGCTCGATGCGTCCGAGCGCCTCGCGCGCCGCCCGATGCTCCTCCTCGGCGGCGTCGCGAGCCGCGGCGAGACGCGCGAGCTCCGACTCGAAGGTCTCGAGGGCGCGGGCGGCGGCGTCGGCCTCGGCCGAGAGGCCGCGCTCTTCGCGCTCGGCGGCCTCGAACGCGCGCTCGCGCCCCTCGAGCTCGGCGCCGATCTTCGCGGCGGCGCTCTCGATGCGCGCGAGTGATGCGACCACGCGCTCCGCCGCGAGGTCTACCTCGTGCCGCGCGTTGCGCGCGGCGACGCCCTCGCCGGCGGCGATCAGCGTCTCGGAGCGGGCGCGCTCGAGCGCTCCCTCAAGCCCGGCGAGCGCACCGGCCGCGGCCGACGCCTTCCGGTCGGCCTCTTCGCGGTCGAGAGATCGCGACCGGGCCTCCGCGATCGCCCGCTCGACGCGCTCCTCGATCTCCTGGAGCTCGCGCATGGTTCGCGCGTGTTCCTCGCCGAAGTCGCGCGTCTCGCGCGCCAGGGCCTCCCGACGCGCCGCGAGATCGGCGGCCGCGCGGCGATTGGATTCGATCAGCGCTTCGTCGCGCCCGATCGCCGCTTCGAGGGCCGACACGACGTCGCGCGCCCGCTCCCGCTCCGCGGTCGCGTCGGCGGCATTCAGGCGTGCTTGCGCGAGCTCGGCTTCGCAGCGGCCGAGCGCGGCCGCCGCCTCCGCCTCGCGGTCGCGGCGTTCGTCCCGCAGACGCGTCGCGTCGGCGACGGCCGCGGTCAGCCGGTCATGGCGCGCGCGCAGGAGCGCCGAGCGCTTGACGCGCAGCGCCTCGGACTGCTCCTTGTAGCGCGCGGCGCGCGACGCCTGGCGCTTCAACGACGCGACGTTGCGCTCGATCTCGGAGATGATGTCGGAGAGGCGGAGCAGGTTTCCGCGCGTCTCCTCGAGCTTCGTCTCGGCGAGGCGCTTGCGCAGCTTGTATCGCGTGATCCCGGCGGCCTCTTCGATGAGGCGCCGGCGGTCCTGCGGTTTCGTCGAGAGCACCTGATCGATGCGCCCCTGCTCGATGACGGAGTAGGCGCGCACGCCGAGCCCGGTGCCCGAGAGCTGATCCTGAATGTCCTTGAGGCGGACCTGCTTGTCGTTGAGGAAGTACTCGCCATGTCCCTCGCGGTAAACGCGGCGCCCGATGCGGAGCGATTCCGGCTCCTCCGACTCGCCGTTGCCGTTGCCGTCGCCTTCGCCGCCGCTGCCCCCGTTGCGCCCGCGTCGCGAGAGGGTGAGCGTCACTTCGGCCATGCCGACCGGGCGCCGCTTGGCGGAGCCATTGAAGATGACGTCGTCCATCCGCTCGCCGCGGAGCACCTTGGCGCTCTGCTCCCCGAGAGCCCAGGCCACGGCGTCGCAGATGTTGGACTTGCCGCACCCGTTTGGGCCGACGACGGCGGTCACCCTTCCCGGAAAGGCCAGATCCACCTTTTCGTAGAAGGACTTGAACCCCGCAATCTCGACCCGATCGAGCCGGAACATCGATTCGGGGAATTTAACAAAAGCTCCTCACCACCGCCACAAAATCTTGTGGTGGAGCGTCGGGCCCCCCCCAAAGAATGGGCGTTCGGGCGCCTGCCCGGGCTCGAGGACTGTCCATGGCCCGAACAGGCGGCGGGGCTGTTGATCGAGCCGTTCACAGGGTCGGCGGCGCGGAAAAGCGGCCGGGGCCGGCGCTCTCGCGACGCGTGTTTTTGGCGCCGCGCTGACGGATTTCGTCCCTTCCGCATTGTGTTTTTGCTGCACATCGGAAGAAGATTCTTGTTCACGGGCGACCCGGAAGAGAGTAGATTCCGAAAAGGCGAACTCGAAAGAAACAAGATGCTGAGTCTTGAGGTCCGTAAGAGAACGGGCGGCGCGGAAGTACACCGCGTCAACTCTCCGGCACTGACGGTCGGAGCATCTTCGGGCAACGAGGTGGTCGTTCGCGCGCGCGGCGTGGCGGGCCGGCACTTTCGGATCCTCGAGCGCGACGGCCGCTACCACCTCGACCTGTACAAAGGCGTCGACGCGGTGAGCGTCAACGGCCGAGAGTTCACCGGCGGACCGATCGCCGTCGGCGATCGCATCACGATCGGCGAGGCCACGTTGACCGTGCTCGGCGGCCGCGCGGCTCTGCGCCACGCGGTGCTGCCGGAGAGCATGCCGACACGGCCCGAGCCGGCTCCGGCGCCCGGAACGCTCCTCCAGGTCACGACGGGCCCGATGACGGAGGTCGAGTACCGCACCCTGCGGCTCTCGGCCTACGCTCTCTGCCGATCGAGTCGCTCGCCCGAAGATTTCGCGGCGCGACTCGTGGACATGCTCGACCGCGAGCTGCCGCCCTCCGAGTGGGCCGTGGGGCAGTGGTCGGCCGCCGGCTTCCGGGCCTGGTCCTCGACGTTCCGCGAGGCGCCCGCGGTCCCCCAGAAGCTTCTCGCCGACGCGCGCGAGGGCGAGCGTCTGGCGCGCGTGGATACCGTGACCGGGATGTTCAGCTTTTTGACGGAGCCGGACGTCGCGCCGGGAGATCCCGCCGCGGCGATCTTCGTCCGCGAGGATCCCCGCCTGGCGGCGCGCGCGCTTCTCTTTCTCGAGGAGCTCGTGCAGCTCGTCGGTCTCGTCCTCCGGGGCGCCGCGGGCGGAAGCGAAGAAGCGGTCGAGGAAGAGCCCGAAACCGCCGCCGCTGTCGAGACGGCGGCGCCCTCCAACGGCAGCGAAATGGAGGCGACCCTTCGCCGCACGGACGACCTGAAGAAGATCATCGAATCCGTCGAGCGCGAGGTCATCGATCGCACGATGCGCCGCGTGGAAGGAAATCAGAGCCGCGGCGCGCAGAACCTGAATATCTCGCGCGGCTCGCTCATCGCGAAGCTCAAGGAGTACGGGATCCCCGACTACCGCTATCTGCGACGCGAGCGCAACCGCCGGGTCTAGGACTGTCAGCTGCGTCGTCCTCGACCGCCGCAGCCGAAAGCCAGCGCTCCCCCCGATGCGATGGCATCGCCGGTTGCTCGCGTTCCGCTTCCTCGGATGCCTGACCCCGCGTCGCTCGTAAGCGGCTAGCGCCTGTTCCGGCTCCGGCTTCCGCCGACCCGACCCTCGTCCTCCCGCCGCAGCCACCACCAGATCGCGAACGGGGCCGCAAACCGGCCGGCGACTTCGTAGAAGTGAAAGCCGCCCGTCCAGAAATTGCGCGCGGCCGCGCCGTAGTGCTCGGCGCTCCAGGGTCCGAGGGAGGCCGCATAGACGGAGCGCACCTGGAAGACCAGCGCGGCAATGTGCATTGCGAACAGGACGAGACATCCGAGAAGCAGTGCGCCGACGCGCCTTCCGTCGAGCGGGTGCGGGTCGAGCGCGAAGAGCGCGGCGAGGAGCACCAGGTTGAAGTGGAGATCCGCCGCCGGCAGCCCCGGCCGGGGCGAGCCCGGCGGCAGATCGGCACGCTCGACGAGGATCTCTCCATCCCCCACGCCGAGCCGCGTGACGGCGGGCTGCTCGGTCGCCCGCAGGACGGCCTCCGCGGCCGACGCGAGGAGCCGCTCGTAAGGCGCGCGGAAGCCGAACCAGAAGGCGAGCGCGAGAGCGAAGCCCGCAAGCGCGCGCAGCACGGCGGCGCGGCCGAGACCGCGTCGATGCGTCACGGACGCGGTTCGGCGGCGGCCAGCCCGGCCGGGCGCGCCCGCGCCGCCCAGGAGAGGAAGAGGAGCACGCCGAACAGCACGACGAGCGACTGCCAGAGCACCGTGTGCGAGGCGGAGAAGAGCGCGGGCCGGTGGACGCCGATCCAGAAGAGCGAGACGACGCGGACGAGGTTCACGAGCTCGATCGCGGCGAAACCGAGGACAAGACCGGCGAGACGCCGCTTCCAGGGCGAGGGAAACGAGAGAACCGCCGCGGCGAAGAGGAGCACGGTCTCCAGGCCGTTGCACCCGTTCTCGATCTGCACGGCGAACGCGGGCGAGCGAATATCGGTCCCGGCGACGGCCGCGGGCTCCCCGAGCGCGTTCAGGATCGCGCCGGAGACGCGGGCGATCGCCGCCGTGAAGGGCACCACGACGGCGTCGTTGACCGGACGGAGCGCGATCCCGACGTAGAAGAGGACGAGCAGGACGCCGAAACGCCCGAGGAAGGCGAGGGACTCCCGGCGGGGCGACGGGGAGCCGGCTTGGAGCTTCATCCCGCAACGGGCCGCGCCGCGGGCTGGGAGTCGAGGATCTCGCGGACGAGGCGGGCGATCGGCGCGGGAAGCGCGAGGAGAAGCTCCCCCGCGGCATTCAGGACGACCTGCTCCGTCTCGGCCGTCGCCAGGAGTCGGCCCGATGCGTCCCGCAGCTCGTAGTCGAGGACGATGCGCGCGGCCTCGGGCTTGCGCAGGCGAGCGGTGGCGCGTACGGTGGTGTCTGCGAGGATCGCCTGCCGGTATCGGACCTCCATGCGGGTGATCGGGACGCGGTAACCGAGCGCCAGCGAGCGCGTCGCGGTGAACCCGTGCGCGCCGGTCAGGGCCTCCCGGACCTGCTCGAGGTAGAGCGCGTAGTGGCCGTGCCAGACGACGCCGTAGGCGTCGCACTCGGCGAAGCGCACGGGGATGTCGATCGAGAATCCCGCGAGCGGCGGCGCCTCGGGGCGCGCGCGCGTCATGGCGCCGCTCCGTCCGAGACCGCCTCGACGACCGCGGCCAGGAAGTTGCCGCCGGCGCCGAACGAGTTCACGAGCGCCCGCCGCGGCCGGCCGGTTCCGGCGAACGGCCCGTCCGAATCGGCGACGGCGCGGCAAGCGGCGACGAGCTGCCCGCCGCCGGAAGCCGCCATCTCTCCGATCGCCCGCTTGACCTCGATCTGCGGGGGCGGCGATCCGAAGAGCCGTCCGAGGGCCTCCACCTCCGCGGCGTCCATTTCGCCGACGCCGTCGCGGGAAGGGAAGATCAGCCCGACGTCCGCCGGCGAGGCCCCCGCGTCCCCGAGCGCCCCGGACATCGCGCGCGCCATCGCGTCGGGATCGGGCGCGAAGCGGTAGGGATCGGTCGGCACGCCGGCGACCGCGAGTCCCGCGAGGCGCGCGAGCGGCCGCGCGCCCCGATTCCGCGCGGAGGCTTCGCCCTCGAGGAGGAGCGCGAAAGCGCCCTCGCCCTGCACGATCCCGGAGGACTTCTTCTGGCCGCGGAGCGCGCTCACGCGGTCGAATCCGAGAGCGTAGTACGGGTTCCACTCGTCCACGCCTCCGGCGAGCATCGCCCTGGCGCGCCCGGCGGAGATCGCGAGCGATGCGAAGAGAAGCGCGTTCAAGGCCGACGGGTCCTTCTGCGTCACGGTCACGTTCGGGCCGTGGACCTTGAGCTCGATCGAGACCTGTGAGGCGGGCGCGTTCGCGACCGTGTTGGGAAAGTGGAACGGCGGCGCGGCCTCGGGCGACTCGGTCAGGAGGACCCGCAAAAATTCCGTGAGCGCCCCGGCCCCGGCCGATCCCGTGCCGAGCGCGATGCCGATCGACTCGGGATCCTTCGCGACGTCGTATCGGGCCTCGGCGATCGCCTGCGCGCACGCCACGATCGCGAACTGACTTCCGCGGTCGAACCGGCGGGCCTTCATCGGCGGGATTTCCGGCTGCGGCGTGAAGCCGTCGCAGCGCGCGACGTGCGTGGCCTGGAGTCCCCTCCGCTCGTCCTCCGTCATCGGACGGACGGCGCTCTCTCCCGCGAGGAGCCGCCGGTAGAACTCCGGCGCCGAGCGCCCGAGCGGACAGACGGCTCCGGTGCCGGTGAACACGCCGCGGGAAGGCATGCGAGGCTCAGGCGCGCGAGAGGACGATGACGGTGCTGTTGCCCCCGAACGCGAAGGAGTTCGACAGGGCGACGCGCACGTCCGCCTCGCGCGCCTCGTTGGGGACGTAATCCAGGTCGCACGCCGGGTCGGGGTTCTCGTAGTGGATCGTCGGCGGGACGGTCTGCTCGCGGATCGTGAGCACCGTGGCGACCGCCTCGATCGCGCCGGACGCGCAGAGGCAGTGCCCGATCATGGACTTGATCGAGGAGACCGGGATCCCCCGCGCCCGTTCGCCGAGGCCGGTCTTCAGCGCGGCCGTTTCCGCGGAGTCGTTCTGCGGCGTCGCCGTGCCGTGCGCGTTGACGTAGTCGACCTGTGCGGCGTCGATTCCGGCCGACGCGAGCGCGGCGCGCACCGTCCGGCCGCCAGCCGCCCCCGAGGGGTCCGGCGCCGTCATGTGGTACGCGTCGGAGGTCACGCCGTAGCCGAGGAACTCCGCGACGACCGGCGCTCCGCGGCGGCGCGCGTGTTCCGCCTCCTCGAAGACGAGGATGCCGGCGGCCTCGCCGATCGAGAGGCCGCGACGCTCGCGATCGAAAGGACGGCAGGGATCCGGATCGACGGATCGCAGCGAGTTGAACCCCCCGAAGGTGAGGCGCGCCAGCACGTCCGAGCCGCCCGTCAAGACCACGTCCGCGAGGCCCGAGGCAATGGCGTCGAAGGCGTATCCCATCGCGTTGGCCGAAGACGAGCAGGCCGTCGTGATCGTCGACTTGATGCCCTCGAGATTCCAGTGCTGCGCGACGCGGTCGGTGATGGCGTCGGGCAGGTGATTGAGCACGCGCGACGGGCGCGCCTTCCGGCCCTGGAGGTGCCGCGCGAAAAACTCCTCCGAGTCGAGGAGGCCGGACGTCCCGCCGCCGAGGATCACTCCCACACGCGTCGGGTCCTCGCGCGAGAGGTCGAGCCCGGACGCGGCGATCGCCTCGGACGCGGCGGCGACCCCCATCCGGTCGGCGCGGGACATCCGGCGCCTCTCGGCGGCGGACAGCGCGCCGTCCGGGATCTCCCGGACCTCCGCGGCGGTCTGGGTCCGGTACGTCGAGGCATCGAAGAGCGAGAGGGGCCGGATGCCGCAGACGCCCGCAATCAGGTTCTTCCAGAATTCGGGCACGCTCGTCCCGATCGCCGTCACGGCGCCCAATCCCGTTACGACCACGCGGCGTCCATTGGCCATGGAGAGCCGCGATTCTGACACATCGCTGGTGCATAATCCGCCGCGTGTCCGAGCGCGTCGACTGGCACACCTACTTCATGAACATCGCGCGGCAGGTCTCCACCCGCTCGACGTGCCCGCGCAAGCATGTCGGCGCCGTGATCGTGCGCGACCGCACGATCCTCTCGACCGGGTACAACGGCTCGATTCGCGGGCAGCCGCACTGCGAGGATGTCGGGTGCCTCATCGAAGACGGGCACTGCGTCCTCACCGTCCACGCCGAGGCGAATGCGATCCTGCAGGCCGCAAAGAACGGCGTCGCGGTCGCGGGCGCCGAGATCTACACGACCGCGAGCCCCTGCTGGCCCTGCTTCAAGCTCATCGCAAACGCCGGCATCGAGCGCGTCTACTACGGCGAGTTCTATCGGGACGAGCGCTCGATCGCCGTCGCGCGCGACGCCGGGATCGAGCTCGTCGATCTGGGTAAGGTCGGCTAGGTCGGAACGCCCGCTTCAGTCGGCGGGCGCCTCGGCGAGCGACAGCAGGCGCAGGCAGTCCTCGAGATAGGCGCGCGAGCCCTGCGTCAGGCGGAAGAAGCGGCAGCCCAGACCCGGGTCCGGATCCGCTCCCACGCGGACCACGATCGCCTCCGCGACGACGTTGCGGTCGACGCGTTCGCCCGGGATCTCGAACGACACCTCGATGCGGGCTCCGATCGGAAGCGCTAAGGGCGTCCGGACGAAGAAACCCCCGCGCGAGAGATCCCGGATCGCGCCCGCGTGCTCGGCGCCATCGCGCCAGAAGACGACGCGCCAGGGGACGGGCGAGCGCTCGTTGTTTCGCGGAAAGAGCTGCAGGAAGCGGCGCAGCGTGCCGAAGAACGCGGCGTCGTCGAAGGTGCGGGGGAGGATCCCGTCGGCGGCCGCGCGGCGCACTTCGGTCCCCTCTTCGTCGGTCGCGAGAACGACGGGCGTGCGCGCGAAGCGCGGGTCGGCCTTGAGCACGCGGCAGACGTCGAGGCCGCTCATGCCCGAGAGCTCGCCGTCCAGAAAGACGAGGTCGGGCTTCTCCTCGCGCGCCACCGAAAGGGCGTCCGAGCCGGTCGAGGCGGTGAGGACTCGGCAAGAGGTGCGGCGCCGGATCGCGTCGGCGACGGAGCGAAAGAGCCCGCTGTCGTCGACGAGGAGGACGGAATTCACCCAACAATTATAGAACCGGCCCGCGGCGAAGTCCGGCCGGTATCATCCCCGGGACCATGGATACGGTGACCCACGGCCTCGCCGGGAGCGTGCTCGCGCGATCGGCCTCGGATCGCCCGGGGGCGCGCGCCGCCCTCGCGGTCGGCTTGATCGCGGCGATGCTGCCGGATCTCGACATCCTCTACCTCCGGACGCGCCTCGACTACCTGCGATACCACCGCGGGTGGACGCATTCGTTCGTCGTTCTGCCGGTCTTCGCGCTCCTGGTCGCCCTCGCGGCGCGCCTCGTGTTCCGCCGCACCCGGCTCGCGACGCTCTGGCTCTTCGCCGCGATCGGGATCGGCTCGCACATCCTCTTCGACTGGATCACGTCGTTCGGCACGATGTTCTTCTTTCCGATATCGCAGCATCGCTATTCGCTCGACTGGGTCTTCATCCTCGATCCGATCTTCACGGGCCTGCCGGCGATCTCGCTGATCGGCGCGCTCGTGTTCCGCAAGCACTCCCGTGTCATCGCCGCCGCCGGGAGCGCCGCGCTCATGCTCTATGTCGCCTTCTGCGCCGTGCAGCATTTCCGCGCCCTCGAGGCCTGGCAGCGCGCCGATCAGCCGCCACTCGGCTCGCGCGTGGCCGCGCTGCCCCAATTCCTGTCGCCTTTTCGGTGGCTCGGGCTCTCGGACCGCGGCGACGCCGTGGACGTCGGCTTCTTCGACGTCGGCCCGTTCGCGCGGGGCACTGCCAATCCGCGTCCGCCACAGCGGTTCAAGGAGATTTTCGCGAGCCTCGCGGATTTCTATCCGCCGATTGCGCGCGTGAGGATCCAGACGTTTCCCCAGCCGCCGCCCTCGCCCGCGCTCTCGGCGGCGCGAGCCCGGGAAGACGTGGAGGCCTATCTTCACTTCGCGCGCTTCCCGCGCGCCGTCGTGCGATCCGAGGCCGACGGCGGCACGGAGATCGTCTGGGAGGACTTGCGCTTTCTGCCCTGGTTCGCGGGCCCCTGGCAAGTGGACGCGAAGGGCGTGTTACGCCGCCGGCCCTTCCTCTTTCGCGTCCGTCTCGACGCCGCCGGCCGGACCATCGAGAGCGGCGTCGTGAGCAACCGTCTCCCCTGAGGCGGCGGCCGGCTCTCCGGCCGCGACGTAGGAGTACTCGGGCGACGGAGTCCGCGTGAGCGCCTCGGAAATGCCGGCGTAGTACCCGACTTTGACGAGACAGCGGACGAAAACGAAGACCTGCTGCGTCAGGATGAGCGGGACGAGCGCGAAGCGCGCCTCGCCGCCGGCGGGCGGGTCGAGCACGATCCAGACGACGTAGAGGCCGGCGGTGAGCAGGACGTATCCGAGGAGCACGCCGAAGAGGCGCCGCGGCCTCGCGATCGCCCCTCCGAGTCCCATGAGGAACCGCGAGACGGGCGGCAGATCCGGGCGCGCGACCCAGACGGTCCGGACGGCGTCGACCGCGAGCTTGATGGCCGTGAGCGCGACGAGAAGCGCCAGCAGACGCAGTCCCGTGACGGCGAGCGCCGTGCCCTCCGTCGAGAGCTCCTGGACCCGGGGCTCGAGCGCGCGGCCGGACTCCACGTAGATCCAGCGGTACGCGGCCGCGGCCCCGGCGAAGGCCGCGAGCGTGAAGGCGAGAAAGGCGGGGAGCCGCCGCATTCCCTCCCGCCCGAACGTCACGAGCGAGCTCGAGGGCTCGCGCAGCGCGCCGAGCACGCCGCCGAGCGCGAAGGCGTGGAGGAAGATCGCGAGGAGCGCGAGCGAAAACGCGGAGGCGCCGATGCCGCGGAGGCCGTCGAACTGGTCGGGCTCGATCCCGCGCACCGACAGCAGCCCCTCGGCCGCCTCGCCGAACGTTCCGAGGATGTCAGGGTGCGTGCGCCGGAACGTCTCCCACCAGCCGTAGTCCGGCACGCCGACCATGCGGTCGGCGATCGTCGAATGGTCGAGGTTGGCGTGCAGCGAGTTCGACACGGGAAGAATCAGCGCCGCGGCGAGGAGCAGCTGGATCAACCAGAGCGAGAGTCCGAGGTACGGCTTCGAGAGCGAGGCGCGCAGCCCGCGGCCGAAGCATGCGAGTGCCGACGGCCCGGTCACCAGGCCACCGTCGCGAAGTCGAAGAGGTTCTCGAGCCAGAACACGGCGCGGGCGGTCCAGCGCGAGGCCGCGCGCGGGTCGGGGTCGGGACGCCGTCCGTTGTTCGTTCGGTCGGCGTCGAGGAGGATCTTTTCCTCGGGATCGACGACCGCGTCCACGAGGCGCGGTCCCGACGCGACGCGGAAGCTCTTCCAGCGCGCCTCCCCGTCCCAGTTCGAGCGATAGGTATGGCCGCCCTCGAAACGCAGGAGCACGTCCACCGGCAGCGCGACCTCGCCCTCCCTCCGGACGACGACCTTCGTGTCGTAGCCCCGGGGCCGCGGGAGGCCGGCCTGCGCCGCGGGCACGAGCTTGCCGTCCTTGTCGAAGAGGCCTCGGGGAAAACGCGCGGGCTCCGACGTCGCCTGGACGACGGCGTAGTCCACGGTTCCCGAGGAGAAGAACGTCCGGTCGAACAGCCAGCGCGTGTCGCGGCCTGTGATCTCGGAGAGACACGCGATGAAGTCGGAAGTCTTCGGATGACGGAAGCGCCAGCGCTCGGAGTAGAGGCGCAGCGCTTTGTCCATCGCGGGCGTTCCGACGATCCGCTCGATCGTCGCGAGCGCGAGCGCGGTCTTCGAGTAAACGAGCGCGCCGTACTCGTCCCGGTCGAGGTATTTCCAGCTCGGAAGGCCGAGCGGGTCGTCGGCGGCATGCGCGAAATACCGCCGGTTCTCGTCGAGCGGAAGGCGGACGTCGATGCCGAGCGGGAACCGGACGCCGAACACTTCCAGGTAGGACCGCGCATCGCCGTACTCGTGCTTCAGCACCCGCGCCGTCATGTAGGAGTTGAACCCCTCGTCGAGCCAGGGCTCCTCGAACTCGTTCGAAGCGAGGAGGCCGTAGAAATACTGGTGACCGAACTCGTGGACCGTCACGCCCTCGGGTGACTGGAGCGAGGCCGGCGCGATGAGGTGCGTCCCCGCCGTGATGAAGGTCGGGTACTCCATTCCGCCCGCGCCGATTGCGCCCCACGGCGGGTCCACGATCGTGAGCGTCGCGTACGGATAGGAGCCGAGGACGCGGCCGTATCCCGAGAGGCCGGCCTTCGCGGCACGAAAATGGCGGGATGCCTGCGCGAGGTGCTCCGGCTGAAGAAAGAGCTTGATCTCGACGTCGCCGATGCCCGGCTCGCGAAAGACATCCTTGAGAACGCGGTAGTCGGGGTCCGCCGTCCAGGCGAAGTCGTGCACGCTCTCCTGGCGGAAGCGTGTGACGACGCGGCCCTCCGACGTCTCCCGCTCCGAGACGACGGCACCCGTCGCGCCGATCTTGCCCTTGTAGCGGACCGGCGCATCGATCGTGACGTCGTAGTCGCCGAAGTCGGCGAAGAACTCGCTGTTCGAGTGGAACTGATGACAGTTCCAGCCGGAGTCCTCGAGGACGCCGACCTTCGGGAACCACTGTGCGACGAGGAAGAAGTCGCCCTTGTATCCCGTGCGCGTCGAGACCCGCGGGACTCGCGACACGAAGTCGAGCGCCACGGCGACGGTGTCGCCCGGAAGCGCCGGCCGCGGCAGCGGGATCTCGGCGACAGTGCGGTCGTCGGGGTTGCCGTCGTCCGGCGCGATGAAGCGCATCGCGGGGAGCAGGTCCGTCCCGTCCGAAGAGAGCGCGAGCCGCGTGATCTCGACCGAGCCCCAGGATTCCGGGATGGTGCGGCTTCCGCGACGTCCCCCGTGCTCGCGCCAGAAGGTCGAGAGCGTGTTGCGAAAGGCATTGAGGTAGAGATGGAGCCGCAGCGTCGACGTCGGGTGGTTCGTCGTGTTGGTCCAGGTCAGGATCTCGGTGCCGGAAACCGTCTTCTGCTCGGCGTCCAGACGACAGGAGATCTCGTACGATGCGATCGGGCGAGTCAGACGTTCGGGCGCCGCCGCGAGGCGCGAAGCCGACGCCGCGGAGAGCGCCGCCCAGGCGAGGAGCGCCGGCCGCTTCTTTGCCCGGAGCATTCGCGAGACTGTAGCATGCGATCGATGAGCGAGAAGGCGCCGCGCGCGGACGCGGAGAGCGCGCCGGCGCGGCGCGCGCGCGAACTGTCGGACGAGATTCGGCGACACGAGCGTCTCTACTACGTCGAGAGTCGCCCCGAGATTACCGACGCGCAGTTCGACGCGCTCATGCGCGAGCTCATCGCGCTCGAAGAGAAGCACCCCGAGCTGGCCTCGCCCGATTCGCCAGCGCGTCGCGTCGGGGGCGAGCCCGCGGAATCCTTCGCGGCGGTCACGCATGCAACACCGATGCTGTCGCTCGAGAACGCCTATTCCTGGGAGGAGGCCGAGGCGTGGCGCGCGCGGCTCTCCCGCGCGCTCGGCGGAACGGAGCCCGAAGCCTACGTCGCGGAGCTCAAGATCGACGGCCTCTCGATCACGCTCCGATACGAGGGCGGGGTTCTCGTGCGCGGCGCCACGCGCGGCGACGGCCGTCGCGGCGAGGACGTGACCGAGAACGTCCGCACGATCCGCGCGATCCCGCTCCGGGTTCCCGAGGCGGGCGCGATCGAGGTGAGAGGAGAGGTCTACTACTCCAAGACCGCGTTCCAGCGCCTGAACGCCGAGCGCGAAGCGGACGGCGATCCGCTCTTCGCGAACCCGCGCAACGCCGCCGCCGGCACGCTGCGGCTGCTCGACTCGCGGGTGACCGCCCGACGCCGGCTGCACGCGTGGCTCTACGCGATCGCCGATGCCCCGAGAATGCCCGGCTCCCAGGCCGAGACGCTCGAGCGCCTTCGGGAGTGGGGATTTCCGGTCAACCCGCACTGGCGGCGATGCGAATCCTTCGAAAAGGTCCGCGCCTTCCTCGAGGCCTGGGCCGAGAAGCGCCACGATCTCGACTTCGAGACCGACGGCGTCGTCATCAAGGTGGACGAGCGCCGGCTCCAGGAGGAGGCCGGAGCGACGGCCAAGTCGCCGCGCTGGGCGCTCGCGTACAAGTATCCGGCGGAGGAGGCCGTGACGGTCGTGCGGGAGATCTCGGCCGGCGTCGGCCGGACGGGCACACTGACGCCGGTCGCGCACTTCGATCCGATCCTCCTCGCCGGCACGACCGTCAAGCGCGCGACGCTCCACAACTACGAGGACCTCGCCCGAAAGGACGTCCGCGTCGGGGACACGGTGGTCGTGGAGAAGGGCGGCGACGTCATCCCGAAGGTCGTGCGCGTGCTCCTCGAGAAGCGGCCGCCGGGCGCCGTTCCGTTCACGATGCCCGAGCGGTGCCCGGCCTGCGGCGACCCGGTCGTGCGCGAGGCGGACGAGGTGGCCTCGCGCTGCGTGAATCCGGCCTGTCCCGCCGTCGTCCGGGAGGCGCTGCGGCACTTCTGCTCGCGCCGCGCGATGCGGATCGAAGGGCTGGGCGAGAAGCTCGTCGATCAGCTCGTCGCCGCCGGACTGCTCACGGACGTCGCCTCGATCTACGCGCTCCGCGCCGAGGACCTCGTGGAGCTCGAGCGCTGGGGCGAGAAGTCGGCGGCGAACCTGCTCGCCGAGATCGAGGCGAGCAAGAAGATGGAGCTCTCGCGTCTCGTCTTCGCGCTCGGAATCCGGCACGTCGGCGAGAAAGCGGCGCGGACGCTCGCGCGGCGCTTCGGTTCCCTCGACCATCTCGCGGGCGCCACCGAGGAGGAATTGCAGGAGGTCGGCGACGTCGGGCCGCGCACCGCCGCGACGGTCGTCGCCTGGTTCTCTCACCCGAAGCATCGCGCCCTCGTCGAGGCGCTCCGCCGCCACGGACTGAACTTTTCGGAAGGCGGGGCCCGGCGGGCGGAGGGGCCGCTCACGGGCAAGAGCGTCGTCGTGACCGGCACGCTGCCCGGCATCTCGCGCGACGAGGCGACGGCGCGTCTCGAGGAGGCGGGGGCGCGCGTCTCGGGGTCCGTGTCGAAGAAGACGGATTTCGTCCTCGCGGGCGAGGCGGCGGGCTCGAAGCTCGAGAAGGCGAAGGCGCTGGGCGTCCGGGTCGTGACGTGGCCCGAGATGCTTGAGATAATCGGCTAGCAGGTCGCGAGGACCTGCGAGAGCCGGCCTTCGGGCCGGCAGGGAGGATGGCTTGGACCTGCCCGCTCGCGTGATCGTCTTCTGCCCGACCCTCGAGCTCAAGAACAAGCCCGGCCGCCTGATGGCCGTCTCGCCGCAGGGCTACTACGAGGTGTGGCTCGATTTCGCCGACCGGAATCACGCCGTCCTGCTGCCGATCGCGGGAACCGCGTTGATCTCCCAGGAGCCGAACGCGACGGTCGGGGAGATACCGGACCTGGAGCGGTGAACGACTGAGGACTGTCAGGGAAATAGGGCGAGCAGCTCCGGGAGCTTTCGCACGCGCTCGACTCCCTCGGGCGCCGCGCCCGTACCGATGAGGACGGCCCGCAGGCCCGCTCCCATCGCGCCGAGGACGTCGATCTCGTAGATGTCGCCGATGTACGCGCACGCGGAAGGCGCCAGGTCCAGACGCGCGGTCGCGGCCTGGAAGATGCGCGGGTCGGGCTTCTCGAAGCCGACCTCCGAGGAGTCCACGACGATCTCGAGAAACGGCGAGAGCCCCGCCCGCTCCAGCAGCCCGCGCACGCGCCCGTCGGCGTTCGAGACGACGCCCATTCGATAGCCCCGGCGGGCGAGCGCCTCCAGGGTGGCGGCCGCGTCCGCGGAGGCCCGCGACCAGAGGTTCGACCGCCGATGCTCGGCCGCGATGCGGGCCGAGGCCGCGCGGCGGCCCTCCGGGGGGATTCCCAGATCCTCGAGGATCGCGTCGAGGAAGAGCGGCAGTCTCTCGGCGTCCGTCGAGCGGGGCCGCTCGAGGACGAGACGCTGCACCGCGGCGACGCCCGCGGCCTCCGCGCGGTCGAACACGCGCTCGTCCCACGGCAGGCCGGCGGCGACGCAGAAGCGCTCGCCGTCCACGTGGATGAGCGTCCCTCCGGCGTCGAAGAGGAGGGCGCGGACGCCGTTCCGGAACGACGGCGGGCCGCCGCTCAGTGGGGCAGCTCCCGGCGGGCGACGGCCTCGAGCTCATCGGCGACCGCGAGCACTTCCTTCTCGTCCCGTCCCTCGACGAGGATGCGCAGGAGCGCCTCCGTTCCCGAGTAGCGCAGGAACACGCGGCCGCGGCCGCCGAGCGACTCCTCCGCGCGCCGGACCGCCCGGACGAGCGCCGGCACGTCCTCGAGCGGGACGCGCCGCGCGGCCTTCACGTTGCGGAGCGTTTGCGGCACCTTCTCGAGGGTGGCGAGACGGCCGAGCGTTCCGCCGCTCTCCGAGAGAATCCGGGCGAGGGTGAGACACGTCAGGATTCCGTCGCCCGCCGGCGAGAGCGAGAGCAGGATGTGTCCCGACGTCTCACCACCGATCGTCGCGCCTTTCTCCTCCATCATCCGCGCCACGTTGCGGTCGCCGACCGCCGCGCGGTGAAACGCGATGCCTTCGCGCGCGAGCGCCGCCTCGAGCCCGAAGTTCGACATCACGGTGCCGACGACGCCTCCCGGCGCGAGCCGGCCCTGCCGCTTCCATTCGCGCGCCACGATCCAGAGGACGTCGTCGCCGTCGAGGATCCGGCCGGACTCGTCGGCGAAGATCGAACGGTCGGCGTCGCCGTCGAATGCCACGCCCATCGCCGCGCCACTCTCCTTCGTCCGCCGGGCCATCCCTTCCGGATGGAGCGCGCCGCATCCTCGATTGATGTTGCGGCCGTCCGGCGCGACGGACATCGACTCGACGCGTGCGCCGGCGCGGGTCAGCGCGGCGGGGCCGAGCTCCCAGGCCGCGCCGTTGCCCGCGTCCACGACGATCGCGAGACCCGATAGGTGCGCCGGCATGAGGCCGGCGAGCCGGTCGAGGTAGGCGCGGGCGAGCGAGGGGTCGCGCGGCGGCGCGTGGCCGTCGGGGGAGTCGGGAGCGTCGGCCAGGCTGTCGCGCGCCGCGAGGAGGATCTGCTCGAGCGATTGCTCGTCCTCGTCCGGCCACTTGCGGCCGTCCGGACCGAAGATCTTGACCCCGTTGTCTTCGTACGGATTGTGCGAGGCGGAGACGGAGACGCCGGCGCCGGCGCGGCATTCGAGAACGAGCTCGGCGATGCCCGGCGTCGTCATCACGCCGGCCGCGGCGACGGCGCAGCCGCTCTCCGCGAGGCCCGCCGCGAGGCGGCCGATCATGCGCTGGGTGGACTCGCGCGTGTCGCCGCCCAAGACCACGGGCGGCCGGCCTTCCCGCACGACGCGGCGGCCGAGCTCCCGTCCGATGCGCACGAGCGACGCGTCGTCGAGCGGGAACTCGCCCGCGCGGCCGCGCAGCCCGTCCGTGCCGAAGAGCCTCATCCCCCCACCTTCCCCGGAGTCGGCGCTTCGGCCGGCGCGACGGGCTCGAGCCGCACCGTCACGGCGACGCCCGGGGCCTGGCGGAGACGCAGGGTGGGATCCGACACGGCGATCGCCGCGGGGATCGTGAAGGTGGCGGTGCGGCCCGCGACCGAAACGGGGACGGTCGCGACCTCCGTCATCCGCGCGAGGACCGTCGCGGGGCCGGTGAGGCGCACCGTCGGGGGCTCGGACCGGACGCCGGCGACCCGAAGACCCGGCGCCGGTTCGCCGACCACGGCGGGGACCACGGGGAGCGTCTTCTCCTCGAGCGTGTCCAGCCGGAACGGAATCTCCTGCGGCGAGATCGAGATCACCTCGACCTCGGGGGGGACGTTCACGTCGTCCGGCGTGAGGCGGTAGACGCGGTCGCCCGGCGCGGCTTCCTTCAGATCCAGCACCGCCTCCAGCCGGTCCGGCTCGAGCTGCCGGAATGCGGTGAACGGCGCGCGCAGGCGCACGTCCACCGAGGGCGGCATGGCCGAGGCGACGAGAGAGTGTGCCGGAATGTTCACGATCGAGAGAGGAACATGGTACGTCCGTTCCGACGTGCGCTCGCGCCGCTCTCCGGACAGCGAGAACCAGAGCGCGAGCGCGATGGCGAGCGCCAGGAGCTTCGATCCGGCGTTGCGGACGAGAAATCGCGGCAGCGCCATGACACGGGCCTACCGTCCCGTCGCGAACTCGCGCAGGAGCGAGTCGCGGAGGGACTTGGCGTCGAGCTCGTCGAGCAGCTCGCCCTGCCGGGCGAGCGAGACCGTGCCGCGCTCCTCGGAGACGACGATCGCCAGGGCATCGGTCTCCTCGGTGATCCCGAGCGCCGCGCGGTGGCGCGTGCCGTATCGCTTGGAGAGCCCTTCCTTGAGCGTCAGCGGCAGGAAGCACGACGCCGCGGCGATGCGCTCCCCCGAGACGATGACGGCGCCGTCGTGCAGGGGCGTGCCGGGCGCGAACAGCGTCACGAGAAGATCATACGAGACGGCGGAATCGAGACGGACGCCGTTCTCGATGTAGGTCTTCAGCCCCTCCTGCCGCTCGAGCACGATGAGCGCGCCCACGCGCCGGGTCGAGAGCGACGTCGTCGCGAGCACGATCTCGGAGATCAGCTCCTCGGCATGGTACGAGGAAAACCAGAGCGGCGTCCTCCCGAACGCCGCGAGCGCGCGGCGCAGCTCGGCGGCGAAGAGCACGATGATGCCGAACGGCAGATAGAAGATGAGGCTCTTCAGCACCTCGCGCAGCGTCGCGAGACGGAGCGCGACGGCCACGCGGTAGACGAGGAAGACGATCACGAGCCCCGCGACCATCTGCACGGCACGCGTGCCGCGGATGAGGCGCAGGAGCGTGTAGGCGATCAACGCGACCGCGAGGATGTCGACGGCGTCGCGCCAGGTGAACGAGAGGCGCGAGAGGGCCCCGATGGGCCCGGAGAGTCTCTCGATCACCGGACCTCCTCGCGCGCGCGTGCGCTTGCCGCGACGGGCGCCGGCCGTGACAGAGCGAGCGACATCCGGAGGAATCGTACGGTGTCGGCGACGTCGTGCACGCGCACGAGCGCCGCACCCGCGGCGGCGGCCGCGGCGACCGCGGCGAGCGAACCCGGGAGCCGGTCGGCGGCCGAAGAGTCCTCGGCGATCCCGGAGAATCGGCGGACGAAACCCTTGCGCGACGCGCCGACGGCGACCGGGAACCCGAGCGTCCGGAAGGCGGCGAGGTGCCGCAGGAGAGCCAGATTCCCTTCGGGGCTCTTGCCGAAGCCCAACCCCGGGTCCACGGCGATCTTCCCGGGCGCGGTGCCCGCCGCCCGGGCGGCCGCGGCTGCGGCGGCGAGCGCCTCGGCAATGTCGGCGACCGGGTGCGCGTAGGCCGTGTCGTCCTGCATGCGTCGGGGATCGTCGCCGCGCATGTGCATGAGGACGAGTCCGGCCCCGGCGGCCGCGACGACGCCCGCCATCTCGGGATCGTGGCGCAGGGCGGAGACGTCGTTGACGGCGTCCGCGCCTTCGGCGAGCGCGGCGCGAGCGACCGCGGCCTTGCGCGTATCGACCGACAAGGGAGCGGCGCTCGCGCGCCGGATGCCGCGAACGACCGGGACGACGCGGGAGAGCTCCTCGTCGAGGGAGACCTCCGACGCCGAGCCATAGGCGGTGGTCGAGGGCCGCGTCGACTCGCCGCCGACGTCCACGACGTGGGCGCCTTCCTCGAAGAGGCGCAGCGCCCGCTCAATGGCGCGGTCGCGGTCGAAAGCGAGGCCGCCGTCGGAAAACGAGTCCGGCGTCACGTTCACGACGCCCATGACGAGCGGCGCCTGGCCGAGCTCGAGGGCCCGTCCCCCGGCCAGGCCCCACCGCGCCGGCGCGCGCTCCGCCCGCTCGAACGCCGCCCGCGCCCGGTCCCGAAGGGTCGCCGGAAGGGCCTTCAGCGTCTCGGCGCGGCGGGCACGGGAGACCACGACCGGGGGAGACGCCGATCCGGAAAAGCGGACGACGTCCAGGGGAAAGTCCGAGGCGGCGAAGGAGGGCAGCCGGAGCGCGTCCCAGCCGGCGATCTCCGCCAGCGTCTCGCGGTCCTTCGCCGGGAAGACCAGATCCGATTCGGCCGCCACGCCGGGAGTGTAGCGGAAGGTCCCGGATTCAGTTCAGATCGACTCGTCCGCGGTCGGGCCGTACACGGCGGGCAGCGGGACGTCGTTCAACCTCAGATAAACGGTCAGCTGGCCGCGGTGGTGGATGAGGTGATTGAGCAGGAGCCGGCGCACCCCCGTCTTCCGCGGGAGCTGGAAGAAGAGCGTGCCGTCGGGGCGAACCACCTGGAACTCCTCCGCCATGTCGTCGTCGGACCGCGCGGCGATCGCGGCGCGGCTCTCCGCGACGTTCTGGTCGAAACGCGCGAGGAGCTGCCCGGTCGTCCGGAGCGAAGGGGCCGTCTCGCTGCCGACCTGAAAGCTCGGAGCGGCCAGACGGATTCCCCAGCGCGTGGTCTCGGTGACGTGGGTCGCGAGCTCCCCGAGGCTTCGCGATTTCGGGTGCGGCTTCCACTCGAGGCGGTCCATCGGAACGCGCTCGAGGACACGCCGCGTGGAGGCCATCTCGGCGTCGAGCTCGGGGAGGAACTTTTCGGCGATGCTCACGCGCTCACGCGGCGAAGCGAACCCCTAGGCGGGCTCCGGCACGAGCGGTCCGACCTTGCCTCCCGCGGCGGGCTCGGGCGAACCGGGCGTCGTGGCGATCGGCGGCCGCGGCGGCCCCGTCTTGCGGAGCTTCGCCACGTCGGTGCCCGTTTCCTCCGCGATGATCTGCAGGACCTCTTCGCCGTCCAGGACTTCCTTCTCGAGGAGCGTGCGGGCGAGGCGGTGCATCGACTTTTCGTTGTCCGTGATGATCTTTCGCGCGCGGCCGTAGGCGTCGGTCACGATGCGCTTGACCTCGGCGTCGATCTGGTTGGCCGTGCCCTCGGAGTAGTCCTGCGTGCGGCCGAAGTCGCGGCCGAGGAAGATCTCGCCCTCGACCTTGCCGAACGTCAGCGGGCCGAGCTCGCTCATGCCCCACTCGCAGACCATCTTGCGCGCGAGGTCCGTCGCCTTCTCGAGGTCGTTCCCCGCGCCCGTCGTCATGTGCCCGAGGAACCGCTCCTCGGCGATGCGGCCGCCCATCATCACGGTGATCGTGGACTCGAGGTATTCCTTCGTGTGCGAGTACTTGTCCTCCGCCGGCAGCTGCATCGTCACGCCGAGCGCGCGGCCGCGCGGAATGATCGTGACCTTGTGGAGCGGGTCGGCGTCCGGCAGCATCGCGGCCACGAGCGCGTGCCCGCCCTCGTGGTACGCGGTGTTCCGCTTCTCCTGCTCGGTCATGATCATGGACTTGCGCTCCGGCCCCATCATGACCTTGTCCTTGGCGTACTCGAAGTCGATCATCTCGACTTTCTTCTTGTTGAAGCGCGCCGCGTTGAGTGCCGCCTCGTTGACGAGGTTCGCCAGGTCGGCCCCCGAAAAACCGGGCGTCCCGCGCGCGATCACCGAGAGGTCGACGGACTCGGCCAGAGGCGTCTGCCGCGTGTGCACCTTGAGGATCTGCTCGCGCCCGCGAAGGTCCGGGCTGTCCACGACGACGCGCCGGTCGAAACGCCCCGGCCGCAGGAGGGCCGGGTCGAGGACGTCCGGCCGGTTCGTCGCGGCCACGAGGATGACGCCCTCGTTCGTGTCGAACCCGTCCATTTCGACGAGCAGGGCGTTGAGCGTCTGCTCGCGCTCGTCGTGCCCTCCGCCGAGGCCCGCGCCGCGGTGCCGGCCGACGGCGTCGATCTCGTCGATGAAAATGATGCAGGGCGCGTTCTTCTTGCCCTGCTCGAAGAGGTCGCGCACGCGGGAGGCGCCGACGCCCACGAACATCTCGACGAAGTCGGAGCCGGAGATCGTGAAGAACGGGACGTTGGCCTCGCCCGCGACGGCGCGCGCGAGGAGGGTCTTGCCGGTGCCGGGAGGGCCGATCAGCAGGACGCCCTTCGGA
>Ga0335080_10001079_pt1 | contig 26124 bp, 21 predicted proteins | sample Lox_Sample_34_FD_206720 | JGI IMG/M metagenome (GOLD analysis project Ga0335080, IMG submission 206720) | Soil microbial communities from Loxahatchee National Wildlife Refuge, Florida, United States - Lox_Sample_3.4 | ecosystem: Environmental > Terrestrial > Soil > Wetlands | place: USA... | reverse complement strand
CACAGCGCGGCCGCGGTCGCCGTCTGCTGCGAGCTGGTCATCTGCTGGGTGTCCTCCCTGGCCACCTGCTGCTGGGTCTGCCCGGCGCCGAACAGCTCCTGCTCCGGCACCACCGCCTCGTGCGGGGTCAGCCAGGCCCGTAGCGCGGCGAAGACGTTCAGCGAGTCCGACGGGCCGCCCTCGAACGACACCGTGACCAGGTTCAGATGGCCAGCGGTCGGGAAGACCGGATGGCCGGTGATCTGGATCAGCGACCGGCCGCCGGGGCCCTTGCCGAGCGTGTTGAGGGTGGGGCCGGGGCTCAGGATCACGTACGGCACCGGCAGGATCACCGCGGCGACCGCGGCGACCAGCACCCCGCAGGCCGCGACGAACAGCGTCAGCTGGCGGCGGGAGGCCGTGCGGAGGCTAGGCACTGTTGACCCATTCGCTCGTGCCGTCGCTGAACTGCTGGTGCTTCCAGATCGGCACGTCGTGCTTGAGGTTGTCGATCAGGGTGCGGCAGGCCTGGAACGCCTCGGCGCGGTGCGGGCAGGCGACGGCGACCACCACCGTGAGATCGCCCACGGCCAGATCCCCGACCCTGTGCACGGCGGCCAGCGCCCGCACGTCGAAGCCTGCCGCCACCTTCTCGGCCATGACCCGCAGCTCGGCCGCGGCGGACGGGTGCGCGCTGTAGGACAGCCTGGTCACTTCCCTGGCCCCGTCATGGTCGCGGACCGTGCCCACGAACAGCGCGATGCCACCCGCCCCAGGGTCGGCGACGGCGGCCTGCACCTCGTCCACTGACAGCGGCGTGTCCCGCAACTCGGCGAGCCTGACCACGTTCACGGAGCAAAGGTACCCGGATCGCGCGGTTCCGGCTGACGCCACGGCGCTGCGCAGCTAACCGCCGCCGCTGCGGCGGCGGCGGGCGGCGCGGACGATCGCCGCGGTGCCGATCACCGCGACGGTGGCGCCGGCCGCGGTGATGGCGGCTTCCTTGCGCGGGATGCGGCGGGCAGCGGCGCGGTGCAGGGCCCTGACATCCATCAGGGCCCGTAGCACCGCCGCGTTGTCGTAGGCGGGGCGCCAGCCCGCATCGCGCAGCGTCCGGCAGTCCACGACCCACGGGTAGACCAGGTACCGCAGATCGTTGATGGGGGCGGGAGCGATCCCGATCCGGTGGAGCCGCTGCGCGGTGCCGAGGGTCAGGGCCGCTGGCAGCTCGATCCGCCGCAGCCCGCTGATCTCCTCCACCTCGGCGAGCTCCAGCCAGCCGTCGCAGCCGACGGCGAAGTTGCCGGTCACCTCCCCGGCCACGGCCAGCTCGAGCGCGGAGACGAGGTCGTCGATGTGACAGAACTGCCAGCGCTGCGGGCAGCCCTTGACCGTCAGCAGCCGGGCTCCCTCGAAATGCCTGGCCACCAGCGTGTCGACGCCGTCGCCGACGAGCGCGGCGGGCCGCACCACGGTGACCGCCATGCCCGGATGGGTGCGGGGGGAACGCTCCGCCAGATGCTCGATCTCCAGCAGGTCGCCTGCCACGCTTCCGTCGGTGTCGGCGGCCAGCGGCGCCGACTCCGCCAGCGGCACAGGGTTGTCCGGCCGGGCGCCGTAGACCATCGCGCTGGTCACCAGGATCACGCTCGCGACCCGGCCGGCCGCGGCGGCGGTGAGCACGGTCTGCGCGGCACGGACGTTGAACGCACGCCGGGCCCGGTAGTCGGAGTCGCCCAGGTCGACATCGGTGTGCACGAGCACATCCACCCCGGCCAGGCGGCCTGCCAGCGCAGGGTCGCGGACGTCCGCCAGGCGCCAGGTCACTCCCGCCACATCGCCGCGGTGGTCGTCGATCGCGACCACCCGGCCGACCCCGGCCGATACGGCGAGCCTGGCCGCCAGCGCGTGGCCCAGCCCGTGCGCGGCCCCGGTGACCGCGACCACCGGCCCGGGCCCCGCCGCCGGCCGCCCGCGCGCCGGGCGGTCGGTGGCAGGCCGGGTGGCGGCCGCCTGCGCTGCGGCCGGCTGGGCGCCGGCCGGGCCGCTGGTGGCCTGCGGCTTACCGGCCGCGGCGCTGCCGCGGCCCTTCCGGGCCCGTGGCCCGCTCCCTGGCTCACGGCCAGCTGGCGGCCCCGCGCCGGGGAGTTGCTCGCCTCCGGCGGGCCCGGCGCGATCGCGCCGGCCGCCCGCGGCCGCGCCCGCGCCGCGCCCGCGCTGGCTCTCTGTGGCCGCGTCCGTGCCGCGCTCGTGGTGGCCGGGCGGCTGGCCCTTCCCGGTGCGCCCACGGCGAACCTCAGCTGCTGCGGTGCTCATGGGGCCTGCTCCCGGGATAACGTGGTTTGCATGACCGTTCCATCCTGCCTGAGAGGCCACCCCGATGGCTGACCCTCCCTTTGGCTTCGGGCTGCCCGGCCAGGGCCGGGGCTCTGGCGGGTCCGGTGGTTCTGGCTCGTCCGGTGGCCCACCGGACGAGGGCGGGCCGTTCGGCCCGCTCGGGGACCCGCAGCAGTTCGCTGAAGCGCTGCGCCAGTTCGCCGACCTGATGTCCTGGCAGGGCGGCCCGGTGAACTGGGACCTCGCCAAGAACGTGGCACGCCACACGCTGGCCGCCGAGGGCGACCCGAGCGTGCTTGACACGGACCGTCACAAGATCTCCGAAGCAGTCCGGCTGGCAGACCTGTGGCTCGACGAGGCCACCAGCTTTTCCAGCGGCGTGCGCCGGGTGGAGGCATGGAGCCGCTCGGAATGGGTGGAGGCCACGCTGCCGGTGTGGTCCAAGCTATGCGACCCGATCGCCGAGAAGGCGGTCGATGCGATGGGCGGGATGCTCGCCGACGCTCCGGGTGAACTCGGGGGGATGCCCGAGGAACTGGGCACGGCCCTGCAGGCGATGGGGGGCGGCCTGAGCGGCCTGGGCCCGATGATGCGCCGGATCGGCGGGATGATGGTCGGCTCGCAGACGGGTGCCGCCATCGGCGCGCTCGCGCGCGAGGTCGTCTCCTCGACCGACGTGGGGCTGCCGCTGGGACCCGAGGGCACCGCCGCGCTTCTCCCGGCCGGTGTCAGCGCGTTCGGCGAGGGACTGTCGACCGGCGCGGATGAGGTCAGGCTCTTCCTGGCGCTGCGGGAAGCGGCGCACCACCGCCTGTTCGCCCATGTGCCCTGGCTCCGGGCCCACCTGCTCGGCGCGGTGGAGGAATATGCGCGGGGCATCACGGTGGACGCTGCCCGGCTGCGTGACGCCATGCCGCAGATCGACCCGGCCAATCCGGATGCGCTGCGCGAGGCCCTGTCGGGCGCTGCCCTGTTCCAGCCGGAGGACACCCCGCAGCAGAAGGCCGCCCTCTCCCGGCTGGAGACCGCACTCGCGCTGGTGGAGGGCTGGGTGGCGACGGTGGTCGACGAGGCTGCCGGGAACCGGCTGCCGCAGGCCACCGCGCTGGCCGAGGCGAGCAGGCGGCGCCGGGCCACCGGCGGGCCCGCCGAACGCACCTTCGCCACCTTGGTCGGTCTCGAACTCCGGCCGCGCAAGCTGCGCGAGGCTGCCCTCATCTGGGCGCGGCTGACCGAAGTCAGGGGCGCCGCGGGGCGGGACGCCCTGTGGGCGCACCCGGACCTGCTGCCTACCGAAGAGGACTTCGACGACCCGGATGGCTTCGTCCGCGGCCGTCCAGAACTGGATATGTCCGCGCTCGATGAGGCGGCCGGCGCCGGCGGGGACGCGGAGCCCCCGGGCGAGGAGCCGCCGCAGGCACAGCCGCCGGACGGGCATGAGCCCGGTGGCGAGCCGCCCGGCGCGGCCCCCGGCACTTCCGGCTGACCCTGCCCGCCGGGGCGGCAGCGGCGCCGGGTGACGGCACATCCCGGCGAACCGGCCTGCCGGTGACCAGGGCACGGGGCGGCCGGCCTCTCCCGGCACGGGCCGGGGGAAGCAAAACGGCGGGATCGGCGGCACAAATTTGTTTTCCACAGGCGGTGGACAGAAGCACCGCAGTTCCGGAGTGCCTTTGGGGCCGCCAGGCGCTGGAATTCACAAGCCTTTCCCGCAGGCATCCACAGAGACGCTCCATGTCCTCCCCAGGCTATCCACAGCGTTGTCCACCGGGAAGGTTGACCACGGCCATGGCCCCGCCTAGCGTCACCAGCAGGTGTCCCCGGGTCGCAGGCTGACGTCACTTCCGGGGAAGGGGGCGACCGGCCAGCAAAGGGAACCGCGGCTTCAGGCCGGCCTGGTTCCCCCCGGGGAACCCATCATGTTGGAGGCCATTGCTTCCTTCCGCCGCCTCCTGCCGCCGCGGCTTAACCGGCTGTCATTTCCTGCCCACCCGGTCTCGCGTTTCCTGCCAGTGCGTTCGCGGCCGCAGCCCGCCGCCACACAGCGCTGGAATGTCAGAGCACCGCGTCACGATTGGCGCATGAGACCCGCCCTCAAGCCCGGCTTGCTCGCCGTCTGGCGCAACCGCGACACGGTCCAGATCGGCATCGACCCCCGCCGGGCCATCGCCTTGACCGGGATGCGCGGGGCGGCGGTGCTGCTCGGCCTGCTGGACGGCAGCCGCGACCTCACCCAGATCATGGCCGCCGCGGCCGAGCTGGGTATTTCCGCGGAGGGGGCGGACCGGGTCATCGCCCTGCTCACCGCGGGCGGTGCCCTGCACGACTTCCCGCTCAGCACCTACCGCGCGATGCCGCACGGGCTGCGCACCCGGCTGGCGCCGGAACTGGCCACCGCGGCCCTCGCGCACGGTGACGGGGACGGCGGCGCGCGGGTTCTCGCCCGCCGCCAGAACGCGTGTGTGCGCGTGGAAGGCATGAGCCGGGTCGGCTTATGCGTCGCCAGCCTGCTCACCGCTTCCGGCATCGGCATGGTGATCAGCACCGGGCGGTCGCCCGGCACCGGCGGCGCGCCCGGTTCCGTCCCGCCGGCCGCCGCTCCCCCGCACGCCGCCGCTCCCCCGCCGGCCGCCGCTCCCCCGCACGCCGCCGCGCCGCCACCTGCCGATGGTCTCCCGCCCGCCTGCGCTCTCCCGCCCACGGGCAGGGCCGGCCCGGCCGGCCTCAGCCGTCCCGACCTGGTGGTCCTCGCCGACATCTACCGCCGCGAGCTACCTGACCAGCTGAAGCGGCAGGGCGTGCCGCACCTGGCGGTGGCGGCCAGCGAGGCCATCGGCGTGGTGGGCCCGCTCGTGACGCCGGGGAGCACGGCGTGCCTGCGGTGCCTCGACCTGACCCGGGCCGAACGCGATCCCGCGTGGCCGCTCATCCTCGCCCAGCTCACCGGCGGCGGCGCGGATCCGCCGGCCTGCGACACGGTGCTGGCGGCAGCAGTGGCCTCCCAGGCTGCCGCGCAGGCACTTGCCTTCGTTGACCGGCCCGCGTCGGCGAACGCTGTGACCAACGGCACGCTGGAGCTCGTCCTGCCCGATTGGCAGTGGCGGCGGCGGACTTGGCTGCCTCATGATCGCTGTGATTGTGGCAGGCGCAGTACTTTGTGACCGACAATGTGAGTTGTGAACGATCTCCCCCGCTGGGCTATCACGCGCACGGCAAAGCTGGCAACCTTGCCGGTTGGCCTGGCCGGCCGGACCGCGCTGGGCTTGGGCAAGCGACTGGGTGGCCGGCCCGCGGAGCGCGTTGCCAGCGAGATCCAGCACCGCACGGCCGAGCAGATCTTCCGTGTGCTGGGCGAGCTCAAGGGCGGCGCGATGAAGTTCGGGCAGGCCCTGTCGATCTTCGAGGCCGCCCTGCCGCCCGAGATCGCCGGGCCCTACCGGGCGACTCTGACCAAGCTCCAGGAGTCAGCGCCGCCGCTGCCCGCGAGCACGGTGCACCGTGTGCTTGCCGAAGATCTTGGCCCGGACTGGCGCGATCAGTTCGCCGAGTTCAATGACAAGCCGGCCGCCGCCGCCTCGATCGGGCAGGTGCACCGGGCCCGCTGGCGGGACGGGCGCGAGGTCGCGGTGAAGATCCAGTATCCGGGCGCCGGGCGCGCGCTGCTGTCTGACTTCAACCAGCTCAGCCGGGTCGCCCGGCTGTTCGCTGTGCTGATGCCCGGGCTCGAGGTGAGACCGCTCCTCGAGGAGTTGCGCTCCCGGGTCGCGGAGGAACTCGACTACCACCTCGAAGCCGAGTCCCAGCGTGCGTTCGCGGCCGCCTATGCCGGGGACCCGGACATCTTCGTGCCTGGCGTCGTGGCCGGCACCAGCCATGTCCTGATCACCGAATGGGTGGACGGCACCCCCCTCTCCAAGATCATCAGTGATGGCTCGCAGGAGGATCGCGACCGCGCGGGGCTGCTGTTCGTCCGCTTCCTGTTCTCCGGGCCGGCCCGGGCTGGGCTGCTGCACGCTGATCCCCATCCCGGCAACTTCCGGCTGCTCTCCGACGGGCGGCTGGGGGTGCTGGACTTCGGTGCCGTGGACAGGCTGCCCGATGGGTTCCCCCCGTTCATCGGCAGGCTGCTGCGGATCGTGCATGACGGGGGCGATCTTGGGCCTGCCGAGCAGGAGCTGCGTGATCAGGGTTTCATCAGGGAAGGCATCGAGTTCGACCCGGAGGCGCTGCGTACGTTCCTGGCGCCGCTGGCAGAGCCGTCCCGGGTGGACAGCTTCAGGTTCAGCCGGGAGTGGCTGCGCGGGGAGGCCACCCGGGTGGCCGATCCACGTGCCGCCAACATGACCCGGCGGCTCAACCTGCCCCCCTCGTACGTGCTCATCCACCGGGTCTCGACGGCCGGCATGGGGGTGCTGTGCCAGCTCGAATGCGAAGGCCCGTACCGGGCGGAAATGATCAGATGGATGCCCGGTTACTCCGACGTCGGCTCTGAGGCGGGGGGGCTCACCCCCGGCGCGCTCATGCCCGGCGCGCTCATGCCCGGCGCGCTCACGCCCGACGGGCTCCCCGCGGACGGACTCACGCCGGATGGGCTGGTCACCGCCAACGGGGCCGCCGCGGACGCGCTCACCCCCGATGGGCTCCCCGCCACGAAGCTCACCGCTGGCGGGCTCGGCGCCGGAAAGCCCACGGCCAACGGGGCCGCCGCTGACGGCCTCACCGCTGACGGCCTCACCGGCGACGGGCTCACCGGCGACGGGCTCACCGGCGAAAGAGCCGGGACCAATGGGCTCAGCGCCGGAAAGCTCACGGCCAACGGGCTCACCGCCGGGGAGCCCGCCGGCCCGGAGGCCCCGCCTGGTGAGCCCGACCCGGTGGGCCCGGCCCGGTAAGGTCACCGGCACCAGACAGGCAAGTGGCCCTGGCTCGCCGCTTCTTGCGTGCGAACCAGGGCCACTGCGCGTTATCCCCAGGACCCTTCGAGCTCCCTGCCGACTTGCAGGGCCTCACGCTGGGCCTGGGAAAGGCGCTGCCGCGCCCGCTCGACGCGGCGGGAGGCCCGCGACAGCGCCCGCAGACGCCGTACCTGGCGCTGCTCCGCCGCCTCGGTCAGCATCTGCCGCTGCCGCGCGGTTGCCAGTTCCATGTTCATGCTGGTGTACACGTTTCTCACCGCCTTTCACGTTCCGCTGGCCTGAAGGCCGGGCACTAGGCCGCGACCTCGGTCTTGGGCGGGCGCCCTCGCGGCCTCTTGCGGGGCACCACCGTGCCGCGCAGGAAGAGCTCGCCGCCCCACACGCCCCAGGGCTCCTGGCGCTCCAGGGCACCCGTGAGGCAGGCGATCCTCGCCGCACAGTCGCGGCACATGGCCTTGGCTGTCTCGACGTCCTGCGGGGACTCCGCGAAGAACAGGTCTGGATCCTCGGTGCACGGCAGGACAGTCCTGGTACTCGCCATTGGCACGATGGCTCTGGTCACCCCGGGAGAAGCCGCCTGCTGCGGCACCGCGCTGGGCCCGTCCTGGCCTCTCCCGGCTTCCCTTACGCCTGGTACGGACTCCGTTTCCAGCCCCGCCCTGCACGGTGCAACGGCGGTGGTGGCGGGCCAGTACATGTCGATCCCCTCTTCTCATCCCTCGTCGTACTCGCCGGTCTGGATTGGCAGAGGTCTCGCTGGCCGAATAAATACCTAAGGCCGCGGACCCGGTTCGGGTCCGCGGCCTTCTGGGGATCGAGGCCGGTCTTCCTAGACCGGATCCCAAGCCGGATGCGAACCCGATTGGTCGCCGCCGGGGGCGGCGATACGGGCCATCTCCGGGTACTTCTTGCTGGTGATCTGCTGCACGGTGACCTGCGCCTGGTCATGCGGCTTCCGCCGCGCCCCAGCAAAGACACCAGTCGTGCTGACGGGCACAAGGGCGCCTGCGGACAGACCGGTGCCCTGTGCGCTCTCAGCAAGCGGCCAGGCACACCGCTGGCCGGCAGCCTGGCTAAGAAGCACGCTGTTGCTCAATGTGGGCACCTCCTCCCGCAAGGCGTCGTTTGGCCCACCTATGACATGGATCAGCCTAGGTAGGACACCGGCCGCGGGGCAACTGATTTTCCGGGTGGATCTTCCACCGGCTCCCGGCCCGGCCGCGGCCCGGGCGCCGCCGGCGCGCCGGGGCGCCGCTGGCCCATCCCGTTCCTGGCCTGTCAGGCCAGGCAGACGGCGGCCGGGTGCCCAGTGACGGCGCACCAGCCGCTCACCGGCCAGCCAGGGCCGCCTCACCTTGACGCCACCGGTTTGTCACACCGGACCGGGCGGCGTCATGGCACGGTGCGGATGAGCCCTTCCTGCACGACCGAGACCACCAGGTGGCCTTCGGCGGTGAACACCTCACCGCGGGCCAGTCCCCTGGCGCCGCCGGCCACCGGGGAGTCCTGGGCGTAGAGCAGCCACCTGTCGGCGCGGAACGGCCGGTGGAACCACATGGCGTGATCGAGGCTGGCCCCGGTCGTATGCCCGTCCGCCCAGGACAGGCCGTGGCGCAGCAGCACGGTATCGAGCAGTGTCATGTCGGAGGCGTAGGTCATCAGGCACACGTGCAGCAGCGGATCGTCCGGCAGCTCGCCGTCGGCCCGCAGCCAGACCAGGTTGCGGTCGGTGCGCAAGGACGGCTCGAGCTGCGCCTCATAGGTGAGCGGCCCGACGAAGCGGAGGTCGATCGGGTTGTTCGTGAACAGCTCACGCATGGGCGCCCCGGCCAGCTTCGCCAGCCGCTCGGCGGTGGGCAGCACCGAATCCGGCGGCGGCACCTGCGGCATCGCCGCGGCATGTATGGGGCCGGGCTCGTCATGATGGAAAGACGCGGACAACGTGAAAATCGTCTTGCCGTGCTGGATCGCTGACACCCGCCGGGTGGTGAAGGACTTCCCGTCCCGCACCCGGTCGACGATGTAGACCAGCGGCACGGCCGGGTCGCCGGGCCGGATGAAATAGGCGTGCAGGGAGTGGACGGGCCGGTCGGCCGGCACGGTGCGGCCGGCCGCTACCAGCGCCTGGCCTGCCACCTGCCCCCCGAACACCCGCTGCCGCCGGTCGCTCGGGCTGCGGCCGCGGAAGATGTCGAGCTCGATCTGCTCGAGGTTGAGCAGGTCCACCAGCCGGTCCAGGGTCTCGCTCACAGCCCGCCTTCAGCTTCATGCGCCGGATCGGCCACGCCAGCGGGCGCGGGCGCCTCCACGCGCAACGCCGGTACCGGGGCACCGTACCGCCCGGGGCGCTCTGCCGCGGTGGCGGGGACGCCGGAAGCGCGGCCCGGCGCGGCGGGGCGCAGGCCGTCCAGGAACCCCGACGGTGTGCGGGACGGCCGGCCGCCCGGCAAGCGGGCCAGCGCCCATGACAGGTGCACCCTTTCGCGTGCCCTGGTCACGCCCACGTAGAGCAGGCGCAGCTCCTCGGCGACCGCATCATCGGTCTGGGCATGGACGATCGGCAGGTTGCCCTCGGTCAGCCCGGGCAGGAACACCACGTCCCACTCCAGCCCCTTCGCCGCGTGCAGCGAGGTCACCGTCACTCCTTCGAGAGCCGCAGGGTGCTCGATCGCGGCCCGGTGGGCGAGCCCGGCGACGACCTCGGCCAGTCCCGCGCCGGGCGTGACCGCGCAGTAGTCGTCGGCGAGCTGGGCCAGCGCGGCCAGGGACTCCCAGCGCTCCCTGGCCGCGCCCCGGCCCGGCGGTGGCTGGCGGGTGAGCCCGAGCCCGGACAGGACGTGCCTGACCTCGGTGGCCGGGGCCGCAGCCAGGCCGGCCGCCGTAGAGCCGTCCGCGGTGGGGCCGTCCGCAGTGGGGCCGCCCGCGGTGGGGCCGTCCGCAGTGGGGCCGTCCGGGGCGGCGGCGGCCGCGGCCCGCAGCATCCCCAGCGCCTGGCGCACCTCGGCCCGCTCGAAAAACCGTTCCGCCCCCCGCACCTGGCACGGGACACCCGCTGCCGCGAAGGCCCGCTCGAAGCGCTCGGTCTGGACGTTGATCCGCACCAGCACGGCGATCTCGTGGGCCGGGACGCCGGACGCGATCAGCCCGGCCGCCCGGGCGGCGACCGCCTCCGCCTCCGCCTCATCGTCGTCGTGGCCGGTGAATTCCGGCTCCGGCCCGGCCGCCCGCTGGGCGGCGAGCGGGGCGCCGCCCGGCAGCGGCGCGGCGTGGGCCGCGGGCGCGCGCCGGCCGGGGATCGCGCCGGTGAGCCGGTTCGCCAGCGCGACGACCTGCGGCGTGGAGCGGTAGTTGCGCACCAGCCGGATCACCGTGGCATGCGGGAACGCGCCGGCGAAGCCGGTGAGGTAGGCGGGGGTGGCGCCGGTGAAGGAGTAGATGGTCTGGCGCGGGTCGCCGACCACACACACGTCGTCGCGGCCGGCCAGCCAGGTGTCCAGCAGCAGCTTCTGCAGCGGGTTCACGTCCTGGAACTCGTCCACCACGAACGAGCGGTAACGGTCGGTGACCTCGGCCGAGGCGAGCCGGTGCTCGGCGAGGATGGCGGCGGTGAGCTCCAGCACCGACTCGAAGTCGACGAGGTGCCGCTCCCGGCGCCGCTTCTCGTACCCGGCGTACAGGCGGGCCGTGGTCTCCGCGCCCAGCGGCGGGATCCGGCCGGCGGCCGTGGCGGCGGCAGCGTAGCCGGGCGGCCGGACCTGGGTGACCTTCGCCCACTCGATCTCGCTGGCTGTGTCGCGCAGCTCCGGCGGGCTCGCGTGCACCCGCAGCTCGCGGGCCACCTCGGTGAGCAGGGCCGCCTTGGAGTCGAGCACCGCAGGCGGCCTGCCCCCCACGGTGCGTGGCCAGAAGTGGCTGAGCTGGCGCAGCGCTGCCGCGTGGAAGGTGCGGGCCTGCACCTGCTCCATCCCGCTGCCCGCGGCGCCGGCCAGCTGGCGCAGCCTCCCCCGCAGCTCACCCGCTGCCCTGGTGGTGAAGGTGACGGCCAGCACGTGACGTGGGTTGATCACGCCGATGCGCACGCCGTAGGCGATCCGGTGGGCGATCGCCCGGGTCTTGCCTGTCCCGGCGCCGGCCAGCACACAGATGGGCCCGCGGGCGGCCAGGGCGACCTCCCGCTGCTCGGGGTCGAGCGCGGCCAGCACCGCCTCGGGACCGTCCGCATCGGGTCCGAACGTCTCCACCGCACCTCCTGACCGCCCGGTGCCATCCTGCCGCATACCACCGACGGTCGCGGGAAGCCCTTGGGCGGTCCTGGCGTTGCAAGTGAACTAGTGTGTGAAGGCAGGGAGAGGCGCGTGTCGGAGCCGGTTGTGATGTACACCACCTCATGGTGCGGTTATTGCCGGCGGTTGAAGAGCCAGCTTGCGCGGGAAGGGATCGAGGTCAGCGAGGTCGACATCGAGCGGGATCCGGACGCAGCGGAGTACGTGATGTCCGTGAACGGCGGCAGCCAGACGGTCCCCACCGTTGTCCTCCCGGACGGGACGGCGCTGACGAACCCGTCGGCGGCACGCATCCGGGAACACCTCCGCGAACTCACCACAGGATGATGGAAACCGAAAGCGACCAAACGATTGATGGCGGGGACCCTCGGCGCCAGCGTCACGAGCAGTACGGAGATGAGGACCCAGGGGCCTGGCCGGGCGAGTATCGCGGCCCGCGCCGGGGCGGCGGCCGCGGAGCGGCTGGCCTGCTGGACGCGGGACCCGACGGGCAGCAGCGGGCTGACGGCTATCGCGGGCGGCACTCACAGCCAGCGGTAACCCCCGACGGGCGGCGGCCGGGCACATCGGGTGACGGCGCCGGGCGGCGAGGCATACCGGATGACGGCGCCGGGCGGTACCGGCTCGCGGACCCGCCGGTCGCCAGGCGGACACCCACCGGCTGGCGGGTAGGCGATGAGGAGGTCTCCGACCTCACCAGCGCGATGGTCCTGGCCGACCTGCTCGCCGCCGATCTGCCCGCCGAAGGGCCGCCCACCCCGGGTGGCCCGGCCGCGTCGGCAGCGGTGAGGCGGCGGGCCGAGACGGAACGGCCCGACATCCGGCAGCTCCAGGAGACGGTGGCCCAGCTCGAGCACGCGCTGACCGTCCGGGTGCGGGTGGAGCAGGCCATCGGGGTGCTGGCCGAGCGCCACCGGCTGCGTCCCCGGCAGGCGTTCGAGCTGCTGCGGTCCGCCGCGCGGTCACGCGGCCGGCGGGTGCTGGAAGTAGCGGGCGAGGTCGTGGACAGCGCCAGCAATCCGCTGCTGCGCCTGCCCGAGGAGCTGGCCAAGGCGCCGGCCGCCCGCCGCCGGGGCCGGGCGCCCCGGCGGCCGCAGCCGGGCGACTGACCCCGGGCCGGCGGTCAGCCGGCCGACAGTTGCTGGTTGGTGAGGACCACGCCGGAATGCGCCCAGGGTCGGGTGAACCCGACCACGGTCTGGTCACCCTGCGGCGAGCCGGGTGTGCCGTAGGAGGCGATGCGGATCGGGAAGCCGGTGGCATACGCCTCGATCATCTGGCCATGGCCGATCACCATCGCGACATGCCCCGGCGAGGTGGCGGTGCCGTCCGATCCCGCGAAGAAGACGAGATCACCGGGCTCCTCGTGACCGGGTGCGATCCTCGGCCCCCACGCCCACTGATCCTCCGAGGTCCGCGGGATGCCCACGCCCGCGGCCCGGTAGGCCATCATCATCAGCCCGGAGCAGTCGTACGCGTCCGGCCCGGTGCCACCCCACAGGTATGGCTTGCCGATCTGCTCCCGGGCGAAGGCGATCGCGGCGGCAACGGCCTGGTTCGGGATCTGAGCGCTGCCGGGGGCGTCGCTGAGCGTGTTGGCCAGCAGGCATTCGGTGGCGCTGGCCGCGCTGGCGGCCGCGGCGGCGACCGAGAAGCCGCCGTGAGCGTAGAGGTCCGCCCACTGGAGCACCGACTGCACGTAGGAGAGCAGGTGGTTGTAGGCGAAGACGGCGCCGCTGACATTGCTTTGCACGCCGTGCGCGACCAGGTACTTCGCGGCCCCGGCGATCGCGTCGGCCGGCTGGTACACGCTGGCGATGCCGTCGCCGTTGCCGTCGGTGGCAAACCCGGCGACCCGCTCGCTCGCCGGGTGGACCGGGGCACCGCCCCAGTTGTTGCCGGACGCGCCTCCGATGCCGATCTGCATCGGGCCGGCCGCGCCGAACGCGTTGGCCCCGCTGTGCACGCCGGGCAGGGCCGAGCGGCCGTCGTTGCTCTCCACCTCGCCGATTCCGGCCAGCACCACCCATGGGACGCCATACGTCCGTCCCGCCTGCTGGAAGTCGCGAAGGTAATCGGCGGGGATCGAGGCCCGCCCGGCGGCACTCGCGGTGGGCTGCACGGCGACCGCCGCGTTCACCGTCTTCGCCGTCCCGCCGCCGGGGCAGCCCTGGCCGGCGCCGAACAGCTCGGCGCCGCCACCGATCAGGCTTGCCCCGATGATCACCAGGCCGAGCAGCAACGCCATCACCACGCCGATCGCCACCGCCACGGCGGGCCGGCCGGACTGCGGGACCCCCAGCCGCCAGTTCACGAATTGCCTGCGGATGCGAGCTGGATGTCATTCACCTGCCAGCCGCTGCCCGACTGCGCGGCCGTGATCGCGTAGCTCGTGCTGAGCGTCTGGGCTGAGGTCTTTCCCGTGCGCTGGGTGCTGTAGGTCTTCTGGTTCAGCGTCACCAGGAACGTCAGGCTGGACGGGCCGAACGCGCGCAGCGCGGTGATCGCGCCGCTGCCGGTGGCGGACTGCTTCTGCCTGGTCCGCGCCTGGGCCACTCCTGGGGTGGCGTAGTCCTGCGCCAGGGTCGCCGCCAGGGACGGCGTGACCAGGCTCCCCATCCGGCTGACGTAGTTGCTCGCGCTCTCGGTGTAGGAGTAGGTGGCGTAGTCGGCGCAGAACTGCCGCACCACCCCGGCCGCTTGCGTCAGGTCAGCCTGGCTGAACGGGAGCAGCTGGTAGATGTTCACCGCCGGGCCGGACGGCACCGGGCTCGCCGCGGCGGCCGGGGAGACCGGTGCCTGCGCTGGCGTGGACGCCGCTGCGCGGGCCGTCGGCCCCGCCGCCTGGCTGGGGGCGGGCGATGGGCGCGGCCACAGCAGGAAGGCGCCCAGCCCGGCCAGGGCGAGCACGATGACAGCGAACGCTATCTTCCGCTGCGCCGACGTCAGGTCCATGGGCCTGGAAGCTACTTCCGGCGGCGGATCGGGCGGAGCCAGAACGGGCCTGCCGGGCGGGTGTCGTCAGCCGCGGCCTTGCCCGCCGGGGCAGCCGGGCCCGCCGGGCCGCGCGACGCGGGTGGCGCTGGCGGGCTGCTCGCGGGCCCGCCCCTGGCGGGCATCCGCTCCCCGCCGCTGCCGCTCCCCCTGGCACCCGGCGCGGGCGAGCGGCTGAAGAGCCCGCCGGTCCCCCAGGCAGCCGGCGCCGGGGCGGCCGGCCTGGCCGGCGGCTGGCTGGCGGGCGGCTGGGACGCACCGCGCGCCTGCCGGGGCGGCGCGGTATCCGGCCAGCGCGGCCTGCCTGGTTCGGTCCCGCCACGCGCCCAGCCCGACAGCGGCGGCGGCCCCGCCTCCGCGTCCCGTGGCGGGAGGTCGAGCGGCGGCGGGGTCCGGCCGGCGCCGTTGCGGCCAGCTCCGTTGCTGGCAACGCCGTCGTCGGCTCCCGTGCCCCGCGCCCGGCCTGCCGTCCCGGCCCGGGTGCCCGGGCCCGCCTGCGAGGTGTCCTGCGGGTCGGTGCCATCGCCCGGCTGAGCGGAGCCGTTGGCCGCCTGCCCGCTGGAACCGTCGGTCCCGGCCGCCCCGGCCGCCGCGGCCCCGGCCAGCGCCCCGGCCGAGCCGGCGGTGGCCAGCCCCGCCGCCAGCCCGGCCGCCTGCCCAGGGTTGCGCCGGGCCCACCGGGCCGCCCGGTAGCCTGCGAACCCGGGAACGCCCACCGTCGCGGCGTCGACGGTGTTCTGCCGCGCCGTGCTCCCGGCCTTCGCCAGGCTCACATCTGCCCGCTCGTGCGATCCGATCACGCCGTACCCCACGGCCGAGAACAGGTGGCCGAACGGCTTGCGGTAGATGAACACCGCCACCGTGACCAGCGAGATCATCAGGATCTTCAGCGCCCACGGCAGCGCGGCGTCGCTGGCACCCATGATCAGCGAATAGGCATACAGCAAGATGCTGAGCACCAGCGCGATCGCCGCCGTCTTGAGCAGCACGCCGATCAGCATCTCAGCCCAGCGCAGGGCCACCACCCGCCCGAAGCCCGGGTGGGTGCCGATGATGAGGAAGAACGGGCCCGCCACCAGGAGCAGCAGGAAACTGAGCTTCAAGATGATCAGGGTGATGGCGATGAGCAGGACGAGCACCCCAGCGGCGAGCGCGGCGAACATCGCCGCGAAGCCGATCTCCAGCCGGGTGGTCCACAGCTTGCCCTGGAACAGCGGGTACACGCCGGGGTCGTTCTGCTTGATCGAGGCGGCGATGCCGGCGAACGTGTCCTGTTTCGCCGTGATCATCGCTGCCGTCGGCTTCTCGTTCGCCGCGATCGCCTGCGCCCACAGCAGCTGCCGGGCGTACTGGTTGACCACGGTGGGGTGGCCGCCGCTGGCCGAGTAGGCGGTGGTCCCGAACTCGCCGTCCAGCCACGGCTTGCAGACCAGGACGGTCCACAGCTCGTTGGCGTTGGCGTCGACCACCCCGTTGCCCGCGGTGTAGGCGAAATTGGTCCCGGCCGGCATCTGCGGGTCGCCCTTCTGGACCGGCACGCAGCTGCTCTGCTGGGGAGCGGGGAGCTTGGCGAAGGCGATGTTCAGCGTCTGGGTGATGCCGTCGGAGAACGCCCTGCCGATGCCGGTGAAGTCCGCCGGGCGCCCGATGAGCCAGATCGCGGTCGCGCAGGCGAGCACCATCCAGACGGTTCCCTCGATGGTGCGGGTGGCACGCTTGCGGATCAGGCCCTGCCAGGCCAGCCATATCGCCCCGATGATCACCACCGGCGCCAGGAACGGGAAGTAGATGGCGTTGCCGAGGCTGGTGATCAGCCTGTCCACCACGCTACTCAGCCAGGCGAGGATGCCCTCACCCGCCGCCGACTGGTAGACGGTGATCGTCACCCGGTCGAGCGCCTTCGCCGCCGTGAACACCACCCCGGCGACCTGGTTGCCGATGATCGAGGCGAAGTCGGAGCACTGCAGGCCGTAGGCGGCCCACGACTGCCCGGCCATGCCGTAGCTGTCATACAGCGTGGCTGGCTGACGGACCGCCGAGGCGGGCGGCCTGACCAGTGCGTCCAGGCCGCCGGTGGCCGGCTCGGGCGCGGGCGCGGACTGCTGGCAGATGTTGTTGAGGTCGCCGATCAGGCCGCTGGAGCCGGCCGCGCAGAACCCGAGCAGGCCGCCGATGTCGCCGACCCCGGGCACCTGGCACACACCCCCGGGCAGCGCCGGGCTGGCCGGGTGGGCCGCGTGCACCCGCGCCGTCAGCACGGCTGAGGCAGCCGGGTGGGCCGGGACGCTGACCGGGTTCACCGCCGCCTGCGCGGTGCCGGGCAGGCCGGCCACGGCCGCGATGACGCCGAGCAGCAGCAGGACGCGGCGCACGGGCTGCGGCAGCCGGGAGAGCGGTCTGGGCATCAGCGGGCTCCGGAAGCCGGGATGAGGGGTGACTTCGCATGGGTGAGGCGGACCGGGCTCAGGCGGACCGGGCTCAGGCGGATCGGGCTGGGCATGGGGGCTTCCTGGTCAGGGCGCTGCCTCGCCCGCGTAAGGGCGGTCGGCAGGGCGGTCCGGCGCGGCGCCGGCTCCGGATGCTGCTGGCTGGCCGGGCGCGGGCAGCTGCCCGGCCCCCAGCGCTGGCGGCTGTCCCCCTCCCAGCGCTGGCGGCTGTCCCCCGGCCGGCGCTGGCACCTGGACAGTCCCCGGCGCTGGCGGCTGTCCAGTCCCGGGCGCCGACGGCTGGCTGGGGACGGGTTCCGCGGCGGCTGCGCTGTCCGCGCTCACGCGCGGGGCCTCCGCAACCGGCTTGCGGCGGGTTGGGTTGGTGTCCAGCCACTGCCGCATGTCGTCGGAGATCAGGTCGATGCCGATCCGGCCCGCCCTGCCCTCCAGGTCGCGGAAGATGCATTCCCCGTTGCCGAGCCCCCGCAGCGCGAGCTGATGCTCGTCGGAGCTCTCCACCCCCAGCAGTGCCAGCACGTTCGCCACCTCGACCCGCTCGGAGGAGCGGAACGCGAACACGCCGGAGATGCAGTTGGTGACCTGCTCGGACAGCAGGTCACCGGCGTTCTGGGAGACCAGGATCAGGGCGGTGTTGCGGGAGCGGCCCATCCGCGACACCTCGGGCACCAGCTTGGCCCCCTCGGGCGTGGAAGTGATCGCCCACGCCTCGTCCAGGAAGATGGCTTTGGGCAGCCGGCGGTCCATTCCGTTCAGCAGCCTGCGGGCGAACTGGGAGACCAGGTACAGCAGGGCAACGGACAGCCGCTGCTCGTAGGAGTAGTCATCCCGGTTCACCGCGGCGTCCGGCAGTGTGAGGCCGGCCAGGGTGAAGACCGTGGTCCACCCGGCCGCGTCGATGCGCTGGCCGCCCGAGGGCGAGAAGCACAGCCGCGCCAGCCGCATCTCCGACATCGAGCGCAGCACCGCCCCCAGGTTCTTCGACGCGGCGTCCTCCGACTGCTCCAGGTGCCGCACCACCTTGCCCAGGCTGGGCCGGTCCCGGCCGGCCACCGCGGCCACCGCCTGGACCATCGCGCTCTCGCGCTCCTCGCTCATCCGCGGCAGCAGCAGCCGCAGCGTCTCGGTGGCCATGGTCCGTTTCTCGGCCAGGTCGTCGCCGAACGAGAACGGGTCGAGCAGCCCAGGCGCGGCCGAGCCGAGCGGGATCACCCGGGCCCTGCGGCCGCGGGCGGTCAGCACGTCCACCAGCGACTCGGCGTCGCCCTTCGGGTCGATGACCGCCACCGTCACCCCCCGCAGCGCCTGCTGCAGCATGAGCAGCAGCGCCAGGGTGGTCTTGCCGCCACCGGGCTCGCCGGTGATCGCGACCGCCGTGGGCCGGTTGCGGGTCGCCGCCAGCAGCGGGTCGAAGTGGACGACGGACCGCGCCCGGCCCAGCGTCTCGCCGATGTAGGGGCCGACCCAGACCTCTGTGCTGCCGTCCATCCCGCCGACCGGCAGGTCCCCCAGGCCCACGGTCGCCGTCGGCACGCCGCCGGCGATGGTGTACAGCGGCTGGCGCTGCACGTACGACGACAGCCGCACGTGGTCGCCTGGCAGCGACTCGCACAGCAGGGAGAACTGGTCGCCGGTGGAGTTGACCACGTCGATGCCGATGTCGCGGTAGTGCTCGACCACCGCCTCGACCCGGCGCTGGCACAGCTCCCGGGTGGGCGCGCTCACGCTCAGCCGGTGCCACCCGTACACGAACGGCAGCCGCTCCTTGGTGATCCCGTGCTCCAGCATCCGGGCCGCCTCGAGCTGCTCGGCGAGCGCCAGCGGCAGGTCGACCCCCGCCTCCCGGATGTGGGCGTCCATGTCCCTGGCATGGGCGAGCCTGCGCCCGACGTCCTTGCTGGCCTTCGCCGGGGGGATCAGCCGCATCCGGGAGCTGATCTCGACCGGGAACGGCAGCGAGTCGGCGAAATGCAGCCACGGCTCGCCGTCGGGGAACGACATGACGTCAGGGAAGCGGGAGAAGGACAGGAACGCCACGTGCGATTCCCCTGCCGGGTGATCCAGCCGCAGCATCGTGCGGCCGTTGCCCACCTGGCCTTCCAGCAGCGCCTCGATCTCCCCCGCCCCCCAGGTGCGGCGGCGGGCCGCCGACGGCGGCGGGTCGCCCACCGTGCCCGCCAGCGAGTGCCGGAACAGCCAGGCGATCTCGTCGCTGGTCGCGTGGCGGGCGCGTACGGCGCTGGCCGACAGCGCCCGGCCGAGCCGCTCGGACTGCTCGGTCCAGCGCGCCAGCTCGCTGGCGGACACCGCCTCATCGGTCAGGCCGAGCGCCTGCTCGCTGGTCCGGTAGGCGGACAGGAACTGGGAGAACATCCCGCCCTGCAGCTGGGCCCGCATGCCGCGCTGGCCGAGCCGCACCCCCAGGTAGACCTCCTTGGTCCAGAAGTCCTTCGCCCACACGTGGCGGTACATCTCGTCCAGATAGTCCCGCCAGCCCGGGCCGCCGTCGGACGTGGCGTCCAGCCTCGCTGCCCACTCCGCCGCCGGGTAGGACCGGTGCGCGATCCGCAGGTGCGCCTCGGTGTCGGGCAGCCGGATGGCCGCCAGCGCCACCGTGTTGTTGATCGCCAGCGCCTCCCGCTCAAGCGGGGTCGTGAACTCGTAGGCGTGGGTCGGCAGGCGGTAATACGCCCAGGCGTGGCCCTCGCTCAGCAGGATCCGGTCATCGAAGTAGCGGACGCTCATCCGGCTGCGGCCCCGGGTGCGTCCGGTCATCTGGGCGCCCTCCGCCGCTGCGGGCTGGCGGTGAGGGCGGCGACGAGCACCCCGGCGAGCGCGGTGTAGGCCCGCAGGACCGGCGGGCGCAGCTGGCCGAGGCGGGACTCCGCGGCGGCCGGGTCGAGGCTGTCCCTGATCCCCCGCTCGGTCTGCGGCTCGGCCAGGTGGTCGTCCCACGGCACCCGGACGATCGCCCGGCACTTGCCCCTGACCACCAGCTCCGCCTGCTCGGCATGCGGCATGCTGCGTTTGGACAGCCCGTTGACCACCGCGATCGAGTTGGCGCTGAGCGCGTCGTAGCCGTGGCTGCCCAGCCATTCCTGGGTCATGGCCAGCGCCCGCGCGGCGTCGGGGCTGGCGGGGGCGACGAGCACCAGCTGGTCGGCGGCGCTGAGCACCCGGGCCACCGCGGTGGCGCCCGGGTCGGCGAGCGTGATCGGGTAGCCGTCAGCGACCGCGTCGAACATCCGCGGGTACTCCAGGTCGCCCATGTCCAGCGCGCCGTCGCCCCGGACCTGGGGGACGAACACGTCGATCTGGCCCCGCCCGCGGGGCTGGTGGCCTGCCCGGGCCGGGGGAATCTGCCCGGCGATCAGCGACCTGACCGCCAGCGAGGGCCGGGGTGCGGCCAGCTCGGCGAGGGAGGCCGGGCCGGGATTGAGGTCGAGCGCCGCCACCGCTTCGGAGCGCAGGCTGGCGAGCAGGTCGGCGACCATCAGCGTGGTCACCGTCTGGCCGGCGCCGACGGTGCAGCCCACCACCGCCACCAGCCGGGAGCCGCTGATCGGCAGGACGGCGCGGGCCCGGTCACGCTTGTCATGATCGGGGCGGCCGGGCCCGACCCCGCCGGGCACGAGCACGAGCTGATCGCGCCAGTTCGTGCTGCGCTGATCGGCCGGGCCGCCCAGCGCCCGCTCGACCGTCCGCGGCCGCACCGTGGGCGGGCCGGCCGGGCCCTGCTGCACGGGCACGACCACCACCGGCGGCGGCCCGGCGGGCCGCGCGGCCCGCGGAGCCGGCGCGTCACCGGTGCCGGGCGCGGGCGCGTCACGAACCGGCGCTGGGGCCGCGGGCGCCGCCGCGGCGGGAGCACTGGCAGCGGCACCGGCAGAGCCAGCGGCACCGGCCGGGGCCGGGACGCTGGCTGGAGCAGGGGCGCCGGCTGGAGCAGGGCCGGTGGGGCGGGCCGGAGGACTGGCGGGGGCAGGAGCCGCCGGGGCAGGAGCCGCCGGGGCAGGAGCCGCCGGGGCAGGCGCCGCGGCTGGCGCGGCGGCGCCGAACGAGGCCGGCACGGGCCCGCGGCCCACGGGGCGGCCAGCGGGGCCAGCGGGGTCCGCCGCGGCCGCGGCGGACCGGACTCCCTGCGCCCGGCCGGCATCTGGCACGGCGGCGCGGGCCGGCCCGGCAGGCTCAGCGGCGGCCGGCACCCGCACCAGGCCGGTCGCCTTGCCGGGCACGGGCGCTGCCTGGCCCGGCGCGGGCGCGCGGACCCGCCGGCGGGCTGCCCACTCGGGCGGCCGGGCGGCGGCTGGCCCGGCAGCAGCCACAGCCGCGGGCACGGCGGACCGCCCGGTCGCGGGCACGGCGGTGGGCTCGGCAGCGGGCTCCGCGGCAGGCTCGGCAGCGGGCTCCACGGCAGGCAGGGACCGGCCGCGCCGCCACACCCGCCCGACCACGATGATCTCGTCCTTCTCGGCGTGGGGCGTCATCCGGGACCAGGCCGGCGGCTCGCCGATGTAACGCACCTGGGAAATGATCAGTTCTGGCAGGCGCTTACTTTCCAGCACCGGCCGGGTCGCCAGCCAGGTGAGGACGCCGGGTGGCAGCACATACAGCCAGAACAGGCTGTGGCTGAACGGCACCCCGGCCAGCGTAAGGAGAATCACGTACGGCACCGTGATGGCGGTGAAGACGGCAATCTGGCCCACCGGCAAGGGCATCGGGAGCCGGAAATCGTAAAGCTTGTACAGCCGCTTCTCGATCCGCCAGATGCTGGTGTAGGTGGGCAGCTCCACCAGTCGTTTCTCCTTCCGCTGGAGCCGAGGTCAGTGGACGCCCAAGGCCTTGGCGATGCCCTGAGCCAGGGTCTGCACGATACTCGGCGTGTAGAAGACCACGGCAATAGCGACCGCGAGCACCATGAACTGGACGAACCGGATGATCTCGCGGGTGAACAGGAAGAAGAGCGCCACAATCCCCACGATCCCCAGGAACAGCGGCCCGAAAAGACCCTGCAGGTAGGACACGAGACCGGAGGTGCTCAGCGACAGCGGGGCCGCCGCGGTCAGGTAATGGAACATCGGTCTACTCCGGGTATGAGGGATTGCGGGGATGCGGATGGCTCGGCAGCCGACAAGGTTATGCTCACGACGACCCCGCAGGCTGGAGCGACGGGCCGATGCCACTGATGTACCAGGTCCCGCTCCTTTGCACGATGGTCAGCGCGTAACTCATCTCCAGCCCGGCGGCGGGCTGCGCGGTCTGGGCCGGGCTGGCCTGGCTCGGGACACGCCACACCACCGTCGCGACGACGTGGCGGGTCTGCCCGCCCGCTGGGACGGTGACCCCGGCCAGCGAGCCGAAGGTCAGCTCGCCGCCCAGCCCGGTCACGTGGGCGCCGGGGGCGAGGAACCGGTCGATCGTGACCTGATCCCCGCTGGCGTAGGCCTGGAAGAAGGCGGGCAGCTGGCTCGTCAGCTCCGCCTGGGTGGCCGTGTCGGTGCTGGGCGCCTCGGGCGTGGGCACCGAAGCCTTCGCGGGCGCGGGGAGCCAGGCGGGCTCGCCGGAGACCGCCAGCGCCCCGTTCGCGTAGTAGACCGGCACGCCCAGTTCCATCAGCTGCCCGTTGACCCGCGCGAGCAGCGTCACCACCACGTGCTGGGCGTCCTGCACGGCGATGCCGGCGACCTGCTCCGACTGCAGCCGCAGCGTCCCGGTCCCGTTCCAGCCGAGCTGCGGATCGGCGCCCGATGGCAGGAAGGCTGCCAGCTCGCTGGCACGCTGGCTGGCCGTGGCGGGGTCCGCGTTCAGGTACACCTGGCCGAACTGCAGCGCATAGGCGCCCGCGAGCGCCGAGGGGAAGCTGCTGCCGGGGCTGGCCGCGGGCGCGGGTGCGGTGGTGCTGGCCGTCTCCCCCTGCATGATCGCCGTCACGCCGCGGTAGCCGATCAGGAGCAGCACAGCCCAGACCACGATCCGGAATACCCAGACCAGCCAGCGCCCGCCGGCGCCACGCCAGCCCCGGGCGGAACGGTCTTTCTTCCCGCCGCCTTGCGTCAGGTCCCCGGTCCCCGCAGCGTAGTCCGCGCCGTATACATCTGATTGCGGACTGCGATCGACGGTTGACCTACGAACCATCGCACCTCCGGCCCCGGCTCCCGCGCGCGCGTAGCGCTGCGGCGCTCTCCTTGTCCGTCAGTGCACCATTCTGCGTCATAACGGCCTGCCCGGGGAGTCCTTTGGCATGTGCAGAGTATGACAATTCGGCCACCGACCTGCGATGACGCACTGTTGCCACTCCGAATACGCTTCGAACACCCCCTCTGACCTGCGATGATCCAGACCAGCGGGACAGGGCGGCCGCCCGCCCTCCGGCCAGGGCCTGGCGATCACTTTCCGTAAGCGTGTCGCATCCCGTCCGTCCAGGACCGGGGTGCACTCCGCCCCCGTTAAGCACCCAGCGCACCAGCCAGGCCCGCGCGCGTCATGGACATCAATGCATAAGCCATACAAAACGAACAATAGTTCTACTCGCCGTAGCCGGGCAAGGGGCCCGGGTGGCCGATGGCCACCACCCGCCCCGCCCCCGTGCGCTAGCCAGGCCGGGCGCCGCGTGGCGGCCGGCCCGGTCTGCGCATCTGCCCCACCTGGCTCGGCATCCGGCCGGCGTCGGCCAGGGCGCGGCGGAGCAGGAACTCGATCTGGGCGTTGGTGCTGCGCAGCTCGTCAGCGGCCCATCTGGCCAAGGCGTCGTGGACGGCCGGGTCCAGCCGCAGCAGTATGCCCTTGCGCTCGGTCACCGCGTTACCGTGCCCGCCGTCACTGGTAGAGAGAGCCGGTGTTGACGACCTGCTGGGTGGCCTGCTCGCTGCACAGCACCACCAGCAGGTTCGACACCATCGCGGCCTTGCGCTCCTCATCCAGCTGGACCACGCCCTCCTCCTCCAGCCGCTGCAGCGCCAGCTGGACCATGCCGACCGCTCCCTCGACGATCCGCCGCCGCGCGCCCACCACGGCATTGGCCTGCTGCTGGCGCAGCATTGCCTGCGCGATCTCGGCGGCGTAGGACAGCCGGGTCAGCCGCGACTCGATGATGGCCACGCCGGCCGGCCGGACGCGCTCCGCGATCTCGGCCGACAGGCGCTGGGTGATCTCTTCCGCGTTGTCGCGCAGCGAGAGCGCGCCTTCGAGGGGGCTGGTGTACGGATAGCGGGACGCGATGTGCCGGACCGCGGTCTCGGTCTGGATGGCCACGAACTTCGTGTACTCATCGACGGAATAGGTGGCCTTGGCCGTGTCCTGAACCTGCCAGACAACCACGGCGGCGATCTCGATCGGGTTGCCGTCGGCGTCGTTGACCTTGGCCTGCGCGGTCTCATGGTTGCGGATCCTGGTGGACACCCTGATCCGGTGGGTAAACGGATTCACCCACTGCAGCCCGGGATCGCGTACCGTGCCGCGGTACTTGCCGAACAGCTGGATGACGCGCGCCTGACCCGGGGCGACGGGCGTCAGGCCGGCCAGCAGAAACGCGGCGGTGAGCAGCACGATGACCCCTGCCCAGACCAGGGCCGTGGCGGTGTCACCGGTGTGCTTGGTCGAGTACCACACCAATGCGATGCCTGCGAGCACCGCCGCGACGCCGGCTGCCAGGACCTTGACGCCGCGCGTTGACCAGGCCTCCTGCTCGGCCACTGGCACGGATGCCAGCCCCTGGCCCGCTGCGGCCGTAGCCTGTGTGCTCATAGCCACCACCTCCGATTGACATGGCTGATATTACATGTCTAGCATAGTGATATCAGTTTAAAAAGGCAACAACATCCGGGCGGCCTGCCGGGGGACTTCCTGACAGCACACCGCGGGAGGCATCGTCATGAACCAGCCCTCCAGCTCCGCCAGGCCCACCCCGCCGGACGGCACCCCTCCGGCCGCCGCACCGGCGGTCACGCCGGCACCGCAGGCACCGGCCGCTCACTCCGACCGCATACCGGCCCTCGCCTGGGTGATCGCCGCCGTATTCGTGGTGGCCGAGCTCGCGGTGAGTGGCCGCTACGGCTTCCAGCAGGACGAGCTGTACTTCATCGTGGCCGGGCATCACCTCGCGTTCGGTTACGTGGACCAGCCGCCGCTCGTTCCGCTGCTCAACCGGGTCACTGGCGTCCTGGGTGTCAGCCCCACGGCGATCCGGATCATCCCGGCGCTGGCCGGCGGGGCGGTCGTGGCCATCGCCGCCAGGCTCGCGGCGCTGTTCGGCGCGGGCCGGTTCGGCCGGGTGCTCGCCGCCCTCGCCACGGCGTGCGCCCCGATCCTCATCGGCGCCGACCACATCGGCAACACCACGCCGCTGGAGCTGCTGGCCTGGGCGGCGGTGCTGCTCTGCGTCACCACGGCACTGCTGCGCCACCGGCCGCGCTGGTGGCTGGGCGCGGGCGCCGCGGCCGGTGCCGGGCTCGAGGACAACAACCTGATGGTCCTGCTGCTGGCCGGCCTCGCTGCCGGGATCCTGGTCTCAGGGCACCGCTCCGTGCTGCGCACGAGGTGGCCGTGGCTCGGGGCCGGCCTCGCCGCGGTCATCTTGGCGCCCAACGTCGTCTGGCAGGCCACGCACGGGTGGCCGCAGCTGGCCATGGCCTCCGCCCTGCACCAGCAGAACAGCACCGCGGCCGACTACCTCGGCGGGCTGCCGGCCCAGCTCATCTATCCGGGGCTGCTGCTCGCACCGTTGCTCGTCGCGGGCTTCGTCACGCTCTGGCGGGCCCCAGAGCTGCGGTTCATCGCCGTCGCCGCCACCCTCACCGTCGTCTACGTGCTGGCCTGGGTGCCCGGCAAGGTGTACTACGCCGACGGAACGGTGCCGGCGCTGCTGGCGGCGGGTTCGCTGGCGGCCGAGCGCTGGATCGCCCGCGGCCGCCGGCCGCGGCTGCGGCGAGGTGCCGTGGTCGCCGCGCCCCTGGTGGGAGTGGCGATCATCCTGCCGCTCGTGCTGCCGATCGTGCCAGCCGGCCAGGTGCACGCCCTGCCGGCCTCAGCCCAGCACTCCGACGTCGGGGACAGCATCGGCTGGCCGCAGCTCACCCGCGCGGTCGCGGCGCAGGACGCGGCCCTGGCGCGCGCGGGCCAGCGGCCCACCTCGATCTTCACTGGATATTACGGAGAAGCCGCCGCACTCGA